>Ga0075418_10003034_pt1 | contig 19166 bp, 9 predicted proteins | sample SoiMetdeltSBSDD2_FD_81776 | JGI IMG/M metagenome (GOLD analysis project Ga0075418, IMG submission 81776) | Bulk soil microbial communities from a Populus tree surrounding site in Tennessee, USA - Soil MetaG P. deltoides SBSDD2 | ecosystem: Environmental > Terrestrial > Soil > Tree plantation...
CATCAGCCTCGTGGGTTACGTAATCTACAAAATCTGGGGCCAGCGCGTCGGCACTGTCTCAGGCGGCATCCTGGGCGGCCTGATCTCGAGCACGGCCACAACAGTGTCGTACGCCCGCCGCAGTCGCGAAGCAGCGGGGGCACATCGTCCGGTGTTGTTCGTGATCATGATTGCGTCGGCGATCGCTTACGCGCGTGTGCTCATCGAAATCTCGGCGGTGGCTCCCAATCGTCTCGCCCATATGGCGCCGCCGCTCGCGGCAATGCTCGGTTGGATGACGTTGCTGGCGTTCGTTCTATTCCCCTTCCGCAAAACGGAGAACAAACTTCCCGATCCGGAAAACCCGGCGGAACTAAAGAGCGCCCTGATCTTCGGGGCAATCTACGCGGCCGTTATCCTCGCGATCGGCGCGGCGCGGGAACATCTCGATGCATCCGCCCTTTACGGCGTGGCGATCATTTCCGGGCTCACGGACATGGATGCGATCACTCTTTCAACGGCGCGGTTGGTAGAGCAGAACCGCGTAGACACGGGCACCGGTTGGCGATTGATCCTGACGGCCTCCCTTGCGAACCTGGTTTTCAAGACTGCGGCGGGTTTTATTATTGGAGGTTCGCGCTTCGGCGTTCGGCTGGCGCTGATGTTTGCCGTCGGCCTGGCGGGAGGAGTGGCGATTATTCTTCTTTGGCCGTCTCCATAGCCTTCAGCGATTGGTTTTCTACACAATTGGGAATGCCGAAATCCGAATCCCTCCGCTTACCGCCGTATCTCGGAACCAGCCTCGTCATTGGTGCTTCGTCATTGATTCGTCATTCGGCATTGGTCATTCGTCATTTTCCAACCCTCAGCTCTCAACTAACCCAACCTAAGGGTTTTGCCCCAAAAACCTCCGCCGGATTTTGGGCGAGGTTACGACATGCGAACGATTTGGAAAGGTTCCATCAGTTTCGGGCTGGTCAATATTCCCGTCGGGCTTTACTCCGCCACGCGCGCGGCCAACCAGGTCAAGTTCCGCATGCTGCGCAAGAGCGATCACAGTCCGATTCGTTACAAGCGCGTCGCCGAGACCGACGAAAAGGAGGTCGCGTGGGAGGACATCGTGAAGGGGTACGAGTACGAGAAGGACCAGTTCGTGGTGTTGACCGACAAGGATTTTGAGCGGGTGAAGATCGAGTCGACGCAAACGGTGGACATCAAGGAGTTCGTGAAGCTGGAGGAGATCGACCCGATGTTTTTTGACGAGCCGTATTATTTGGCGCCGGAAAAAGGAGGCGACAAGGCCTACACGTTGTTGCGCGACGCGCTGGAGGAATCCGGCAAGGTGGGCATCGCGAAGGTAGTCATCAAGACGCGCGAGCATCTGGCGGCGGTGAAGCCGTCGGGCAAAGCGCTGGTCTTGGAGTTGATGCACTTCCCCGACGAATTGATTGACCCCAATGAGCTGAAACTTCCCGGCAACGCAAAAGTGGGGGCCAAGGAACTGAAGATGGCCGAGTCACTCATCGAAGGCATGAGCGGCAAATGGGAACCGGAGAATTACAAAGACGAGTACCGCGAAGCCGTGATGAAAGTCATCGACGAGAAAGTCGAGGCGGGTGGCAAGGAGTTGCCGGCGGAGAAGGGCAGGGCGAAAAAGCCGACCAACGTGGTCGATCTCGTGGCGGTGTTGCAGGAAAGTTTGAATCTCGCCAAAGGCGGAAAGAAAAAACCGGAAACGAAACGCCGGAAAGCCGCTTAAAGCTGCGCCTGCGCTGCGGTCTTCGAGAAGTCCACCACGTGAATGTTTGGGCGCGACAGTTTCAGCTCCCGTTCGAAGTCCGCTTGCACCTTGCCCAACTCGCGCGCCTTTCGGTTCAGTTGCTTGAGCGCCACTTTCGCTTTGGGATAATCAAACGTTTCCGAAGACGTGATGAGCGTCTCCAGCAGGCGTTTGCAATCTGTGACTTCGCGCAGCGCGATCGACAGCGGATCGAGATTCATGTGCTGCCCTTGAGCGTACAAAATTCCGCCCGCGCAACAAGTCGAATCGGCTTTCATTTCTTCGCTGCGCGGTGCTTACTTGCGTCAACGCCTATGAAGCAGATTGTCATACTCATTATGGCTTTGCCCTTTATTTCTTTCGCCAGCAATCGCCCGGTCGGAAAAGCGTTCGCCACCCGTTCGGAAGTCATCGCGCAGCAAGGAATGGCCTGCACCAGCCAACCATTGGCCACGCAGGCCGCTCTCGACATTCTGAAGCAGGGCGGCTCGGCCGTGGACGCGGCCATCGCGGCTAATGCAGTTCTTGGCGTTGTGGAACCGATGAGCTGCGGCATCGGCGGCGATCTGTTCGCGATAGTGTGGGACAGCAAGACCGGGAAGCTGCACGGCCTCAACGCGAGTGGCCGTTCGCCGGCGGCTCTCAACCTCAAGCACTTCGCGGAGTTGAAGCTGACGACCATCCCACGCGAAGGCCCGTTGCCGGTGAGTGTTCCCGGTTGCGTGGACGGCTGGATCGAACTGCACAAAAAGTTTGGCAAGCTGCCGCTCTCGCAAGTCCTCGCGCCCGCGATCTACTACGCGAACAACGGTCACCCCGTAAGCGAAGTGATCGCAGAGGATTGGCGCAGCACCCCGGAGAGCAGTCAAAAGCAGCCGGGCTTCAAGGAAACCTTCATGCCGAATGGCCGCGCACCGTCCAAAGGCGAAATTTTCGTGAACCGTGGGCTGGGCCGCACGCTGGAAAAAATCGCAAAGGAAGGCCATGATGGTTACTACGAAGGCGAGGTCGCGGAGACGATTGGGAAGTTCATGAAGAAGCACGGCGGGTTTTTGTCGGCGCAGGACCTCGCGGATCACAAATCGGATTGGGTCGAGCCGGTCTCGACGAATTACCGCGGCTACGACGTTTGGGAATTGCCCCCGAATGGCCAGGGCATCGCAGTGTTGCAGATCCTGAACATCCTCGAGGGTTACAATATCAAGAGCATGGGTTTCGGCAGCGCGGATTACGCACACCTGTTTATCGAGGCGAAGAAGCTGGCCTTCGAGGATCGCGCGAAATACTACGCCGATCCGGCCTTCAGCAAGATTCCGGTGAAGCAACTGATTTCAAAAAAATACGCGGAGCAGCGCCGCAAATTGATCAATCCCAAGAAAGCCGCGAAGACTTTCGACGCGGGCGATCCGCTGAATGAAGGCGACACGATTTATCTTACCACCGCGGACAAGGATGGAAACATGGTCTCGCTCATCCAGAGCAATTACCGCGGGTTTGGCAGCGGTATGGTGCCGGATGGCTTGGGCTTCGCCCTGCAGAATCGCGGCGAGATGTTCACGCTGGAAGAAGGCCACGCGAACAGTTTCGCGCCAAAGAAGCGCCCGTTTCACACGATCATTCCCGGGTTCATCACCAAAGACCGGAAGCCATGGATCAGTTTCGGCGTGATGGGCGGGGCGATGCAGCCACAAGGCCATGCGCAGGTAGTCGTCAACATGGTGGACTTCGGGATGGAATTGCAGGAAGCCGGCGACGCGCCACGCATTCAACACGTGTTGTCCTCGGAACCGACAGGCGAAAAAATGAAGGACGGAGGACAGGTCTATCTTGAGTTTGGCTTCGCCGAAGAAACCGAGCGCGAACTTCTCAAGCGAGGTCACAAGATTGGCCGCACCACCGCGGGCAGCTTTGGCGGCTACCAGGCGATCCGGTTCGACGCGGAGCGCAAGGTCTACTTCGGCGCGTCGGAATCGCGCAAAGACGGTTACGCGGCGGGTTATTAGCTTTTGTCGGTGCGAATCCTGCTCGGACGCTGGTCGATTTTAATGCCGTGCCACAAATGGATGGGGCGCCGGGGATTGCAAACTGGAGCTGTTCTCCTGCTCCTCGTCAGTCAGAACGCACGCGCCGACTTCCACGATTGGATCATCAACGAACTCTACTCCAACGCCGACGGTTCGGTGCAGTTCATCGAGCTGAGTTGCCCGAAGAGCGGTGAAACCTTTCTCGGTGGCGAGCGGATTTCGTGCAGTAGCGGCAACCGCACGAATGTCTTCACCTTTCCGAGTGATCTTACGGGCGACACCACAGATGCAAAACTGCTCCTTGCAACGCCCGGCTTCGCAGCGCTTCCCGGCGGCATCGCTCCAGACTTCGTGATCCCCACAAATTTTCTCGCACCCGGCGCGGGCCGGCTCAATTACGCGAACGTTGACGTCCTTAACTACACTAATCTGCCGAGCAACGGCGTGGCTTCGCTGGTGCGCTCAGGATCGCGCCTGGTCAACGCGCTAACAAACTCGCCGGAAAACTTCGCGGGCGCGCGAGGCTCAATCGTGCCGGTCCGTTTCAACAGCGTTGGCCGCCAGGGAACGAACGTGTCGCTGTCGTTCGCTACGGCATCGGGCAAGAATTACACGGTCCAGTTCACCGATTCACTGGAGCCTGCCGCATGGCAGAACCTGACTACTGTCCCCGGAAACGGGGACATCCGAACCGTGGCAGAGAGCGTAAGCGGACACCGGCGATTCTACCGCCTTCGAGTCCCATAGCCTTGGGGCCGAACAGCTTACGTCGCCACGATGGCCCTGCGGGCGCCAGTCCGGCACCCTTGATGCTTCCAGCACCGCCCATGAGCAGAGCATGGCCGCGCTGCGCCCAAAAAGGTTGGGCGACAGCCATGCTTTTTGCCGCCGTTCAGGCTGGTTTCGGCGCAAAGGAACCGGTGACTCAGGAGCAGTTCAAGCAACTTCAAAGACAGAACGAACTTTTGGAACAGCAGATTCGCAAACAGCAACAGCTGATCGATTCCCTGACGGGTAAGGTCGCCGCCCTGGAACAGCAGCGCCCCAGTGAGAGCGACAGCAGGCCCGAACCCGCGAAAAGAACCGGTTTCAGCTTCGGCAACATTCACATCAGTGGTGAAGGTGGCATCGCGTTCTTCCGTTCTGAGGCGCATGGCCCGGCTCCGAATTCCGAGTTTCGCGTTGACGAAGCGAAGATCTTCATCGATGCGTCGCTCTGGAAGGAGACTTATTTCTTTGTGGAGTTGAATCTCACTACGCGTGAGGATCAGGACACTTTTCTTCAAGCCGGCGAACTTTACGTCGATTTCGAAAATCTCTCCCGTCTCTGGAACCGCGACCGCCAACTCAACCTGCGCGTCGGCCGGCTCGACATTCCGTTCGGCGAGGAATACCTCACGCGCGACGCGATCGACAATCCGTTGATCTCGCATTCGATCAGCGACATTTGGGGGGTGGATGAGGGCATCGAGCTCTATGGCACGATTGCCCGCGTCAACTACGTTTTCGCGGTGCAGAATGGTGGCCATCCCGTGCTGCGCGATTACAACGAGGACAAATCGATCGCCGCGCGCCTGTCTTATGACCCGGTTCGCTGGCTGCACCTGAGCGGCAGCGCGATGCGCACCGGCGCGATCGACGTGCGCGGTGATAAATTCTCTGAACTTTGGTTCGGTAACTACTTCGTTCGCTCGCTCGCGCCTGCGACGACGACGCGCTTCGAAGCGAACCTGCTCGAGGGCGACGTGCACGCGCGATGGTCAGGCGGGCACGTCAAGGGCGCGGGCGGTTATCTCAAATACGACGATGACGACCCGACCGCGAACAATCAGCGCGAGGTCTATTATTATTACGTCGAAGCCTTGCAGCATTTCACGAAGAAGTATTATGCCGCGGCGCGTTGGAGCCAGGTGCTTGCGCCGGACGGCTTTCCGATCGTGGGCGATGGTGATTCCGCCGAGTACTCGATCGACAACCTGACCGAGAATCTTTGGAGGCTCAGTCTCGGCGTGGGCTGCCGCTGGAGCGAAAACCTGTTGTTCAAGGCGGAATACACTTTCAATCAGGGCGAAACGGTCACAGGCGAGGACCGGAGGCACGAAAACATCGCGGCCGCCGAAGTGGCCTTCAAGTTCTGAACATGAAATCCATCCTCCAACTTTTTCTCGCGCTCGCGTTCACCACCGTCGCGCAGGCCGGAACGATTACCGGCGCTGTGCGCGCCGAGGGCAAGCAGGGCGCCGAAGCGCCCGGTGGCGGCAAATACGACAGCCGCAAGTTCAAGTTCGTCGAACGCGTCAATTACGCCGAGCTGCACGACTTCGTCGTGTCCATCGATCAGCCCGCAGCCAAAGCAACGCCGCCCGCCGCGCCCGTGCAGGTCGTCACCAGGAGAATCACCCAAAAAGGCGCGGTGTTCTCTCCGCGCATTCTCCCGGTGTTCGTCGGCACCACCGTGGAGTGGCCGAACAACGACGAGATTTTTCATAACGTCTTTTCAATTTCAGACGCGAAGCAATTTGATCTCGGCCTTTACAAACATCCCGAGGTGAAGCGTGTGACCTTCGACAAGCCCGGGCGCGTCGACGTCTTCTGCTCCATTCACGCGGCGATGAATTGCATTATCCTGGTTTTGGAAAACCCGCACTTCGACGCCACGGACGAACAGGGGCGCTACTCGATTCCGAACGTCCCGGCCGGAACCTACAAACTCAAAGCGTGGCACGAACGATTGCCTGCCCGCACCGTGGAAGTAACCGTCCCCGAGAGCGGGGAAGTGAAGATGGACTTCACCCTCACCATCACCGCGTTGCCGCAATACTAACCATGCCCTGGTACACTCCACGTTTTCGTGTCAGCTTTCAGGCCAAAGTGCTCGTGCCGGTGGTCTCTGTCATGGTGCTGTTGGTCGTGGGCATGATCCTGCTGGTGAATCGGCGCATCACCGCGCAGTTCCAGGCCGAAGCGGCTGAAAAGCTCTCACAAGCCGATATCGTCTTCAATAATTCGCAGAAGCAGCGGGCCAAAAACCTGTGGCTGCGTTATCGCAATATCGCCAATGAACCGCGCTTCAAAGCGGTGGCGCAGAAGGGCGATCCGGAAACATTGCGCTTCCAACTGCGCGAGTTGCTCGAGGGGGAGTTTGGCAGTGACTTGGTTTTCTTCACGAACGAGCGCGGGCGCCACCTCGCCCAGGCCAGTCGCGAGGACGAATTTCAAATGCTTCAATTCCAGGACCGCACCGCCGACCTTGTGAAGCGCGCCCTCGATGGCCAGGCAGCAGTGGACACGGTCGTGTTTGGCAATCGGCTGTTTGATGTCGTCTGTATTCCGGTTCGAGTCACGAGCGTGGTCGGCGCGCTCACCTTCGGGGTCGGGATTGGCGAAGCGGTCGCCGAAGAGTTCAAGCAACTCACGCACACAGAGATTGTCTTCCTGGTCAACGATCAGGTGACGCTTTCGACCCTGCAAAAGACGAATTTGCAAAGCGAGGTCCGCGCCCGGTTCCTCGACACCGCCCTGTCGAAGACGCCGCGCATCCGCCAGGTCATCATCGCCGGTGAACACTTCGTTGGACTTGCTGCGCCGTTTACCGCCCTGGGCCACGGCAGCCCGGCGTATCTGTTGCTCTCGTCCTACGAGCAGTCCCTGAGTGCGTTGCACGGCGCGCAACGGATGCTCGCGCTGTGGTGTCTCGTCGCGATCGCCCTGGGCACCGCCGTTGTTTTCTTCCTCGTCCGAAAAGTGACCCAGCCTCTGCGCGCGTTGCGCGACAGCGCCGAAGCGGTCGGCGCGGGCGACTTCTCGCAGCGCGTGGAAGTCACCTCGCGCGATGAGTGCGGTGAGCTGGCCAACGTCTTCAACCAAATGACCGATAACCTCCGCATCTCGCGCCTCCAACTGGAACGCACCGTGCAAACGCTCAAGACCACGCAGGCGCAACTCGTCCAAAGTGAAAAGCTGTCCGCGATCGGCGAATTTGTCGCGGGCGTGGCCCACGAATTGAACAATCCGCTCACGTCCGTGATCGGTTTCGCGGAACTGCTTCAGCAGGGCGAAGTGACAGAGCAGCAGCGGCGCTTTCTGGGCCTGCTCACCATGAGCGCGCATCGCTGCCACAAGATCGTCGACAGCCTGCTGAGTTTCGCGCGCCAGCACAAAGTGGAGCGCAAGCCGCTGCATCTGCGTGAGGTGATCCAAAGCGCGGTGAACATTCTCCAATATCAACTACGCACCAACAACATCGAGGTCCTCACGCAGTTCGAAGCGGACCTGCCGAAAGTCATCGGCGACCCTCACCAAATCCAGCAGGTCTTCATCAACATCATCAACAACGCCCGCCAGGCCATCGAAGCCTATCGCCCGCGCGGCCTGATCCGCATCACGACCGAGCTGCGCGACAGCACCGCGCGCGTGCTCTTCCAGGATGACGGGCCGGGAATTGCGAGCGAGGATCTCCCGAAAATTTTCAATCCATTTTTTACGACCAAGGACGTCGGCAAGGGCACGGGGCTAGGACTCAGCCTCAGTTACGGCATCATCCGGGAGCACGGGGGCAACATTTCGGTCGAGAGTGAGCCGGGCCACGGCGCCACGTTTATTGTCGAACTTCCCGCGGCGAAGGACGCCGATACTCAAATCGTCCCGGCCGAGACGAAGAACAAGACCGTGTTCGACGGCCGCGGCAAGAAGGTCCTCGTCGTCGACGACGAGGAAGGGGTGCTGGACGTCGTGTCCGAAAGCCTGCAGCCCACTGGTTGCGAACTCGCCGTGGCCTCAAACGGCGAAGCCGCGCTGAAGTGTCTTCGCGAAACGCACTTCGATCTCACGATTTGCGACTGGAAAATGCCGGGGCTCAACGGCCAGCAGGTCTATGAAGCTCTTCGCGCGATGGACGACAACGCGGCCTCACGCTTCATCTTCATGACCGGCGACGTCATGAACGATCACGTACAAAACTTCCTCGACCAGAATGGCCTCACTTGCCTGGCCAAGCCGTTCTCGATCGACCACTTCCGCAGCGTCGTCGGCAAAGTCCTCAAGGCCGCTTAACCCGTTCCTTCGGCAGTGTGACGGTCGCAAAAATTTCATCAAGGCACGACGCGAACGCGATAGAAGCGGTTGCTGGTTGTGAATGTATCGAGCTTGCTTGCAGTGTTGCTAAGGCTCGTCACGTCGCCGGGCAGGGCCGTCCAATCACTGACATTCAGATCGGGCTTGAACTCCAGCCGATAGGTCGCGTTTGAGACGGCTGTCCAAATGAGCCGAATGTCCGCTCCGGAAAGCTCCGGCAGCAGCAACGTAGGTCTGGGTGGAGTGACTCCGGTGACGCGAATGATCACTGAGGTGGGAGTATTGCTCAATTGCATCGTTACTTCACTTGAGGGGTAAAGGAAATTCCCGAAGGAGCCATTGCGCGTACCTGCGGTCAGGACCGTGAAGAAGTCGTTGGCTGCAGGGATGAATCCGTTGATCAAATCCACGCTCAGCGAGCCATTCAGGTTGACCGTGCCCGCGACTTGAAGTTGACCGAAGCCCGTGCCCGCCGTTGTCCCCGAGATGGCGGAGTTTAGCAGCGCGTTGCTGCTGGAGACATAACCACCGTTGGCCGCGAGAATGCCGCTCCTGATTTCGACGGTGTTGTAATTGTTCAAGCCAACGTTGCTCGTGAGAGTGGTCGTTCCGATGTTGCCCGATTTGCGGAATGTGCCCGCATTATCGAAGCGATTGAGCCCGCTTCGCTGCATGAGCGTGGCGGCGTTCTGGGCATGGAACAACGCGCCGGCGCGATTGGTAATGACGGCGCTGTCCATCGTAATGTTCGCACCCGTCCAAAGGGTCGTGCCGCCGTTTTCCAATGTGCGCTGGAGCATAACCACGCCCGAATTGTTGAGGTTGAGCGTCGCGCCAGGCGCAATGCGCGTGCGGCCACTGCCGCTCATTGTGCCGCTCGTCCAATTCATCGCGTTGCCTGCCGTGACCACGCCTGTGCCGTTCAGAATGCCAAGCAGATCGAGGTTATCCACGGTCACGTTCGTGTTGCAGGTGAGCGAGGCGGCAGCGCCGTTGATCTTATAAAGCCCGGTGCCATTCAGTTGCGCGCCTGGGTTCAGCACGAATGCATTAGCGGTCCATTCCACCAAAGCGGTTGCGGGCGCCGTGAACGCTCCAATGGACGAGCCGCCACCCGCAAACCGGAGGGTCGCGCCGCCTGACAGGCCGAAGGCGCCCCTGTTAGTGCAGCCGGCGCTAACCAGCAACGTGCCGGTCTGGATTTCGGTCATGCCGTAATTGTTAAGAATGACGCCCGACCCGAATGTGCTCGTGCCGGCGGTGACGGCCTTGCGCAACGTGCCGGCGTTATCGAAACGAGAAGAACCGGCCTGCAAAATAAATGAGGCGTTGTTTCTTAACTCAAACAGGGCCCCGGTGCGATTGGTGATTACCGCGAAGTTGACGTTGAGACCGCCGCCCCCCGTCCAGATAACCGTACCGCCATTCTCCAGGGTCCGGGTATTCAGCGTCACGATAGCGCCATTGATCAGGTTGAGCGAAGCCCCTGAGGGGATAACGGTCCGCCCAGTTCCAGTCATGGTCCCGCCGGACCAGTTCATTGTGTCCATTACGGTGAGCACGGCACTGCCGCCCAAAGTGCCGCTGCTCAGATTGACCACTCCCACTGTGTTGGTGCCATTGAGATTCACCGTGGCGCCCGAAATCGTGATCGGGCTGTTTGTGCAGATGTAAGTGCCGTTGAGATTCACCGTGCCGCCGCTGAACGTGTGCGTGCCGCTGGGACTGACCAGCCCAGCCAGCGTCGCGATCACGTTGCCGCTTACAATCAAGTCGCCCGCCCCAGTGATGATCGATGCCGTGTCTGCAACCTGCGTTCCACCTCCAGCGGAAAAATGCAGGGAAGCGCCTGCCGCTATCTCGAACCTGCCGGAGTGCGTGCCGCTTGCGCCCAGCGCCAGTCTGCCGGTTTGAACGTCCACCAGGCCGCAATTGTGACGGGTGACGGACCACCGCGCCGGGCCGGTGCTGACGGATTTGCGAAATGTGCCCGCGTTGTCGAATCGATTAACGCCTCCAACATTCACCGTTACTGCCGTCTGGTTGTCGAACAACGCGCCGGCGCGATTGGTGATCGTTACGCCGCCCATAGTGAAACTGCCCCCGCTCCAGAGAATCGTCCCGCCATTTTCCAGCGTCCGGCCGCCGGATAAAAAATGGGTGGAGGCACTGCGCATGTCCAGCGTCGCTCCCGGAGCAATCACCGTCCGGCCACTGCCGTTGATCGTTCCGCCAGACCAATCAAACTCGCCGAGCACGATTACCGTACTGCTTCCCCCCAAAGTCATGCCATTGTTCAAGGCCGAAGTGGCAAGCGTAACGGCTCCTGGACCGTTGAAAGTCACCGCGGTGCCGATCGGCAGGGAAAGATCGCGGGAATGCGCGTCGCCATTGACGGTGATGGTCGTTGAACTCGGAATCGTCACGTCGTCGTCCTGGTTCGGCACCAGGTTCGGCGACCAGTTGATCGGCGTGTGCCAGTTGCCACTGGCTCCATTGGTCCACGTGATTGCGTAAACGCCGAAATGCGCAAACAGACTCTGGTTGTTGGTCATGACAACCGTCACCGGGTTGTTCGTGCCAATCGCCGCGCCAGTCCATCCTTGAAATTTGTCTCCCGGATTCGATGTAACGCTTACAGCCACCACTTCCCCGTTGGTGTAGAGAAGCCGTTGTGGGGAAGCGGACACGGCGCCGCCATCACTCAGCAGAATGAGATCAAAGAGCACCGACGAGCTGTCCGTCGGAGTGGTGCCGTCCAGGAACTCCTGCAGGTTGGAAACGCCGTCGCCGTCGAAGTCGCCGGCGGCGTAATTGGTGAGGCTGCCGAAGTTCGCCAATTCCCAGGAATCGCCCAGGCGGTCGAAATCGGTGTCGAGCATGAGCGCGGCAGGCGCGCTGGTCACGCTGCCTGAGGGATTCACTAACACCACGGAATATGGCCCCTCGTTCGTCGCGCCGACGTTTTGCAGCAACAACGTTTCGTTCGTCGCGCCGGTGATGTCCACATCGTTGAACCGCCATTGATAACTCAGCACGCGCGAGTCGGCCACGACCACGAAAAACGACGCAAGTTCGCCCGGAGCGACCACTTGCGGCTGTGGCTGTGAGAAAATCTGCGGCGGTGCCATTGCGACTGGTGATTCAGTGAGGAGGTTGCCGTTCCGGTCGAAGGTGAATTGGAAGTCTTGTCCACCGGCAAAGCGAACGGAAATCAGTAACAGTCCGACCGCGGCGCAGTGCCCCACCCAGCGCTTCAAATCGCTCGCCCTGCATGTGGGAGCAGGCGGGTGCGCAGAGATCTGAACCAGCGCGATCATGGCACCGGGACCGTGAAAGTCTCTCCGCTCTCGCATTTAAAGGCCTGGAACTGTTGGCCCCCCTCAGTCAGATCCATAATTCTGCGGCAGTTTTTAGGTTGTGGAGGAGTTGGAGGTGGAGGAGCTGGCGAGGGTCCACCCCCGCCTCCGAAGGGGTTGCACGCCGTGGCCACGAAACAGTTGGCCAAACATCGGGTGTAATTGCTCTTCAGGAATTCCAGGCTTTTGCGGGCTCCTCGCCAGCTGGCGCGACACCCTTCTTTTGCGCTCTTGCTCGCTTCCTCGCACGTGAAGGTAATCCCAAGCTGAGGCGCGTCTCTAATCACCCCGCACTGGAATTTCGATGTAAAGGTTTCACTGTCACACCTGTACCGGACCAACCTCTTCAGGTCTCTAATGCGTTTCTTCTCGTCCTCGCAGCACTTCTGCTTTTCGAGACCCAACAGATCAATCTCGTTGACAGGATCATTTCCGACGTAAGCGTAAAGATTTGGACCTTCTTTCTGTTCGGCACTCCCAAGCGGATCGCGAGAGAGCCAGCGTCCCAACACGGCGTCGTAAGCCCGGAATCGAGTCAGTGAGAGACCCGCCTCGCCGGCAAAGAACATTCCGGCAAAGCCGAAGTCCGCCTCGATATCTCCGGCGATTCGCGTCCTGCGGCCAAACGGATCGTAAGAGTAGTGCGCTCGCGCCTGACCGCTGCTGTCAGTCACTTCGCGCACGGAGCCCAGATGGTCGCGCGTGTAGAAGTAACTGCCAGCACTCGCTCCTGCTTCAATCTTCGTTCCTTGGTAGAAGAACCGTTTCGTCGTGATCGCGCCGGAGGGGTCGCGTTCTTCGCAAATTTCATCACCGCACCAGAGAAATCGGCGGAGCGAAGCCTGCACTCCATTGGTCAATTGGCGGATGCTGTGCAACCGGTGTTCGCCGTCATACGCAAGCTCGGTTCGCGTGTTCCCGGCGTTCACCGCGACGAGCCGATTGATCGCGTCCCATTCGTTCGTTTGCGTGATGCCGGGTGCCGTGCTCGTGTTGATCTGGTTCAGCGCGTTGTAACTCGTGGTGTAAATGGAAACGCTGCTTTGCTCGGAGAGGCGGTTGCCCAGAGGGTCATAAGTATAGGCAAAGGAATCAACGAGCGCGCCGGCGTTCATGACCGACGCGGACAGAAGTTGGTTCACGGCATCGTAGCCGAAGCTATGGACGAGCGGCGATTGTGCGCCAGCTTGCTGTGACCATGTCACAATGCGATCTGCTGCCCTGTCGTGGCGGTAGATGAATTCGGAAATTGGAATCGCGCCAACTTTGTGGGTGATGCGCTCGAGTTCTTTGTCTTCGAGCACGCTACTGTAGCCAAGCTCCACCGTCTGGCCTCTGGGATAAGTCTCCAGCACGACTCGCCCGGAACTGCCATCGTAAGCGCGCGTGAACGCACCGAGCGCGTTCGTTTCGCTCACCACGCGGCCCGCTTCGTCGTAAGTCATTGTGGAAGCGACTCCGTTGATTGCAGTCGTCGTCCGCCGCCCAAGTTCATCGTAGCCGTAAGCAATCGTGTCATTCGGCAGCGGGCCGTCGATACTGGCCACTTGCCCCGCGCCCAAAGTTGGTGTGGATGTGATCGGCACATACTCGTAAATCGTCGTGCCCACTCCGTCAGTCATCGACGTGATCCGCTCGTAATCCGGATCGTAGGTATAGCTCACGGAAGGGGTGGGCACCGTTGCGTTTGCGTAACTCACCGAGTGCAGCGTCTCGTCACGATTGAAAGTGAATTGGCTGCGCTGGCCTTTTTCGTCGATCACCTCGCGTAATCGGCTTGTGGCATTTTCATACAAATAATGAATTATGGAGCCGTCGCCGTATTCCTTCGCAATCAGGCGGTCTTGGACGTCCGTGTGCCATCGCGTCGTGCGACCCATCGCATCCGTCAGGCTCTTCATGGAACCGCAGCGGCACCACTGAAATTGCGTCACGCGCCGGAGTGCATCCGTCCGTTTGTTCATCTGGCCCAGCGGGTCGTATTCGAGCAGCGTCTCGCGCCCGGCGCGGTCGCGCACGATCGAGGGCTCCAACCGCTGATAGGTAATCTGATCGAACGTGCCGTCCGGATAGGAAATGCGCGTAATGCGATCCAGCGCGTCGTAATCGAAGGTCAAGGTGTATCCGCTCACGTCTGTTTTCGTGCGCATGCGGCCGAACGCATCGTAGGTGGCTGTGACCATGTCGTTGGTGCCAGGCAGAGGACCCTCAACCGCAATCAGATAGCCATTTGTGTCGTAAGTGTGGCTGGTGGTTTCGTCTTTCGGATTGGTTTCGGTGAGAATCTGTCCGCGCGCGTTGTACGTGAAAGTGTTCGTTTGGCCGGCGGCATTAACCGTCGCGAGTGGCAGGTGTTGTGCGTTGTAAGTCGCACTGAAGAGCAACTCGTTCTTCCCCGCGCGTGTCATTCGTGCTTCCAGCACGTCGATGCCGTTGCTTGCATAAACGTACGAGAACGTTCGGCCCAGCGGATCGATCACATTCGTGACGTTCCCGAATCCATTGTAGCCGTACGTGTAAAGCTGCGTCGTCGTATCATCCAACACGCGGCCCACGTGTTTAGGCAGCCTGGTATCGCCGACAAACACCGCCCCGCTTTGGCCGTCATAGTCGTACCACACGCGTCCTTCCAGCGGCTCCTTCGTACTTTCAAGAATCCCCGCGCTGGTCGCGCTCAGGTCCGTCGAGTGCAGCCAATGGTAAATCCTCGCTTTGGTATAGTCGCCGTACGCGACCGCGCAGGCACTCCGGCTCCAGTAGTAGGTGTTGCGAAACCAGAGATATCGGTTTTCCGTGCTCATTCCCTTTGGGACCATGGCGGGAGGGTCGACGTACGGAATACCAAGGTTGGTCGATTGATTGAACTCCACCCGGTCCTTGCTCCCATCCGCGAAAATCGTTTCCAGCCAGCGCGTCGTGTTCGTGCTCGTCGGATTTCGTGTGAAGCTCGTCGTGCCATACGGCGTGATAAGCGCGTTGATGAAGTCACTGTTCGTTTCGTACGTGAAACGCGAGGTCAACCCGATCACGTCCGTGATATTGGTCAGCCGTCCCAGATTGTCGTAATCGAAACTCGCGAACCTGCCGAAGGGGTCGGTCACCTTTGTGATTTTATAGATGTCGTTCGTCTTGCCGTAAGCGAGCTCGGTCGTCTGCCCGATCGCGTCAATGATGCCAGTGACGCGCAGGTTGCTGTCGTACGTGAGTGCTACTGAATTGCCGAATGGATCGAGGACCTGAGTCAGGAAAACTTTTCGCGACGTGCCCACTGAACCATCCGATCGCCCGAACACCTGCTTCGAACCATCGCGAAAGGTCATCTCGTAATTCGCCGGCGCGACACGTTTCAACAGCGTTTGGTCGTATTGTTCGTAAGCGTAAGTCTGCGTGTTGGTGGTGAAACCGGTGAATGTCCGCACGCCTCCGCCGCGCATGTAGCAGTTCACGTCCGCCGATGGGCTTTGGGGATTGTCATTGATGTACGAGAGCCAGTCGTGCGTCCACTTGGCGCCAAAATTCCCATACGTGAACGTCGCCGGCTGAAACGCGTCGCGATGATTGTAGCGGACGACGAATTTCACCGGAGGGCCAACCGGCGGCGAGTAACCGACCGGTTCGTCGTTGAGATTCAAATTCACCAGCATGAGGTGAACACTGGACACAGCCATCCCTTGGCACGAGCCACCGCCGGTCTTGGGATCGTTCGGACAGAACGGCTTCGGGTCATTGTTCGAAACTTGACCTTTGCCCCACACCTTCTCGCCTTCCGCGCTCCCGACTTTGTGCCAGCCCTTCGGCAGCGGACCGCAAGGAATGAGAAAATATCCGCTCGTCTCCGCTTCCAGCGCTTTCCTCGTCGCCCAGACATCGTTGCGAAACGTCGGATCCTGGAGCAGATAGCGGTCCCCTTCCCGCCGGATGATGGCCGCGTAATGATCCACCTTCCAGTGAAGCACGGATGGCACGATGAACTCGCCGTCTTTGTCGCGGAATGCCATCTGATAGTTCAGCCCGATCTTGCGCGACAACTCGGCAACCTGGGCGAGTGACATGCCCTTCTGCGTCGAGGCTGACTCGAAAATTGCCATCGTTGCCGACGGTTGCGGATCAGTCGCCATTTTGATGCGATGTAACGCGAGCGGCCCGCATCGGAAAGAAATCTCCGGGCGATTCTTCATGTTCCAAAGTCCTTCGCGCGCGCCGTCGATCTTTTCCGTGGCCGAGCCGAGGAACACGCGTCCCTCGACCGACTTCAGCAGCGTTTCGAGTTCAGCCATGCGCCCGAGGCGGGCGTACATATAGGCCAATTCCCCAACCGCGCGGTCGCCAATCGCCTTGCCCGACGGCGCCGTTGCATTTTTTGCCAGCGTCCATGCGCGTGTCCACGCCTCGAGCGCTCGCGAGTAATAAGCGGTGTTGTAATATTCCAAACCCAGGCCGGTCAGCAGTGCGCCGTTCCAGGCGGATTGCGGATGGCGCTCGAGGAACTTTGTCAGGCTGGAAAAGTCATCCGGACTGTTGCGCTTGGCATAGTCCTGCAAGGCCGCGGCGAGCGCGGAGTTCTCGGCCACCGACGGCTCGCCTCCCACGGGGATCAGCGGTTCTTCAAAGACGCGAGCGCGCAAAAATTCTTCTGTCGTGGGATTGGCAGAAAACTGGAATGTCGGCACGGAGCCAAATGACACGTGGGCAGCCACCAGGACCGTGCCAAAAAAGGCTTTCATGCCTTGAATAAGCCTGTCGCCAGTAGAATCCTTTCAAAAAAAATCAGAGCACGAAAAAGGCGCCAGGCTGGCAATCTCAGGCCCGCGAAATGGCTTCAATCCCGCCAAACCACGCCCAACTCTCCAAATCTTTTCCGCACTTCCGCCAGGTCCCATACTTGCACCCGACGGGCATCGACACTCACCGCCAGGTGCCTGCTGTCTGGACTCATCGCCAGCGGCAGCATGCCGACGGGCAATTGCAACAGCATTTCGAACGTTCGGCTGTCGTGCAGCGTCGCCCTCCGCGCGTCACGCCGCAGCCAAAAGGCCTTCCCGTCGGGCATGAAGGTTATCTGTGCATTGCGGTCGAGAACCACCGGGAAACGGCGTTGCGGCTCCCAGCGGTTTGTATCGAGGAACGTGATCGACGTGTAGGTCGCCACGGCCACTTCATCGCACCGAGGAGTGAACGCTTCCGTCAGCACCTCGGCTTCGAACGGGGCAAAGCGACTTTCCTGCCATGGGTTCAATCCATAAAACTGATACCCGGGCGGGACCTGGTTTTGGAAGGCGAGCCACAATCCGTTTGGTGAAACCCGACCTCGCGAATTCGCGATCGGGATCCGTTCGCCGGGGCCAGAGGCTATCGCGGACCGCGGCACCAGCACCGGCCCTTTTAAGGTGCCCATCACCAGCCTGTCTCCGGAAAAACCTGTGTAATGAAGCGGGACGCCAGGATTGTAGATGGCCAGTGGGCTCACTTGTGGCGGCGCGTCCGCTTCCCGTCCCTCGCTGATGCCCCAGCGCATAATTCGCTCTCTCCAAAAAAACAGCAACTCCGAAGCATCCGGCGTGAATACCGGCGTCGGCGGGTTGAACAGGTTCGTCGCCAGCGCGCCAGGCGCATCGCGACTTAAATCCCACAAACCGAGCCTGTCCGTCCCCGCTGCCGCCAGCCACCGTCCATCGGAGGAAATCGCGCCGCGGGTCACGCCGCTGCCAAGCTCTCCCCTCATCTCGCGACAAGGCAGAGAGTGCTCAAACGAGTGCAAAAGCACGCCGGACTTTGTAATCACCGCGCATTGTTCTCCGTCCGCTCGAAACTGCACCCACTGGCTTTGCAGACCAATGGTGAATGCCCGTTGCATGGAACGCAGGTCCCAGCAGATGATTTCCTGCTCTTCGCCTCCGGTAAAAAGGTACTCCCCATCCGGACTGAACACCGCCGTGCGCGCTTCGCTCTTGTGCTGTCCCAATACCTGGGTCTCCCCGGTTTTTCGGTCGTGCAGATGCACCTCACCGCTGCGCGCCGCCAGCCCAATCCAGCGGCTTTGCGGATGCCAGGCCAGCCCATCAATCCAACCAGTAACGGTCGATCTCAGCTTGGCGCCGGTATTTACATCGTAAAGAGAGGTGTACCATTCCGCGCCCTCCTGGTGCTTATCCCCTCCAATGCGGTGCTGGACAATGAAAACCTCCCCGTCGGGGGAGTATTCAACGTGGTGAGCATTGCCGGCAGCCGCGAATCTCTTCAGCTCCTGGCCGCTTTCCAGGTCGTAAAGCACGACCCAGTTCTCGACCGACGGGCATAGCATGTGTGGTTCCGTGGGATGAAAGGAGAACGCATCCCAGGGTGTTTGCAGCACAAAGAGCCGTTGCCCCCCGGAAGAGACATCCCGGATTTCAAGGTCCCGAACCATGGATCGAGAGGGTCTCTTGCGGGAAATGCCGAGAAATCGCCCATTCGAACTCCATCTCCCGAATGTGGCGACGGTGGGGGTGCTGGCAGGCAGCGTAACCAGGAGTCGCTCGTCCAGCACCGAACGAATCTCGACAGCATTCGTACCACGGCCTATCGCCAGGCGCTCGAACTTTGGATCAAGCGACGTCATGGTCCAGTCAGGACCTGCCTGCAGTTGCCGCTCGAAGCGCAGATCCGGCAACGCCAGCGCCGCGAAAGCTTCCCGCTGAAGCTCGCTCGTATTTGTAATCTGCGCTGCCCGGCGGATGGCATCGAGAGCGAGCACGCGCTGGCCCACTTCACGGCTTTGCACCGTGGCGTGCGCTTCGCGCACCAGCGCGGCATAGAGTTGCTGCTTGGCGTCGTGTTCGGCCACTTCGGCTCGCTGACGCAATGCCAATTCTTTGGCGCGACTTTCCGCTTCGAGCCGCGTGCGGTAGTTGGCAAACAACACTGCCCCAAACGCCAGAACCGCCATCAACACCGCCGCGGCGCCCAGCCCGC
>Ga0075418_10003037_pt1 | contig 19155 bp, 15 predicted proteins | sample SoiMetdeltSBSDD2_FD_81776 | JGI IMG/M metagenome (GOLD analysis project Ga0075418, IMG submission 81776) | Bulk soil microbial communities from a Populus tree surrounding site in Tennessee, USA - Soil MetaG P. deltoides SBSDD2 | ecosystem: Environmental > Terrestrial > Soil > Tree plantation...
CCCGCAGCCGCCCGAACACGCCGCGGCTGTGCTTCTGCACGGTGACCTCTGGCCGGGTCTCGTCGCGAAGCTCGGCTAGCTGGCGCAACAGATCTCGCTGTTCGTCGTCGATGCGTGTCGGAGTCTGGACGAGCAGGGTGACCCCGAGCTGCCCTCGGCCGCTTCCCCGCAATCGCGGAACGCCTTTGCCGTCCGTCGAAATCCGGGTGCCGGACTGCGTCCCGGAAGGCACCGTAATCCGTACCTCTCTGGCCTCTGGCGGAGAATCTTCGAGGTCGGCCTCGAGAGTTGCCACCATCACCTCGGTACCCAGCGCAGCTGCGGTCATCGGAATCTTGACCACGACCTCAAGATCATCACCGTCACGACGGAAAATCTCGTGCGGCAGCACCTGGAGTTCCACGTAGAGATCACCAGCCGGGCCGCCGCCAGCGCCGACCTCACCTTGTGCCGAAAGGTGAATTCGGTTCCCGGTACTCACCCCAGCCGGAATCTTGACGTTGATGGTCCGAGTGGCGCGGACCCGGCCATCCCCGGAGCATTCCATGCAGGGGTCCGGAATGACCGTGCCGTAGCCATGACACGTCGGGCAGGGCTGAGTGGTCCGGATGTCACCGATGAATGACCGCTGGACGTGAGTGACGTCGCCCTGCCCATGGCAGGTCGGACACCTAACCGGACGGGAGCCCTCCGATGCGCCCGAACCATTGCAGCGTGGGCAGAGCACCGCCGTATCCACCCGTAGTGGCTTGGTGGTACCGAACGCAGCTTCCGCAAGCTCGAGATCGAGTCGAACCAACGCATCCTGGCCGCGGCGGACCCGCGACCGTGGGCCGCGCGAGGTTTGCTGGCCAAACATCGCATCGACCAGGTTGCTGAAGTCGAAGCCGCCTGGGCCGAAGCCACCGTTGAAGCCGCCCAGGCCGCCGCCCAGCGGATCCCCGCCTCGGTCGTACAGGTCACGCTTCTTGGGATCCTGCAGCACCTCGTACGCCTCGGCGACCCTTTTGAACCGCTCAGCCGCATCCGGCTCCTGCGCCACATCGGGATGCAGCTTCATCGCAAGCTGGCGGTAGGCCTTCTTGATCTGCTCAGGTGTTGCATCGCGCGGGACGCCCAGGATTTCGTAGTAGTCAGGGCTCATGCGGGTTGTACTCATCCTTCGGAGAGGAATCGGCCGACATAACGGGCAACAGCACGGACCGACGCCATCGTGGATGGATAGTCCATTCGGGTCGGCCCGACCACGCCCAGGGTCGCGAACGTGTCGACCTGACTACCGTAGCCGCTCGCGACCACTGAGGTGGACTGGAGCTCCTTGTAGGGATTCTCCTGCCCGATCCGGACGGTAACCTCATCCGCAGTCGCCTCGCCGAGTAACTTCAGCAAAACCACCTGCTCCTCCAGCGCTTCCAAGACGGGCTTGACGGTGGTCTCGAATTCAGCGCCATATCGGGTGAGGTTGGGCACGCCTCCGACCACCATCCTGCCTGACGCCTCGCTACTCACCATCTCCAGCAGTGTCGCGATCGCCGCCTGTCCAATCATCTCCAGTGACGGCGGCAATGTCCCGCTCAACCTGCTCAACCGAACCGCGGCCTGGGGGGAGGTATTCCCAACTGTCGCTGCATTGAGATGCGCACGCAGTTCGCCGAGCGTTTCCTCGTCATGCTCGGGGATCTCGAGCGCGCGTTGCTCGATTCTGCCCGTGGAGGTGATGAGAATGAGCAGCAGGCGAGATGGTGACATCGACACGATTTCGACGTGGCGGACCACAGAGTGGCTGAGCGTCGGATATTGCACGATGGCAACTTGCTGGGTGACCTGCGCCAGCAACCGGACTGTGCGCAGCAGTATGTCGTCCAGGTCGATTGCTCCAGAGAGGAATGTCTGGATGGCGCGTTGCTCTGCAGTCGACAGCGGCTTGAGCGATCCGAGGCGGTCGACGAACAACCGATAGCCCTTGTCGGTGGGAATGCGACCAGCGCTGGTGTGCGGCTGGGTGATGTAGCCCTCTTCTTCGAGGGCAGCCATGTCGTTGCGAACGGTCGCCGGCGAGACGCCAAGATCGTGACGCTCGACGAGCGACCTGGAGCCCACGGGCTCCTGGCTTGAGACGTAGTCGGTGACGATGGCGCGGAGCACGTCGAGTTTGCGGTCGTCCATACGTCTCCTTCCTGGAACGTCTCTGCCGCGTGCTGCTGTGGCGGCGTACGGTGCTTGGCACTCGCACAAACAGAGTGCCAGTCTAGCGTGATGACCGAGCCTCCATCGGCTGCCGAAGCCGCCACAACGCCTGAGCTCGAGCCTTGGCGTGAGGTGCGATCAGGTGTTTATGTGGCGCTTGCTGAACCCGAGTCGGTGAACCTCGGACTCATCGTTGGGTCGCAGCTGGCGCTGCTGGTTGACACCGGATCGAGCCCGTCCCAGGGCCGTACCCTTCGCGCGTCACTCACGGCTGTCACGGATAGGCCGCTGACGGCCGTCGTGGTCACTCACTGGCATTACGACCATGCATTTGGGCTCGCGGCCTTCGCAGACCTCCCACGGATTGCTCACGAGTCGCTGCACCGCAGACTCCTGTCCGCTGAAGCGGCTGCTGAGGCGCAGCGGTTGGGCTTCGAGCCTGATGAGTTGGGACAGCCGAATGTAGAGATCGCGGTCGCGACGGCACTTGACCTAGGCGACCGGCGGGTGGAGATCGCTCACCTCGGACGCGGCCATAGCGACGGAGACCTTGTGGTAGTAATCCCCGACGCCGATGTGCTGTTTACCGGAGACCTGTTGGAATCAGCTGGGCCGCCGTCGTTCGGCCCAGACTCGGTTCCTGATGAATGGCCAGCCACCTTGGATGCGGTGATCGGGCTGATGACGGCTACAACACTGGCGATCCCCGGCCATGGCGAACCGGTGGATCGGGAGTTCGTCTTCGAGCAGCGCGGCTGGATTGCGGCTCAGGCGGCCCAACGGGGCACGCCGCCGGGCCCAACACTCCCGCTCGTCTGACGACGCGCTAGCGCACCAAGCCGGACTGGTAGGCGATCACCACGAGCTGGGCTCTATCGCGAGCCCGGAGTTTGATCATGGCCCGGCTGACATGGGTACGGGCAGTCGCCCGGCTCACCACCAACCGCTCGGCGATCTCATCGTTGCTCAGGCCCTCGCCAATCAAAGCCAGGACCTCGCGCTCTCGATCAGTCAACTCTGACAGCTGCGGATGTGTCTTGCGAAGAGGCGATCTTGAGGCAAATGACTCGATCACCCGCCTGGTTACCGATGGTGACAGCAGCGACTCCCCTGCAGCGACCAGCCGGATGGCCCGCAACATGTCGGCCGGCTCGGTGTCCTTGATCAGAAAACCTGCCGCACCTGCCTGCAGTGCCTCGAACACGTATTCATCCAGTTCGAAGGTGGTCAACATGATCACCCGTACCCTGGCGAGTGCGGGATCTCCTACGATCGTGCGCAAGGCGGCGATCCCGTCGAGCCTTGGCATCCGGATATCCATCAAGATCACGTCTGGCAGAGTCCGGCGTGCCAGATCCACGGCCTCACGGCCGTCTTCGGCCTCACCGGTCAGCACAAGATCATCTTCGGACTCGATCAGCACCCGCAAGCCCATCCGTACCAGCGCTTGGTCATCGGCGAGAGCGACGGAGATGGTCATTGAACCTCTCCTTTCAGCAGCGGCAGGTCGGCCCGCACCACCAACCCGCTCGGCTTTCGCACCGAAATCCAGACCGTGCCGCCGACCGCTCTGGCGCGTTCTCGCATACCACGTATCCCGTTCCCGTCAGCCGGTACGCTCACAGCCGGTCCATCATCGCTCACCTCGACCGTCAGCATCCCAGCCTGCCGAGCCACTCGCACGGTGACATGAGCCGCAGGAGCATGCCGTACGACATTGGTGAGCGACTCCTGGATGATCCGGAAGGCGGCCTGGTCGACCGCCATCGGCAGGCCCCGAAGATCATCATCGGATCGCTCGTGAACCAAAGTCACCTCTCGGCCAACCGAGCGCAGCCCATCGACCAGGTCTTCAAGTCGAGCTAGTCCAGGCAGTGGACTGAGCGGTTCGTCGGAGTCTGATCGAAAGACCTCCAGCGTGGTGCGCAACTCCGCCAGCGCCTCACGGCTCGTTCTCTTGATCGCCTCCAGAGAGGAAGCCACCTGGTCCGGACGTGGGTGGGTAGCCCGCTCCTTGTCCAGGAGATGGAGCGCCACCCCTGCCTGCATGGTGATCACGGCAAGGCTGTGGCCGACCACGTCGTGCACATCGCGGGCTATTCGGAGCCGTTCCTCGTAGGCGTACCGGCGACGTTCCTGCTCACGGACCTCTCGGTCACTTTCCCGGCGACTGCGCACCAGCAGCGCGATCATTGCCGGAAGGACAGCGATCGCGATCACACTTACCAGGCCACCGTAGAAGGCAGGATCGAGCAGTCCCAGATAAGACTCCCGCCAGTGCCCCGCCATGATCATCGGAACCAGCAAAACGAGCAGTGGAGCCCAGCTGCGCGGCGGCGGCATGGCTGGTCGCGGAGGGCCGGATTCCTTGTCGGCCAAGATCGATGCGCCGCTCGCCATGGCATACACAGCAAGCGCAGGTCCCAGAAAGATCGGGGCGAACATTGCGCCGGCCGCCAGATAGATGCCGACCCCGACAACGGTCGCGACGAACGCTGCACGAGGCCAGATCCGCCGAGTGGCGACACCCAATGCCACAAGGAGTACCGCGGGCAGCACCCAGGGAGACGGATCGACGACTGTGACCATGTGGCGCGGCGGTCCGTGACGCCAATCAGGCCGACCGTATTCCGAACCTGCCCAGATGTAGAACGAGGCCATCCAGCTCGCCACCGCCAGTGCCAGTCCAATGGCGGAGTCGATGAGGAGAGCACGCCGGGCCTGGACCCGCATGGATTCCTCCTCGATCTTGTCAACTTTTTGGAGCTGCTCGCGTATCGCGCTAGGAATCCGCCGCGATTTCCGACGCTCGCAGCTCGATCGCCGGCGCGATCTTCTTCGACACTAGACCGGCGACGCGGGCTGCACATCCGGCCACCGCGGTATCCCGGCTACGTCAGGGAGCGTAGTCAGAAAGCCGCTTTTCAACCGATGCAACCAAGAGTCGGCCGCCCGCACAATGGATCCATGACCACCCCACTACTGATCCCACTTGAGGGCGGCTTCGGTCATCATCATCATCACCACCACCATCACGGCCCTCCCGTGGGAGCCGGTGAGCCCTCTGCGACATTCGCCAGCGGCGCAGTGCCGCCTTTCGCACCCTCTTTAGGAGCTGTCATGTTTTTCCTTTTCACGCTGCTCGCGCTGGGCACCTTGTTGTTCTTCCTGGCTCGGCACGGTCATTTCGGGTCTCCGTCGTTGATCAGCAATCCCTCACCTGAGGCTGACGCCAAGAAGATCCTGGCCGAGCGCTTCGCACGCGGCGACATCACGAGCGACGAATTCATGGAGCGTGCCAGCGTGTTGAACTGGACTCCTGGAAGCGACTCCTGGGACGTCGGAAAGGGCAAGAAGAAGCGCTGAGGGAGCGGACGCGGGGGCGTGGCCGACCCCACACCGGCCCGCCCTACGCTGACTCACGCTCGCATCAGGCCCTGAAGCTCCTTGCTGCCAGATGTGGAGTCCGACCCGCTAGTCTGACTAGAACGATTCAGCAGCTGGAGTAGGCGAGACACCGATGGCGCGCATGACCGTCAAGACCCTCGCCGCTGCCCTCGGAGTCTCGCCCGCGACAATTTCGAACGCCTACAACCGACCCGACCAGCTGTCCCCGCAGCTACGGGAGCGGATCCTAGCGACAGCTGACGAGCTCGGCTATCCGGGTCCCGATGCCGCCGGACGGACCTTGCGCAGGGGACGCGCCGACGCCGTCGGAGTGCTGCTCTCCGAGCGACTCTCGTACGCGTTCTCCGACCCATTTGCTATCGAGTTCTTGACCGGTCTCAGCGAGATCCTCGAGGAACACGGGATCAGCATCGTGCTGATGCCTTTGTCGAAACGTGAAGCGGGCTCCTCAGGAACTGAGGCGGACCAGAGTGACGTGACCTCCGTCCAACACGCCAACATCGACGCACTCACCATCCTCTCCCTTCCGGCGGCGCACCCGGCGGCGATGCTGGCCAGGGCGCGCGGCATTCGGGTGGTGGCGACCAGCGTCAGCAACGATCCTGACTCGAGCTGGGTGGCCATCGACGACTTCGGTGCCGGCATCATGATCGGCGAGCATCTGTCCGAACTGGGTCACCGCGACATCACTGTCCTGGTTGAGACCAACCAACCGGCGGGCAGTCCGGGGCGACGCCTCGATCTCGCCGAGCTGACCTACCTTGACTACGCCGCCCGCGTCGAGGGTCTCCGCAGAGCGATGCCAGGGCAGGTCGTGATCGTCTCCGGTGGTCATAACTCCATCGAGTCCGGCGCTAGTGCCACCGGGTGGCTGCTCGACGGTGGCGAGCTACCGACGGCGATCGTCTGCTTGAGCGACGTGCTGGCCCTCGGCGTGCTCCAGGCGTTGGCGAGCCGTGGGCTGGCCGCGCCAGATCAGGTCTCGGTCTGTGGTTTCGACGACATCGCAGCCGCGAAAGCCGCCAATCTCACGACGGTTCATCAACCGATCCGCGACAAGGGGCAACACGTCGGCCGGTTGCTGATCAACCCCGAACCCACGCCACGCCAGGTGCTGCTGCCAATCAACTTGGTCCGGCGTGCCACTACGGGGCCAGCGCCTCGCTAGCGGGCAGCACCTCACATCTCTACTCCGCGTCGTCGCCAGGCCAGGGCGCGTCAAAGGCGAGCGCCGCCTGGGTCGTCAATTTCGACACCCCGGCAAGCAGGTCGGCGAACGAGGTCGAGCTCAGCAGCGCTAGCTGATCGAGAGCATTGAGGGGTGAGATAGCGGCCAGCTGCCAGGCCGCCGCCGCCGGGTTGGCGGACAGCTCAATGTCAGCTGGCCAGACGTTCTCGGCGAATTCGCTGGCAACAGCAAGAGTGCGGCGTACCAGCTGCTCAGTTTCCTCACGCAGCTGCCACAGATCGTGGTCCCACTCCAGCTCCGCTATCTCGCGTACCTCGGCGCGTGGATGTGGCGCGTCGTCCAGCCACTCTGCGACCTCGAAGCGCTGGCTGCCCTGGGCGACCAGGCCGACAAACCCTTCTTGGGCACCAAGTCGGGTGATCTCGGCGATAGTGCCGACACCGAAGCGCTTCTCCCCACCGCCTACTTCCGGCCCGCGCTCGATCAGCACCACGCCGAATCGCGCATCCTCACTGCGCAGCAGCTCGGCAAGCATGATCAAGTAGCGTTCCTCGAAGACACGCAGCCGCAAAGGCATGTACGGGAACAGCACCGAATTCAGCGGGAATATTGCCAGGGCCGCCACGCCACCCAGGCAACCACCGGGCTCCAACCGTCGGGGCAAATGCGCGCACATACCCATCAATCGAGCAGATCGCGGATCACGCCATCGGCGAGCAATCTTCCCTCCCGCGTCAAGATCAACATCTCGTTCTCGACCACTGCAAGTCGCCTGTCGAAAAGATCAGGAAGACGATTCCGCTCGCCCACGGTGAGTAGCGACGTGCTGAGACCATCGGCGAGGCGGAGCTCGAGCAAGATCCGCTCCACCCGCCGGTCCGCTGCCGAGAGAACTTCTCGCGCCTGGGCCGGGGAGACGCCTGAGGCAAGCCTGGATGCGTATGCCGCCGGATGCTTGACGTTCCACCACCGAACTCCACCAACGTGGCTGTGCGCACCCGGCCCGACGCCCCACCAATGATGACTGCGCCAATAACCCAGATTGTGGCGACAGCGCGCCGCCGCGCTCGTGGACCAGTTGCTCACCTCGTAGACGGTATGGCCAGCGGTGGCGAGCCGTTCGTCGGCAATCAGGTACTTCTCGGCAAGATCATCATCATCGGGCGGCGGGAGCTCGCCGCGCCGGATCCGAGCCGCCAGTCGGGTGCCTTGCTCCACGATCAACGCGTAGACGCTGATGTGCTCTGGAGCCGCTGATAGCGCCGCATCCAAGCTTTCCCTCCAGTCGGCGGCCGACTCCCCTGGCGTTCCGTAGATCAGGTCAAGACTGATATTGGCGAACCCGGCTGCCTTCGCTTCGGCAACAGCCTGCAGGGGACGGCCAGGTGAGTGGACGCGGTCGAGAGTCGCGAGCACGTGTGGCACAGCCGACTGCATACCGAAGGAGATCCGGTTGAAGCCCAGCTCGCGGAGCCGGTGCAGACCCGCGGAGTCGATCGACTCGGGATTGGATTCGGTGGTGACCTCCGCGTCCGTTACGAGCCCGAAGTGGTCACGCACCGCCGTGATCAGCCGACCAAGATCATCCGGCGGCAACACCGTCGGAGTGCCGCCGCCGACGAAGATTGTCGAGACTGCTGGCGCCTCCGGGCCCAGCACTCGAGCCGCCAATTCCACCTCCTGGATCGCGGCGTCAATGTAGCCGGCGCGGCCGGCTCCCGGCTCAGTCCCCAGCTCGGCCGCGGTATAGGTGTTGAAGTCGCAGTAGCCGCAGCGGGTGATGCAGAAAGGGACATGGACGTAAATGCCTAGAGGTCGAAGCGGGATCTCGGGCCGCACCTGCTCAGGCAATGAGCCGTCACTCGGGGCAGGTTCTCCTTCAGGCAAGACCGACGGCATACCTCGAGGCTAATGTTCCACGCCCTGGAAACATCACTCCAGCCGAACCAGCAGCCTGTTCAGCTGCCGAGCGAGCCCTCGACTGGCGCGCCAAGATCGATCTGACCACCGGCCTCGCCGACTTGTCAGCGTCTGTGGTCGCGCGAGCAGCCACCGGCGCTGACAACTCGGTTAGGGGATGAGGACGAGCTTCCCGCGAATATGGCCGTCCTGGCTGATCTGGTGCGCTTCAGCGGCTCGGTCGAAGGGGAACGTCTGGATCTTGATCACCAGCTTGCTGTGTTCCAGCAGCTCGGCGGCCTCAGCGAGAGCCTCCATCGGCTGGCTCTCACCCGCGCCACCGCTGACCCGGGCACCGGCTGCGGCAGCTGCCCAGTTGGCGATGGAGACGACCTGGGATGGCTCAGGTGCCAGGCTGATCAGATCCTCAATGCGTGTCTTCCCTACTGCGTCGAGCACAGCGTCGATCTTGTTGATATCAAGGGACCGCACCCGGTCCACCATCCCCTCGCCGTAGACCACTGGAATGGCGCCGATCTCGCGGAGGTAGTCCTGGTTGGCCTCGCTCGCCGATGCGATCACAGTCGCACCGCGCGTCTTAGCGATCTGAGTCGTGGCAGAGCCGACCCCGCCGGCGCCACCGTCAATGAAGATCGTGTCGCCTTCCTTTACGTCCAGCAGCCGCAGCACGCGTTCGGCCGTCTCAGCCACTGTGCCGGCCGCCGCTGCGACAGCCCAGTCCACCGATGCCGGCTTATGGGCCCAGGAATTGAGCACCGCGTACTCCGCATTCGTGTTCTTGCCTAGGCCAAACACGTCGTCGCCGACGCTCACGCCGGTCACGCCCTCTCCGACCTCGTCAACCACCCCGGCGGCGTCGAAACCCAGATAGGTGGTGTCTTCCAACGGCTTGCCCTGGGCGAGCATCCCAGACCGGAGCTTCCAGTCCATCGGATTGACGCTTGCGGCCCGCACGACGATGCGAATTTGTCCTGGTCCTGCATGCGGCTCTGGCGCCTCGCCTAGCCTGATGACCTCGGGCCCGCCGTACTCGGTGAACTTAAGCGCAAACACAGTTTCTCCTTAGGCTCTGCTCGCGAAGAGATCCTTGCATAGGGCTATTTCCGGTCAGCCTTTGCCGTCTCGGCGCCACTCGAGAGAGCGGCCACGAAAGCCTCCGGTGGCACCTCAACGCGGCCGACCATCTTCATTCGCTTTTTGCCCTCTTTCTGCTTCTCAAGCAGCTTGCGCTTTCGGGTGATGTCGCCCCCGTAGCACTTGGCCAGGACATCCTTGCGCATTGCCCGAATGGTCTCGCGCGCGATCACCCGCGAACCGATGGCCGCCTGCACCGGAACTTCGAACTGCTGCCGAGGGATCAGCTCCTTCAACTTGGCCGTCATCATGACGCCGTACGAATAGGCCTTGTCTTTGTGCACGATCGCCGAGAACGCATCGACCGGCTCACCTTGCAGCAAGATGTCGACCTTGACCAAGTCGGCAAGCTGTTCACCCGACGGCTCGTAGTCCAAGCTCGCATAACCCCTGGTCCGGGACTTGAGAGCATCGAAGAAATCGAAGACGATCTCCGACAGCGGCAGCGTGTAGCGGATCTCGACTCGATCTTCGGACAAATAGTCCATGCCATGCTGGATCCCGCGACGGTTTTGGCACAGCTCCAAGATGGTGCCGATGTAGGTTGCTGGAGCCAGGATGGTGGCCTTCACGATCGGCTCATAGACTTCCGCGATCTTGCCGCTTGTCGGATACTCCGAGGGATTCGTCACCTCCAGCTCGGCGCCATCCTCCATGATCACGCGGTAGACCACGTTGGGCGCGGTGGAGATCAGATCAAGATCGAATTCGCGCTCCAGGCGCTCGCGCACGATCTCCATATGCAGCAGGCCGAGGAACCCAATCCGAAATCCAAAGCCAAGCGCATTTGAGGTCTCCGGCTCATACGTCAGTGCTGCATCGTTGAGCTGCAGCTTGTCCAAGGCCTCGCGCAGTTCTGGATAGTCGGCACCGTCGATTGGGTAGAGGCCTGCGAACACCATCGGCTTCGGAGGCCTATAGCCACCCAGATCGTGAGTGGCCGGCCGCTTCACTGACGTAACGGTATCTCCCACCCGGGACTGCCGGACATCCTTGACACCGGTGATCAAGTAGCCGACTTCACCAACTCCCAGGGACGCCGCCTTGGTCGGCTCCGGAGAGATCACGCCAACCTCCAACGTTTCGTGTGAGGCCTTGGTCGACATCATCAACACGCGCTCCCGATGGGACAGCGCGCCGTCCATTACGCGTACGTAGGTGACCACTCCGCGGTAGGTGTCGTAGACCGAATCAAAGATCAATGCCCTCGCCGGTGCGGCCGGATCACCGACGGGCGCAGGAATCTGGGCGACGATCTCGTCCAGCAGCCCTGCCACACCCTCGCCGGTCTTGGCCGACACTCGCAGCACCTCGGCCGGATCACAGCCAACGACTTTGGCCAACTCGGCGGCGTATCTGTCCGGCTGCGCGCTAGGAAGGTCGATCTTGTTCAAGACCGGAATCACGTGGAGATCGGCATCGAGGGCCAGATAGAGATTGGCCAGAGTCTGTGCCTCTATGCCCTGTGCGGCATCGACGAGGAGGACAGCACCCTCGCAGGCTGCTAGGGAGCGAGACACCTCGTAGGTGAAATCCACGTGGCCCGGCGTGTCGATCATGTTCAGTACATGCGTCTCACCGGCATTCGGGTCATCCACTTTGCCATGAGCCCGCCACGGCATCCGGACGGCTTGGGACTTGATGGTGATACCGCGTTCCCGCTCGATGTCCATGCGATCCAGGTATTGGGCACGCATCGAGCGCTCGTCGACGACACCGGTCAGCTGCAGCATCCGGTCGGCCAAGGTCGACTTGCCGTGGTCGATATGAGCGATGATGCAGAAGTTCCGGATGATCGACGGGTCAGTGCGGCCGGGCGGCGGCACGAACACAGCACTCACAACAGACATCCTCACTTGCTCTGGGGAATTTGGCCCGCCTATGGCGGCGCTGGTAGCGTGGTCGGTCGCGCCTGCACAGCAGCGCCCCATACCCACATCAAGGAAGAGTTCCAGAGGCCCGTCGTGGCGAACATCAAGTCCCAGCTCAAACGAATCAAGACCAACGAGAAGTCTCGTCAGCGTAACAAGGCGACCAAGTCAGCGCTGAAGACCTCGATTCGTCGGTTCCGTGAGGCCGCGGACGCTGGAGATACGGCAAAGGCCACCGAGCTGGCGCACGCCGCCTCGCGCGCCCTGGATAAAGCCGCATCCAAGGGCGTCATCCACAAGAATCAGGCTGCCAATCGCAAGTCGGCAATCGCGTCCAAGGCGGCGCGTCTGGAGCCCGCCGGCAAGAAGAAGCGCGAACCGCGGGCACGCTCTGCGAGCGTCGGTTAGGCGTCCGCTGGTGGTCGGAGGACGCGCGCGGGCAGAGAAATTCAGTGCCGCAGGCGCGAAACGCTGAGGACCGCGCGCTCCAAGGCGAACGCGGCGTCGTCAGCAGCGCCCTTGACATCTGCATCCGCCGCGGCAACAGCTTTGAGAGCTGCAGCCAGACTTCCCTGATCCCATCCACGCGCTTGGGACCGCATGGACTTCAGCTTCCACGGCGGCACCCCGACCTCGCGAGCTAGGTCTGCCTCTCGCTGCCCGCCGCTTGCCGTGACCAGCTTGCCGAGACCGCGGACGCCGGACGCCAGGGCACTGGTGATCAGAACAGGCGCCACGCCCGTGGCAAGCGCCCAGCGGAGCTGCTCCATCGCAACCCCGGTGCGCCCCGCCAAGGCGGCGTCTGCCACCGCAAAGCTGGTCACCTCGGCGCGACCGCCGAAGTAGCGGCGTACCTGATCGACGGTAATGGGATCGCCCTCGCCATCGGAGAGCAGCTGTCCGACTGCTGCTGCCAGCGCCCGAAGGTCGTGGCCGACGGCGTCGACCAGGGCAGCGGCGGCACCCGAGTCAATCGCGCTACCGGCTCGCTTGACTTCTGTTGCGACGAACTGCGGCAGCTCCCACGGCTTCACAGCCGCGCATTCGATGACCTCGACTCCTGCCGATTTCAGCTTTTGCAGGAGCGCCTTGCCCTTCGGTACGCCGCGGTGCACCACGATCACGGCGAGATCCGGTAGCTGGGCTGCCATGAGGTTCATCAACTCGACATCGATGTCGGGCGCTAGATTCTCCAGCTCGGTGATGACGACGGCACGCCGGCTCGCGAAAAGTGACGGGCTCGTGAGCTCGGCAAGTTTGCCGGCGTCCAGCCGGGATGCTTCGATTTCAGAGACTTCGACATCAGGTGCCTCTGATTGCATCTGTTGCTCCAGCGCCGCGACCGCGCGATCCGCAAGGAGTGCCTCCGGCCCGCTGAGCAGGACCAGCCGACCGAAGGGAGATCTCGCTGCAGCCACGCAGCACAGCATGCCAGCCCCGACTGACACCATGGTTGATAACAGTTGCGCCCATGTTCCATTTCGCAACACAAATCAGATTCACGCCTACGGATGACTGGTGTTGATATACATGAGCCGAGAAACTGGATACTACGCGAAAGGGGCGTCGGTGGTCCGAAAGGTTTGGTCCTCGCTGTTCAGTCGGGTTGTTACTGATCGGCAGACTCCGACTGACTCGACCGCTCCTGAGAGGAGTGCGGCTGAAGAGCCGACACTGGGCATGAAGCTCACCGGCGATCCGCACCCCCTTGACCGCCTTGTCAACGTCCAGCCGAACACCGTCGTGGTCGTCTTCGAGCAGGACAGCCTCCCAAGGCTCAAGTTTCCGGGCGAGTACCTGACGCCCGGCCTGCTTCCGTCGCTGCGTCCGGTCCAGGTGCTGGCGGTCAATACCGCTCCTGTCGAGCTCGACGTGACCGTCGACCATCTCATCACGCTGGACGGCCATGAGATCGAGCGGTGCCTGGTCCGGGTGACAGTTCAGCTGACAGATCGCGACAACTACGCCTCCGTAGCCGGCCTGGCCGCAGAATATGGGACCGAACTCGAGGCGTACCTGCTCCAGCGGGTCGAAACCGAGGTGGCGATGGAGATGCATGCCGCCGTCAAGATGAACCGACTCGCCGACCTGCGTCGCCAGACGGTCCAGCAGGTACTGGCCGACCGCTGGCTACCCAGATCATTCGCAGGCGGGGCGTTGGTGCGTCGCAATTTCGAGGTCATCGAGGTCAGCTGGCCCAAGGACAGCGCCATCCCGATCCAGATTGCTCATAGCGGCGCGCCGAAGTCGGGCCAGGCGGCCGCGGCTCTCAAGCCGACACCTGTCGCGCCTTTGGCGCCAGCCGCCCCTGCACCCTTCGCCGCCGAGTTGACTATGGATGCCCGGCTGCGCCGGATCTGGCGCCGCTATGCGGAGCCGGAGCTTCGAGGCATTGCGGGCGCCAAGGTTGGTAACGCGGCAACCGTCATCGCCGTCGTGGATCGGGAGCCTGGCGCCTATGAGGGCAATCGGGTCCGGGAGGCACTCGGAGTGTCCTTCGAAGATCGCAACTTGCATTTTGTCGCCGCCGTGGCGGATTCCTACGAGGATTTGGTTCGCTCCTGGTTCAAACAGGTCGACGGCAGTCCCGGCCGACTGCTGTCCGTCCGATCGGTGGAAGACGACTCCGTGCTGCGGATCGGGGTCGACCATGCCCTGCGATCGGCGGAGGAGCGCGCACGCGGACTGTCGGTTGGTACCCATTCGGATCGAGAGGCATTGCGCCGGCTCGTTCCCCACGAGCGGGTCGAGTTCGTGGCGGCGGACACGACGGGCTGATCCTATGAGCGTGAGCGGCACCCCGTCGTGACCAAGATCACGTACACCAACCCGCGCGCTGCGCGGCCGGATGTGGGGTCGCTCGGACCATCTACCGCCGAACGAGCGGAAGACTCACGCAAGATTCGGATGGCCGCCACCATCCCTCTGGTCATCTCTCTGGGCGCCCAATGGGTCTTCTTCATCCATTACTGGATCCCGGAGACCAGCGCCTTCCCTGCTCACGAGTTGTGGCTCACGCAGCTGTCTCCGCTCGCGTCTGCTGCTCTGACGAGTGGAGGCCAACCACAGGTCCCGGCGCAAAACGGTCAGTGGGGACTGCCGGCGCTGGTGTTGCTGGTGTGTGCTTTTGCGCTGTTCTGGCTGTCTCGTACCCGCCACTGGCTCGGCCGCACCGCAATGCTGGCCCCTGCCGCACTCGGCCTGGTGGCTGCCCTCGCAAGCGTCATCGCGCTTGCGGTGAAGGGCGAGGTGAGATCCACGCTGGTCGGCGTAGCGTTGCTGATCACTTGGGTTTGGAGTGCTGGCTACGCCGCTCTTCACGGATTCCTCGACAACCTCGCCCCGCTGCCGCCCAAGACGTGGCACAGCGGTCTGCCGGTCCTTGCCGCGTACGCGATCATCGGCCCGGCTCCGACAGCGGTCGGGCGCTCTTTGTTCGCGCCCGAGCTACGTGATGCCGCCCTAGCGCTGCAGAACAACACGGTGTCGTTGCGACTCGCCGCGTTGTGGACAAGTAGCACCGTGCTGCTCTATCTCTGCGGGCTGCTGATCGGCATCGCTGTCTGGGTTGCCTACCAGGCTTGGCCGCCACGCCGCGACCGTGCGTTCATCGGCCGCTGCCTGATAGTGGTTGGAATCCTGATCGTGACAGGGGCAATCGGCTGGCCGGCGACGGCCCTCGCCGACAAGAGGGTGGACCAGCTGACCTACGGCACCCCGGCAGATGAGATCCGCTTCACGTGCGGCTCATGGATCCTCGACCAGCCGACGTCCGCCTCGCCGCAGATGGAGCCGACAAAGACGCTGGTAATCAGCGGCTTCACATGCCAAACGGTTACGGCTTACTCCGGCTACCAGCAGCTTTCGACCCACACGCTGCCTGTCTCGCTATCGCCGGTCATCGCGTATACGCCCGAAGGCGCCAAGATCTCAGGGCGCATCGTCGCCGCCCAGTACGGGGATGTCATCGTCGTTGCTGGTACCGACAGATTCGACACCAGCTCAAATGAGCTCTTGGGCATTGGAGTGACCGACAGCGCAGAGCTCTGGCGCTATGCATGTCCGGACGGGACGCTTGGTGTGCGCTTCGCCAATGTCCCGGGTGGCGACAATCCGGCTCAGGGACACATCACCCAAGGTGAGGTCGCTCCCGAGGCGGTGGTGAGTTGTCAGCGCCAGATCGTGCGCATCAACCCCACGACCGGACCCCCTCGTTGATCATGGTGTAGTTGGCTACAGATGAGTAGCGCGACCAAGGCGGTCCAGGCCGCAAGATTCCTGGGCGGCATGTATCGGGAACGAGCGCGGGTGCTCTACTGGGCGCACGTCCGCGGCGACCTGTTCAGCCGCCTCACTCTGCCGAACCACCACACCGACCCCTACCCGATCTATGAAGAGATGCACGCGCGTGGGCCGCTGTTGCCGACCCGGCTCGGCAACTACAGCACCACCAGCCACCGGCTGTGCAATGAGGTGCTTCGGAGCCGGAAATTTGGAGTATCCCCGGAGGACGGCAGCGAGGACCTCGCACACCAGGTCGGAATGGACCTCTCCCTGCTCGAACTCAACCCGCCCGACCACAGTCGGATTCGCAGGCTCGCCGCACCAGCCTTCACACCACGGCGGATGGCGGGCTACGCGGACTTGGTGGACCAAGCCATCCACCGGCTACTCGACCAATGCGAACGCGAACGTGAGTTCGACCTGATGACCGCTTTCGCGTCGCCATTGCCGATTGCCGTGGTGACCCACCTGCTCGGTCTGCCCAATGAACCGGAGCGGTTCCGGCGGCTGGGCTCAACGGTCGCCCGAGCCCTGGATGGCATCTGGTCGCTCGGCCAGGCCCGTACGCTGGCGGCCGCCGACGCTGAGCTCCAGACCACATTTGCCGAGCTACTCGACCGGCGGGCAGTAGAGCCCGGCGACGACCTGGTGTCCGCACTGGTGGCGGAGCAAGGCCGGGCAATCACCCCGGCAGAGTTGTCGGCGCTGGTACGGCTGCTACTGATCGCAGGCTTCGAGACCACGGTCAACGCGATTGGTAGCGGTTTGCGCTGGCTGCTCGCCGACCGAGAGCAGTGGGAGCTGCTCGTCGCAGACCCCGACCGGGCGCCGGCTGTCGTGGAGGAGGTGCTTCGTTTCGACCCTCCAGTCCAGCAGACCGCGCGGGTAGCCCATCAGCCAGTCGAGGTGAGCGATGTGTTGCTGGCCAGGAACCAGTGGGTGATCACCCTCTTGGCGGCGGCCAACCGCGACCCCGACGTCTACCCCGCACCCAATAGCTTTGACATCACTCGTGAGTCCCCGGCCGAGCACCTCGCCTTCTCCGGCGGCATCCACTACTGCCTTGGCTCACCGCTTGCTCGCTTGGAGCTGACGCGGGCATTCCGGGCCATCGCCGAACGGTTTCCCCACATCCGGCAGACGGGGCCGATCACGATGCGGCTGGGTAGCACTCTGCGCGGGCCGCTTCGGTTTCCGGTTGCAGTGTTGTAGTGCCCTCCAATCACCGCTGCGTGACCGCAGCCAGTCGATCGGTGCCCAGCCGGATCGCGACTGAGCCGTTCTGATCAGTCCTGAGCATCGTCATCCCAAGAGACTCCACCAGCTGCACCGTACGCGGCGCCGGGTGACCGTAATCGTTCTGCGCGCCGGCGCTGGCAATGGCGAGGCGGGCATGGGTGGCGGCGAAGAACGCCGGATCCTGTTGGGCCGAGCCGTGATGCGGAATCTTGAGGACATCGGCACGAAGGTCAGCCCCAGTGCCGAGAATCGCCTGCTGGCCGGGCGGTTCGACATCGCCGGTAAGCAGCAGCCGCAGGCCTGCCACCTCAACCATGATCACCAGGCTGCTGTCATTCTGCTTCGAGGATTCATCCTGATCGGTAGCCACATGTTGCACCGGTCCAAGAACCTGCAGTGCCGCATCGCCAACGCTCGCGCGAGTACCCGGCAGCGGCGCCTTCAGCGGAATCCCCTCTTGTATAGCCCGGCTGCTGATCACCGCAGTCAGGGGGCCGGCCGGTGCTTGGGGGCTCAGCCACAGCTGACCGATGCGGCGGTGCTGCAGGACGCCGGCCAAGCCATTGACGTGATCGGCGTGAAAGTGGGTAATGATCAGCAGCGGCACACTCCTTATTCCAAGTCGATCCAGGCAGGCCCGCATAGGGGGCGGATCCGGGCCGCTGTCCACGACAATCGCACTGCCGCGGCCGGTTCGTATCACCAACCCGTCGCCTTGACCGACATCGCAGGCAACCAGAACCCAATCACGCGGTGGCCAACCCGGCTGCCGGGGTGCGGTGCCCAGGCAGATGATCATGACGCCACCGAGCAGCAGCGAAAGCCAAGGGCGCGCCATCACATGCCCCACCAACAACCCAGCCAGAAGGGACGTGACAGCCAACCAAACGAGAATCGCAGGCGTCACCGGCAGGTGCCACTCCGCGCCAGGCAGTTGCGAACCGAACGTGGCGATCCAGATGATCACTTGCGCGCTCCAGGCCGCACCACACCCGAAGACGGCCGCAACGCTCCCGCTCAGCAATGAGGTACCGGCGGCGGCAAATCCCAGCACTGTCGAAGGGCCGACGAATGGACCCGCCAGTGCATTCGCTGCCAGACCCGCGACGCTCACCCGCTGCGAGACGGCCGCGACCACCGGAATGGTGGCGAGTTGCGCAGCCAGCGGCACCGCAATCGATTCGGAAATGATCAAGGGTAGCCAGCGATTCATGATCACAGTCCAGCTGCGCGCCCACCACACGATGCCGGCACATGCGAGCACCGACAGCGCGAAGCCAAGGGATCTGCCGAGGAATGGATCCACCAGCAGCAAGATCATCATGGCTACCGCGAGGTTGCGCAAGCCGGCCGACCTGGATCCAGATCCGAGTGCCGCCAAGGCCACCAGCCCCATCGCAGCCGCGCGCAGCACGCTTGGCTCGGTGCGACACAAAGCGACAAAGACGACCACTCCAGCTAGCCCAACGCCGCGCAGCCACCAACCTCTGACACCCAGCCAACGCGCCGCGGTCAACAGAAACGCGAGCAGCAGCGTGAGGTTTGCGCCGGACACTGCCGTTAGATGCGTCAAACCCGTGCTTTGAAAGTCTCGGGTCAGATCCTCCTCCAGACCGGAGGTGTCGCCCAGCACCAGGGCAGGCACCAACCCGCGCGGCTCCGGTCGGCGATCGGCGACTGCTCGTCGCAATCCGGCGCGTACCCGCTCCACGAGGCGAAGCCCTGCGGAAGGCTGCTCGACCACGAGCGGCGAGCCGCGCACACGAAGCACCGCCGCCACGTCCGAGCCTTGGTCCGCCGCCTCCAGACGCCCGTCCGCGGCAACTCGAGTGCCCACTGGGACCTGGAGCCATTGCGCGAGTTGAGGACCGGTGACGACTATCAGCACCGGAGCTCGGACGAGCCAGTCCTGTCCCCGACCCG
>Ga0075418_10003038_pt1 | contig 19150 bp, 14 predicted proteins | sample SoiMetdeltSBSDD2_FD_81776 | JGI IMG/M metagenome (GOLD analysis project Ga0075418, IMG submission 81776) | Bulk soil microbial communities from a Populus tree surrounding site in Tennessee, USA - Soil MetaG P. deltoides SBSDD2 | ecosystem: Environmental > Terrestrial > Soil > Tree plantation...
AGACCCGCTGCGATGTCGCAGCCGCGGTGACTCGCCTCGCAGGCGAACTCGTCATCGCCCCTTCCAGCCGTGCCAGGTCGGCGGTGCTCGACCAGATGCGGCGGCGCCTGCATGCGTCCGACGCGCTGTTATGGCTGTGCAACGGCACACAGGCGTCGTGCGTACTTCATGTGAGCGGCGGTCAGCCCGATGGGTTCTCGAAGGTGGTCGAACTCGAGGATGGTGCGGCCACCATTCGTCGACTGCGTTTCACCGGTTCGATCCTGTGCCGGGTCGGCGATGTCTCTGGTCTCGAGTGCCTCGTGCCGCCGGCGACCCGTTCGTATGCGGCAGCGGCCATCACCAGCGGAGAAGCCGCGACCGCGGTGCTGATCGTGGGATGGCGTAAGACTTCGCCACCGTGCACCTACGCCGATTCGAGCTACTTCAAGATCGCGGTGGCGCTGCTGGCGAACGGACTCGACGGCCTTACCGGCGCCAACGGCAGGCATGAGCTGTCCGATGCGATTCTGGGTGCGCTGTCGGAGCGCATCGCGGTGGTGGAGCGAAACGGGACGATCGTTGCGGTGAACGCCGCGTGGACGAAGCTCGGCGCGCGCCAGGGTGTCACCACCCCAGGCGACGTTGGTCCTGGTGCGAATTACTTCGACGTGTGCCGCCGTGCGATCGCCAGCGGATGCCACGAAGCGGCGGCCGCGCTCGAGGGGATCAGCGCGGTGTGCAATGGGACCGCCGATTCGTTCACGACGGCGTACCGTGGCGGGGTTGCCGGCGAAGATGGCTGGGTTCTCATGAACGTGAAACCGCTGGCCTGGCCGGAAGGAGGAGCGGTCATCGTCCACACCCAGATTTCAAACGCCGAGATGATGCATGTCGCGGAGGGGATTGGCACCGCCGAGTTCCACCACCTGCTCAACTCCGTGCCCGTTCCAATCTGGATCATCTCGCCCGATGGTCGCCTGATCTACGGAAACGAGCAGTGGATGGACGCAACCCGACACAACGGTATCGAACCTGGAAACGGGAACTGGACATCCGCGTTCCATCCGAGTGATCGTGATGCGGCCGCCGCCGCAGTCCGTCACGCCGCGACACGCGGCGCTCCGTTTGAGATCGAGGCTCGCCTGGGAACGGCCGACGGTTCATATCGATGGTCAGCCTGCCGCGCCGTGCCGCAGTATGCGGCCGACGGCAGCGTCGCGAGCTACGTCGGCGCGTGCTGGGACACGAGCGCGAAGCGGCGGATGGAGTCCTCTCTGCGTCAGCTCGCCGCGAAACTGGTTGCCGTGCAGGAGTCCGAGCGCGCCCGAGTCGCGCGTGAGCTCCACGATGACATCGGTCAGCAGCTGGCCATCCTGTCCTTGCGGTTGGAGGCGCTTGCACGGGAACCAGGCCCGGCGGCGACGCAGCGCGGCGTTGCCGAGGCGTGCACCGCTCTGCAGGAGATCGCGGCGGCAGTTCACGCGCTCTCACATCAGCTGCATCCTGCCAAGCTCCGGCTGCTGGGACTCCTTCAGACCCTGCAGACCCTTTGCCGGGACCTGTCAGTCGAAGACGGAATTCGGATCCGGTGGCATACGCGAGGTGTCCCCCAGAACATCGGCGAAGAGCTGGGCCTGTGCGTCTTCCGTGTCGCCCAGGAAGCGCTCCGGAATGCGATCAAGCACAGCGGCGCGACCGTGATCGACGTGAGCCTCACGGCGACGCCCTCGATGCTGACCCTGCGCATCTCCGATAACGGCGCAGGTTTCGATCCCTTGACGTCGCCGATGGCCGGAATCGGCCTGCAAACGATGCGCGAGCGGGTGGATCTCGTCGGCGGGGTGCTCGCCGTGGAAGCACTGCGCCCTCATGGAACGACGGTCCGCGTCGATCTCCCGCTGCGCGGCGAGCATGCATCCAATGCCGATGAGACGTCTGCGGAGCTGGTGCCGACCGCGCCTGCGTAACACGCCACCGGCGGCGACAGCCGCGACGAAATCCGGTGACTGATCACCATGCCCGGTGACGACAACGGCGCCGGCCGCCGGCCGCCTTCAGTTCATACCACTGGAATGCCGGGTACGTCGATTGCGCTTGGCCACTTCCATGAGCATCCACCATGATTCGCGGTGCGTCGCCCTGTCGCTCGCCGTGTTGTGCGGCGCATTCGCCGGGGGGACGGCCGCGCTGACACCAATCGAAAAATTTCACGCTGATGATCCCGTGAGCGTGGAACCGGAGACCCAGGATGCATCCGCCGTCACACCCTGGACAATCGACTTGTTCGTCGACCTGGCGATAAATCTGTTCGGCCGTCCCGGGGACGACGCGATTGGCGTCCGGGCCGGCAATGTCAGCACAATCGACGAAGTGCCCGATTCGAGCTGGTTCACGAATCGGATCCACACCCGCCCCGTCTCGATCGATGAAGCGGTGCGAGGGCCGCGAAGCGGGACCGGCCCCGCAGCGGGCATATGGACCGTGATTGCCGCGAAAGAGGTGGGCGTCGCGCCCGGCTTCACGATCAGCGACGAGGCCGGCGAGACCTGGTTCATCTCGTTCGATGCGCGCGGCTACCCTGAAGCGGCCACCGGCGCGATCCTTGTCGCCAATGGCATCTTCTGGACGCTCGGCTACTGGCAACCGGAGACCTTCCTGGCCTCCGTCCGGCCCGAAGATGTCGTCATCGGCGATACCGCAACGACGACGCCCCCGTCGGGCCGCGTCCGTCGCATGCGCCGTGACGATCTCGAGGCGATCTGGCGGCGCGCCCATCGCGGCCCCGACGGATCGTTCCGCGCGGTCGCCGCACGGCGGCTCCCCGGTGATCCGCTCGGCGGATTCCGCTATCACGGCACACGGCCCGACGACCCCAACGACGTCGTACCGCACGAGCACCGCCGCGAACTGCGCGCGCTGAAGGTGTTCGGTGCGTGGACGAATCTGGTCGACATGAAGGCGGGAAACACGCTCGACATGCTCGTCCGCATCGAGGGTCGCGGCATCGTCCGCCATTACTTGCAGGATGTGGGCTCGACGTTCGGCACCGGCGCGATCGGACCACGCGAGTACGACGAGGGATGGGAGCATCTGTACGAGCCCGATCTCCTATGGAAGCGTCTGGTTGCATTCGGCCTGGTGATGCGGCCGTGGCAGACTGCGGACTATGTGGAGAGTCCCGCGGTCGGGCGATTCGAAGGGGTCGTCTTCGACCCGGTGACGTGGAAGCCCCGCGTGCCGACGGCCTCGTTCCGCCACGCACAGCCGGACGACCTGTTCTGGGCCGCCAGGCGCGTGATGGCGTTCGGCGACGACATGATCCGCGCGCTCGTGCACACGGCCGGGTTCAGCGACCCGGCAGCCGAACAGCATCTGGCCGAGGTGCTGATTCAGCGGCGCGACAAGATCGGGGCGGCGTATCTGATCGCGGTCCACCCGCTGGTGAACTTCGCGCTGTCGTCGGCCGGCCGCCTGTCGTTCGAGAACGCGGCCGTGGCAGCGAGGGTCGCGGCGGAACCACGCGGCGGATACCAGATCACATGGGAGCGGTTCGACAACGCCACCGGAGCGCTCGCGCCGATTGCCGAATCTGCGATCGACGTTGCCGGCGCCGTGGACTCACCGGTGACGCTGCCGGACGGACGCGATGCATTCGTGTCCGTCACAGTTCGTGCGGTCCAGCCGCCATATGACGCCTGGAGGCCAGTTCGAGTGTACTTCCGCCGTGCCTCGTCTGACTGGGCGTTGGTCGGCATCGATCGGAGCGGTGCGTGAACGAGTCCGCGGCCCCGATAACCCTGTCGGCCGGACCGCCCATGCCGCAGGCGCGCCTCGGACGATCCGGCCTGCCGGTAAGCCGCCTCGGGCTTGGCCTCGCAGCACTCGGCAGGCCTGCCTACATGGCGCCTGGCCGCGACACGGACCTTGGTAGCGATCGTTCGATCGAGACAATGCGGCAGCATTGTCAGTCGATGCTTGATGCCGCCTACGCCGCTGGCGTGAGGTACCTCGACGCGGCGCGCTCCTACGGGTGCGCGGAGCAGTTCGTGAATGTCTGGTGGACGGGGCGGCGCCTTCCCGACACCGCGCTCACTGTCGGGTCGAAGTGGGGCTACATCTACCGCGGACAGTGGCGACTCGACGCGCCGGTTCATGAGGTGAAAGATCACTCGCTGAGCACGCTCCGCGAGCAGCTCGCGGAGAGCCGCGGCATACTCGGGCGGCGTCTTTCGCTCTACCAAATCCACTCTGCAGATTCGCCATCCGGCGTACTGGACGATCGCGCCGTGCTCAATGAACTCGGATGGGTGCGTGAGCAGGGGCTGTCTGTCGGATTGACCGTCACCGGGCCCCGGCAGCGCGACGTCATCCGCCGGGCGCTCGATATTCGAGTTGACGGGGTCATGCTCTTCGACACCGTACAGGCGACGTGGAACCTGCTCGAACCGTCTGCGGGCGATGCGCTCGCCGACGCGCACCGCGAAGGATGGGGTGTCATCGTCAAGGAGGCGTTGGCGAACGGCCGTCTCACGAACCGCTTCGGCGGCCCTGAACTTCGCGACATCCGCCAGCGCGCGGGCGATCTGGGAACGGCGGTCGAAACGCTCGCGATGGCGGCCGCGCTGGCGCAGCCGTGGGCGGACATCGTCCTCTCCGGGGCTGTCACGCGCGGGCAGCTCGAAGCGCACGTTGCCGCAATCGCACTGATCAACGACGACGCTCCCATTCCGGCGCCCGTCGAATCCCCTGACGCGTACTGGCTCCGGCGCGCAGCCCTGATGTGGAGCTAGCGGCGACGCTGGTACAAATGACAGGGTCATTTCAGGTACTTCTGACAATGATTCCGTAAAGGCTCACGCGCTATGCTCCGCGGCGCACCGGGTGATGTGGCACGTCCGAGCTGTGAATCGGGCAATCTCGATCGCGTCCGTTGTCGCGTTCACGCTGTCGCTCGCCGCGCCTGCGTCCGGCCAACCATCCTCCTGGCTGACCGCGTCCGTCAATGACGGGATCGATCGCCCGCTGGAGGGCGTGACGATTGCCATCCGCGGCCCTACCCGCTCGGTCGGCCACACCGGTCCCGACGGGCGCTTCTCATACGGACCCCTGCCCGAAGGCCTGTACGAAGTGACCGCCGCGCTCGCGGGCTTTCAGACGTCGAGTCGAACGATCTTCCTGGCGACCGGTGAGCAGTCCGTCGTTGAGCTTCAGCTTGCCATCCAGGTCGTCGAACACACCGTCATCACCGCAACCAAGACTGGCGACACTGATGTGCAGGCGACCCCGATGGCCGTCAGCGTTTTGGGGCGCAGCGAGCTGACCCGCCTCGAGCATCACACCGTCGCGGACATTGCGGGTCTCGCGCCGTTGGTGACGTTCTCTCAGAACACCGGTTTCGCACAGCTCACTATCCGCGGTATCGGCACCAACGCGGTGTTTGCCGGATCGGATCCGAGCTCCGCCGTGTACGTCGACGGCGTGTACCTCGCCCGTCCCGCCATGGTGCTCGCCGACCTCCTGGATATCGAGCGCATCGAGGTGCTCCGGGGCCCGCAGGGCACGCTCTACGGCCGCAATGCCGTCGGCGGCGCACTGAACGTGATCACCAGACCTCCCACGAACGAATCCGAGGCGTCTGCGCGAATCGTGTTCGGGTCATACGGGACGCGCCGCGCTGAGATGCAGGTCGGTGGCCCGATCATGGTGGGGAGGTTGATGGGCAGCGCCGCTCTTGTACGAGGAGTCCGGCGTGGGCACGTCCGGGATCTCCAGCACCGCGGCAGCGCGCTCGGCGGTGAGGACGTCACAGCCGCCCGCGGTCAGCTGCGTCTGGTATTCACCCCGCGGTCCGAACTGCTGGTTTCGGCGGATGTGACGCACGAGGATTCACCTCCGCTGACCTATGCCAGGGTGCTGATGGTCAAGCCGGGATTCGTAGTGAACAATCCTGACGATTTTTACGACGTGCGGGCGTCGACCGCGGCGTATGCGCGCAACCTCCATTTGGGCGGATTGGCTCGTGTCTCGGTCGACCTGTCCCCGACGACCCGGTTGACCAGCGTATCTGCCTATCGAGAGCTCGACTATGACCGCCTGGTCGATACCGACATCACAGAACTCGAGCTGAATGCGACGCACACTCACGAGATCCAGCACCAGGTCTCCGAAGAAGCGACCGTGTCCCACCGCCGTGACCGCTTGACATCGGTCGCCGGTGTGTTCTTCTTCGAGGAAGTCGATCGCCAGCCGACGATCATCCGGATGGCTGGCGCGAACCGTGAGACGCTGCTGAATCCACGCGTGCACGCCCACTCGGCGGCGCTGTTCGGGCAGACGACGGTGCATCTCACCCGACCGATATCGGCGACCGCCGGGCTTCGATATACGCGCGAGCGCAAGGCCATCGACAACGCGGGGCATATGCTGACGCTCGACACGCCGTCAGCCCTCGTCCCCGCATCGGGATACGTCTACACCGACGCCATCTCACACGCGGCGTGGACGCCGAAATTCGGAGTCGAGCTGCGGCCTGACGAACGCGTGCTCGCCTATGCGTCCGCGACGCGCGGATTCAAGAGCGGCGGCTTCAACCTCACGTCGATGGAGACGGGCCGCGGCTATGCGCCTGAGTGGGCGTGGAGCTACGAAGTCGGGCTGAAGGCGGTCGCCAGAGGCGGCAACGCGCACGTGAATGTGGCGGCGTTCCATACACAGTACACAAACTTGCAGGTGCAGACAGGCATCAGACCCGGGCTCATCGACGTGTCGAATGCCGCGGCGGCGACCAACCGCGGCATCGAGATCGAAGCGGCGTTCGCCCCAGGCCGGTCCGCGCGGGTGGGTGGGCACCTGGCGTGGCTCGACGCCCGGTACGATCGCTACATCGCGACCGGCACGGGCAGCATCACCGCCGACGTCGCTGGCCGCCGGCTGAACAACGCACCCGAATGGTCGGGACGGTTGTGGCTCGAGTGGCTCCTGCGCGTGACGGCTGCGACGTCCATCTCACTCCGCGCCGACTCGACGTGGCAAACGACGGTGTTCTTCACTCCATTCAATGACGCCATCCAGCAACAGGCCGCCTACGTGCTCCTCGGCGGCAGCGCCGAGTTCCGCCCGCTCTACCGTCACTGGTCGCTGGCCGTGTATGCGCGGAACCTCACGAACGAGCACTACATCACGGGAACATTCGGCACGGCGGCGCCCGCCGTCGGCGGACGGCCGGGCGTGCCCCGCCAGATCGGCATCCAGTTCGCGGTGCGGCGGTAGCGGACGTGTGGATCCACGTAATCCGTCCTGGCGCGTGGTCGTTGTCACTCGTGGTGGCGTTGTCGGTACTCGCTCCGGTGCATGCCTCCGGCCCGCAGCCATCGGTGCTCATCCTGCACTCCACCGGACGGGATTCGCAAATATCTCTGACGAGCGAACGTGAGCTTCCGCGCCGCCTCGATCGCGGACTGGCGAGGGGGGTCGATTACTACTCCGAGCATATCGACGCAGGGAGATTTCCTGACGGCGCCTACCAGGATGCATTCGGTGATTTCCTCCGCAGGAAGTACGGCGAACACCGGTTCAACCTGGTGGTTGCGATGCAGGAAGTGGCGATCGAATTCGTCTCCAGGAACCGCAACGGTCTCTTCTCGAGCACGCCGGTGGTCTTTTTTACCGTCAACCCCATCGATGCGTCGATGTCGAAGGCGACCGGTGTGGTGGCTCCGCTTAATCTCCGCGGCACGCTCGAACTGGCCCTCCAGCTCCAACCCGACGTGAAACAGGTGTTTGTCATCAGCGGGGCGGCTGCGCGCGACAAGGCGATCGAAGCGCGGGCACGGGCGCAGTTTGTCGAGTTCGCGCCGCGCCTGGCGTTTACCTACCTGTCCGGTCTGCCGACCCGCCAGCTCGAACAGCGACTCGCGCATTTGCCGGACCGGTCCATCATCTACTACCTGCTCGTCTATGAAGATGGCGGCGGTGACCTGTTCCAGCCGCTGGATTATTTGGACCGCCTCGCGGCAATCGCTAACCGGCCAATCTATTCCTGGGTTGATTCAACCATCGGCCGCGGCGTCGTCGGCGGGCGTATGCAGCGTGTGGATGCACAGGTGGCGGCCGTCGCCAACATGGCGCTGCGGGTATTGAACGGCGACGATGCGGGCAGCATTCCCGTGTCGGTGCTCGACCTCCACGTCGCGCAGGTCGACTGGCGGCAGCTTCAGCGCTGGCGCATCAACGAGGCACGGATTCCGGCCGGAACCGTGATGCTCTTCCGGGAACCGGGTCCGTGGGAACGGTACAAACTTTACATCCTCAGCGCTGCGGGTCTGGTGCTGGCGCAGGCCGGGCTCATCACCGCACTGCTGGTGCAATCCGCCAGACGACGACGCGCCGAAGAGCGGGTCCGTGCCAGCCAGATCTCGCTGCGCGCGAGTTGTGAACGCCTCAGAGACCTCGGGGCCCGGCTCATCGGCGCGCAGGAGGCGGAGCGCTCACGGGTCGCGCGCGAGCTGCACGACGACGTCGGTCAGCAGACGGCGCTGCTGGAGATTGACCTCGAGCTGCTCGGCGAAGATGCCTCGCGCGGCTCTCCAGATCTCCGGAGGGATATAGGGCACGCGCTAGACCGTACGCGCACCATCGCCAGGACTGTCCGCGACCTGTCGCATCGTCTTCACCCACCCGCGCTGCGCCTGATCGGCCCCGCGGCAGCGCTCGCCAGCCTCCAGCGTGAGTTTGGCAAGTCGAATGTCGTCGTCACCCTCGATCACCAGAACGTTCCCAGCGAACTGCTGCCGGAGGTCACGCTGTGTGTGTTCCGCATCGCCCAGGAAGCCCTGCGCAACGCGGTGACTCACGGCGCAGCCCGCCAAGTGTCCATCACCCTTACTGGCGGTGAGACGGGACTCACGCTCGTGATCGCCGATGACGGCGTCGGATTCAACGTCAACTCGCCGAATGAACATGGACTGGGGCTGACGAGCATGCACGAGCGGCTGGAGCCGCTTGGCGGCATGCTGAAGATTCGATCCCGGCCGGGGGCCGGGACCCGGCTCGAGATCGTGGTGCCGTACCGGGCAGACGCGGAGCGAGAGTGACGCGGCCGCGCGTGCTGCTGGCCGATGACCACGTGTCACTGCGCGCAGCCTTCGCAAAACTGCTGACGCCCGAGTGCGATGTCATCGGCCAGGTCTCGGACGGGCGTGCGCTCGTGGCTGCGGCGGAACTGCTCAAGCCTGACGTACTCGTCGTCGACATTTCGATGCCGATCTTGAATGGGTTCGAGGCGTGGCGTCAGATCAAGGGTCGCCTTCCAGGCGTCAAGCTGGTCTTTCTGACGCTCCATGACGATGATGACCTCGCCGCCGAGGCGTTCCGGGCCGGGGCATCGGCCTATGTGATCAAGGGAAGGGCTGCGTCCGACCTGCGAACGGCGATTCGCGAGGTCTGGCAGGGACGGACGTTCGTCACGCAGCCTTTATCGATCGAACGTGATTGAGAAGCCGACGAAGTCCGTGCTCCGTCCCCCGATCAGATCGGCGGCGTCTGACAGGAGCCATGTCTTCGCGAGGTTCACGTGCAGGCTCGCCTGACGGCTTCCAGGCAGGGTGAAGTCGAGCACCTTGTAGCCGATGCCGTAATTGGCGGCGACTTTCCAGACCCTCCCGCCGCCACGCGTTGGCAGGTTGAGGAGCATCGCGCCGGGCGCCGTGAATATCTGCAGTCGGCCCCCGACCGGCGTGGCGAGGTGCATGCCAATGACGCCGTAGACGCTCGACTGCCATTGCATCGCCGGCCAGAGCAGATCGACGTGCACGTGCTTCCAAAAGGTCGTCTTCGGCGCCTCCTCCCGTTTTCCGACCACCGCGGCGCGAACCTGGCGAACGCGCGCGGGGCCCCGCTCCTCCCGATAGTCAGCCAGCAGCGCACAGGCCTCCACCAGGGGATCTGCCTCGTCGAAGACGCCCAGGCATCGCTCCGGCAGCCAGGCAGGCGGCGCGGGTTTCTCCGGCCGATCACGTGATGCGGTGAACCATCCTGGCTGCGAGCGACCGCTCCACTGCGTGAACCACTCCTGCCAGGCCGTATACTCCTGAACCCAGCGTTGCAGCTCGGCGTCGCGCTCCGCGCTCGACATCAATAGATCGGGCGCGGCAATCACCGCGCTCGTATCGGCCGGTATGGCCCGGCTCGATACGAGCGGCGCATGCGGATCTCCCGCGGTTTGCGCGACCCCTGTAGACGCCGTTCCAACCAGTATTCCCAGCCCCAGCGTCATCGCCCAAACTCTCCGCATGCCACACCCCATGAAATCGGTGATTCGCTGCACTATCAATGTCTTGCAGCTAGCGTAGGGAGCAGATTGACAGCTGTCAATCTGGGACATTTGACATCTGTCAATTCTGACAAGGGTGGCGTGGCGCGCAGCTTGCTCTCGCGCTATCCGCCGTGAGAACGCTGCTCACTGTCACACTCACGCTGCTGGCAGGGGCTGTTTCGACGGCGGAAGACCGCGTCTTCTTCATGGAGCTGCCACCGACGGTCCTCCCCTACGACGTGGGCGCAAATGCCTTCGCGATCGTCGGCACGTTCTTCGAGGGCGGCGCCTTCCACTGGATGCCTACCTCGGGAACGACGCCGATCGGCGGCCGATCCTCAATTGCCGTCAGTCGCGATGGCGGGACGATCATCGGGCGCGCGCTGGATGCGCGAGGCCTGGAAAACGCTGCCGTCTGGATCGGCAATGAGGAGTGGCGGCTGCTCGGTTCTTTCACCGCCGACGCCCTGCCGTGCGATGCGCTCCTGAGCGGCGCGTTTGGTGCGAGCGACGACGGCCGCGTGGTCGTCGGCCTTGGATGGAACGGATGCCGGTACGCGCATGCGTTTCGCTGGGAGGCCCCCACCGGCATGGTCGACCTCGGCAGCGCAAACGCCAGATCGACCAGGGCCAACAACGTCTCGGGTGACGGACGGGTGGTCGTCGGATGGCAGGAAGACATCACCGGATTTCGACAGGGCGCGAAATGGGTCAATCTGCAACAGGAATTGATTCGCGGGCCGCACGGAATCGTCGGCGAAGCGTTCGCCGCCAACCGTGACGCCTCGGTTATCGTTGGCGGGCACTGCGATCCCGCCGCCACAACGGTGCGAAGCGCCTGGGCCTGGACCGTTGCCGCCGGCGTCCGGTGCTACCCCGTCGCACGCCCGCCCGAACTGCCGAACCTGCCCTATTCCGTGGTGATGATGTCGACAAGCGACAGTGGCCGCGTGATCAGCGGCGCGTTCACGTTCGGCCTCGACAGTGAGTCGCTGCTCTGGCTTGACGGTGAGCCACATTTCCTCAAGGACTATCTGCGCGCCAACGGATATCCCGACGCATTCCGCGGCTGGGTGAACACCGGCTTCGCGACCAGCGTCTCGGCAGACGGCCGCACGCTGGTCGGCTTCGGCGCGGGACCGACCACGTTCCAGGGCTACCTGGTGATTCTGCCGGAGTCTCGGAAATGATTCGGCGGGTGCTCGCGTGCATGCTGATGGCGAGCACGCCGGCTGGCGGGCAGCACGTCGAGGTCGCGCCCCTCATTGCGTACAGGACACCGGGACACATCGAGCACACCGCCGCCGGCATCGACGCCCTCGCCATCGAAGACAGCTTGACGTGGGGTGCACAGCTAACCTGGTTCGTCACTGATCGGCTCGGCCTCGACGCGATGTGGACCCGCCAGCCGACCGCCCTCTCGATGGCGAACGCATCGGGGAACGCCGAACTGTTCGAGATGACGAGCGCCATGCTCCATGGCAACTTCGTCTACCGCTTCGGAGCGGAGAACGATGTAATCAGGCCGTTCGTGTTCGGCGGTTTCGGCGCCACCTTCCTCGACGGCAGCGGCGCCGAGGATGAGACGAAGACGTCATGGGGTGCCGGCGGCGGTCTCGCCTGGTTCGCCCGGCCGCATGTGGGCGTCAGAACGTCCGCCCGGTACGCGCCCACGCGCCTGAGCGATGCCTCGTCGAGCACATGCAATCCCTTCGGATTCTGCCAACAGACACTGCACGTCTTTGAAGTGGCGGTTGCCGCGGCGTTCCGTTTCTGAATGACAACCGGCTGGAGTCTCACGACGCTCAGTCACGGCCTATGGTGATCGGCGCGGTGTGATTCCGCATTTTCCGCACGCTTGCGCGCGGCTTCCAGGGGCACACAGGTTGCTCTCCCTATTGGCGTTCCCATGAGGCCGTTTTGCCTTCTTCCCGCGGTGGCCCTGACCCTTGCCGTTCCAACTCCTGCCTTCGCTCAAGCCACCGTTCCGGCGCCGCGCGCGGAACCATCGCTGCGAACGTTCTTCACCGATCTCGCCGATGATGCGCGGCGCCTGCCTTCCAACCAAGCCGCCACGACCGTGGCATTCGCAGGCATCTTGAGCACATCCGCTTCTACGCTCGACGCCCAGGTGGCCCTGTGGGATCCGGAAGACGAATTCAAGGGCGGCACCTGGATTGGCAACAGCGTGGTGCTTGCGACCGGCACGCTCGCGACCTATGGGGTGGCGCACTGGGCCCGGATGCCGCGGGTGAAGCTCGTCGCCGTGGACGTGCTGCGGGCCCAGGCGCTGTCACTGGGCCTGACCTACGGATTGAAGTACGCCGTGGGCCGCGAACGTCCCGACCATTCGTCGGAAGATTCGTTCCCCTCGGGCCATACGGCACAGACGTTCGCGTCGGCGACCGTGCTTGCGCGGTATTTCGGCCTGCCCAATGCCATCCCTGCGTTCGGCGTTGCCACCTACATCGCCCTGTCGCGCCTCAACCAGAATCGCCACTTCTTGAGCGACGTCACCTTCGGCGCCGGCATCGGCATCGCCGTCGGGTGGAGCGCGACGCACGGACGCGGAAACTGGAACATCGCACCGGCGCTGTCGCGATCAGAGAGGGGAGTGCGCGTCTCGTACGTGTCCGGTTCTTAACTGCTGAGGAGGCCCACATGAAGCGACTGTTTGGTATCGTCATCTCGGGGGCGTTGGGAGTCATGCTGCTCCAGGCCCCGGTTCGCGCGCAGTCCAGGACCGTGCCGGGCGAGATGAAAGTCGTCACCGGCACGGTTGAGAAAATCGACCTGACCGCGCGCATCCTGACCATCAAGACGGCCACCGATTACGAAGAGATCTCGGTGCCGGCGACCGTGAAGAACTTCTCGAACGTGACCGTCGGCGACAAACTGACTCTGCGCTACTACGACAACGTCGTGCTGATCCTGAAGAAACCAGGCGAGGCTGCCGTCGACCGACGGACCGAAACCGTCACGCCGGGCATCGCCGGGACTTCCGGCACGCTGGCGAAGCAGCGGACGATCACCGCAACCATCACCGCGATCGACGAGCAGGCGCCGTCGGTGAGTTTCAAGGGGCCGCGTGGAGGGACGTTCACCTCGCCGGTCAGGGATCGAGCGGCGCTGTCGAAGGTGAAAATCGGCGACCAGGTGGAGATCACGTGGACGGATGCCGTTCTCGTGAGCCTCGAGCCCGCCGCCAACTGACTCAACGAGGGCGTTCGACGACAGGCGTCAGTAGAGCTCCGGCACGAAGCGCCGGCGCGCGATCGACGCCGTGTCGTCGTACGCACCCTTCTTTGACCGCTCCGGCAGCTTCACCTTCTGGTGCGGCAGCTTCTTGTACGGGATCAGCGAAAGCACGTGGGCGATGGTGTTGAGGCGAGCCGCCCGTTTGTCGTCGGAGCGCACGATGTACCAGGGCGCCACGCGCGTGTCCGTCTTCTCCAGCATCGCGTCGCGGGCGCGCGAATAGTCGTACCAGCGCTGGCGCGAGGGCAGATCCATCGCACTCAGCTTCCACTGGCGCAGCGGGTCCTCGATGCGGGCGGCGAACCGCCGCTCCTGCTCGTGGTTGGTGACCTCCAGCCACAGTTTGATCAGGATGATCCCGCCCTCGACCAGGAACGTCTCGATCTGCGGGCAGAGCTCGAGAAAGCGCCTCTGCTCATCTGCCGTGCAGAATCCCATGACCCGCTCGACACCCGCGCGGTTGTACCAGCTGCGATCGAAGATGACGACTTCGCCTGCCGCCGGGAAATGCCGCAGGTATCGCTGCAGATAGACCTGCGTCTTTTCGCGGTCTGACGGCGCGGGCAGCGCAACGACCCTGAAGACGCGGGGGCTGAGCCGTTCCGTCATCGCCCGGATGGTGCCGCCCTTGCCGGCTCCATCGCGTCCTTCGAACACGATGACAATGCGCAACCCCTTCTCTTTCACCCATCGCTGAGCGTGACAGAGCTCCACCTGGAGCGCGCGCAGCCGTTCTTCGTACTCTTTCCGTTTCATCGCGCCGGAGGACAGGTCCAGGGATGCGGGTACCACCAAATCGGGCGGGGCCGCCATCGGCGCTCCCTCGACGGATCGACGAACTCGAGTCGGTTCGTGAAGCGAACGGTGTCGCGTCTATCCCCGCGCACAGCCACTGGGGAAGATCCTGCCGAGCCATCATCGCTGCATCCGGCGATGGTCACCGGCGCCAGGGGGGCACTACACAGGTGAGGTTTCATGGTGATCTCAGACCTTCGGACTCGTGGCGGCGATCCCGGGCGGCACAAGGCGCGCACGGGAGGCGGCAGGCGCGCTCTTGCCGAACTCGAGCACGTCCGCAGCCGACGTCGTCGCAAACAGATGTATCAAGCGCGCAATCACGCCGGTCCATCCAGTCTGGTGGCTGGCCCCCAGCCCTGCGCCGCTGTCGCCGTGGAAGTACTCGTAAAACAACAGAAGATCCCGCCAGTGCGGGTCTTCCTGGAACTTGCGGGCGCCGCCATAGACCGGGCGTCGCCCTTCGCCATCCGTGAGAAAGATGCCTGCGAGCCGGCGTGACAGCTCCTCGGCCACTTCGAAGAGCGTCATCCGGTGCATCGAGCCGGTGGGACATTCGACGGTGAACTCGTCGCCGTAATAGGCGTAGTACTGCAGAAGCGCGCGGATGATGAGGGCGTTGACCGGCATCCAGATCGGCCCGCGCCAGTTGGAGTTGCCGCCGAACATCCCCGTGTCCGATTCCGCCGGCAGGTAGGCGACCCGGTATTCACGCCCTCGGTCGAGGAACACATAGGGATGTGCGTCGTGATCGCGCGAGAGTGACCGGACGCCGTACGGGCTGAGAAACTCCTTCTCGTCGAGCATCCGCGCCAGTACGCGGCGCAGCTTGGCCTCGTTGAGCACCGACGCCAGCAGCCGTCCTCGCTGTCCACGCCGGGCCGGATCCTGAATGAACGCGGTGAGCTCCGGCCGCGCGTCGAGGAACCGGCGCAGGCGCGGCACGTACTCCGGGTACTTCTTCAGCATCTCGCCATCGAAGACCGTCACGGCGCAGAACGGCAGCAACCCCACCATCGAACGCACTTTCAATCGCTGCGCCCGTCCATCGGGCAGCCGCAGGACGTCGTAGAAGAAGCCGTCCTCCTCGTCCCACATGCCGACGTCGCCGCCGGCGTGCACCATGGACGCCGCAATCCAGAGATAGTGCTCGACGAACTTGAGACCGATGTCGGCGTATGCCGAGCGATACAGCGACAGCTCCGCGCAGATTTCGAGCATGTTCTGGCAGAACAGCGCCATCCATGCGGTCCCGTCGGCTTGTTCCAGGTGGCCGCCGGTCGGCAAAGGCGCACTTCGATCGAACACCCCGATGTTGTCGAGCCCCAGGAAGCCGCCCTCGAACACGTTGCGACCCGACGGGTCCTTGCGATTGACCCACCAGGTGAAATTCAGCAGGAGCTTGTGGAACGAGCGTTCGAGCCATTCGACGTCCCCGGCTCCATACCGGGCCTTCTCGAGGCGGTAGGTGAAGATCGTCGACCAGGCGTGCACCGGCGGGTTGACGTCGCCGAAATTCCATTCGTAGGCGGGAATCTGCCCGTTGGGGTGCAGGTAGCGGTCCCGGAGCATCAGGTCGAGCTGCTGCTTGCCGAAATCCTCGTCGACCAGCGTCAGCGCGAGAATGTGGAATGCGAGATCCCACGCCGCGTACCACGGATACTCCCATTTGTCGGGCATCGAAATGACGTCGAAGTTGTGCATGTGGTGCCAGTGCTCGTTACGCGGCACTGCCGGGCGTTGCGGCTTGAACGGATCGCCGCCGTGCTCGGACAGCCACTGGTCGACGTCGTAGTTGTAAAGCTGCTTGGACCAGAGCATGCCCGCCAACGCCTGGCGCATCACGTTCGCGGCGTCGGGACCCACTGATTGCGGGATGATGCCGGCATAGAACTCGTCAGCCTCCCGGCGGCGGTCGTCCACAATCGCGTCGAAGCCGTCGCCAACGGGGTCTGACCCTTCACATCCCGGTGGAGGTGCCGGCGCTTCGACGAGCCGCAGCCGAAGCACGTGCGATGCACCGCCGTCGATGGAAAGAACATGATGCGCCGCGGCCTTCGTCCCCTCCCGCGCCGGATTGACCGCTTCTACGTTTCCCTGCACGACGTAGTTGTTGATCCCATCCTTGACATACGGCCGGCGATTCGGCGTAAGCGCGAAGCGCTCCGCATTGGTGTCGTTCTCGGTGAAGAGCCAGGTCGGCGCGCCATCGGCATAGACAAATCGATCGCCGAGCTGAGGTTCCATGGCGACCACCGGACCGGAAGGGTCCATCTGCCGCAACGAGGGCCGCGGCTGATATCCGCCCCACGCCCACGTGTTGCGGAACCACACCGTCGGAAGCACGTGCAGCGTCGCGGGTTCGGGCCCGCGATTGCAGATCGTGATGCGGAGCAGGATGTCTTCCGGGGCCGCCTTGGCATACTCGACGAACACGTCGAAGTAGCGGTCGTCATCGAAGACGCCGGTGTCGAGCAGCTCGTACTCCAGTGCGTTCCGTCCGCGGTGGCGGTTGGTCGTGACGAGATCGCCGTACGGGTAGGCGGCTTGAGGGTACTTGTAGAGGAATTTCATGTATGAGTGGGTCGGTGTGGAATCGAGGTAGAAGTAGTACTCCTTCACGTCCTCGCCATGATTGCCCTCCCCGTTCGTCAGGCCGAACAGACGCTCCTTGAGAATCGGATCCTTCCCGTTCCAGAGGGCCACGGCGAGGCACAGAATCTGCTGGTCGTCGGAGAAGCCGGCAATTCCGTCTTCACCCCAGCGATAGGCTCGCGAGCGCGCGTGATCGTGGCTGAAGTAGTTCCACGCGTCGCCGGCACGGCTGTAGTCCTCGCGCACGGTCCCCCATTGGCGTTCGCTCAGGTACGGGCCCCACTTCCGCCATGGGACGTTCCCACGCGCCGCCGACAGGCGTTCCAGCTCGGCGTTCCCGCGACGACGAGGTTGCTCTTCACGTTCAATCATGTTTTCAAGGCGAGCGCTCAAACCGGCTGCCGCGCCATCTCCGTCACTATCCGTGTTGCCCGCTGGCCGGTCGTTGAGTCGGCCGACCATCTGGAGGATTTGTGGGCACACGGCAGCATCTGAGCGAGATGCTGATCGGGATGCAGGAGGATTGGCGCCAGCAGCCGGTCGAGATCGACGATCTGTCTCACGGGGGCCTCCTCCGGGACGCTCCGGGCATCTCTACGGTGACCCGTGAAGGCCGACGCTGACTATGCTGAACCGGCAGGTAACCACGAATGTGGACCTATTGATCAGGTGCCCATGCGCCATTGATGCCCTGCGTGACCACCTTTCGGCCATAATTCTCATCGGGCACTTACCCGATCGCGGTCATTCTTATGATCGAAGGGGCCACAAGTATCGGCGCCGCCGGCGGGAAGAGGAACCCGCTCCATGAGGGCGACAGTCGTAACCGCGCGATTCTCAGGGCCATTCCGGACCTGATGTTCGTGATCGACCGGTTCAGCACATACCTCGACTACCACGCGGGAGACACCAGCGAGTTGCTGGTCGAGCCCGATCAGTTCATCGGGAAAAACGTGCGCGACGTCCTGCCACCCGACATTGCGCAGAAGTCGCTGCACAGTATCGAACAAGCCCTCGATTCGCACGAACCGGTCTCCCTCGAATACTCCCTGCCCCTGCACGGCGAGCTCCGGTTCTATGAAGCCCGGATCGTCGCATTCCGACCCCCAGAAGGTGCTCACGATTGTTCGCGACGTGACCGCGAGGCGGCGCGCGGAGGACGCGCTGGAAGAGACGAGACGATTCAACCGGCGCGTTGCCGAAACGATCCCGATTGTCATCTTCGTCTACGATCTCGAACAGCGCCGCTGCGTTTACATCAACGATCGAATCAAGGCGGTGTTGGGCTACTCGGCCGAAGACGTGATCGCCATGGGTGACCGCTTTCTCTGGCCGGCCATGCATCCAGACGATCGGTGGACCGTTCACGATCCGCTCGGCGGGTGTGCGGCGGCGAACAGCAGCGAGGCGATCGAGCGCGTGTTTCGGGTCAGACACCGGAACGGTGAATGGCGATGGGTCCACTGTATGGCGACGGTGTTCGCGAGATTCGAGGACGGCCGCGCGAAACAAATTCTGGGGACTCTCTCACCGACGTGACCGCATTGAAGCGCGCCGAACAGGAGCTGCACTCGCTGTCGACGCGACTGCTCGAGGTCGAGGAGACGGAGCAGCGGCGAATTGCCAGGGAGCTGCACGACGGGACGGCGCAATTGCTCTTTGCGATCGGCGCCAACCTCGCGAATATGCGGAAGCTGACCGGCCTGCCCGCCAACGTCATCGGCACGCTCGGCGATTGCCAGGCGCTCGTCGACGAATGCTTCAAGGAGGTGCGTTCGCTCTCGTACCTGCTTCACCACCCGCTGCTCGAGCAGGCCGGCCTGCCAGCTGCCCTGGAGTGGGTCGCCGAAGGCTTCAGCCAGCGGAGCGGCATCGACGTGGAGCTCAAGATCGATGCGTCCCTCGAACGCCTGTCGCTGCCGCTCGAGCGTCACCTCTTCCGCGTCGTCCCGGAAGGGCTGGGCAACGTCGCTCGCCACTCAGGCAGCCGGAAGACGATCCTCCGGCTCGAGCGGGTCGACGATCACATCCGGCTCGTGATCCAGGACTTCGGCCGCGGCATGCCCGCCGTCTCGGCCACTGGCTTGGATGACAAAGTTCTTGGCGTCGGCATCCCGGGCATGCGCGACCGGCTTCGTCATATTGGCGGGCATCTGAATATCCGGTCGAGGGGCCAGGGGACGACGCTGGAAGTGATCGTGCCGGTCC
>Ga0075418_10003041_pt1 | contig 19143 bp, 20 predicted proteins | sample SoiMetdeltSBSDD2_FD_81776 | JGI IMG/M metagenome (GOLD analysis project Ga0075418, IMG submission 81776) | Bulk soil microbial communities from a Populus tree surrounding site in Tennessee, USA - Soil MetaG P. deltoides SBSDD2 | ecosystem: Environmental > Terrestrial > Soil > Tree plantation...
GTGAAAGATGTCGCGATCGTGCTGAATGCGATCGCCGGGCACGACGCGTGCGACTCAACCTCGTCGCAGGTGGCCGTTGCTGATTTCTGTGCCGCGCTCGAAGGAGACGGAGATCTTCGCGGCATTCGAATCGGCGTGCCGCGCCATCTTTTTCACGATGGCGTGGACGCTGAAGTCATGGCTGCCTACGACGCCGCCATCGACGTGTCCCGAAATCGCGGAGCCGAAATCGTCGAGGTCACGCTCGAGCACAGCCCGGAAGCAATACCCGTCTACTACGTGATTGCCACGGCAGAAGCCAGCGCGAACCTCGCACGGTACGATGGAGTGCGCTACGGCTATCGCGCTGAGGATGCGACCACGCTCGGCGACCTGTACGACCGCTCACGCGGCCGCGGGTTCGGGCGCGAAGTGAAACGCCGGATTATCCTGGGCACCTATGTGCTCAGCGCCGGCTACTATGATGCGTATTATCGGAAGGCGCAGCAGGTTCGGACGCTGATTCGTCGCGATTACGATCGCGCGTTCATGAACGCCGACGTGATCGCGATGCCCACCAGCCCCACCGCGGCCTTCAAACTGGGTGAACGGACGGCGGATCCCGTGCAGATGTATCTCTCGGACGTCTTCACGGTCGGCGCGAATCTCGCCGGCCTCCCGGGCATCAGCGTCCCCTGCGGATTCACCAGCACACGACTGCCGATCGGCTTGCAGTTCACCGGACGCGCCATGGAAGACGCCACTGTCTTGCGCGTCGCGCACGCGTACGAGCGCGCGACATCATGGTCGAAAGAGAAACCGCGGATCGCATCAGAGCTATCGCGGTGATCTCCATCAAAGGTGCTGATTGCGCTTCGATCTTGCGACGCGAATGCATCCTCATTGCTGAATCTTGATCCCCTGCCACGCTTCGTACGTCCTCGTATCGAATTCGCTCGCACGTAACGGCGTGATTGAAGCAAACCCGTGCTCGGTTGCCCAGACGTCGGTCCCTTCGACATCGCCAGCGGGATCCTTCCAGATGCTCCAGAACATCCGGCGCCCCGTCGGCGATCGCTGTTCCTCGAACCGCTCTTCCCCGGACTGAGCGCTCTGTCTGGTCACCCGCACCCCTTTGATCGCCGTCTGCGATCCCGCCGGCACGTTCACATTCAAGAGAACACCAGCGTCGAGGCCCCGCTGCCGCACCATCTCGGCAACCTGGCGCACGATCTCCGCCGCTGCCGCGTAGTTCGTTTCGTCGACAGACAACGACGAGGCGATGGCAGGAATCCCCATCAGTGCAGCTTCCCGCGCGGCGCCGACCGTACCGGAGACATATGTCACCATTCCCAGGTTGTAGCCGCGGTTGATGCCCGATACGACGAGATCCGGCCGTGATGCCATGAGCGCGCGAACACCGACCTTCACGCACGTCGCCGGCGTCGCCACGATTGAGAAGCCACGAAGGCCGCCGGTCAGCGTGACCTGATCGACGAAGATCGGATCGGAGGTCACGATCGAGTGGCCCTTGCCGCTCTGGTTCTCCGACGGCGCCGCGATGGTGATTTCGCCCATCGACTGAAGCGCCTGCGCCACGGCAAGGATCCCCGGCGCGCGCACGCCATCGTCGTTCGTGACCAGGATGCGGAAGGGCCGCTGCGACGGCGCGGCCGCAGCGGCGCTCGCAGGTGCAGCAGCCGGAGCGGATACCGGCGCACCCGGCGTCGCCGGAACCGAGTGCACGCACGCGCACGCCGCGACGATGTAGAGGACAAGCGCCCGTACGGAGAATGAGCGGTTCATCGGCCGATGCTAGCACGGCGAATGAAACGCTCAGGGCGCGCCGTTCAGCGCGCGACGGCGGTCGTCGTGGAGCTTCCGCGCAGGAGCAGCCACACGACAAATGCGACAAGCAGCACGGGCAGAAGCGGAACCGCGACGGCGACTAGCGTCGCAATCGCAGCGATGACGAGCCCGACGACGAGGATTGGGCTGAGGACGACCAGGAGCAGGCCGCCGAGAATGGCCTTGAGGAACAGCAGCGGCAGCAGCAGCACGGACAGCACCAGCCGAAGCGGCAGCAATACGAGCCACAGCAGCGTTTTGAGCACGGCAACCAGGACCATCACGACCGCGAAGACGACGAAGGCAACGACAGCCAACAGACCCAGTTCGATCACGTGAGCGTACCTCCCGCTCTTCGACGAGAGCACTATTGCGGAGTTACGCGTGTCGTATTACGGAAGTTCCGAGGGACGCTATTCCTTCGCCGGCCCACGCGCCGCCCCATCGTAGTTGGTGGGAAGCGTGTACTGGATCAGACCCGACCGCACTTCTTCCATCGCCGTGCGCTCGAGCTTGTGCGGCCCATGCGACAGCGCGCGATCGAGGCGAGGGAGAGCACCGCGCCGCAACTGCTTGGCGCGCTGAGCCGCGACATCGACAAAAAGAAACCGACTCGTGATTGGTGCGGCGCGTGCAGTCTCAACCGAGGAAGAGTCTCGCTGCAGATCGTCTTCAGCCATGGCTAATGGAGAGTACTTGAAAGCGCGTTGTCGCTCAAGTTCCGCCTCCGCGCGGCATTCGCCGTTTCGGCGAGACAGGCTGAAGATGGAGTGAAATGACGAGGGCCGGCTCAAAGCCGGCCCACGCGGACGATATTCAGTTACGAACAACCGTCGGACTCTTACTCACCGACCACGATCTGCTTCGGCTTCGCTTCCGCGCGCTGCGGAAGTCGGACCGTCAGCACACCATCCTTGTAGTTGGCGCTGATGTTGGCCGGATCGACCGTCGCGGGCAACGTGAACGAACGGCTGAACGTGCCACGGAAGCGCTCGACACGGTGGAAGCGGTCGCGAGCGATCTCGTCAGCCTTCCGCTCACCCGCGAGCGTGAGCACGTTGTTCTCGAACGTGACCGTGATGTCGTCGCGCTTCATGTCCGGCAACTCCGCCTTGATCACGAGCTCGTGCTCGGGGCCTTCGAAGATATCGACCGCCGGCACCCAGCCTCGCGAGAAGCCTTCGCCGTAGAAGTTGGAAAACATGTTGTTGAGCCGATCGATCTCCATCGTTGCCAAGTCACGAAGTGGATCCCATCGAACGAGAGCCATTGCAAAACCTCCTGATTCGTTTTTAGCGGGCCGCCGTGAAGCGACCACGAAGGATAATGTAAGGCATATCTTAGCGTTTGTCAAGCATTTAATATGAGTATATTACACTCATATTATTAAGCTGCCTCTCGCTCACCACTGGCTGCTCGGGGGCTGGGTTTTGCGTCGCGACCAGGAACCGACACGCGAAGAGTGAGGAGCGAGGAGCGAGCAGCGCAAAACAAGAAGCGAGAAGCGAGCAGCGAAGCAGAGAGCGATAGAATGCTTTCGTGGCTCGCATCTTTCTCGATCGACGCGAAATCGACGACGACCTGAGGCGTTTGTTTGAACAGCTCACGGGCAGAGACGCACGTCCCCATGCGGCCGAGTGTCGCGTTCCGCTCGACGTCGTGGAGACATCCGATGGCATGGAGGTGCTGCTGGATTTGGTCGGCGTGAGCCCTGACGCCGTGCAGGTCGTGATCGCTCGCGATACCCTGCTCGTCAGCGGCGTGAAACAGCCGTCCGGCTGCGAGCATCATGGCGATGCCACGTTCCATGTGGCGGAACGCGTGTTCGGACGGTTTGCGCGTGCCGTGCGGCTGGCCGGCGCGTTCGACGTGGCACGCGCAAAGGCCACGCTTCATGCGGGCGAGTTGCGCGTCACGGTGCCGCGGATTGAAGAACGGCGCGGCCGGGAGCATCGCATTCCGGTACGGGCCGACTGACGTGCGGATTCTGTTCATCGGCGACATTTTCGCCAAGTCCGGACGCGACATCGCCAGGCGCGCCATTCCCGCCATCGTTGAACACCGTCAGATCGATTTCGTCATTGCCAACGTCGAGAACTCCGCTGCCGGATTCGGCGTGACCGGCGATATTGCCGACACGATCCTCGAGTTCGGCGTCGATGTGATGACCTCCGGCAATCACGTCTGGGACAAGAAAGAAGTGCTCGACTATCTGCCGCGACAGGCGAAGCTGCTGCGGCCGGCGAACTTCCCTGCTGGCGTTCCTGGACGGGGCAGCTTTGTCGGACGCACTCGGACGGGAGAGCCTGTCGGCGTCCTCAACCTGATGGGTCGAATTTTCATGACACCGCTCGACGATCCGTTTGCGCTGGCGGTGCGCGAGATCGACGCGATGCGTGCGAAGACGCGCGTGATCGTCGTGGACTTCCATGCCGAAGCGACGTCCGAAAAGATCGCGATGGCGTGGCATCTCGATGGCCGCGCGACGGCCGTCTTCGGCACCCACACGCACGTGCAAACGGCCGACGAGCGGATTCTCCCGAAAGGGACCGCATGCTTGACCGACGTCGGCATGACCGGGCCGCACGATTCGATCATCGGTGTAACCGTCGAAGCCGCCCTTGGCCGCTTTCTGACGGGAATGCCGGCGAAGTTCGAGGCCGCTACCGGTCCGGCGCGTTTGAACGCAGTCGTGGTCACCGCCGATCCCGCAACTGGCAAAGCGACGGCGATCGAGCGGCTGAACATGTCGACACAGGAAGTCGACGCGCTGGCCGGCGCATCCGTCCCCGCGCGATAGGTCCCCGATGTCCGATCTGTTCTCTCTCCCCTTCGAAGAGGACGCGGCGCGCGGCGCCGGTCCGATGAAACGCGAGCGCCGCACCTTTTCCGTGTCGGAGTTGACGGCCGCGATTCGCGGCGTACTCGAAACCGGCTTCGGCGAGATTTGGGTCGAAGGCGAGCTGTCGAACTGCCGCACCTGGAACACGGGTCACGTCTACTTCACGCTGAAGGACGAAGAAGCGCAAATCAAGGCGGTCATGTTCCGCTCGGTCGTCCGCTACCTCAAGTTCAAGCCGGAAGACGGCATGCACGTCATCGTCCGCGGCCAGCTCAGTGTCTACGAACCGAAAGGGGAATATCAGATCGTCTGCGAGCACCTGGAGCCGCGCGGGCTGGGTGCGCTCCAGATGGCAGTCGAACAACTCAAGAAGAAGCTGCACGCGGAAGGACTGTTTGATACCGGGCGCAAGCGACCGCTGCCGTCGCTGCCACGAATCATTGGGATTGTGACCTCGCTCGACGGCGCCGCCTTGCGCGACATCATCAAGGTCCTTCGCCGCCGCCATCCGAACGCGCATCTCCTGATTCGCCCCACGCGTGTGCAGGGTGAGGGTGCGGCCGCTGACATCGCCGAAGCCTTGAGGGCCATCGTCAAGATTCCTGGCGTCGATGTCGTGATCGTCGGGCGCGGCGGCGGTTCTTTTGAAGACCTGATCGCTTTCAACCAGGAACCGGTCGCGCGCGCGATCGCGTCGTCGCCCGTGCCGGTCGTCTCCGCGGTAGGACACGAAGTGGACGTCACCATTGCCGACTTCGTCGCCGATCTTCGCGCCCCGACACCGTCGGCGGCGGCCGAGCTCGTGGTGACCGCGAAGGATGAATTCTGTGCCCGCGTCTCGCGCCTGGGCGAGCGGCTCGGATCCGTTGTCAGAGCAGGCATCCAACGGCGTCGCGCCGGTCTACATGCGCTAAGCAGCCGGCGGGGACTTGCCAGCTGGCACACGCGGCTCGCGATGCGTGGACGCCACGCCGCGGAGCTCACCTATCAGCTGCGACGCAACGCCGGCGCCGAGGTCGCCCGCCGTGCGCGCGCATTTCGGACGTTGCGGCTGCGGCTCGAAGCGCGCGATTTGCGGCGGCGCGTCGCGATGATGGGATCGCGGCTGTCGAGCGCTCACGGTCGGCTTGGAACGGCGGTTGCCGCAGCGCGGCACCGAGCCGACTCGCGGATCGCGTCGCTCGCCGGGCGGCTGGAAAACCTCAGTCCGCTGGGAGTGCTTGCACGGGGATACGCGGTCTGCTGGAATGCGGATCGCACCGTCATCATCCGGAGTGCTGCCGCGGTGGCCCCGGGCGATCGCGTTCGTGTGACGCTGCAGGAAGGCGAGCTCCACTGCGACGTGCGCAGCAAGGACGGACATGGATCCGACAATCAAGGATTTTGAGTCGGCGATCGCCGAGCTCGAAACGATCGTCAAGCGCCTCGAGGACGGCGATCTCGCGCTCGAGAAGTCGCTCGAGCTTTTCGAGCGCGGCGTCCAGCTTTCGCGGTTCTGTCATTCGAAGCTGGAAGAAGCGGAGCGACGCGTCGAAATTCTCACCGAGCGCGGCGAGGTCAAGCCGGCGCCGCCCTCGCTCGGCGCCGACACCGGCGATCACGATCGCTCGCGGTGACCACGCCGCCGACCGAGCTGCACGCCTGGCTCGCCTCGCGGCGGGACGCCGTCGAGCGGGCGCTGGAGCGCTATCTTCCTGCAGCTGACGCCGCGCGCTCAACGCCGGGATTCGTCCCGGCTTCGAGGCGCGCTCCTGCACGCGTGGCGGAATCGATGCGATACAGCCTCTTCGCCGGCGGCAAACGGCTTCGTCCTATGCTCGTGCTCGCGTCCGCCGAAGCGGTAGCCGAGCATGTGGGCGCACCGGTCGCGGAAGCCGAAGAACTCGCCATGCCTGTCGCGTGCGCGCTGGAAATGATTCACACCTACTCACTCGTGCACGACGATCTTCCCGCGATGGACAACGACACCATGCGGCGCGGACGGCCGACGGCGCACGTCGTGTTCGGCGAAGGACTGGCCATTCTCGCGGGAGACGGCCTGTTGACCGAGGCGTTCGCGCTGCTGTCGCGCGAACCAGCGCACGTTGCAAGCGTGTCGCCCGATGATCTGAACCGCCGCAAGCTTCAGACGATGGCCATCGTCGCCGACGCCGCGGGGGCAGCGGGGATGGTCGGTGGGCAGGCCATCGATCTCCATGCCGCCAGTGCCGGGTCGACCGCACTCGACGCCGGAGCGCTTCGTGAGATGCACATGCGGAAAACGGGTGCCATCATTGTCGCCGCCGCGCTGAGCGGTGCAATCATGGCCGGAGCGACCGAATCACTGGCCGAGACGATCGGACGCTACGGCGTGGAAATCGGTCTCGCGTTCCAAATCGTCGACGACATTCTCGATGTCGAAGGGGCGTCCGCGGAACTCGGCAAGACCGCGGGGAAAGACGCCGCCGCAGGCAAACCGACATATCCGGCGCTTTACGGACTGGACGCGTCACGCAGGCTTGCGTCCGAGTGCGTCGAACGGGCGACCGGCGTGTTGCAAAGCGCGAGGATCGGAGGGCAGCTGCCTGCGATCGCTCACTGGGTCGTTGGCCGAACTCATTGAAGAACACCGTCCGTCTCGACACGCTGCTCGTGGATCGCGGGCTCGCCGCGTCGCGCGAACGGGCGCGCGCGCTCATTCTGGCCGGCAACGTTCGCGTCAACGGTCAGCCGGCATGCAAAGCAGGCACAGCGGTCACTCGCGATGCTGAGGTGAGCGTTCTCACCCCGGATCATCCCTACGTCGGGCGCGGCGGCGTGAAGCTGGCGCATGCGCTCGAGACGTTTTCGATTCCGGTCGCTGGCCGCACCGCGCTCGACATCGGTGCGTCGACTGGCGGATTCACAGACGCGCTTCTTCAGCGGGGGGCGTCACGCGTCGTCGCGCTCGATGTCGGACATGGCCAGCTCGATTGGAAACTTCGAAACGACCCCCGGGTCGATGTCGTCGAGCGGGTCAACGCACGAACCTTGACGATTCCAGATCTGCCGGCCGGCCGCGCGCCCTTCGACATCGTGACGATCGACGTCTCGTTTATCTCACTCAAACTCATCCTGCCGGTCGTTCCTTCGTTGCTCGCCGATACAGGTGATGTCGTTGCCCTGGTCAAGCCGCAGTTCGAAGCTGGACGCGCCGAAATCGGCAAGGGAGGGATCGTCCGCGACGAACACGTGCATGCCCGCGTGCTCGAAGAAGTAACGAATGCGGCGGATGCGCTAGGATTGGGGCGCCGCGGGGTTGCCGAGTCTCCTATTTCCGGCATGGAAGGCAATCGCGAGTTTCTGCTTCACCTTCGGCGCCACACATGACGGTTTCACGGCCAATCACACGCGTCGGGCTCGTTGCCAAAACCGGTCTCACCGCCGCCGCCGGCGCACTGGCTGAACTGGCCGGCTGGCTCGAAGCGCGCCATGTGCACGCGGTCTTCGAGACCGAAACAGCAAACGTGGCCGGCCTGCCGTCGGGACGACGGACGGTCAATCGCGACGAACTGCCGCGTGCCTGCGATCTGGTTGTCGTCCTCGGAGGCGACGGCACGCTGATTGGAATGGCGGATCGGATCGCAAAATCGGCCGCCGATGTTCCGATTCTCGGCGTGAACTTCGGCAGCCTCGGCTTCCTCACGGAAATCACGCTGCCGGAGTTATATCCGTCGCTCGAGTCCGTTCTCCGCGGTACGGCGCAGATTGAAGAGCGCATGATGCTTCGCTCGCGGACGCTGCGCGCCGGCGCCGTGCACGCCGACCACCTCGCACTCAACGATGTCGTGATCACCAAAGGTGCCCTGTCGCGCATCATCGATCTGGAAGTCGAGATTGGCGACCGGCCGGTCATGCGCGTCCGCGCCGACGGCCTGATCGTGGCCAGTCCGACCGGCTCGACCGCCTATAACCTGGCCGCCGGCGGGCCGATTCTGCATCCGGAAGTGGATGCCGTGCTGCTGACGCCGATCGCCCCACACATGCTCACCAATCGCCCGGTCGTCGTTCCCGCGTCTTTCCAAATCCACGTGCGGCCGGTCATCGACGGATCGAATGAAGAGGTCTACATCACGATTGACGGTCAGTCCGGACACGCGCTTCAGTCCGACGATGAGATCTGTATTACCCGGGCTGAGCGGCCATTGCGGCTCGTTCGGGCGTCTACGAGAACGTACTTCGATGTGTTGAGGCAGAAGTTGAAATGGAGCGAAAGGTGAACTCGAGAATTGCGGATTGCGGATTGGCGATTGTCGATTTTCTGATTGCCGATTGAAGATTGTGATTGCCGATTGAGGATTGTGATTGCCGATTGAGGATTGTGCGACGGCGCCTTCAATTGACAATCGGCAATCACAATCGAAAATCGGCAATCCCAATCGAAAACCCGCAATCGCAAAATCCGCACTCGCCAATCTGCAATCCGCAATGAACAGATTCACCGCCTCCGTCTCTGATACTCATCGACGTTCCGATTGTGCTCCTCCAGTGTCGCCGCAAACGCATGCGATCCATCACCGCGCGCGACGAAGTAGAGATACGGTACGTCGGCAGGGCGTGCGGCGGCTTCGAGTGACGCGCGTCCGGGATTCGCGATCGGTCCGGGCGGCAGCCCCGGATATCGGTACGTGTTGTAGGGCGAATCGATTTGCATGTTCTCCCGCGTGAGATTGCCGTTGTACCGGTTGGCACGCTCTAGCGCGTAAATGACGGTCGGATCACACTGGAGCGCCATCCCGATCTTCAGCCGGTTGCTGTAAACCGCGGCGACCAGCGGTCTCTCCTCTGGCTTCCCCGTCTCCTTCTCTACGATTGATGCGAGCGTAACGAGCTCCCGCAGGGTGAGTCCTCGCGCCTCGGCGGCCGAAAGGGTCTCGGGGGCGAGCGCCTTCTCGAACCCATCCACCATGCGCGGCACCAGTTGGGCCGCGGTCGTGTTGCGCGTCATCGCGTACGTGTCTGGGAAAAGATATCCCTCGAGATCCTTCGCCGCCGGATCCAGATTGCGAATGAGTTGCGAATCCGACGCCTGCGTCGAGAAATCCTTCGCCGATCCCAAACCCTTGGACTCGAACAACTGCGCCATCTCGCGCATCGTGAGCCCTTCGCGGAACGTGATCGGGACGAGGTAAACGTCGCCGCGGGCGATCTTGTCGACGACCTCTCTGACCGTCATTGGTCGATCGAATCGGTACTCGCCCGCCTGCAGGCGCCGGCCCAGGCCAGAACGCAGAATCTCAAAGCGAAAGCCGAGTCTGTCGCGAATTACTCCTGCGTCCGCGAGACGTCTTCCGATGGAGGTAGGGCCAGCCCCTTCAGGGATTTCGACGAACTGTTCCGCCCCCTCATACCCCTTGAACGGTGAAACTTCGGCCAGCACAATCCGCCAGCCTGCAAACCCGGCGACCAACAGGATGAGAACGAAGATCCAGATCGCCAGCCGCTTCACGCGTTCTCGCTTTCTACGCGCTCGGCACGGCGCGCGCGTTCGTCAAGGTAATCCTGAAGAATGATGGCTGCGGAGTGGGCGTCGAGCAGTTGCTTTCGTTTGCGCCAGTCCTTCTCGCGGCGTGCGAGCTCGCTCTCCGCTTCGCGGCTGCTGAGCCGTTCGTCCTGCAGAATGACTGGAATGCCGATTGACGATCGCAACGCCGCGGCGATCGCTTCAACCGGCGCCGTCTGCTCGGTCGGCTCTCCGCTGAGCCGTCGTGGATAACCGAGTGCGATCGCCGACAGGCCATCAGGTTCCGCGATCAGCGCGGCGGCTTCCGCTGCAAGTGCAGCCGCGACACGCTCCGGCCCACCGCTGACGGCAAGTGTCTTCCACGGCCGCGCGAGCAGGCCGGTCGCATCCGACAACGCAAGTCCGATGCGGCGTGTGCCGTAGTCGATCCCGAGCGCTCGCACTCCGAAAGGGTACACCATCGCCGTTTCGTGTCCGTGGTAATCCGTGTTCATCCGTGGCTAGAGGTCCGTGTTCATCCGTGGCTATAATCGCGAGCACATGCGCAAGCGATCGCTCGTCGCCGCGGTCATCGCCATTGTTGCAGTCGCAGTGGCCGTTGCGCTGACGCAAACCACGCTCTTCCGCAGCCGTCGTCCTCCAAGTCACTACTCGCAACGTCTGGTCATTTTGGGATTCGACGGGATGGATCCGGCGCTGGTCGCCCGCTGGATACGCGACGGCAAGCTGCCTCATCTCAAGCGGCTGGCCGGACAGGGCGGCCTGTACCCACTGGCAACGACACACTCTCCCGAATCGCCGACGGCCTGGGCGTCGTTCGCGACCGGCGTCAATCCCGGCAAGCACAACATCTACGACTTTCTCGTGCGCGATACCTCGACGTATTTGCCCGATCTTGGAATGGTGCGTCGCGAGCCAGCAAAGTTCCTGTTCGACTACGTTCCGTACTCGAAACCCAAGCTGTTCTCGCTTCGCGGCGCCACCTCGTTCTGGGTAACGGCCGGAAGGGCCGGCGTGCGCTCCAGCGTGCTCACCGTTCCGGTGACGTTCCCGCCGGAAGACGTCCCGAACGGCGAGATGCTGTCCGGCCTTCCGCTCCCGGATATTCGGGGGACGATGGGCACCTTCTATTACTTTGCGACGGACCTCAGCCGATATGAAGAAGGAAACACCGAGTTCGGCGGAATCCTGAAGCGCTTAATCGTCGAGAACGATGTCGCGCACACGGAGCTTACCGGTCCGCCGAACCCGGTCATCAAGCAGAAGATTCAGGCGATTCGCAAGCAACGAGCGTTGACGGCGGAGAACCGGGCGAGGATCGCGGATCTGCAGGCACGGGAGGACGTGCGCATTCCGTTGACGATCCGGTGGAATCGCGCGGCGAAAACCGCGACGGTTGAAATCGCGGGAGAGTCGCTGCTCCTCGAACCGGGAAAGTTGAGCCGATGGATCAACCTCGATTTCAAAGTGAACTTTCTTGTTCGTGTGCACGGCATGGCGCAGTTGCTGCTGATGAACGCCGGCAATGAACTACAGCTCTACATTTCGCCGGTCAATTGGAAGCCGGACGACCCGCCCGTCCCGATGTCTGCTCCGGCGTCGTTCTCCGGACAGCTCTTCGATCGTCTCGGTTATTACCGGACGCTCGGTTGGGCCGAAGCGACCTGGCCGTTGAACGAAGGGCGCATGGACGAGAAGACGTTCATGGACGATCTCTATAGAGCGTTCGACGATCGTGCGCAGGTCATCCTCAATCGCATCGACTCGCGCGAGTGGGATGTGCTTGTCGGCGTCATCGAATCGACCGACCGTGTCCAGCACATGATGTGGCGTCTGATGGACCCGAAGCATCCAATGTACGACGCGAAGCTCGCCGCCCAATTCGGCGACTCGATCGAACGGGTCTATCGGCGAGCCGATCAGTTCATCGGCGAAGTACTCGACCACATCGATCCTGGAACCGCGGTGCTGATCGTTTCGGATCACGGCTTTCATTCGTGGCGAAAAGCCGTGAATTTGAATACCTGGCTGGTGCAGCAGGGCTACATGATCCTGCAGGGGCAGCAGCCGGGTGAAAAGAAGCTCGATGACCTCTTTGGCGCTGGTGAATTCTGGGAGAACGTCGACTGGACGCGCACGCGCGCGTATGCCATGGGGATTGGACAGATTTACTTCAACCTCCGTGGCCGCGAAGGCAAGGGTATCGTCAGTCCTGGGGCCGAAGCGAAGCAACTCGCCGACGAATTAAGCGCAAAGCTTCTCACGCTGAAGGACCCGGACGACGGGTCGCCGATTATTCGAGCCGTCTACAAACGCGACGACGTGTATTCCGGCGAGTACCTGTCGAACGCGTCGGAGCTGCAGGTCGGCATGGAAGACGGCTATCGCGTATCGTGGCAGACAACGCTCGGCGGATCGCCGCAGGGGATCGTGTATCCGAACATGAAGAAGTGGAGCGGCGATCACGGTGGCTACGACTACGCGACGACGGCGGGCGTGCTGATCTCGAATCGCCCGGTGACTCGCACGGGCGAGGGTCCTTCGATCATGGACATCGCGCCAACGGTGCTGAAGTACTTCGGTCTTTCAATTCCTGGCGATATCGATGGAAAGGCACTTTTTTAACCGAGGGGCTTCGCCCCTCGGACTCCCCTACACCGTCGCTCGCGGGGCCCCAACGCCCCGCTCCGCTCCGGTGGCTCGCTCGCTTCGCTCGCTCGCGTCCTTCTTCGCCGCGCTTTGCCTCGCCGCGACGATGTCGCTCTCCGCGCAATCACCGACCGATCAATCCGCCGACGCGGTGTCGAAGCGCGCCGCCGATCGCATTCGCGCGCTGCAGAGAGAATCCGATGCGCTGGCGTCACAGGAGCGCACGCTGCTGGTCGAACTGCGGAAGCTCGAAGTCGACCGCGAGCTGAAAACAGAGGAACTGGCGAGCGCCGAACGCGAGCTGCGGCAGACGCGCGAGAAGGTCGCGGCGACGAGCGCCCGTGCGGCCGCCCTTCAGAACAGCGCCGAAACGGAGCGGCCGGAGGTAGAACGCCGGCTGGTCGATCTTTATAAGCTCGGTCAGGCAGGGTACTGGCGATTGCTGCTCGACGTCGACAACCTGCGATCGATCGGACGCGTGTATCGAACGGCGGCTGCGCTCAACCGGCTCGATCGCGAGCGGGTGCAGCAGCACGAACGCACACTGCAGTCGCTGAAGCAGGAGCGGGAATCACTCGAAGCGCACATCCGCGACGTCACTAAACTACAGGCGCAGGCCCTTGCCGCCAAGGCAGGGCTCGATCGAGCGGTGGCCGCACGAACCGCGCTCGTGTCGTCGATCGATGAGCGCCGCGACCTGAACGCCCAGCTCACCGGCGAGCTGGAAGCTGCCCAGCAGCGGCTCCAGGGAACCGTCGCCCAGCTTGGCGGACGAGGTGGGTCGGTCATGTTGCCGATTGCGGCATTTCGAGGGGCGCTGCCGTGGCCCGCACAAGGCATTGTGACGGGGCGGTTCGGACGGCAGACGAACAGCCGCTTTGGGACGTCGATTGCGCGAAGCGGGATCGAAATCTCACTGGCGGAGGGCGAGCCGGTGCGGGTGGTCCACGAAGGGACCATCGCCTATGCCGACCAGTTCACCGGGTACGGGACCCTGGTCATCGTCGACCACGGCGGCAATAACTATTCACTTTATGGGTATCTTTCGTCGCTGGATGCCGCCCGCGGCGCGCACGTGGACGCCCAGGCTCAGCTTGGAACCTCGGGGCGCGACCCCAGCGGCAACCCTGCCCTCTATTTCGAGCTTCGAATCGACGCCAAACCCGTCGATCCCTTACAATGGCTGAAGAAGTAATTACATGACTTTAAAGACTCGTCTTTCCATCCTGTTGCTGTCGACACCGGTGCTCATCTTCGTCGTTGTCGGCGGACTAATTGGCCGCGCGTCGGCGCCGGGCGGCGACGACACGTTCCGTGAGCTGAGGGTCTTCAACGACGTTCTGCGGCTGGTCCTCACCAACTACGTCGAAGAGGTCAAGGTCGATCGGGCGATGGAAGGGGCGATGAAGGGGCTCGCCGAAGGCCTTGATCCCGACAGCGCCTATTTGAATCCGCAACAGGTGTCGGAGGTGCAGTCGGGCGCGGCGCCGCCCGAAGGGGAAGTCGGACTCGAGCTCACGCGGCAGTATTACCTCCGCGTCATAGCCGCGCGCGACGGGTCGCCGGCAGACAAGGCCGGACTTCAGACGGGCGATTACGTCCGCGCGATCGATGGCAAGCCAACGCGCGATATGTCGGTCTTCGAAGGCGCGCGCTTGTTGCGCGGTCAACCAGGATCCAAGGTGACGCTGACGGTGATTCGCGGCAACGCCGCCGATCCGCACGAAGTGGCGCTGGTGCGCGAGAAGGCGACGACAGCGGTCGTGTCGGGAAAGATCGCCGCGCCGGACGTTGGCTATGTCCGCATCGCGAGTTTCCGCGAAGGTGTCGTCGATCAGTTGAAGAAACAGGTTGCCGATCTGTCGCGGGCCGGCGCGAAGTCGATCATCATCGACGTGCGGCACACCGCCGAAGGGCCGATCGACAATGGCGTCGCCGCGGCGCGACTCTTCGTCAAGTCCGGAACATTGGCGATGAAGGGGCAGCGCGAGCCGGGCCAGCAAGCGGAGAACGTGAGCGTCTCGCGAGACGGCAACAACCGCACTCGGCAAGAGAGCACTGACGCGGATAAGGCGAAACCGTCTCAACCTGCTCCATCGAATCGTGAAACGATTGCCGCGCAAGCCGGCGATGGTGCGATTGACCTACCAGTTCAAATCCTGATCACGACCGGCACGGCGGGCGCGTCCGAAGTATTCGCGGCGGCGCTGGATGGCAACAAGCGCGCGGATCTCGTCGGCGAGCGTACGCTCGGTCGCGCCGCCTTGCAGAAACTCGTGAAGCTCCCAGAGAACCGCGGTCTCTGGCTCACCTACGCTCGTTACTTGACCCCGTCCGGCGAATCGATTCAGGGCAAGGGATTGAAGCCGGATGTTGAAGTCGAGGACAACGACGTGGCGGATTTCGGTCAGACGGTATCTGACAAGGATCCGATCCTCGACGCCGCGCTCGCGCGCGCCGCAAAAAAAGCGGCGTAAGCTGCTCACAACTGCACGGAATTTCTTGACACCCTAGGATCGCTCGCGTATAACGCGGACACACGGAAGATCCGCGCGGACGCGTTTGATCTGAAGGCTTCATCCGTCCTGCGACGTTGGCTGCTCCGGGCGTCCCAGAGCGCAGTCGCAGGACCCAGCGTTCGCGAATCTTTGTCCACCGGGAGGCGTTCATGAATAAGCAGGACCTCATCGCAAAGATCGCGCAGGACACGGGCATCTCGAAAACGAATGCGACCGCGGCAGTCGAGTCGTTCTTCGACGGCATCACGAAGTCGTTGAAGAAGGGACAGCCCATCACATTCGTCGGGTTCGGCACATTCAAGACCGCGCAGCGGAAGGCGCGCGTCGCTCGCAACCCGCAGACGGGCGCCGAGATCAAAGTCCCCAAGCGCCGGGTCGTTCGCTTCACCGCTGGCAAAGCCCTCAAAGGCGCTGTGAACTAAAGGGACAAGGCCGAAGGGAAAAGGGAAAAGGCGCATCGGCGCAACACCACCGTTCTTTTCCCTTTCATCCTTCCCTTTTCCCTTGTCCCTTTTCCCTTTCCAGGAATCCTGTTAAACTAACCGTTCGGTAAGGCCAGTGTTTTCAAGACATAGGCGCGTAGCTCAGTTGGTTAGAGCGCCTGCTTGACACGCAGGAGGTCAGCGGTTCGAGTCCGCTCGTGCCTACCACTCGACTGAAGAACGCCTTCCCGTAATGTAACTTCCTGATGTCTGAGATCTCCGTCGCGCTGCCGGACGGCTCGAGCCGTCGCATGGCGGCAGGATCGACTCCTGCCGACGTCGCGGCACAGATCTCTCCGCGCCTCGCAAAAGCGGCCGTCGCGGCGATGGTGGATGGCAAGCTTGTCGATCTGACGTTCGCTCTGAATCAGGATTCGTCGGTCCGCATCGTCACGCCCGAGAGTGCCGAAGCGTTGCCGCTCTTTCGCCACAGCACCGCGCATTTGATGGCGGCGGCGGTGACCAACCTCTTTCCCGGCGCGCAGTGCGGGATCGGCCCTGCCACCGATGAGGGCTTCTTCTACGACTTCGTCGTCGATCGTCCGTTCGTGCCCGAGGACCTCGAGGCGATCGAACGGAAGATGAAGGAGCTGTCGGCGGCCGATCTCCGATACGACCGGCAGATGTGGCCGCGCGAAGAGGCGAAACGATTCTTCTCGCAGCGGGGCGAACCGCTGAAGGTCCAGTTGATCGAGGAAAAGACCGCGGGGCAATCTGAGGTGTCGTGCTACACGATCAAGGATCGCGACACGTTCGTGGATTTCTGCGTCGGTCCGCACGTGCCTTCGACCGGACGCTTGAAAGCATTCAAGCTGCTCAACACCTCGAACGCGTATTGGAAAGGTGACGCCAAGGGCCAGCCGATGCAACGCATCTACGGCACGGCCTTCACCAGTGAGTCAGAGCTGAAAACGCACCTGCAACGGATCGAGGAAGCGAAGAAGCGCGATCACCGGAAGCTCGGTCGGGAACTCGGGCTGTTCTGGTTTCATCCATGGGCCCCTGGCGAGCCGTTCTGGCTGCCGAAGGGCACGACGCTGGTGCACTTGCTCGGCAACTACATGCGCAGCATCCTCTTCCCGGCCGGATACGTGGAAGTGCGTGCGCCGCTCGTGTTCAACAAGGCACTATGGGAGACATCCGGACACTGGCAGCACTACCGGGAGAACATGTTCCTGATCGAGTCTGCCGGCGAGGAAGAGAAATCGGGCCTGAAGCCGATGAACTGCCCCGGCCACATGCTGCTGTTCGGAAGCGAAGTGCGCAGCTATCGCGACCTGCCACTCCGTATCCATGAACAGAGTGTGTTGCACCGGATGGAGGCGTCGGGTGTGCTCAGCGGCCTGACCCGCGTGCGCGAGTTCATCATGGACGATGCGCACATTTTCCTGCGCGAGGATCAGATCGGCGAGGAAGTCGAGCGGCTGCTGCGTCTGGTCGGCCGTGTCTACGACGACTTCGGTCTCACGCCGGAGATGAAGCTGTCCACCAGGCCGGTCGAATTCCTCGGTGAAATCGCGACCTGGAATCATGCCGAGGCGGAATTGAAGAAGGCGCTCGAAGCCGTGAAGGTCCCCTTCACGATCAACGAGGGAGACGGCGCGTTCTACGGGCCGAAGATCGATTTTGCGGTCACCGACGCGCTCGGTCGGAAATGGCAATGCGCCACGATTCAGCTCGATTACCAGCTGCCGGAGCAGTTCGAACTGAAGTACGTCGGCGCCGACAACAAGGAGCATCGGCCGGTGGTGATCCACCGCGCCATCTTCGGCAGCTTCGAGCGATTTATCGCGCTGCTCCTCGAGCATTACGCGGGCGCGCTTCCGCTGTGGATCGCCCCGGTGCAGACAATCGTGCTGCCGATTGCGGATCGCCATCTCGACTACGCGAAGTCGGTCGTTTCAGAACTGAAGGCGGCCGGGCTCCGAGTCGAATTGGACGAGCGGCAGGAGAAAATCGGATTTAAGATCCGGGAAGCTCAGCTTCAGAAGATCCCCTATATGCTGGTGGTGGGGGACAAGGAAGCGGCGAACGGGACGGTTGCCGTGCGCAGCCGCTCCGGCGGTGATCAAGGGGCCCAAACAGTCGCGGCCTTCATAGAGGCCGCACACGACGAAGCGCGACGGAAGAAGGCCGCAGAATTGTCGATTGTCGATTGATGACTGCCGATTGATTTGATTGCGGATTGACGATTGAGATTGCCGATTGACGGTTGGCTCGCTAAACCGAGCAATCCGCAATCAGCCTTCGACAATCAGACAATCCGCAATCTTCAGTCATCAATCCGCAATCATTTTTGAGTGGAGGTCTTTATAGCTTTCGACCGAAGCCCGCGGCGGGATGACCGCACACGGGTCAATGAACGAATCAGGGTGCGTGAAGTCAGGGTGATCGACGACACGGGTCAGCAGCTGGGGATCATGCCGCCGCAACAGGCGCTCACGATTGCCAAGCAGAAAGGACTCGATCTCGTCGAGATCGCAGCGACGGCGAGTCCGCCGGTCTGCCGCATCATGGACTTCGGCCGGTACCAGTACCAAGAGCAGAAGCGGGCGCGCCAGGCAAAGAAGCACCAGAAGATCATCGAGGTCAAAGAGATCAAGTTTCGTCCCAAGGTGGACGAGCACGACTATCAGTTCAAGAAGAAGCACATCGAGCGCTTCCTCGCTGATGGCGACAAGGTGAAGGCGACGATTTTCTTTCGCGGGCGCGAGATGGCGCACCCCGAGATCGGACGGCGCATTCTCGAACGGTTGATTGAGGATCTCAACGACGTGGCCATCGCCGAGACGGCGCCACGGCAGGAAGGGAATCAGATGCACACGATTCTGTCGCAGCGCGTCGGCAAGAAGCCGCCCGGCCGGAAGGAAGCGGAAGCACGAGAGACGGAACAATAGGGAAACAGACGTTTCCAGTTCCCAGTTACCAGTCTTCAAACTGGAAACTCATAGCTGGAAGCTGGAAACTGGAAACTGGAAACTGACATATGCCGAAGTTGAAGACACACCGGGGAGCCGCGAAGCGGTTCAAGAAAACCGCAACCGGAAAATTCCTCCGGAGCAAGGCGTTCAAGCGCCACATCCTGACCAGCAAGACGCGCAGCCGCAAGCGCGCGTTGCGCGGCACGTCGGTCACGTCAAAAGCTGACACGGCGACGCTGCGAAGAATGTTGCCGGACTAACACCATGCCAAGAGTAAAAAGAGGAAACGTTCGCCGCGCCAAGCGCAAGAAGCTGCTGTCACGCGCAAAAGGCTTCTATCAGACCAAGAGCAAGCTGTATCGATCGGCGAAAGAATCCGTCGACACGGCGCTCAAGTACGCGTACGTCGGACGCCGCAACA
>Ga0075418_10003042_pt1 | contig 19143 bp, 18 predicted proteins | sample SoiMetdeltSBSDD2_FD_81776 | JGI IMG/M metagenome (GOLD analysis project Ga0075418, IMG submission 81776) | Bulk soil microbial communities from a Populus tree surrounding site in Tennessee, USA - Soil MetaG P. deltoides SBSDD2 | ecosystem: Environmental > Terrestrial > Soil > Tree plantation...
AGAAGCGTCGTCGATAGCGAGAATCTCGACCTCATAGTCTTCCGAAAGGCTGGCCGGAATCCGCGAGAGAACGCTCTCAATGGTGCGCTCGGCATTGTACGCCACTATAAAAACTAGCACGCGGGGCTTCTTCTGATTTGTCATGACCGTGAACCGATACGAATTGCGATGGAAGACTTATGTCTTAGCAACTGGCCTCAAACGCTCCCAAAAACCACGCCGAACCGTCAGTACAAACTTTCGCGAAGGGACCGAAGACCGGACCCCTCGGATAGGCGAAGCCGATCAAGCGTTCACATTATCGTTCAAGTCACGTTTCCGAACAAATAGAGCTCAATAGAGTGCAGGACAAACCGGTACCTGGGGATTGGGAAGAGCTAGAGCCCCAGCACATCTTGCATGCCGTAAAGCCCGGGCTTTTTTTTCGCCAGCCACTGCGCCGCGCGCAGCGCGCCCCGGGCAAACGTGTCGCGGCTGTGGGCGCGGTGGATGAATTCGAGCCGCTCGCCGATGCCGCCAAAGATCACGGTGTGCTCGCCGACTATGTCTCCGGCGCGCACGGAGAGCAGCGCGATTTCTTTGTTGCTGCGCTCGCCAACGATGCCTCTGCGGCCGTTGATGGCGACTTTAGCAAGATCGCGGTCGAGCGCACTTGCGACCGAACCTCCAAGTGCCAGCGCCGTGCCGCTCGGCGCATCTTTCTTGAAGCGATGGTGCGCTTCGATGATCTCGACGTCATAATCGTCGCCGAGCATCTTTGCCGCCTGACCTAAGAGCGAGACAAGAACGTTGACTCCCAAGCTTGTGTTTGCCGAGACTAATGTCGGAGTGCGCCGAGCCAGCCGTTTGATTTCAACAAGCCGTTTGGCAGTGAAACCAGTCGTGGCAATGACGATCGGCGTACGTTTTTTTGCCGCGCTCTGTAAAAATCCTAAAGATGCTTCGGGATTGGTAAAATCGACGATAACAGTGTTGGATTGGAGAGCAGGCTCAAGCTTGTCTGTAATAGCAATGCCGAGATGCCCCGCCGCGGATATTTCGCCGGCGTCTTTGCCCAATCTTGCGCTGCCCGGTTTGTCGATTGCGGCGACAAGTTTAAAAACCGGCGATTGTTGAATCGCCCGGACGACGGCGCCGCCCATCCGGCCACCGACACCGCAGACGATAATTCCAAGCGCCATGAAATTTTTAAAGAAGGCCGAACTCGATCATCGCCTGTCTGAGCTTCCCGAGATTTCCCTCTGCCATTGGCGTGAGCGGCAAACGCAGGTCGCCGCTGCACTTGCCCATGAGCGACAGCGCGGTTTTGACAGGAATGGGATTGGTCTCGGTGAACAAGCTGTGAATCAGCGGAATAAGTTTGAACTGAAGCTCGCGTCCCTTGTCCCAGTCGCCTTTTAAACAAGCGTCCACGAGCTGCGCGGTTTCTTTGGGCGCGACGTTGGCGACCGTGGAGATGACGCCTTTGCCGCCGAGCGCCATCAGAGAAAAAACCAACGTGTCCTCGCCGGAATAAACCGCCAATCGGTCGCCGCACAAGCGGATCACGTCGATCGCCTGGTCCACGGATCCGGTCGCTTCTTTCACGCCAGCGATGTTCTTGATTTCAGAGAGGCGCGCCAGAGTTTCCGGCTCGATTTTCGATCCGGTGCGGCCAGGAATATTATAAACGATGATCGGAATGCCAACTCCCGCGGCGACTTTTTTATAGTGCTGATAAATGCCCTCTTGAGTCGGGCGGTTGTAATAAGGTGAAATCATCAAAGCGCCGTCGGCGCCGGATTTTTCCGCTTCGCGCGTGAGCCGAACCGCTTCTTCGGTGGAATTGGAGCCGGTGCCGGCGATGACGGGAATGCGTTTGTTGACGGCTTTGATCACCGCGCGGATGACTTCGTCGTGTTCCTGATGGCTTAGCGTCGCCGACTCGCCCGTGGTGCCGCAAGGCACGATTCCATGCGTGCCGTTCTGAAGATGAAAGGCGATCAACCCCTCGAGGCTTTGCCAATCGACGCCGCCATTTTTAAATGGAGTAACCAGTGCGACCATCGAACCGCTAAACATAAACTATCTCCTAGGGAATCTGAACGATGCCGTGAAACACTTCCTCCGCGCCGCCCGTCATATAGACGCGATTGTTGTCGCGCCATTCAATCAACAGATCGCCGCCTTTGAGGTGAATCGTGACCTCGCGCTCGGTCCGGCCGGTGAGCGCGCCGGCGACACCCACCGCGCTGGCGCCCGTGCCGCAGGCCCAGGTCTCGCCCGCGCCGCGCTCCCACACGCGCATCTTCACTTCTTCCGGGCTGATGACCTTGATGAATTCGGTGTTCACGCGCTTGGGAAAAAACGGATGGTGCTCGAAACGCGGCCCGATCTTTTCCAAATCGAGAGCGTCGATATCGTCGAGGTAAATCACGCAGTGCGGATTGCCCATCGAGACGCAGGTGATCTCGTAGGTCTTGCTGTCCACCGTCAGCGGTCGGTTTTTGATCTCGCCATCGGCGTCGACGGGAATCTTTCGCCCGTCAAGAATGGGCTCCCCCATGTCAACTTCGACCAGCTCGCCGACAATTTTCGGCCGGATGATGCCGGCGAGCGTCTCCACTTCGAGCTCGCGCTTTTGCGTGATGCCGTGATCGTAAACATATTTGGCAAAGCAGCGGATGCCGTTGCCGCACATCTCGACTTGACTGCCGTCGGCATTATAGATCTCCATCTTGAAGTCGGCGACTTTCGACGGATGCACCGTCAGCAGCTGATCCGCACCGATGCCGAAGCGGCGGTCGCAGAGCTTCTTGGCGATGGTTTCCAAATGGTCGACGTTTTTCTTCAGGCAATCGAGAAAAACGAAATCATTGCCCGCGCCGTGCATCTTGGTGAAATGCAGTTCCATAATCTTTTTAAGAAGGCTTATGCCATGCGCCGCTACGCATTACATTAATAGTCGCCTTATTGTAACGCAGCGGGAATCACCTCGCCATTGATCAAGTCGTCCATGCTCTCCCGCTTGCGCACAATGTAATATCGATCGCCGTCGACCAGCACTTCCGGCGGCTTGGGATGAGAATTATAATTCGACGCCATGGTAAATCCATAGGCGCCGGCGCTCATGACGGCGAGCAAATCGCCGCGCCGCGGCCGCGCGATCTCACGATCTTTGGCGAAGAAGTCGCCGCTCTCGCAAATCGGCCCCACGACGTCCGCGATCATTTTGTCGGCGTTGGTTTGCACTACTGGTTGAATGGCCTGATACGAGCCGTAGAGCGCCGGACGGATCAGATCGTTCATGCCGCCGTCGACGATAACGAATTTTTTGGTTTCGGTTTCCTTGAGATACTGAACTTCGGTGAGGAGAATCCCAGCGTTGCCGACGATGACGCGGCCCGGTTCCAGGATCAGCGTCACGTCCAATCCTTCGAGACCCTCAATGATCGCCCTGGCATACTCGTCCGGTAGCGGCGGCGTCTCGTCATGATAGTTGATGCCCAAGCCGCCGCCGAGATCGAGATAACGAATCTGCGCCCCTTCCTTTTTCATCTCGCCAGCGAGCACGCGATCCAAATACTCGCGCACTTTGGCCAAAGCATCGACGAAGGGCGTCACCGAGGTGAGCTGCGAACCGATGTGGCAATCGACGCCGACAACATCCACGTTCCGTAAGGACACCGCCTTCTTGTAGGTTTCGAGCGATTTCTTGATGTCGACGCCGAACTTCGCTTTCTTCATACCGGTGGAGATATACGGATGGGTTTGCGGATCGACGTCCGGGTTGACGCGCAGGCTGATCGGCGCCTTCTTGCCGATGCTGGCGGCGATCTCGTTCAAAGCGAATAATTCCTCCTCCGACTCGACGTTGAACATCAGTATGCCGGCCTCAAGCGCATATTCGATCTCTTCTTTTTTCTTACCGACGCCGGAAAAAACGATTTTTTTGGGATCGGCGCCCACTTTCAATGCGCGAAACAATTCGCCCCCCGAGACGATATCGAAACCGCTGCCTTCCTTGGCGAAGGCGCGGAGCAGCGCGAGATTGGAATTCGCTTTTACCGAAAAACACACGATGTGGCGCGCCTTGGCGAAAGCTTGATCGAAGACTTTGAAATGGCGCTTGAGCGTCGCCAAGCTGTAAACATACGCCGGCGTGCCGACTTCTTGCGCGATGCGCTTGAGCGGCACCTGCTCGGCGAACATCTCACCGTTGCGGTATTCAAAATGATTCATTTGTCACCCCGTGCGACTTCGACTTCATTGGACGGCGCGCTCAACGAGCCATCAAACAACTGCGACGAAACCCGGTATCGGTAAATGGCTTTCGGCCTGACTTCCTCATCGTCGTAGCGATACTGCTTTTTCTGCACGAATTTTTCCCGGTCTTCGACGCCGACGGTCGTGAGCTGGCGATACGGCACCGGACAATCGGGACAAGTCGCCGACACTTCCTTGCGAAAAATCACGAAGCTCGCCAGATCTTTCAACGCCGAGCCGTCGACGTACTCGGTCGGCCGGCTCCAGGTGAGAGCGACGCCCTTGGGCTCCGATCGCGCGGTCAAGTTGGTGATCGTCCTCGGCGCCGCCAGCTCGGGCGCGCGTGGATCACCCCTTTTGCCGCAAGCCGAGACCAGTGCTACCAGCATCGTGACAATGGCGAACAGTGGTTTCATCTAGCTCCTCAGCTCCTTCAATCGGCGCATCACGTTGCGCCGTGCCGTGCCACCCAAGGCGCGGCGCCGCTCCACCACCGCTTCCGCTGAAAGATACTTATAAACGTTTTTTTCGAACTTGTCCGAAAACCCGCTTAACTCCGTCAGAGACAACTCTTCGATACGCTTACCTTGGGCCATGCAAAATTGCACCATCTTGCCGGCTACTTCATGGGCGGCGCGAAAGGTCAGGCCGCGCTCGACCAGATAATCGGCCAAATCGGTCGCGTTCATAAAACCGTCTCGAACTGCGCTCAACATCCGCTCGCGTCGAACTTTCATGCCGGCGATAATTTCGCTCATGATCTTGACGCTCGCCTTGACCGTGTCCACCGTATCGAAGAGCGGAATCTTATCTTCCTGCATATCCCGGTTATAGGCGAGCGGCAAACCTTTCATGATGGTCAAGAGTGCGTGCAGATGACCGAACACTCGGCCGGTCTTGCCGCGAATCAGTTCCGGCACGTCGGGGTTTTTTTTCTGCGGCATCATCGAGCTTCCTGTACAGTAGCCGTCGGGCAACTCAACGAAGCCGAACTCCTGGCTTGACCACAAGACGAATTCGTCCGCGAGCCGGCTCAAATGGACGAATAGAATCGACGACGCGGCCAAGAACTCCAGAAGAAAATCCCGGTCGCTCACCGCGTCGATGCTGTTTTTCGAGACGCGCGTAAAACCCAACAGTTTGGCGACGTAGGCTCGATCGATCGGAAAGGTCGTTCCCGCCAAAGCGCCGGACCCCAACGGCAACACGTCGATACGGCTCGCGCAGCCGGCGAAACGCTCGTTATCGCGCTCGAACATATCGACATAAGCCAGCAGATGGTGTGCAAAAAGCACCGGCTGCGCCCGTTGCAAGTGCGTATAGCCGGGCATGATCACGTCGAGATATTTTTCGGCCGCCTTGGCCAACTCTCGGCGCAGTGCCTGCAGTCCGCCGATGATGAGCTTGACCTCGTCGCGCAGAAAAAGCCGCATGTCCAGTGCCACTTGATCATTGCGGCTGCGCGCGGTGTGGAGTTTGCCGCCGGTCGGCCCGATCAACTCGGTCAGGCGTCGTTCGATATTCATATGAATATCTTCGTCCGCTTGCGAAAAATGGAAACTGCCGCCGTCTATCTCGCGCTCGATCGATTGCAAGCCGCGGATAATCTTCCGCGAATCACCGGATGGAATGATGCGCTGCTTGGCGAGCATCTTCGCATGCGCGATACTGCCCATGATGTCATGGCGGTAAAGCCGCGCATCGACCGCAATCGACGCCGTAAAAGCTTCGACCGAATCCGCCGTCGCAGCGGCGAAGCGTCCGCCCCAGAGCTTGGTCTTTTTCGCCTTCGCGTTGGCCACGTCAGCCTCGCTTGGCCCGGTGCAAGCGCTGTAAGCGCAAACGCAACGCGTTCAAACGGATGAAGCCTTCGGCGTCGGCTTGACGATAAACCTGATCCGCTTCGAACGTCGCCACGTTCGGATCGTAGAGCGAAGTCTCCGATTTCCGCCCAACGACGATGACGTTGCCCTTGTATAGTTTCAGCCGAACCCGTCCGGCCACGTTGGCCTGGGCGGCGTCGATCGTCTTTTGCAGAACTTCGCGCTCCGGCGCAAACCAATAACCGTAGTAAATCATCTCGGCATAACGCGGCACCAGCGAATCCCTGAGACGCATCACTTCGCGATCCATGGTGATCGACTCCAGACCGCGATGCGCCGCATGCAGGATCGTGCCGCCGGGGGTTTCGTACACGCCGCGCGACTTCATGCCGACGTAGCGGTTCTCGACGAGGTCGACCCGGCCAATGCCATGTTTTGCGGCGATTTCGTTGAGACGCGTGAGCAAGTTGACCGGCGAGAGCTTGCGCCCGTTGATCCCAACGGGATTACCGCGCAGGTAATCGATCTCGACATACTCGGCACGGTTCGGCGCTTTCTCCACCGCACGGCACCAGACGAACATGTCGTTTGGCGGCTCTTTCCACGGATCTTCCAAGATTCCGCCTTCGTAGCTGATATGAAATAAATTGCGATCGGTGCTGTACGGCTTTGACTTCGTCACTGGCACGGGGATCCCATGCTGGCGCGCATAATCGATCAAAGTCGAGCGCGCGTTGAGGTTCCACAGCCGCCACGGCGCGATGACTTTGATACCCGGCTTGAGCGCATAATAAGTCAGCTCGAAGCGCACCTGATCGTTACCCTTGCCGGTGGCACCATGGGAAACCGCGTCGGCCTTCTCTTTCACTGCGACGTCGATCTGCCCCTTGGCGATCAGCGGCCTGGCGATAGAAGTGCCAAGCAAATACGACCCTTCATAAACCGCGTTGGCGCGCAGCATCGGAAAAACGTAATCTTTGACAAACTCCTCGCGCAAATCACCGATCACCACTTTGCTCGCGCCGGTCTGGATCGCCTTGCGTTTGACCGCTTGAAGATCTTCGCCCTGCCCTAAGTCGGCGCAAAACGCGATCACTTCGCAGCTATACTCCTCTTTAAGCCAGCGTAGAATAACCGAGGTATCCAACCCGCCCGAGTATGCCAGCACCACCTTGTTGACGTTCATCGTTTTTATCCGGAACCTCTGTTTTTCGTTTCTTTCTTTGAACTTTTGAACCTTTGCACTCTTGAACCCTTGAAGCCGTTTAACAGCCAAACCATCACGGCCTTCTGCGCGTGCAATCGGTTTTCAGCCTGATCGAAGGCGACGCACCGGGGGCTCTCCAAGACATCATGCGTGATTTCTTCGCCCCGATGCGCGGGCAAGCAGTGCATGACCACCGCATCTTTCTTGGCCATCGCCACAGTTCGGCTATTCACCTGGTAAGGGCGGAACGCATTTAAGCGCGTCTGCGTTTCTTTCTCCTGGCCCATGCTTGTCCACACATCTGTATAAATTGCATCCGCGCGCGAAACGGCTTCTTCGACAGAGTGGGTCACCGTGATCTTCGCGCCGGCGTTTACCGCTTTTTTCAGAATTGCTCCATCCGGCTCGTAGCCCTTCGGGCACGCCAGCGCAAACGAGAACGGTACGATCGCCGCCGCTTCCAGCCACGATTGAACCATATTGTTGCCGTCGCCCACGAAAGCGATCTTCAAGCCGCTAAGCTCTCCCTTGTGTTCGATCAGGGTCTGACAATCGGCCAACACCTGGCAAGGATGAAAGTCATCCGTGAGCGCGTTGATTATCGGCACCGATGAATGCTCCGCCATCTCTTCGATAATCTTGTGCGCGAAGGTTCGCACCGTAATCAGATCGAACCAGCGGTCCAAGTTCCGCGCGCAGTCCGCAGGCGTTTCCCGCGTGCCTAATCCGACTTCAGCGGGCCCAAGATAGACGGCTTCGCCGCCCAACTGAGTCATTCCCACCGCGAATGTCGCTCGGGTGCGTAGACTCGGTTTCTCAAAAACCAGGGCCAATCCTTTTCCAGCCAACAGCCGGTGCGCCACGCCTAGCTTCTGCTTGCGCTTGAGCTCGCTCGCAAGAGTTAAAATGCCGTCAAATTCGCGCCGACTTAGGCCGTGGAAATTCAGCAGATCACGTTTGCTCATACGCCGAATAGATAGAAAGGTTTATTGGCGGGCCAGAATTTTTTCGAGGATCGCCAAGCCGCGGTCGATTTCGCGTTTCGTGAGCGTCAGCGGCGGCGCGAAACGCAAAACCTTAGTGGCCGTGCAATTGAGCAGCAAACCTTCTTGCAGGCAGGCATCCGCGATCTTGCTGCCGTCAATCGTTAACTCGACGCCGATGAGCAATCCTTTGCCGCGAATTTCGCGCATAAAGGAAAACCGCTTCTTCAGCGCTTCAAGACCCTTGACTAAGTACTTGCCCATCTGCACGCAATTTTTCAGCACCCCGCCCTTGATCAGCGCCGCCATCACGGCGAGGCCGGCGGCGCAGGAGACCGGATTGCCGCCGAACGTTGAAGCGTGGCTGCCCGGCACGAAACTGCCGGCTACTTCTTCCCGCGCCAGCATGGCGCCGAGCGGCAAGCCGCCGCCGAGCGCTTTGGCCAACGTCATGATGTCGGGCCTGACGCCGAAATGTTCATAGCCGAAAAGTTTGCCGGTGCGCCCCATGCCGGTTTGAACTTCGTCGAAGATCAACAACAAGCCGCGTTGATCGCAGAGCTCGCGCAGACCGAGCATATAAATCTCATTGGCGACGATAACGCCCCCTTCGGCCTGGATCGGCTCGACCACGATCGCCGCCGTTTTTTGCGCGTCGATCGCGGCTTCGATCGCATTGAGATCATTGTACGGCACCTGGCGAAACCCGGGCGGCAACGGATCGTAGCCGGCGCGAATTTTTTCCTGGCCGGTTGCGGTCAGCGTCGCCAGGGTGCGGCCGTGAAACGAATTGTGCGTCGAGAGGATCTCATATTTGCCGCCGAGTTTTTCCGAACCATAACGGCGTACCAGCTTAAACGCGGCTTCGTTGGCTTCCGCGCCGCTGTTACAAAAAAACACGCGATCGGCGAACGAATGGCGGCATAGCTCGCGCGCCAGCTCCGCCTGCGGCTGGCTATGATAGAGATTGGAAATATGCAGCAGTTGCTGCGCCTGTTGTTTGATCGCTTTGACGACCGCAGGGTTACAATGACCTAGGCTGTTAACCGCGATGCCGGCGAGGAAATCGAGATATTCCTTGCCATCTGCGTCCCACACCCGGGTTCCTCTGCCCTTGACTAATGCGATCGGCGCTCGCGCATAAGTTTTCACGCCGTACTTTTCAGTCAGAGCCACGACGTCACGATTTTTCATCACTTCCGCACCACCTCCGTCCCCACCCCTTCTTTGGTAAAGATTTCTAACAGCACGGCGTGCTTCACCCGGCCGTCAATGATATGTGTTTTCTCCACCCCGCCCTTGAGCGCATTGATGCAACACTCGACCTTGGGAATCATTCCCGATCCGACAACCCCATCTTGGATCAGCTTGCGCACTTGATTTTCCTTGAGCGTGCTCAGTAACGTTGCCTTCTTGTCTTTCACGCCTTCCACGTCGGTCATCAGGATCAGCTTCTCGGCGTGCAATGCCTCGGCAATTTCCCCGGCGACAAGATCGGCGTTGATGTTATACGTTTCACCTTCCCGGCCGACGCCGACCGGCGCGATGACCGGGATAAATTTGTTCTGATCCAGCGATTCGATCACCAGCGGATTGATGCCGATGATCTCGCCGACCATGCCGATGTCGATGATTTCCGGGGTCTCTCCGTTGGTCGACGCCACCGTGACGTTCATCTTTTTCGCCAAGATGAGCCCGCCGTCTTTGCCGCTCAGCCCCACGGCCATGCCGCCATGCTGGTTGATCAAAGTGACAATTTCTTTGTTGACTTTGCCGACCAGCACCATCTCGACGATGTCGAGAGTTTCTTTGTCCGTCACCCGCATGCCGCGCACGTAGCGGCTGGTGATGCCCATCCTGTCGAGCACCGAATCGATTTGCGGCCCGCCGCCGTGCACGACCACGGGGTTGATGCCGACGTATTTGAGCAGCACGATGTCTTGCGCGAAGCTCGCTTTGAGCTCGTCGTTTTCCATCGCGTGACCGCCGTACTTGATCACGAAAGTCTTGCCGTAGAAGCGTTGGAAATAAGGCAGCGCCTCCATCAAGACCTCTGCCTTACCGATAAAATTTTCCATGACCGGGCCTCGGACTTAGCCTGATTTAGAGGATATAGCGCGACAAGTCTTCGTTGTTCAAGATCGGCGCGAGGCGCTCGCGCACGTATTCGGCGTCGATGGCGACTTCTTTGCCATGCATTTCGGGCGCCGCAAAGGAGACCTCGTCGAGCAGGCGCTCGAGAATCGTGTGCAGGCGGCGCGCACCAATGTTTTCCGTGCGCTCGTTGACGTCGGAGGCGATCAGCGCGATTTCTTGGATCGCATCGCCGGCGAACTTGAGATGGACGCCTTCGGTTTCGAGCAGCGCTTCGTACTGTTTGATCAGCGCGTTTTTCGGCTCGGTCAATATCCGCACGAAATCCGCTTTCGTGAGCGAACTCAGTTCGACGCGGATCGGGAAGCGGCCCTGAAACTCGGGAATAAGATCGGAAGGTTTCGCCGTGTGAAAGGCACCGGAGGCGATAAAAAGAATATGGTCGGTCTTGACCATGCCGTACTTGGTATTGACCGTCGACCCTTCGACAATCGGCAGCAAATCCCGTTGCACGCCCTGGCGCGACACGTCGGGGCCGTTCATCGACTCACGGCCGGCGATCTTGTCGATCTCATCGAGAAAAACGATACCCGATTGCTCGACCCGCCGGATCGCTTCGCCCGTGACCTTCTCCATATCGACCAGCTTGCTGGCCTCCTCTTGCGTCAGGATGTCCAGCGCTTCGGGAATCTTCACCGTCTTTTTCTTGGTCTTTTTCGGCATCAGGTTGGAAAACATTTCTTTCAGATTGAATTCCATTCCTTCCATGCCCTGGGGTGTTAATACTTCGATCATCGGCATGGCTGATTGAGTCAATTCGATATCGACGAAGCGATCGTCCATCTTCCCTTCGCGGAGCATCTTCTTGAGTTTTTCCCGAGTCGATTGCAAACGTTGCCCGTCGATCGCTTCGCCGTCGCCCTCGTCGGCTGAGCTGGCCGGCAACAAGAGATCCAGCACCCGCTCCTCGGCGACTTCATGCGCTTTGAGCTCGACCTTCTGCTTCTCTTCCTCTTTGACCATGTTGACCGCAAGGTCGGTCAAGTCGCGAATGATCGATTCGACGTCGCGGCCGACGTAACCCACCTCGGTGAACTTAGAGGCTTCAACTTTGATGAAAGGAGCTTGGGAGAGCTTTGCCAAACGGCGGGAGATTTCGGTTTTGCCAACTCCCGTCGGCCCGATCATGATGATATTTTTTGGGGCGATTTCCTCGCGCAGATCTTCGGGAACGAGCTGGCGCCGCCAACGATTGCGCAGCGCGATCGCTACCGCCCGCTTCGCTTCCTTTTGGCCGACGATATAACGATCGAGCTCCGAAACGATTTCCCGAGGTGTCATGACCGGCGCTACCGTCTGTCCCGCGTCCGGTAAAGTAAACTTTGCTCCGTCCTTCATGGGAATCTTCACTCCTAGCAATTTCCGTAGGAAATGCAATCAGAACGCGGGCTAACGCGGCGGCGCCACACCGAAACTATCGGGTTCCAAGTCACCGAATGACGCTTTCGGAACGCCAGGCGGCCCCGCCTCGCAGGTTTGCCTAGCGCGGTTGAGCGTGCCGTAGAATCGGTTTCTTTACTGTCCGCCGCAAGCCTGCGCGTCCTAAGACAACTCTTCAAAGGTAAGCTGTTCGTTAGTGTAAACACAGATGCCGGCCGCAACGCGCATCGCTTCTTCGGCGATCACCCGGGCATCCAACTGCGTGTGTTTGACGAGAACTCGCGCTGCGGCCAAAGCGTAATTGCCGCCCGAGCCGATGGCGATAATATCGTCGTCCGGCTCGATCACGTCGCCCGCGCCGGAGATTACGAGCAAATCGTTCACGTCCGCTATCACCATCAGCGCTTCGAGACGGCGCAGCACACGGTCGGTGCGCCAGTCTTTGGCCAATTCGACCGCCGCCCGCTTGAGATTGCCGTTGAACTGTTCCAACTTCGCTTCGAACTTTTCGAACAACGTGAATGCGTCAGCCGTCGCGCCGGCGAAACCGGCAATGACTTTATCGTGATGCAGCTTGCGCACTTTTCGCGCGCTATGCTTCATCACCGTCTGCCCCAAGCTCACCTGCCCGTCACCCACGACGACAACTTTGCCGCCGTGACGAATCGCCAATATGGTCGTGCCATGCATCATTTCTAAACTCAGGTCGAGGCTAGCGGATCGAAGATTGAGAATCGCGATCTTCTATTCTCGATCTTCCGTCCTCAATTTTTTTCTCTTATGCCCTCGGGTGTGCCTTATCGTAGACCGCTGTCAATTGATCCAAGTTCACGTGGGTGTAACGCTGCGTCGTCGACAAGCTCGCGTGACCGAGTAATTCCTGGATCGAGCGCAGATCGGCGCCGCTGTTGAGCAAATGCGTGGCGAAGCTATGGCGCAGGCCGTGCGGTCCCATCTTGACCGCCAGACCGGCTTGTTTCAAATGCTTCTCGACGACGCGCGCCATGCTCCTGGTCGTAATGCGGCGACCCCGGTTGTTCAAGAAAACCGGGGTCTCGCCTTTGCAGGCGACCTGCCATTTCTTTTGTTGCGCCACCGCATAATCGCGCAGCGCCTGCAAAGCTATTTCACCGACCGGGACGATCCGCTCCTTCGAACCCTTGCCGACGACGCGCAATATGCCCAGTTGAAAATCGATGTCGGCCCAATCGAGGCCGACCAGCTCACTCACGCGCAGACCGGATGAATAGAAAACTTCCAGCGCGGCGCGGTCACGGGCATCGAGCGGCGTCTTGACCTGGATTGCGCCGAGCAGTTGAAATACGTCGTCCACGGAGAGAAAAGCGGGCAGCGGCTTTTCTTGTTTGGGCGAGTGCATCGTCAGCAGCGGGTTCTTGGCAATCTTATGAGTGGTAAGCAAGTAGCGAAAAAACCCTTTCAGGGCGGCGAGCTTTCTGCCGATCGAACTTTTCTTTCGGTCCTGGGTCAACGTAGCCAGGAAAGCGCGCACGACGTGTAAGTCGACTTTTCGCGCATCGACTTTACCGCCGGCGCCAAGCGCCAACCCGCGCTCGATCAGAAATTGCTGAAATTGTGCCAAGTCGCTCAAATAGTTGCGCAGTGTATGCGGCGAAACGTTGCGTTCATGGCGCAAGTGATCGGCGTAGTGTTGGAGCAGATCTTCCAAGACTTTTTCCCCGCTAGATGTAGATTATCACGCCCGGCCTGAGAACGAAATCGGGGGAATTGCTGCTTTTAGCCGGTGCGCGTTTATGTTATCCGTTGCCTATTGGCTGTGGTGCAAGACCAAATTTTATTTCGCAATTGCCGTGGCGACACCTTGAGCGGCGTGCTTCATCGTCCCGAGGCTAATTCTACCGGCGCTTCTGTGATTCTCTGCCATGGCATGGAATCGAGCAAGAATAGCGACAAACTGGTGCTCTTGAGCAACGCGCTGGCCGGGCGCGGCATTCTGGCGCTGCGTTTTGATTTTGCTTACGCCGGCGAGTCGAGCGGCAAGTTTGAAGACATTACTTGCAGCGGCGAAGTCGACGATCTGCAAGCCGCTTACGCGCTGATCCAAAATCGCCGGCCGGGAAAGACGGCAATATTCGGCTCGAGTCTAGGTGGGACCGTGGCTTTATTGTTCGCCGCTCGGGAAGCGACCGTGGCGGCTCTCGTGACCCTCGCCGCTCCGCTCCATCCGGAAAATTTTCCGAGACGAATCTTGACCCTCGCGCAGTGTCAACAATGGCGCGAGCAGCGTTTCACAATTTATAACGGCCAAAGGTTGAATGTGTCTTTGCTCGAAGATTTAGAAAGCATCCATGTGGCCGATTCAGTGCGACGGATCAAATGTCCGGTCCTGATTCTGCATGGCGACGCGGATGAAATCATCCCGGTCGAAGAAGCGTACGAGTTCCACGCCTGTCTATCGAGCGCGAAGCGTCTCTCGATCTTGCCGGGCACGGACCACCGTCTTTCCGATCCGGTGCTCCTACAACGAGCCGTCACCGAAGCGCTGGACTGGCTAACCGAGCATGTCAGTTAGGTTCTTCATGATCAAAACAAGCGCCATTGTTTGCGCCGCGGTAATTTTCGCCCTATCGCTCGCGAGCGGCTGCGGCCGCGACCTCAACAGCGCCCAAGGAGTCGCCGAAGAGTTCGTCGACCAACACTACGTCGCGATCGATTTGCCGAAGGCCAAGGCGGTCGCCGTCAGTGTGGCACTGCATAAAATCGATGAGGAGATCCGGCTCACCAGCGGGCAAAAAATCGACGCCTCAACCCAGAAGCCCCGAGTGCATTACCGGCTGATGGAAAAAACAGAAGGAGAGCAACGATCGACTTTCCTCTACGAAGGAACGATCCAGTCGGAGGACAACACTTCGTTCACCCGCCGATGGTTGATTACCGCGCGCAAAGAAGGCAACCAGTGGCGCGTGTCAAACTTTACCGAATCGGATTAAAACGAAGGATACCGGCAAAGGATAAGGACTAGACGACGCTACCGAACCTGCGATTTTATCCTTCATCCTTTTGCTTTTATCCTTTATTTACGCCCCAGCCGGCACCGCTCCCGTGGCGGGCGGTGCTGCTTCCTTCGGTTTCAACTTGATCTGTAGCGCCAGTCCCGCCGCGATTATTGCGATCACGCCGCCCGATAAAAAAGCGAACTGATAGTCGCCCAGCCAAGTGCGAATGGCGCCGGCCGCCGAAGCCATGATTGCCGCCCCGATCTGGTGCGACATGAAAATCCAGCCATAAACTTTGCCGACGTTTTGCCTGCCGAAAGTGTCGGCCGTGATCGCCATGGACGGCGGCACCGTGGCAAACCAGTCGAGACCGTAGACAATCGCGAAAAACACCAGGCCGGTGAAATCGTGAACGAACGGCAAAAATAGCAACGATACGCCGCGCAGAGCGTAAACCAGCGCCAACCATCGCTGCGGCTGAACTTTGTCGATCATCCATCCGGAAAAAATCGTCCCCACCATATTGAGACCGCCCATGATCCCGAGCAAAGAGGCGGCGGCAATTTGCGGTATGCCGATTTCGATTTCGTGCGGAATTAGGTGCGTGCCGATCAGCCCGTTGGCTGTGCCGCCGCACACGAAGAAACTCGCGGCGAGCAGCCAAAAAGTCGGATGAGTGACGACTTCCTTCGCGGTGATGGTCGCGTTCTTGGCCGACATCCCGCGGAGTGACGCCGCACCACCGATCGCCGTCGCTTTCGGATCGCCGGAGCCGTAAGGCTCCAAACCAACTTCCGACGGATCGTCGCGCATGAACAAAAAGATCAGCGGCAATAGAATCAGCGCGACGATGATCAGCGCCATGGATCCCAAACGCCAACCGGCGTAAGTGATCATCGCCATGAACAGCGGCAAAAAAATTATCTGGCCGGTGGAGCTGGCGCTGCCGAGAATACCCAGCGCCAGACCGCGCTTGGCGACAAACCAGCGATTGCCTACCGTCGCCGTCAAAACCGATCCTACGCCCCCCGCGCCGAGTCCGACGATAACGCCCCACACCAGAAAAAACTGCCAGAACTGCGTCATCATCATCGTTCCGCTAACGCCGACGATGAGTAGCGACAAGCTGCCAATCATGACCTTGCGCGGTCCAAAGCGATCGATCAGAAAACCGCTCAACGGCGCCGCGATGCCGAATAGCAAGAGATTCATGCTGACCGCCGACGCGATCAGCGTCCGGCTCCAACCGAATTCCGCCTCCAGCGGATGGATCAGCACCGATGGTGAGGAGCGCACCCCTGCGCTCGTCAAAGTCGTTAAAAAGCAAAGCGATATCACGAACCAACCGTAGTAAAATGGGAGCGACAGCGGCGGGCACTTGTGACTTTTGTCTGAGCTATTGTTGTCCATAACTTTATATATTCATCTTTTGGCCACAACCACAAACCTCTGCACAACTTGGGGGGAGTCTTGAGCACTGGAACGTTGGCGGTAGGACCGTCCCATTGATGAACCGGCCACCGTTTCCTGCTGAAGATGTCGCATGTTATGAATTGCGGCCATGAAACGAAGTGTGGCGGCGCTGGTATTGGCTTCGGCCTTGGCGGCCATTGGAGTGGTCCGCGGCGCGGAGTATCGCGAGGAAATTCCATTTGTCCCGACGCCGATCGAAGTCATCGATAGCATGCTCGAACTGGCCGAAGTTAAAAAAGGCGACGTGCTTTACGATCTCGGCAGCGGTGACGGCCGAATCGTTATCCGCGCTGCGAAAAAATACGGCATCCGCGCGGTCGGCATGGAAATGGACCGATGGCTTTTAGACCAAGCGCGCCGGGATGCAAAATCCGTCGGCGTCACCCATCTCGTCGAATTCCGCTCCGAAGACGCTCTCAAAGCGAATATCTCGAAAGCAACCGTGATAACCCTTTACATGCTGCCCTGGTTCAACGAAGCGATGAAGCCGAGCTTCGCAAAACAGCTCAAACCCGGCAGCCGCATCGTCGCCCACGACTTCGGCATCGCAGGCTGGGAACCGGATCAAACGGTCAAGTTGGCGGGATACGAATTAAAGCCCGGTGGGTATAAGCATCAGCACACTTTGTATTTGTGGAAAATGAGCAAAGATCGCAAGTAGCCTATTTCCCTCTGCTCTGATTGGGACAACCATTCACTCAGCGGACACAAGCTGTCCTCTGCTTTAACCGGCTAATCTGCGGGACTCAATCCAGTTAATATTCTTTGATGGACTGCCGACAGTTGCCGGTCGCTAAATACGACAACACTTAGATCGGGAACTTGTAATGGGTATCGATGCCGGCCGGTGTCTTGAAATATGCCGGCGTTTTCGTCTCCGACCAACGGTGACACATCGGTCTCGCAACCAAGATTGCAGAGCAGTTTGAACAACGCTTCTCTTGCGCACCAAAGCGAATAGAAAGCCGACACTCTTTCGGCTGACGGCTGCGCCACAAACCAAATATGTTCCCTTGGATGAAATGCTATCTCGCTGATAGCTTCGAGATCGCGATTTGGCTTGTTGACTTCAATGTCCAACCCCAGCGTCGCTTCCGAGCTCATAGCACAGGCGACCCACTGACCGCTGTGAGATAGGCTGAAATTTGGCACTAAACGTTGCCCGTCGGGAAATATCAATTGTGGCGGCTTGTGTGGTGATAACTCAAGCACGGAAAGCTTGCTCGCCAAAAGCCCGGTGAGATCGGCAGCTGCGTGTCTTAGCAGCATCCGTCCAAGGAGAAACTGCCGACGGCGCGTCGGCCTGGCGAAATCGGCGAATCGCCGCGCTTCGCTCGCGCTAAGCCGCGCGGCAAAAGACCTTAGATCCTCATCGCGTAATTGGCTACCCTCCAGCAACCAAAGGGTCGCCGATGGACTGAGAACGTCATTCTCCGGCAATCTTGGCAAGATCCCTTTAAAAACACGTGCGCGCCGGATCGGCGTGACACTCGAACTCAGTCGCGCTCGACATCTCAGCTTTCTTATAAATAGCTGATGATGTTCACCACGGCATTGAAAAATAAGACCAACGCTATTGCGCTACCTACGAGTTATTCGTGGGTTTACTCCTCCACGATTTCGCGAGAGAACAAAGCCTTGTGTGGCAAATGGAGTGTGCCTCATCAATCCGCAACTTTGACAAAATCACCTTTGAGTGCGACGCCCGCAATCACTGCACCCGCGTGACATTCGAATTCGGTCGCGCTCGACATCACATCCTTCTTATAATAGCTGACGATGTTTACGACCGCGTTGGCACCCAACTGTTTGGCGCGCTTTTCCAAGGCAATCATCGCCGAAAGAAACGCCCAGTTGCAGGCCTTTTCGTCGGACTTTCCCACTGCGTTGGTCTTGCGATTCGAAACGTCGGTGCCGAGCTTGGAAACAATCTTTGGCGTTTCCTGGTTGCCAAAATAAAATTTTACTGAGCCGTCAAGCTTTTCTTCTGCGTCCTTGACTTCCAAGGCTGCCTTGAGGGGTAAAAGATACTTCGTGTCGCGTGCCTGAACGGGATGTACCGTCGCCAGCACGCCGGCAACAAGGATCAATCGAAAAATTCTTCGTTTCATTGCGTTACTCCTTTTCAGCTATTTGATTCACATTTAGACAAATTAGCGACCGCAGTCGACGTTTTCAAAAATGAAATAGTTATTGCAATTTTTAGCGGTCGTCTAGGCGCATCGTCGAAAGATCAAAGACGTATTGATGCCGCCGAAGGCGAAATTGTTGGACATGATGTATTCGCATTGCAGCTCACGGCCGGCATCGACGATGTAATCGAGCTCCGCGCACAACGGATCCACCCGCGTGAGATTCACGGTCGGCGCAAACCAGCCGGTGCGCATCATCTCAATGCTCATCCAGGCTTCCAACGCACCGCAGGCGCCGAGCGTGTGCCCCATGTAGCTCTTCAGCGAGCTGACCGGCACTTTGGCGCCGAAGACATTCCAAGTCGCCTGCGCTTCGGCGACATCACCCTGCTGCGTGCCGGTACCGTGGGCGTTGACGTAACCGATCGCCGACGGCGACAAGTCCGCGTCAGCCAGCGCCAGTTCCATGGCGATTTGCATGGTCTCGGCTTTGGGCTGGGTGATATGAGAGCCGTCGCTGTTGGTGCCGAAACCGGCAACTTCGGCATAAATGGTCGCGCCGCGGGCGCGGGCATGCTCCCACTCTTCCAAGATCAAAGTGCCGGCGCCTTCGCCGAGCACGAGACCGTCACGCTCGGCATCGAAGGGACGCGGCGTTGTCTCCGGCGCATCGTTGCGCACGCTAGTGGCAAACAGCGTGTCGAATACCGCCACTTCGGTGACGCACAACTCTTCAGCACCGCCGGCGATCATCGCCCGCTGCTTTCCGCC
>Ga0075418_10003043_pt1 | contig 19142 bp, 13 predicted proteins | sample SoiMetdeltSBSDD2_FD_81776 | JGI IMG/M metagenome (GOLD analysis project Ga0075418, IMG submission 81776) | Bulk soil microbial communities from a Populus tree surrounding site in Tennessee, USA - Soil MetaG P. deltoides SBSDD2 | ecosystem: Environmental > Terrestrial > Soil > Tree plantation...
CAACCCACAATCAACAATCGCAACCCACAATCAACAATCGCAATCCACAATCAACAATCGCAATCCACAATCAACAATCGCAATCCACAATCAACAATCTCAATCCACAATCTACAATCCCCCAAATCCGCAATCATCAGTCACCAATCTGCAATGAGTAATTTTCCATTTGAATACGCCCATGCCGAACCGCTGTCGTTCGGCGGTGCGATGCCGACGATGCGGTCGTTTGACGAGTCGCGCGCAGTGATTCTGCCGGTTCCCGTCGATCGGACGACCTCGTACGTCTCAGGCACGCGCAACGGACCGCGAGAAATAATCGAGGCATCGTCGCACATGGAGTTGTGGGACGAAGAGGTCGGGGCCGACGTCCACGGTATCGGCATCTACACGCTGCCGCCGATGGAACTGCCGTTCGGCGAAATGGCGCCGTTGATGGATGAAATCCGTCGAGTCGCATCCGAGATCCTGTCGCGCGGGAAGTTTCTCGTCAGCCTCGGCGGTGAGCACTCGATCACTCCGCCGCTCGTGGCCGCCGCAGCGGGCGCGTTCAAGGGTTTATCGGTGCTTCAGATCGATGCCCATGCCGACTTACGCGACTGCTACATGGGAACACCGCACAATCATGCGTGTGCGATGCGGCGGAGTCTGGAATTCGCGCGCGTCACGCAAGTCGGCATTCGAAGTATGTCGACGGAAGAGGCCGAGGCTGCACCAGCACTGGATACGACGATCTTTTATGACGCGCACATGCGAAAGGACCCCGCCTGGATCGACCGGGTGGTCGACACGTTGAATGGACCGGTCTACATCACGATCGACGTCGACGGGATGGACCCGGCGATCATGCCCGCGACGGGCACGCCGGAGCCCGGCGGCCTGTCCTGGTACGAAATCCTCGCCCTGCTGCGCGCCACCATTTCAAAGAAAAACGTCGTTGCGTGCGACGTCGTCGAGTTGAGCCCGTTACCCGGGGTGATGGCGCCCAATTTCCTCTGCGCGAAGCTGGTTTACAAAATCTTGACGTACCGCTTCGCCGAGACACGGTAGTCGGGGATCCGGGGTCCGTTGTCCGGGATCCGATAGGAATTCTCGAATCTAAGCCCGAATGTTGGGATGATCGCTCATCCTGACCCCGAGGCCCGTATCCCGGATCCCGGATAACGGATCCGGGCAAACCCGCGCGCAGCGTATCCACCTCGCCTGTATACCTGCTATACTCCCCGCCGTGTCAGCGGCTGATCTTTACGGACAGGCCGTGCGCGCCCTCGAGCGAGGAATGGGGGCCGAAGCAGCGTCCCTGCTGGTCCGCGGCTTTCGACAACCGGGTCTTCACCGCGACGAACACGTTCAAATCCGCTGCGCACTCGCCGAAGCCTGGTTGCTTCAAGACGATGTGCGCCGGGCTGCCGAGGCGCTGGGGGCTCCGCCGGAAGGACGCGAACGGCTTGACCCTGCCCGCCTGTCCGACCTTTGGCGGATCCATGGCCGTCTCGCGGTCGCGCGCGGCGAGCCGTCGCGCGGTATCGCGTTTCTCACCAAGGCCCTGAGCCAGGCCGACCGGGCGCACGATTCCCGCGCGATCGGACTTGCCCATTACGAGCTCGGTCTCTGCTATCGACAAGTCGGCGAGATGGCGATCGTGCGCGAGCACATCACCAAGGCCGCCTCCGCCTTGCACGCCGCCGGCGATCGCCGGCATCTCGCGATGGTCCACTCGCTGTCGGGCGTCACGCGGGCCCAGGAAGGGCGGCTCGACGAAGCGGTGGCGGCGCTCCGGCAGGCCGAACGGCTTGCGGTCATCGTCGAAGCGTTCGACGTGCTGGCGACCGTGTGCGGCAACCAGGCGAATGTCGCGCTGATGCAGCACCGGCACGAGCAGGCGCTGGCGCTGGCGGAGCGGAGCGTCGATCTGCAACAACAATCCGGCACGCCACACGGTCTTGGCGTCGCGCTCGCGTCGCTCGGTCAGATCTGCGTCCGCGTCGGCAACCTGAAACGCGCGGAAGACGCGCTCAATCGCGCGCTCGACGTGAGAAGTCCGCTTCATTTCATGCGCGAGACGACCGGCGCGGTATTCGACACGCTGGCGCAGATTCATCTCATCCGTGGGCAACATGACGAAGCCGGCCGGTGCCTGGAAAAAGCGCGCGAAGCGTATGGGCCGACGGTTGCGAGTCGCTGGTATCAATGGTCGGTCCGCGCCCTGGAGGCGCGCGTCGCGCTTCGCCGTGGCGACGCGTCGAGTGCGCTCGCGATTTCCGGCGAGGTTGCCGGTTCGAACGACGCGCCGCCTCTTTACGCGCTGCAAGCCGAGTTGATTGCCATTGAATCGCTCCTCGCACTGGGGCGCATAGAGGCGGCGGAGCAACGGCTCGAGTCGGTATCGGGGCGGGTCGAGCCTGGCAGCATGAGCGGCACGTGGGGAGAATTTCTGCGAATGCGCGGGCGTCTTCACGCCGCCGCCGGGCGCGCCACCGAGGCGTACCACGACTTCGGACAAAGCGTGAGCGTGTTCGATCTGCTGGGGGAAGGTTACCAGTCAGGTCTCAGCTATCTGGAACTTGGCCGTCTCGCCGCGAAGGCCGGCGCGCGGTCGCGCGCAACCCGCTACCTCACCGATGCGGCGCGAGTGTTCGAGGCACTCGGTGCTGAACCTGACCTCGCTGACGCGCGCGCGGCTTTGAATCAAGTGCCCGCCGTCACAACCGGAGGCTATGTCGGCGTTCAAATGGACGGCGACGACGCGCTGGTGCGACGCATCGTCGACGCGGCGTCGATTCCGGCATTGCTCGCGCGCGACGGCGCCACCGCGCTTCTGGAAGCGTGCGATGGGCAGGCGGTCGTTCTGTTCGTTCGGTCGGGGACCGGACAGATTCACCTGCTCGGCGCCGCGGGATGTGACGGCGAAGGCGCTCGCGCGCTCGCCGCAGCCGCTCAGCGGCCGTCAGCCGGGTTGCCACAGATCGTCATCGAGCCGATCGGCCGCGCTCCGGGCGGAGCGCGCTTCGTGGTCCTCTCGACGTCGCGCAGCCTCGCGGGCCCTACCCTTCAACGATTTCGCACGCTGTGCGCGGTGCTGCGCCAGGGCTTCGACTTGTGTGAAGCGCGTGACCGGCAGCCGGAGGCGTCCGGGGGCGCGATCGAACGGCCACTCGAGCCCTTGCTTCCCGGATTCGTGTGCACGAGCGCGGTGATGCAGCGGGTCGTCGAGCAGATTCAACGGATGCAGAGCAATGACCTGACCGTCTTGATCACCGGCGAGAGCGGCACCGGCAAGGATCTCGTGGCGCGCGCCATCCACGCAGGGTCGCCGCGTCGCGGAAACATGTTCCTTCCCTACAACTGCACCAGTGCAACCCGCGAACTTGCCGATAGCCAACTCTTCGGCCATCGCCGCGGGAGCTTCACGGGAGCGATCGCCGATCAAGCCGGTGTGCTGCGCACGGCTGTCGGAGGAACGCTATTTCTCGACGAGATCGGCGACCTGCCGCTGGACGTTCAACCGAAGCTCCTTCGGTTCCTCGAACAGGGAGAGGTGCTGCCGGTTGGCGATACGAGACCGCAGCGTGTCGACGTTCGAGTCGTTGCCGCCACCAATGCGGATCTCGAAAGCCGGGTCAGCGATGGAAAGTTTCGTGAGGATCTCTTCTATCGATTGAGCGTGATTCGTATCCACGTCCCGCCGCTGCGCGACCGGCGGGAAGAGATCCCGCACCTGAGCACGTTCTTTCTTCGCGAGGCGTGCGAACGGCTTGCGAAACCCGGCGTTCGTCTCGCCGCCGAGACGCTCGACATCTTCGATACGTTCCAATGGCCAGGCAACGTGCGTCAGCTGAGAAACGAAGTCCAACGGGCGGTCGCCATGGCTGCACCTGGCGGCGCGATCACTCCCGATCTGCTCTCCCCGGTTTTTGGTGTCCAGAGTGCGCCGGCCGACGAGAGCGTTCGTTCCCGCCGGCAGACAACGCTCGCTGCCGCCGTTGAGAAGATCGAGCGCGACATGATTCAAACGGCGCTGCAGCGGTCGTCAGGCAACATTTCCGAGACGGCCCGGTTGCTCGGCCTTACCCGTCGTGGTCTGTATCTCAAGATGGATCGTCTTGGAGTCTCGTAAATCGGCAAGAATCCCGGACCACGGATCCCGGACCCCGGATCCCGGACCCGGATCCGGAAACAACGAGCAACGAGCCGCGAGAATGTAACGCAAGTATCCAATCTGACGCCAAATTGGATAGCGAGTATTCATCTTGGATTGTGGTATAAGTCCGCAGGCGCGTGACCTAACGCTGGACCAATCAAACACTTAACGGGGGTAGTGGCAGGACCTGCGTACCGGGCGTAGTCGGGCCTGCAACTTGATATAGCGTCTGCATCTGCGAGTTGGAGGAATCACGACAATGGAACAGCGTCTTCGCCTGGTAGGCGGCAGCCGGTACGAGAAGCGAACCGAGGACCGTTACCCTATCGCGGTCCCTGGCCAGATTCTTTGGAAGGACGCCAAGGGCAACACGCGAATGGCCAGTGTCGTGACCCGCGACGTCAGCGTTCACGGCGTCAGCGTCGACTGTCAGGGCGGGACTCCAATTCCGCTTTATCGGTTGGTGTATTTCCAGGTGGATCGCGCGTCGCGCGACCGGGCTGATTTGCCGGCTCCTCTTCGCAAATCGACCGTGCTCTCGGCGATTTTCCGCGTCGATCCCGTCAGCAACGACACCGGATCGCCGACAGGGTACGCGTTGCGGCTGATGGTCGAGCCCGAGCGTCGCGCGGCGACGCCGGCCGCCGAGTGGCAGGCGAGCGAGACGGCGACGAGAACCGCGTGACCCTCGCTGCGACGCCGTCCGCGCCTGGCCGGAGAACAACCGTGAAGCATCGCACGGGCATGACACTCTTGATGCAAGTCGATCGGTGGGATCAACGGTCTGACGGGACACTCACCGAAGCCGCCCTCCAGCAAAAGCTCAGAGCTCTCGGATACGATCCGCTGCCGCGCTCAAATCCGGCCGGGGCCATCGTCTCCGCGCGCGTCCATCACCGCGGACGCGCAGAGGCTGTGATTGCGGGGCTGCTGAAAGTGACAATCGACGATGAGTCGGTGATCCTGACGGCTGGAGATATTGTTTTCGTTCCTCGAGGCGCCTCGCGGCGAATCGAGCCGGTCGGAAGTGCTCCGGTGCTTTGCATCGAAGCGGTTTGCCGATCAAACGGCGCGTAACTCACGCCGAGCGACCGGCTGCACCTTACCCCTTCTTCGCCTCTTCCATTTCTCGGCGCGCATCGGCAGCGTACGCTGATGTCGGGAACTCTTCAACGACGCGAGTGAAGGCGTGCGCCGCCTCCGTCTTTTTGCCCGCTTTCATATACGCGCGCCCGAGCTGCATCAGCACGCCGTCGAGCGGTAGCTGTGAGTTCGAATCGGTGGCGGCTTCCTGGTAGATCTTGATGGCGCTGTCGTACTTGCCTTGCAGCACCTGCACGTCGGCAAGTCCGAGCTTCGCCGTGCGGCCGTAGACACGGTTTCCCGCCTTGTCTACGACTTCTTGATAGCGCTGTTCCGCTTCTGCGTACCGTCCGAGCGAGGCCAGTACACCAGCCGCGTGATAGCGCGCCGTGACCCCCGCCTCAGTGCTGGGATAGGCGTCGGCGGCTTTGATCAGCTCCGGCAGCGCGGCCTCGAGTTTGGCTTGTTCGGTCGGATACGTGCCGGCTTGCTGCACCGGAATCGGACTCCCCGGCGCCGGCGCCGACGGCGCGATCACCGGCGCTTCCTCCACCGCCAGGGCGGAGGCAAGGAGCGTGTTGGCTTTCGCGTTGCGCGTCTGGCGCCACAAGGCGAACCCACCTGCCAGAAGCAACGCGATGATGATCACCGTCGCATAGGTCGTGACTTCGCGCTGTCGCGTCTGCATGAAGTCGCTCGCATGGGCAACACTGCGGGCGAACTCGTTCTCTTTCAGCTTGTGTCGTTCTTTGGCTTTCATAAAACTTCTTCAGTTGATTGCGCCCGGCCCACCTCCGCAGCGCCGAATTCAGACGCTGCTACGGCGCGCGGTCGCGCTTTCGCCTACGGCGAAATCGCGCCCGGCAGGTCTCGAACCTGCGACCCCCGGTTTAGGAAACCGATGCTCTATCCTGCTGAGCTACGGGCGCGGCAAACCGCCATTTTACCGCACGAGTGGCCTGTGAAATTGTTGAATGCTGAATTCTGATTGCTGATTGATTGACACTGACTCAAACGTGTCAATCAGCATTCAGCAATCAGCATTCAGAGTTTTCAGCGTCAGTACTTGAGCACCGCGTGAATCGTTTCTCCTTCAAGCTTCGATCGACCGTTCAGCGCGACCAGTTCGATCAGGAACGCGACCCCTTCGACAACGCCGCCGACCTGTTTCACGAGATCGACCGTGGCCTTGGCGGTCCCGCCGGTTGCGAGCAGGTCGTCGACGATGAGGACGCGCTGGCCTGGCTCCACCGCGTCGCGGTGCATCTCCAGGCTGTCGGTACCGTATTCCAGATCGTAGCTCGCCCGGATGCGGTCGGATGGCAGCTTTCCAACCTTTCGCACCGGAACGAATCCGGTTCCGAGGCGATCGGCAACGGCCGACCCGAGAATGAATCCACGACTCTCGACGCCAACGACGAGATTGATGGCTTTGTCCTGGAACGGCGTCGCGACGCTATCGATCGCGAGACGAAAGCCGCCGGGATCTCGCAGCAGCGTCGTGATGTCGTAGAAAAGAATTCCCGCTTTTGGAAAATCCGGGACGTGGCGAATTTTTGATTTCAGAGCATCCATTATTATTCCGAGGGGCTTCGCCCCTCGGACTCCCCTACAGGCGCTCTCGCGAGCCGCTTCGTCGGCTCGCTCCCGCCTCCGCCAAGGCTACGGCGAGACCTCGCCGAAGCGCCGTCGGCGCGAAGGCGAGCCATTATCGTGTCGAGAATCCGGTCGTGCGATGTGAAGGTTGCGTGTCCTCGACGTCGAACGATTCGACCTCCGCGTGCGAGGGGCCTCTTCGAAGCGCCAGTTCCATTCGATCGACGGCTTCGTGATCTCCCTCCAACAGCACTTCGACTCGACCGTCCGGCAGATTCCGCGCGTACCCGTGGATTCCTTCCGCCGCAGCGCGCGCGGCCGCGAACATCCGGAAGCCGACGCCCTGCACGCGGCCGCCGATGAGTACCCGCCGCGCCACGATCATGAAACGCTCATTATAGCGGCTCATGGTACAGTTCGTCGCATGCCTCGCATCGGGTCGACCAACCACGGCGAGTCGCGGCTCAGGATGCTTCGCGTGACACGGCGTGGGGACAGGCACGATCCCAAAGAGTTGTCCGTGTCGTTCCGCTTCGAAGGAGAATTTGCCGCGGCGTTTCGCGAAGGCAGGGCCGACGGTTTGCCACCAGGCGAGGCCCTGAAGAACCTGGTCCATCGCGCCGCCCGCGAACACGGATCGTGCGAGATCGAAGAGTTCGGGCTTGCGATCTGCGATCGCATCCTCAAGGAGTATCCAGCGATCACGCGCGCACGTGCCGAGATTAGCGAGCGCGCATGGGCGCGTCTCGATGCCGGCGGCCGCGCGCAGGGCCAGGCGTTTCTCGCCGGGTCCCCGGAAGTGAAAACGACGGCGGTGACGAGCAACGGACGCCAGATTGCGGTCGTCTCGGGCCTCGACGCGTTGAATGTGATGCGAACCTCAGGGTTCGCTCCGCGTAATCCGGCTGCGGAGGATGATGGGCGCCACGACGGATTACAGCGGTTGCTCGTCGGCGAGTTGTCCGCCCGGTGGACGTATAGCAGTCCGGACGTCACGTTTCGCCCGTATCGACAGGGAGTACGCGCCGCGATCGTCGAGACGTTTGCGTGGCATTCCGGACGCTCCGTGCATCACACGCTTTATGCGATCGCCGATGTTGTGCTTGCGACGTACCAGGAGATCGCGGATGTGACACTCAGGTTCCACGAGCGGCCGTACCGGCCCGCCGATCTCTTCAGCACCGGCATGGAGAACCCCGACGATCTTTTCGTCTCGGTGGAAGAACCACTCGGCGTCGTCGAGGTCAAGGTTGAACGGGATGTAACCTAAAACGGACGCGATCTCTATTTCCCGTCGGTCTCCACTGGCACCGTATCCTTGACCGGTTCGAGTTTCTTCCGCTGCAGCAGCTTGTTGAAATTTGCCAGGTCGATGCTGAATACGGTGTCGAGCTGCCCGAACTGTTTGTCGAGGCGAGCCGACAGGTCCTTGAACACCGCATACGACTGGTCGGTCGGTTTGAAATCGCCGGTTTCGACGAGGCCCTGAAGCGCCGCGAGCTTGTTGTTCAGCCGAATCGGGTAATTCAGCGGGTCCTGGTTGCTGCGGTTCCGATATTGATAGATCTCTCCCTCAATTGACGTGAGCTTCTCGACGAGGGGGTCCGCCGCGGCCTTGATCGCGCCATCGTTTGTTTTCGTGACGCGCGCGTTGACCTGATCTTTCACGTTGCGGATTCGGAGCACTGCTTCGTTTGCGGCATTGACGCGATCGTTGATTTGTTTGGCCAGCTTGAATTGCTCGAGCAGGTCCGCATCAGTGATCGTCTTGACCGCATCGTTGCGCGTGATCGCGAACGCTTCCGTCTTCGTGACACCACTGGTGGTGAGACGAGCTGAGTACTTCCCCGGAGGTGCGAGCGGTCCGCGCGCGCTTCCCGCCCACATGATCAGTCCCGGAAACTCGCGGGCGCCGGCGTAACGCATGTCCCACGTGAACCGATTCATCCCCTGCTTGCCGGGAGCGCGTGGCGTGGGTGGCCGGCCGCCGTCGTCGCTCCCCTCTCCCGGCGGCGGCGACTCGGACTTTTCCGGCGCCGGCCCGGTGAACTTGCGGATCACCGTACCGCCGGCGTCGAGGATTTCGATGGTGATCGCGTTTGCCGCTGTCTTCAGGAAGTAATCGATCGACACCCCGCGCGAAACGGAGCGTGTCGCCCCAGCCGGGCGGAATAGAACGACCGGTTCGTTGCTTGTCGTTGATGTCACCTGCCGCAGCACCGAGATATCGTTCATGACGTAGAACGATCGTCCGTGCGTGGCGATGACGACATCGTCCCCCTTCACTTCGATCCCGTGTACCGGTGTGACCGGCAATTCCAGCCGTAGCGATTGCCAGACGGCGCCATCATCGAACGATACGTAGATGCCGTTCTCGCTGCCGAGAAACAGGAGCCCTTTCCGTTTCTTGTCCTCACGAATCGTTCGGGCGAAATCTGTGAACGGCAGACCGCGCACGATACGCGTCCACGTCTTTCCGTAATCGGCGGTCCTGTAGACATACGGCGACCGGTCGGACCTCTGGTAACGATTACCAGCGAAGTAGGCAGTGCCCGCGTCGTGCGGCGACGCCTCGATGAAACTGATTCGCGTGAAGTCCGGCAGATCGGGCGGTGTCACTTTCTCCCAGTTCTGTCCGCCGTCACGCGTCACGTGCACGTAACCGTCGTCGGATCCAGCCCACAACACGCGGCCATCCACCGGACTGGGGGCGAAGGCGAACACGACGGCGTAGGTCTCGACACCTGTTTGATCGAGTGTGATCGGACCACCGGAGGGTCCCATCGTTGATGGGTCGTGGCGCGACAGATCGGGACTGATGCGCTCCCACGTCTGTCCTTCGTTTCTCGATCTCCAGACGTGCTGAGAGGTCGCGTACAAGGTGCGGGGATCCGTGGGTGAGAACACGATCGGATACGTCCACTGAAATCGTTCGGTCATGTCGGACGACGAGAATCCCATCGGGTTGTCGGGCCAGACATTGATCGCTCGTTCCTCGCCGGTGCGACGATTGATTCGCGTCAGCAAACCACCGTAGCTGCCGGCGTAGAACACGTCAGTATCGCGAGGATCGGGCGCGATATATCCGCTCTCGCCGCCGCCAGCGTCGTACAGATTTCCCTCTCCCGTGCTGGATACGCAGGCGGTGCTGTTGTCCTGTTGCGCGCCGCACACGTGGTAAGGCACATGCGACGTCGTGATCACGTTATAGAACTGCGCCGTTGGAAAATCCTGATCCGTCCAGCTCTCTCCGCCATTGATCGACACGTTGGCGCCGCCGTCGTTGCTGTTGATCAGGCGCTTCGGATCGTTCGGCGCAATCCACAGGTCGTGGTTGACGCCGTGAGGAACGCGGATGGCGCGAATGGTTTTTCCCGCATCGGTGGATCGGTACATTCCGGTATTCAGGATGTAGAGGGTATCTTTCGCCTGAGGATCGGCGTAGATGCGTGTGTAATAGAACGCACGCTGTCGCAGCCGGCGATCGTCGTTGATGATTTTCCAGTTCCGACCGGCATCATCGGACATGAATACGCCGCCGTCGGTGGCCTCGATGATCGCGTAGATCCGATTCGCGTCGGCAGCGGAAACGGCGACGCCGATCTTTCCCCACACTGGTTTTGGCAGCCCGGTGTTACGGCTGATTTCCGTCCACGTGGCTCCCCCATCTGTTGTCTTGAACAGACCGCTGCCGGGACCGCCGCTCGACAGCGAATGCGGCGTCCGAAAAACTTCCCAGAGGCCTGCATAAAGAACGTCTGGATGGGCGGGGTCCATCGACAAGTCGACCGCGCCCGTCCTGTCGTCGCGAAAGAGCGACTTCGTCCACGTCGTTCCCGCGTCGATGGATTTGAAGACCCCTCGGTCGGGAGTGGCTCCGTAGGGATCACCCAGCGCGGCGACGTAGACGATGTCTGGATTGGTGGGATGAATCCGAATGCGTGCGATGGCGAGTGTCTTCTCGAGCCCAACGGGTGTGAACGTTTTGCCGCCGTCGGTTGATTTGTAGACACCGTCTCCTTGAATGATGTTGCCGCGCAGTTCCGTTTCGCCCATGCCGACGTAGACGACATCGGGATTGGACTCCGAGACCGCAACCGCGCCCACCGACGACGACCTGAAGAATTTGTCAGAGACCGCACGCCACGTCACGCCACCATCGGTCGTCTTCCAAAGTCCGCCGCCCGTGGCGCCGAAATAGTATTCAAGGGGCCGACTGCTGCTGCCGGCAACGGCCTGCGAACGTCCGCCGCGAGCGGGACCAAGCGATCGCCAGCTCAATCCCGCAAGGACCGCGGGATCGATTCCCTCGTTGGTCGATGTAGCGGGGGATGCCAGATTCTGCGCTTGGCCGAGTCCGTGACCTCCCGGGATGAATAAGGCTGTGATGACGGCCGCGGCAATTGCGCTCGGTATCCGCATTCAGGTGTGAACCTCCAGCGCCGGAATGCTAGCAGAGCCACGGCTCAATGGTGGAATCGATCGACACACATGGGTTCGTAAATGACGGAAAACCCGCAATGGTTCAGTCGGTAGGGCGCGGCACGTCTTGTGCTGTCTAGGTGGGCGAGGAGGGAACGATGCTTTTCACGATTGCGGTGATCCTGCTGGTCCTATGGTTGCTCGGCCTGGTCAGTGGATACACCCTTGGCAACTTCATCTATGTGCTGCTGGTGATCGCGCTCGTGCTCTTTGTGGTCGGGCTCGTCAGTGGCCGCCGGACGGTCTGACGCCGGCTGAGCCGCGGTTGTAAAACCGGTAGTTTTCGTGGGCGGCCAAGCGATTGGCCAGTGGTCAATCGGTTGGCCGTCCTTCACACCGGTCGAAATCGAAACTCGAACGATTTCCTTAGGAAATTTGACTTTCGTGGGCGTCCACCACGCGGGTACGCGTGTTGCTCGACATTTGTCGACTCCCAATGCGGCGATCGTCTCTTTCCACCACACCCCGTGCGGTAGACCTCTCCACCCTTACTCTGCAGTCCGGCTTTCAGGTGAGCAAACGGGCGTTCTGCTGTGCCCAATGCGAATACCCACTTGAATGCGTCGAGCAGAGCCGCCGCGCGGGTTCATGGCTGGGCTCGCTGATCTGTCCAAACTGCCGGAGCGAGTACCTGTATGCCTATCGGTGGGGACGTTTGATGCGCAGGAGTTAGCCGCGATCCTTCGTGGCAGGCAGTAGACAGCAGGGTGCGATTGTGAGATTCCGGTCTCCTCCGGACCGGGTTGCCGTTTCAGCTTGCAGCGCTGATTTGGTTCCAGCCGCCGTCCTGCTGTCTACTGGCTGCTATCTGCCTTCGCGGCTCAGGCCGTAATCGGATTCGACGAGACTCCGCGGCGTCACTTGGTCTCGTCGTCACTCACCGCATCATCGAGATCGTCGTCGTCCCACGGGCGGCGCTGGGGGCCGGGGACGATCCCGGCAATATCCGGATCCTCTCCCCCGGCCTGATGGGGCTCGTTCGCCTTGCGAACTTTGGCTTCCTCGCGGCGACGGGTCTTCTCCATCTGGCGTTCCTGCTTTGCACGTTCCCGTGCACGCTTTTGTTGAGTGACTTTCGTGCGGTTCGCCATGGAGAACTCCCTGTGTAAACTGCCCGCGCGGGGGGTACAGAAAAAGGGCCGGTCAGCGACCGGCCCGGGGGGAATCGTGTGGACTGCTGGTTCCCGATTCGGTCATCAGATAGATTCTAGCTGATCCGGAGGTCAGGGTGGCGAAAAACGGCATGACGGCGTCTGTCGCCGACGCGATCGCGGAGCTCAAACAGTTGCTTGGCGTCCGCGCAACGGACGCCGACACGGTTCGTGAGCATCACAGTCATGGTGAGTCGTATCACACGCCTGCCGCTCCCGACGTGGTGTGCTTCCCGCAATCTCTCGATGAAGTTGCTGACATCGTCCGGATCGGGGCCCGGCACGATCTTCCGATCATACCGTTCGGCGCCGGCACATCGCTCGAAGGACACGTTCAAGCGCTCCACGGCGGCATCACAATTGACGTCCGGGATCTCAATCGCATCATCCGAATCAGCGTCGACGATCTCGACGCCACCGTTGAAGCGGGCGTCACGCGCCTACAGCTCAATAAGGCCTTACGAAACAGCGGCCTGATGTTTCCGATCGATCCGGGCGCGGATGCCACGATTGGAGGCATGACGGCGACGCGCGCATCCGGTACAACCGCGGTCAAATACGGGACGATGAGGGAAAACGTTTTGGCAGTGACCGCGGTGCTCGCCGACGGACGCATCATTCACACCGGCACGCGGGCGAGAAAGTCGGCGGCGGGGTACGACCTGACGCGTCTGTTCGTTGGATCGGAAGGCACGCTCGGCGTGATCACCGACATCACCGTTCGTCTTCATCCTGTTCCGGAAGCCGTCGCTGCTGCGGTGTGTGCGTTCGACACGATCAAGGGTGCCGTGGACACGGTAATTGCGACGATTCAACTCGGTGTGCCAGTTGCCCGGATCGAGTTGCTCGACGAAGCGCAGGTCGATGCGGTCAATCGCTACTCGAAGACCAGCTACACGGTTGCGCCGACGTTGTTTTTTGAATTTCACGGAGATACGGATCGATATGTTTCGGAACAGGCCGCGGCGGTCGAGGCGCTTGCCGCGGAACGCGGAGGACACGCCTTTGAGTGGGCGACTCGGCTCGAGGATCGAGAACGACTCTGGCAGGCGCGGCACGACGTGCACTTTGCGTCCCTCGCGCTGCGCCCCGGGTGTCGGTCATGGGCCACCGATGTTTGCGTTCCAATCTCGCGCTTGACCGAGTGTGTGGTCGAAACAAAAGCAGACCACTCGAACGTGCCGTTCCCGGTGTGCCTGGTCGGGCATGCAGGCGACGGGAATTTTCACGTGATCTACCTGCTCGATCCCGCGAGTGCCGAAGAACTGGCCGAAGCGCGCCGTCTCAACGAGCGGATGGTGGCGCGCGCGCTGGCGATGGGCGGCACGTGCACGGGCGAACACGGCGTCGGCTACGGCAAGATGCAGTTTCTCGAGGCCGAACACGGCGAGGGTCTCGAGGTCATGCGCGCGATCAAACGCGCGCTCGATCCGGACAATCGGATGAACCCGGGGAAGATAGTGAATATCTGAAATGTTCAATGGTCAATGTTCAATGCTCAATGGGTTCGCTCAATCAGCATTGGACATTGGACATTAAACATTGATCATTGCGAGAGTACGCGCTTCCCCGCGGCGATCACTTTCAAAATCGCATCAACGTCGTAGACCGAGCCTCCCCACGGTCCACCACTGACATCCTGCAGCGCCGCCCAGATCCGCGTTTCGTCCGGCAACTTCGCATCTGGCGCGAGATCGGGTCGGGCACTTCGACTGTCAAGCACGCGCGTGCCCTCCTCGGCTCCCGCATCGACGCCGGCTTCACCGACGAGGTTCAGGGTTCCCTCCAGCGTGCGCGTGTCGATGACGATTTCAATGAGATCTCCATCACGAACACGCCCGATCGGACCGCCGGCGAGCGCTTCCGGAGACACGTGGCCGATGCACGCGCCGGTCGAGACACCGCTGAATCGCGCGTCGGTGACGACGGCGACATGTTTGCCAAACGGCAGATACCGCAGCGCTCCTGTGAGCTGATACGTTTCCTCCATTCCCGCGCCGAGCGGTCCGCGGCAGATGAGGACAAGAGTGTCGCCGGATTGGACGCGGTTTGACTTGATCGCCGCAATCGCCGCCGGTTCGGTCAGAAACACTCGTGCCGGCCCTTTGTGACGGTAGACACCGTCTGCGCCAACGACCGACGCGTCAATCGCGGTGCTCTTGATCACCGACCCTTCCGGGGCCAGGTTGCCATGCGGAAAACAAACCGTTGGTGTGAGGCCGCGCGCCCGCGCCTGCGACGGCGCCATAATCACGTCGTCCGGATCGATACCGTCGCGATCGCGCAGGAGCCGCCGCAGCGAGGCGCGTCGCGCCGACGATTCCCACGCATCGAGCTGCTGATCGAGCGTCATCGCCTGCACGGTGCGCACGCGAGTGTCGAGCGCACCGAGTCGTCGCAAATGCAGCATGACTTCCGGGACGCCGCCGGCGAGAAACACCTGAACCGTCGCAAAGTGACGAGGGCCGTTTGGAAGCGCATCAACGAGGCGGGGGACCTGCCGGCTTACGCGCGCCCAGTCCTGCGCGGTTGGCCGCCGCAGTCCCGCGGCGTGTGCGATTGCCGGCAGGTGGAGGATCAAATTCGTCGAACCGCCGAATGCGGCGTGCACCGCCAGCGCGTTCTGCACGGAGGCATCGGTCACGATATCGCTGAGCGGTGTGCCCTCGGCGTCGAGCGCCATCAACGTGAGCGCGGACCGCCGCGCCATATCGAGCCAAATTGGATGGCCTGACGGGGCCAGTGCCGAATGTCCCAGTGCCATGCCCAGGGCCTCGCCGACGACCTGTGCGGTCGCGGCCGTCCCGAGAAACTGGCACCCTCCACCTGGTGACGCACACGTATGACAGCCGACATCTGCGGCATGCTCGAGCGTGATCTCGCCGTGCGCGAACCGCGCGCCGATGGTTTGCACGCGCGCCGTGTCTTCCCCCTGCGTCGGCAGCAGCGTGACGCCTCCAGGCACCAGCACACAAGCCAGATCGCGACTCGCAGCGAGCGCCATCATCATGGCGGGAAGACCTTTGTCGCACGTCGCCACTCCCAGAACGCCGCGTCGTGTTGGCAGCGACCGGATGAGTCGTCGAAAGATCGTGGCTGCGTCGTTGCGGTACGGCAGACTGTCGAACATCGCTGTCGTTCCCTGCGATCGACCGTCACAGGGATCCGTGCACGAGGCAGCGAAAGGGATGGCGCCGTTCGCCTTTATCGCGCGCGCGGCCTCTTCCATGAGCAGCCCGACTTCCCAATGGCCGGTGTGGTAGCCAAGCGCGATGGGAGTGCCGTCGGCGGCGCGGATGCCGCCATGCGTGGAAAGAATCAGATATTCCCTGCCGCTCATCGCCGCAGGTTCCCACCCCATGCCGGCGTTCTGCGACCATCCGAACAGATCGCCAGATGGCCGTTCGCGAAGCATGTCCGGTGTGAAAGGTAACGAACCCGCAGGCCCGGGCACCCGGGTTCGAATCTCGGTCAGGGATGGATCATCGGAATCGAATGGATTGGTAGCCACGCCTGGATCTTAGTCCGTCTTTGGCTACGGCTTCTCCGCGCGCGCGTTCAGTGTTGCGGCGAGCGACTTGAGCCGCCCGGCATCGTTTGCGGCGGCAGTCGACGCGTCTTTTTCCAGATCGGCCGCGAGAGTGATGAGCACTTCCTTCACCGCGGGCGCCCCCTTGTCAGCCGCATTCTTAATGCGGTCCGCGCGCTCGAGCGCCGATTTCACCGCCGACGCCTTCTCGGTGGTGATTCCCTTCGTCCGTGCGAGCTGGTCGAGATACGACCGTGCGACCGCCGAGGTCGGCGCCCAGGTGATGCGCTGCTGATACTGGGCGTTGAATTCGTTCGTGTGAACCTGGCTCGCGGCGTCAATCTCGTTCTGTGAGAGGAACTCGCTCGGTGTCAGCTTGAAGATGTCGAGGCCCCGCGCGATTTCGGTTCCATAGATGTAGCCGTTGTACCAATACGTCGACCAGAATCCGCCGACGATCAGCTTCGCTGGATCCAGGGGGCCGCGATCGAAGAACGCGATCTCGATCGGATGCGCGGAGTCAGTGAAGTCGAACACCGAGACGCCGCCCTGGTACCACGCCTGAGCCATGATGTCGCGCCCGGGTACCGGAATGATCGACCCGTTGTGAGCGACACAGTTCTCCGTGTCAGTCTGCGGCGCGGCCATTTTGAAGTACCCACCGAACTGAAGCTTGCGATCGACGATGTCAAAAATTGCGTCAGCGCCCCACGTCATTTGATCGGTCGCGCGACACCGGGGGCGTGTGCCACCTCCCCACTCGTCGGTGAAGATCACTTTGGTTCCGGCGTTGTTGAAGGTGGCCGAATGCCAGAACGCGAAGTTCGGATCGGCGACTGCATCGAGCCGTTCCGGATGCACCGGATCGGAGATGTCGAGCAGGATTCCGTTGCCCGAACATGCGCCGGCCGCCAGACCCTTCTCCGGGAATACGGTAATGTCGTGGCATCGATCGGTCAGCGATGTCTTTTGTGTACCCGGCCCGTGATCGCCGCCGGGCCAGAGGCCGCCGGGCGCACCCGTTCGTGGGTCGGCAAAAATGCGCGGCCGATTGACGATCCGCGCTTTCTCGGGCGCGGCGAGGGGAACCTGGATGACGTCGATGCTGAAGAGCGACGTATTCGGGTCCTCCTTGTCGCTCGAACAGCCATTCAGCTCTTCTGCCAAGCGCACACGACTTGTGCCCGAACCGTAAATGTAGATGTTCTCCGCGTCCTTCGGACTGGGAACGAGCGTATGCGTGTGCGAACCACGGCAGGTTTGCACTGCGGCGATCTGCTTCGGTTTCTTGACGTTGCTGATGTCAAAGATGCGCACGCCGCGAAAGCGTTCGGGGCTTGCCGTATCCGGAACGCCCTGCGTTCCGCAGTCAATGCGTCCTCGTGTTTCTTCAACCGACATGAACAGCAGGTGACCGTAGACCGACACGTCTCCTTGCCCGCCAGGACACACGACAGAAGTGAGCAGCTGCGCTTTCTTCGGAGTTTCGATGTCGTAGGTATTGAATCCGTTGAAATTGCCGACGAACACAAGGGTGCCGCTGAACGCAAGGTCGGAGTTCGCGAAGTTCAACGCGACCGGGGTCCGAGTAGGCGACGATGGGCCGGTCACCGTGTTGTCGCGCGAGTCGTCGGCCGGTGACTCCGGTGGGACCTCGCGGCCCGCCGGTGTTTTCGGGTCGAAGAAGCCTGCCGGCTTTGGCAAACTGGCGACCAGTTCCATGTGCCGCGATACCTGGCCCGCGTCGCGCAGTCCAGGCTTGAGACCGACCCGCGGATCCTGCTGTTGCGCGTCCCCGCCGACGCTGACGCAGAGAACAAGCGCCGAGGCGCCGACCAGCCGCGCCGCACCCGATTTCATTGCTGATACTCCTTCAACATGGCGCGCATGCGATCGATTTCCATGCGCTGATCTGCGTCGACGTCCGACGCGAATGCGAAAATATCTGAGTCCTGGCCCGCGCTCGGTGCCGCAAACAGATCCGTGACCATGACGAGCGCCCCTTCGTGGTGCTTGATCATCCCTTCGAGAAAGAGCCGATCGAATTCGCGTCCCTTTGCTGCCGACAGACGCGACATCTCGTCGGGCGTCAACATGCCTGCCATCAGCGCCCCGCCCATCGTCTGGTGCGCATGCGCAGAGGGCACCTCCTCACCGCGCGTCGAGAGCCAGCGCTCCATCATCTTGATTTCATCAGCTTGCGACACCTGAATGCGCTGAGCGAGTTTCCTTATCGAGTCACTCGACGCGCGGCTGGCGACGAGATCGGTCATCTCCACGGCTTGCGCGTGGTGGCTGATCATGCCCTGCATGAAGCGCGCGTCCGCAGCGGTGTGTCCAACCCGAGACATATCGACCGCCACATTCGGGCCGATCACTCGTGTCGGCTCGCCGGGCGCTCCCGGCTGAACGATCGGTGGATTGGATTGGGTGGCCCCTCCGCATGCTGAGGCCGCAAGGCAGAGAAGGGTAAGGCCGACGAAGTGTTTGCAAATCGACAACCTTCAAAGAATACACATAGTCGGCCCGTCCAGTCATACTGTCCCCCCGCAACCGCGACTCATCGCGCTTGCGGGGGACGAGATGCGCGCTGCCCTGGGGCTTCATCGCAATGTCGCCGTGCTCGCCGCGAGTCTTTTCGGCCTCGCGCTCGGAGAAGAACTCTGGCAGGCTTACGTGCCCGTTTACCTGACGGCGCTCGGCGCCGGCGGCGTGATCGTTGGCTTCTTCGGGTCACTCAAAGATCTTCTCGACAGCGTGTATCAGTATCCCGGCGGCTGGTTGGCCGACCGTATCGGCCGTCGGCGCGCGCTCCTGTTCTTCACCAGTCTCGCGACGGCCGGTTACGTCGTTTACGCGATTGCTCCGGCGTGGCCAATCCTGTTCGCCGGCCTGTTCGGCGTGATGGCGTGGAAGTCGGGGGCGTTTCCGACGACGTTCGCCGTCATCGGCGACTCTCTCCCGCGCGAACGCCGGGCCGTCGCTTTCGGGGTCCAGTCTGTGCTCGTTCGTGTGCCGCGTGTTATCGGCGCGCCGATTGGCGGCCTGCTGATCGCGAGCCTCGGAACCGTTGCAGGCATTCGTGCCGCATTAATCGTCACGATTGTGCTTGCCGCGGCGGTGCTGATGGTGCAACGGTATGGCTTTCGAGAGGACGTAC
>Ga0075418_10003044_pt1 | contig 19140 bp, 14 predicted proteins | sample SoiMetdeltSBSDD2_FD_81776 | JGI IMG/M metagenome (GOLD analysis project Ga0075418, IMG submission 81776) | Bulk soil microbial communities from a Populus tree surrounding site in Tennessee, USA - Soil MetaG P. deltoides SBSDD2 | ecosystem: Environmental > Terrestrial > Soil > Tree plantation...
GAGCTCCTGCTGTCGGATCGTGCGGGCGACGCGCTGGGTCTTGCGGCGCGGCTTTCCAGCCTTCCCGGTGTCAGTGTGAGATCACTGGCACGGGGAGCTGCGGCGCTCGGTTCACTCAGGTTTGCCGGGGAGATCCGCAGACCGGCCGGGCAGATCGTGCTGGTTACTCACCTGACGGGAACCGGGTCGGCCGAACCGGCGAGCGCCGCATTCCGCGTCGCACACGTGCCGTCGGCGGAGCAGCCGACGCACCTGGTCTACGAAGGGCGTGCCCTCGCGATCTCCGCGGTCCCCCTGGCGGTGGGATGGTCGGTTCCCTCAGGCGAACGCACGTTGCACGTGCCGGCCACACCGGGCGTGTCGCGCAATCACTGCAGCTTCGTGCGCCGCGACGGCAATGCCCTGCTCGAGGATCACAGCACCTACGGCACCTATGTCAACGACAGCCCGGTGCGCGGCGTCGTTGCACTCAGGGTCGGTGACCGCGTGAAGCTCGGCAACCCGGGCGTCTCGCTCGGCCTGATCCGGCTCGTCGACGACCATGCCGCGCCGCCGCAAGTTTGACGTTTTCACCCTGTCCTTCCTGGACACGATCTGCTGCGCGTTCGGCGCGATCGTGCTGATCTACATGATCATCAACGCGGCGGGTGCCCGGTCCTTCCAGAAGGACACCTCCGAGCTGCGGGCGGAAGTCGACCTCCTCGAGGAGGAAGTGCTCGACGGCTACAAGGAGCTGGTGGTCCTGCGCAATTCGCTCGAGGATACGGCAGAGAAGACGCCGGCCTCGGACGCGGCGGCGCGGATCATGGAGGAGATGAAGCGGCTCAAGGAGCAGCTCGCGCTTGCGGACAAGGAAACTCTGTCGCGGAAGGACGAGATCGAGCAGCTCAAGCAGGACCTAAAGTCCCTCGACGAGGGACGCCGCCGGCTCGAGGGTGGCACCATGGCGGAGGGCCGGTCCGGCGACCGCGTAAAGGCTTTCCAGGGCACGGGCGACCGCAGGTACTTGATCGGGCTCAGCGTCAAGGGCGACCGGATCCTGGTGCTCGTCGACGTCTCTGCGAGCATGATGGACGAGACCGTGGTCAACGTGATCCGGCTCCGCAACATGCCGGAGTCGCGCCGACGCTCGGCGGAGAAGTGGCGGCGCACGATCGCGACCGCCGACTGGATCACGGCACAGCTGCCGGCGAAGTCGAAGTTCCAGATGTACGGCTTCAACACCCAGGCGAAGCCGCTGGTGCCGGGCAGCGCCGGCAAGTGGCTCGATGCCAGTGACCCGAGCGCGCTCAACGGAGCGATCAGCGAGCTGCGCAAGGTCGTGCCACAGGACGGCACGAGCCTCGAGAACGCCTTCGCCGTCATCGGCGAGCTGTCTCCGCAACCAGACAGCGTGATCATCGTGACCGATGACCTGCCGACGCAGGGCGCAACTCCGCCCACCGTCCGCAAGACGGTCGACGGCGACCAGCGGCTCAAGTTGTTCGAGCGTGCGCTCGCGCGGATGCCCGCGCACATTCCGGTGAGCGTGATCCTCCTGCCGATGGAAGGCGACCCGATGGCGCCCACCGCCTACTGGGCGCTCACTCGGAAAACGGGCGGGATCTTCTTGAGCCCGGCACGGGACTGGCCATGAGACGGGAACTTCGCAGTCGGCACTTCGACGTCTTCACCCTGTCGTTTCTCGACACGATCTGCTGTGCGTTCGGCGCCGTTATCCTGCTCTTCATGCTCAGCAAGTTCGGGGAACCTCAGGCGCAGGAGAAGGCACGTACGGAGCTGGAGGGGCGGATCGCGAAGCTGCAGGAGGAGCGCGTAGAAATCCGCGGCACCAGCGAGGTGCTGCTCCGCGAGCTCGCCGCGAGTCGGGGCGAGCTCACCGACGAGCAGCGCAAGATCGCGCGGCTGCGGGGTGACTTGAGCGCGCTCCGCGGCAAGTTCCAGTCGTCCCAACAGGAGTCCGAAATCCAGAACAAGCTCGCGGGTCAGCTCGTGTCAGCACAGCAGGAGTTGACGGACGAGATGAAGCGCCTGCTCGGCTCGCAGTACCGGCGCCCGAGTACGGATGCGATCGGCGGTATACCGGTCGACAGCGAGTACGTCGTCTTCATCATCGATACTTCGGGCAGCATGTACAACTATGTCTGGGCGACGTTGCAGAAAAAGATCGAGGAGACGCTCAACATCTACCCGAAGGTCAAGGGATTCCAGGTGATGAGCGACGAAGGCGGTTACATGTTCCCGAGCTATCGCGGCAAGTGGCTGCCGGACACGCCGGTGCAGCGCAAGGCCGTGATCGACCGGCTCAAGACCTGGACGCCGTTCAGCAATTCGAGCCCGGTGGAGGGTATCGTCGAGGCGATACGCACGTATTATTCTCAGGAAAAGAAGATCAGCCTCTACGTGTTCGGCGACGAGTTCACGGGCAGCTCGATCGACCAGGTGGTGAAAACGGTGGACATGATCAATCGTGAGGACAAGACCGGGCAGCGCCGTGTGCGCATACACGCGATCGGTTTCCCGGTACGCCCGGATGCGCCGCAGTTCACGAGCATCCGCTTCGCAACACTCATGCGCATCCTGTGTCAGCGCAACGGCGGTACCTTCGTCGGTATCGACAAAGACAAATGAAAATGGCGCGTGCATTTCCTCTTCTCGCAGCGGCATTCCTGGTCGCCGGCTGCATGACCACGCGTATCGAGCCGGAGCTCAACTTCCCCCCGCCGCTGGTTGCGCGCATCCCGGCGGTCGTCGGGATCTACATGTCGCCCGAGTTCCGGTCCGCGGTCCATACCGAGGAACGCGACGGTGCCAAGTACGAGGCCGTGCTCGGCAAGGCGCAGTCCGAGGGGTTCGAGCGACTGATGAACGCGATGTTCACGCGCACGGTGCCCGTGCCCGGCACCAGTGCGGGCGCCAGCACCGATCCGCAGATCCGCGGCGTGCTCGAGCCCGTCCTCGAGGACTACTCCTTCGTGACGCCGCGCGACGCCGGTGCGCGGATCTTCGCGGTCAGCGTCAAGTACCGGATCAACGGCTACGATCCCGCCGGAAAGATGTTCGAGTCGTGGACCTTCACCGGCTACGGCAGCGTCGCCGCGCCCACTTTGCCCGGGCCGAGCGCCGAGCCGCTGAAGGAGGCGACAGTGCTCGCGATGCGCGATGCCGGCGCCAAGCTCGCAGCGGAGTTCAAGGACGCGGCGATCGCGCGCGGCCTGATCCCGGCCGGCGGCACGGCGACACCGGCCGAGGTGACGCCGCTTCAGGACTGACGGCGCGCGTCGCCGCTCACGAGCCGCCCGCCTGGCCGTCTGCCGAGCCCGGTGTTTCGACCGGGATCGGCTCGAAGTACGTCTGGGCGAACTTGACGTCTGCGGTCTCGAGCGGCTTGCCTTCGCTCAGGCGAGGGCGATAACGCGCCGTCTCGGCGGCATCCAGCGTGGCCTCGGCCATGCGCGGGCTGCCGTCGTTTGCAACCACCTGCGCGTCGCGCACGCGGCCTTCCGCGGTGACGGTCAGCTCGACCTCCACCGTGTGCGGCGACACCTGCTCCGGGGGCCGTCGTTCGTAACGATCCCACTCCGAGGGGCGGACGAAGTGCAGCAACACCGGGCGCGCAAAGAGCGTGTCGGCGAGCGTCGCATCACCGGTCTTGACCTGTCGCGCCGCGGTCCACGCGGCGAGATAGTGCGGCATCGCCTTCTCGTGCTGCAGCCGCGTCTGATACCAGTCGCCGAGCTGCGTGCGCACGTCCGCGATCCGCACCGGCGATGGCGTCGGCTGATTCTCCGCGATCGTCAGCGCGCGCTCGAGCGCACGCTCTCCCTCGGAGGCGAGTGCGCTCGGCATGCGCCAAGTCGATCCATCCGCGGCACCTGGTATGGTGTTGTACGTGGAATTGGGATTCGGATCCGATTCGAATCCGTGCTCAGCCGGATTGAGCAGCGGTCGCCGATAGTTCTCTGCCAGCGCGGTCAGCGGACCGATCAGCGCCTCGGAGTTCTGCCCCTCGTCCTGCTCGACGAGCGTGATGGCCCGCCGCAGCGTGAGTCGCGCAGCGTCGTATGCGCCGACGCGCGTGTACCAGCGCGCCAGGACCTCGAGCCGCGGCGCGATCTTTGCCGAATTGCGGCCGTACTTGCGCTCGACGATGCGCAGGCCGTATTTCTGTGCGTCATGAGCGTCCTCGAGACGCTGCATCGAGGTGAGCGAGTCGGTGAACTTGTCGATCAGCGGCAGCTGCGCCTCGTCGAACAGGCCCTCGTTGCGCCGCGCGAGCGCCAGCGCGCTCTCGAAGCGCGCGACCGCGAGCTCGTGCCGTCCCTGGTCGTGGTAGACGACCGCCAGGCCCGCATTGGCACGGGCGAGCCGCGGGCTCGCGCGCGTGCCCGCCGCCTCGATGAGCTCGATCGAGCGCAGGTAGGTCGCTTCGGCGCCGCTGTGATCCCCGGCGAGGCTCTGCGTCGCGGCAAGATTCATCAGCGCGACCTGGAGTTCTTCGCCGGTTCCCTCCTGCTCGGTGAGCGAGACGACCTTGCGCGCGGGCACGAGCGCCTGCTCGTACTTGCGCGCATCAAAAAGGGTGCGGAACTCGGCGTACGCGTCGCTGCGCGACGCAGGTGTGACGGGGACGCCGGCCGCCGCGGGATCTGTCGTCGCCGCGTCCGGCGTTTCGGCGCCTGCGGGCGGTGTAGCACCGGGCGGTGTCGCTGCGGCCTCCGGTGCCGGCGTCGTGCCCGCGTCCGGGACAGAGGCGCCGGCGCGCGCCGCCTCGGTCTCCGCGGGGGTAATCTCGTACTCGTGCTCGCCGACGCCCCGTGTCGGGGCCGGGGTTGGGGTCGGCGTCGGCGTTGCCGGCGCCGTCGGGGCCTCGGTGGCAGCGGCGGGCTGCTCCTCGCCGCGCGCGGCCGACACCTGCACCAGCAGCCACGTGCCGGCAACGGCGCATGCGACCGCTCGGGCGCTTCGCTCTCTGCGACGGTCGTGCATGCGCGGGGAAGTCATGGCTCGAGAGCTTGCGGCACCATCCATGGGACGGTTCAAGCAGAACACGCTGGCCAGTCGGCTGCAACCCGCGATGTACCGGCCCGCGCGTTCAGCGGCGTCGGCGACCGCCACGGCCCGCGGGCACATTATTCCTGAGCTCGGCGAGCCAGACCGTTGCGGGGGAATCGCTCGGCGCCCGCCAGTCGCTGCGCGGCGACAGTGAGCCTCCGGACCCGACCTTCGGCCCGTTGGGCATGGCCGAGCGCTTGAACTGGCTCGTCTGGAAGAACCGCAGCAGGAAGACCTCGAGCCAGCGGCGCAGGGTCGGCAAGTCGTACTCGCGCCGCTCCGACTCCGGCACCGTGTCCGGCCAGACGCCGGCGTCGCGATCCTGCCAGGCGCTCCAGGCGAGGAACGCGACCTTGCTCGGCCGGTAACCGAACCGACTCAGGTAGTAGAGGTTGAAGTCCTGGAGCTCGTAGGGTCCGACGACGTCTTCGGACGACTGCTCCGGTGCCTCGCTTCCGCCGGGGACGAGCTCGGGCGAGATCCGCGTGGCGACGATCCTGTCCAGCACGGCGAGCGTTGCGTCATCGAACTGTCGTGTGCGCACCAGCCAGCGGATCAGGTGCTGAATCAGTGTCTTTGGCACCGAGGCGTTCACGTTGTAATGCGACATGTGGTCGCCGACGCCGTAAGTCGTGAACCCCAGGGCAAGCTCCGACAGGTCGCCGGTGCCGAGCACCAGGCCGCCATGCAGGTTCGCCAGCCGGAAAAGGTGCGAAGTCCGCTCCCCTGCCTGGACGTTTTCGAAAGTGACGTCGTAGATGCGCTTGCCGCGCCCGAACGGATGGCCGATGTCCTTCAGCATCCGCTCGGCGGCCGGACGGATGTCGATCTCGGCGGCCGAGATGCCGAGCGCGGCCATGAGCCGGCGCGCGTTGTCATAGGTACGGCGCGTCGTGCCGAATCCCGGCAGCGTATAGCCCAGCACGTTGCTGCGTGGCAGCCCGAGCCGGTCGAACGCGCGCACCGCAACCAGGGCCGCCTGCGTCGAGTCGAGACCGCCGGAGATGCCTATCACGACCTTCTTGAGGCCGGTCGACTCCAGCCGCTTCATCAGCCCCTCGACCTGGATGTCGTAGACCTCCGCGCAGCGCTCGTCGCGACGTGCCGGGTCGGCCGGCACGTACGGGAAGCGCTCGATGCGCCGCCCGAGCGGCACCCGTCCGCGGGGCCACTCGAGATCGAACTCGATGCGTCGGAAATCGCGCAGGCGCGAGGCATTGAGCTGCACGCAGTCGCCGAAGCTCGTGAGCCGGGTGCGCTCCTGTCGGAGATGATCGAGGTCGATGTCCGCGGTGATCAGCGCGCCATCGAGCGGAAAGCGCTGCGATTCAGCGAGGCGCTCGCCGTTCTCGTACACCAGCGCCTGGCCGTCCCAGGCCAGGTCGGTGGTGGACTCACCGGGTCCTGCGGCCGAGTAGAGGTACGCAGCGACGCACTTGGCCGACTGCGCGGCGCAGATGAGTCGGCGGTAGTCGGCCTTGCCGACGGTGATGTCGCTGGCCGACAGGTTGGCGAGCACCGTAGCACCGGCGAGCGCGGCGAAGGTCGACGGCGGCAAGGGTACCCAGAGGTCTTCGCAGATCTCGACGTGCAGCACGAAGCCGTCGAAGTTGCGCGCGGCAAAGAGCAACTGCGTGCCGAACGGCACCTCCTGCCCCGCGACTCGCACCGAGGTCGAGATCGCCTGTGCGGCCGAGGCGAACTGCCGTTTCTCGTAGAACTCGCGGTAGTTCGGCAGATAGGACTTCGGAACCGCGCCCAGGATGCGTCCGCGCTGCAGCACGACCGCGCAGTTGAACATTCGGTCGTCGGCGCGCAGCGGCATGCCGACGACCAGGAGCGTAGGCAGATCGCGCGTCGCCCCGGCCAGCTCCTCCAGCGCCTTGAGGGTTGCGTCCTGCAGGGCGTCCTGCTGGAACAGGTCCTCGTTGGAATAGGCCGAGATCCCGAGCTCCGGGAAGAGCGCGAGCACCGCCCCCGCCGCGGCAGCGCGCCGCGCCAGGCCGGCGGTCTCGCGGGCATTGAACTCCGGCGAAGCGACCCGTACCCGCGGCGTACCTACCGCCACCCGGACGAAACCATGGGTGTAAATCGAGTCGAATTCGCGGACCCCGCCGCGACGCCTGGGGTGGGCCATTCGGGTGCCTTAAGTACCGGCCGGACGGGCAGTTTCGGTCCTGCCGCGCGTGTTCGGCAAGTTTGACGCCGCCCGGCGATGCCGGACTGTTGAGTCCATCCCGCGCCCGGCATACGCTTTCAACTCGAGCTGCCGGCGAAAGGGGAATTCGCATGCGCGACCAAGGGAAGGGGCTGTTCGCATGGTTCGGACGCAAGGACACCGCGCCTGCGGTGCCACGGGAGCGGCCGCACTCCGACCAGGAGTTTCATGCGGTGTCGATCGTAACTGGGCCGCAGGCCTGCGACGCCGCGAAAGCGCGCGCCGGTTACCGATTCCTGTCGCGCGAAGCGCCGCGGCTGCCGTTGAAGGACTGCACCTGCGCAAACTGCACCTGCCGCTACGCGCATCACGCCGATCGCCGCGTGTACGGGCGGCGGATCTCCGACAACCGTGACGCGGTCGTGCAGGCGCCATATTCGGGCCCGGAAAGGCGAACCCGGTCAAGCCCCGGCCGCCGCATTCACGACTGAGGCCGCATCCGGCACGTTCGTGATCTGGCGCACAGACCGCCTGCGCCGGATCGTTTATCTCGTTGGCGCATGAGCGGCGTACTCAAGCGCGCAAGGGACCTGTTCGGCACTTCAGCACCGGAAGAAACCAAGCTGGAGGCGCCGAAGCGCCGGATCCGGCCCTGGCACGCGGTCAGCATCGTCCCGGGCCACCAGCCCTGCGCAGCCGCCGCGGGACTCGTCCGCAAGCGATTCCTGTCGCGCGAGGCTCCGTCACTGCCGCTCAAGGCCTGCGACCAGCAGCACTGCAACTGTCGGTACGATCACCACGACGATCGTCGCAAGGGCCCGCGACGCGCGAGCGAGATGGGCGTCTCGGTCGACGGTTACAACGGCATGGATAAGCGCGGCGGCCCGAAACGCGGACGTCGCAAGACCGACCGCGGCTGACCGCTCAACGACGTTCGCTCTGCACACCACCCATCAGCGCGAGTCGCATCCCGGCTTCCACGCTCAGCGCGGTCGGCTCGAGCGCATCGCGCGGCAGGAACACGGTGTAGCCGCCCACCATGTAGCTCATGGGCAGGTAGACCGCGACGATGTCCTGCTGTGCGTGCGCGTCGCCGAGCAGCGTTCCGCTCTCCGAGGTGAGGAAGCCGATCACCTTTCCCGGGCCGAACGGCACCAGAACCACCCGCTTGAGGTCGCTGCCCTTGCCAGAGGTGGGCAGAAAGCGCATGAAGTCGCGGGTCGCGACATAGATCGTCTTGACGACCGGTATCCGCGCGAGCAGGTCGTCGCCCAGGCGCAACACGCGGCGCACGATGTAGGCGTTGACGGCAAGACCGACCACGTATAGGAGCAGCAGGCCTGCGACGAGACCGAGCCCCGGCCAGTAGTACTGGCCGGGGATAAGGAGCTTGATCACCCGCGAGAACAGCCGTTCCGCCGCAACGGCCAGCCAGTAGACGACGTACAGCGTGAGGCCGATCGGCAGGATCGCGACCAGCCCTTTCAGCACCGTGTTCCAGATCCTGCGCATGCACCTGCCCGTCCCCGCAATCGGTGACGAGGCAGATTACCCAAGAACGGGCCGGCTCTGAGCTGAAATTTCCAATCACGTATCATCCCGCGTTTCGCAGGCCCCGGATCCGCACCGCAGGGAAATGCGCCTACACACCCGCGCAGCCGCAATCGCACTGCTCTTGTCGACCGCGCTCCCGGCGCTGCCGCGGGATCGCGACTACCTTCCTCCGGAAGTGACACGGGCGCTTACCCGCGGCCGCATACCCGAGACGAATCTGAGCGTCTACGTGCGCGAGGTCGGGCGCGACGAGCCGATCGTGAGCCTCAACTCCGAGGTGCCGCGCAACCCGGCCTCGACGATGAAGGTGCTCACGACTTATGCGGCGCTCGAGATCCTCGGCCCGGCCTACACCTGGCGCACGCGCGCCTACGCAAGCGGGCCGGTCACCAACCAGGTGCTCGAGGGCGATCTGTGGCTGGTGGGCGGCGGCGATCCGTTCATGATCAGCGAGCGCTGGTGGTCGTTCGTCAACGGCCTGCGGCAGACCGGCGTCGCCCGCATCGCCGGCGACGTCGCGATCGACAACACGCTCTTCGCTCCGCAGGGGGACGATCGCAGCACCTTCGACAACCGGCCGTTCCGCACGTACAACGTCCTGCCGGACGCGTTGCTGGTCAATTTCCAGACCATCGCGCTCAGCGTTCTGCCGGACACCGCCGCGCGCCGCGTGCGCGCGATGACGCAGCCCGCGCCCGCGAATCTCGTGATCGACAACGACGTGCAGCTCTACAAGGGCGCCTGCAGGCGCAGCTCCGGCGGCGTGGTGGTCGCGATGCCGGACGGCGCGAGCGGCAGCCGTATCAAGCTCGCCGGCCGCTACGCCGACGGCTGCGGCCCGCTCTCGCTCACGCGTGCGGTGATGCGCGCCCCGGACTTTGCGTTTGGAACGTTCAAGACGCTCTGGCGGGAATCCGGCGGCACGCTCGACGGCGGGATGAAGCTGGGTGTCGTGCCGCCGGATGCGCGGCTGCTCTACAGCTACGAGTCGCTGACGCTCGCAGAAATCATCCGGCTCGTGAACAAGCATTCGAGCAACGTGATGGCACGCACGCTGCTGCTCACGATAGCCGCGGAAAAATCCGGCCGTCCTGCGACCACTTTTGGTGGCCAGGCGGCGCTGCACGACTGGCTCGCGACCAAGGGAATCTCGATCCCGGGGCTCGTGCTCGAGAACGGCTCGGGCTTGTCGCGCAACGAGCGCATCACGGCGGCGGGTCTGGCCGAGGTGCTGATAGCGGCGCACCAGAGCCAGTACATGCCCGAGTTCGCCGCCTCGCTGCCGCTGTCCGCCACCGACGGCACACTGAAGCGCCGATTCCGCTCCCCCCAGCTGCAAGGCCGGTTGCGGATGAAGACGGGCAACCTCGACGACGTGAGCGCGCTCGCCGGTTATGTCAACGCCGCGTCCGGCCGCACGTATATCGCTGTGATCATGCTCAATCACCAGGGCGTCGAGCATGGCCCGGGAGAGGCCGTGCAGGCGGCCCTCATCGAGTGGCTGTTCGCCCAGTAGCGGCGCGGGAACGGCCGCGGGGGGTAGCTATACTCCGGCACAGGACCCGATCGGGGCAGGCGCCATGGCCTACGACAGCAACAACATTTTCGCGCGTATCCTGCGCGGCGAGATCCCGTCTCACCGTGTCTACGAGGACGACCTCACGCTCGCGTTCATGGACGTGATGCCGCAGGCCGACGGACACACCCTCATCATCCCCAAGGTCGAGGCCGAAAACATCCTGGATACGCCTCCGGAGGCGCTCTCGGCGGTCGTGCTGACGACGCAACGCGTGGCCCGCGCCGTGAGGAAGGCGTTCGATGCGCCGGGCCTCCTGATCGCGCAGCTCAACGGCCGCGCCGCCGGGCAGAGCGTGTTCCACGTGCATTTCCACGTCGTGCCGCGTCGCGAGGGACTGGAGCTGCGCTTCCACGCCCGCGACATGGCCGATCCGAAGCTCCTCGCGGAGCACGCGGCGCGTATTCGCGCCGCGCTCGACTGAACGCCGGCGGAGACCGGCAAGGAATCGACCGATGTCCCATCTGTACAAGGTGTCTCCCGCCTTCGCCGAGGCCGCGCGTGTTCGTCTCGATGACTATCGGCGCATGTACCGCGAGTCGCTCGCCGATCCGGACACGTTCTGGGCGCGGGTGGCCGGACGCCTCCAGTGGGCCCGGTCGCCGACCCGCATAAAGGACACGAGCTTCGCGCTCGACGACTTCCGCATCCGCTGGTATGCGGACGGCAAGCTCAACGTCTCAGTCAACTGCCTGGACCGCCAACTCGCGCACCGGGGCGACAAGACCGCGATCATCTTCGAGGGCGACGATCCGAAGAACTCGAGGAGCATCACCTACCGCGAGCTTCATTCGCGTGTGTGCCGGGCCGCCAACGCGCTGCGGTCGATCGGTGTCGGCAAGGGCGATCGGGTCACGATCTACATGCCAATGATTCCCGACGCCGCAGTCGCGATGCTCGCCTGCGCGCGTATCGGCGCCATTCATTCGGTCGTCTTCGGCGGATTCTCGCCGGATTCGCTCGCCGGTCGGATCGCCGACTGCGGCTCGACCGTGGTGATCACGGCGGACGAGGGCGTTCGCGGCGGCAAGCGCATCCCGCTCAAGGCGAACGTAGACCAGGCGCTCGCGGTGCCGGGCACCGAGTCCGTCCGGCATGTGCTGGTGCTCAGGCACGTGGGCACGAAGCTGCCGAGGCAGCCGCGCGATACGGACTGGGACCAGCTGCTCGCCGCCCAGACTGAGACCTGCGAGCCCGAGACCATGGACGCGGAGGATCCGCTCTTCATCCTCTATACCTCGGGCTCCACCGGGCGGCCCAAGGGGGTGTTGCACACTACGGGCGGCTACCTGGTCTACGCCTCGCTCACCCACGAGACGGTGTTCGACCTGCGCGAGGACGACGTCTACTGGTGCACCGCCGACATCGGCTGGGTGACCGGGCACAGCTACGTGGTCTACGGCCCGCTCGCAAACGGCGCGACGACGCTGATGTTCGAGGGCGTGCCCAACTACCCTGACGTAAGCCGTTTCTGGCGCGTGGTCGACAAGCATTCGGTGACGCTCTTCTACACCGCGCCGACCGCGATCCGCGCGCTGATGCGCGACGGCGAGGCGCCGGTAAAGGCGACCTCGCGGGCGACGCTGCGACTCCTGGGCACCGTGGGCGAGCCGATCAACCCCGAGGCCTGGGAGTGGTATCACCGCGTCGTCGGCGACGGCCGCTGCCCCATCGTCGATACCTGGTGGCAGACCGAGACTGGCGGAATCATGATCAGTCCTCTGCCGGGCGCGATCGATCAGAAGCCGGGATCCGCCACGCTGCCGTTCTTCGGCGTGCAGCCCGCGATTGTCGACGGGGGAGGGCGGGAACTCGAGGGCCCCTGCGAGGGCAACCTTGTGATCAAGGACAGCTGGCCGGGGCAGATGCGCACGGTATTCGGCGATCACCAGCGCTTCATCGAGACGTACTTCAAGACCTACCCAGGAAGCTACGTCACCGGCGACGGCGCGCGCCGCGATGCGGACGGCTATTACTGGATCACCGGGCGGGTCGATGACGTGCTCAACGTCGCCGGGCACCGCATCGGTACCGCAGAGGTCGAAAGCGCGCTGGTCGCGCACCCGAAGGTAGCGGAGGCCGCCGTGGTCGGCTGCCCGCACGAGGTCAAGGGCCAGGGGATCTACGCCTACGTGACGCTCATCGCCGATGCGGAGCCGACTGAGACCTTGCGCAAGGAGCTGATCGCCTGGGTCCGCCGCGAAATCGGACCGATCGCCACCCCCGATTTCGTGCAGTGGGCGCCGGGGCTGCCCAAGACGCGCTCCGGCAAAATCATGCGCCGCATCCTGCGCAAGCTCGCCGCGCACGAGCACGATCAGCTGGGCGACGTGTCGACGCTCGCCGACCCGTCCGTGGTCGAGCAGCTGGTGCGTGGGATGAGCCAGCAGCAGTTCGCCGAGCTGCGCGAGACCTTCTTTTCCTTCGACGGGAACGGCGACGGCCGGATCGTGTACACGGAATTCGAGAAGCTGCTGCTCGCGCTCAATTTCGGGCTGACCGACCGCGACTGCCGCGCCGCTTTCACGGAGATCGACAAGGATCACGACGGCGCGATTGCCTTCGACGAGTTCGCCGTTTGGTGGGCGAGCGGCTGAGATTCCCTGCAACGCTTATGACGCGCCGGCGCCCGGGTCGCGCTGTCGATCAAGCTGCCGCAGCTCGCGCGTCACGCGTCAAGCGATGGTCCGTTCCCAGGCCGTTGGCCAGCGACACCGTCGCGCGCTGGAATGACTGCCGCGCGGCGGACAGGTTTCCCGCACCGCGCTGAGCCAAACCGAGCAGGAGCAGGGCCTCGCCGACGTCCGCACTCTGTTCGGGATCGCGGGCCACGGCCTGGGCGAGCTCGACGGCCGCGTGGGCGTAGCGTTCTGCAACTGCGGCAGACCCGCCGGCCAGCTCGATCCTTGCCGCCGATCGCAGCGCAGCAGGCAACACGGGTCCGTCGCGTCGGTCGGGAAATCGCAGCTCCGCCAGCAGGGCTGCGATCCTTGCCCGTGCACGGTCGGTCTGGCCTTGCGCCAGATCGACGTCGGCCCGGCAACGCTCGAGTTCCGCGAGGCGATCGCGGTTGCCGGCGGAATCGTTGCTCCAGATCGCCTCGGCGGCGCGGAACTCGGACTCGCTTTCATCATGGCGGCCAAGGGCGGCAAGCGCCCGGCCACGCTGGAAGGCAGAAATCGCGACCCAGAACTGGTTGTCGTCCGTACGGGCCTGCGTATTGGCCTCGGCGAGCAGCCGTTCCGCTTCCTCTACCCGCCCGAGCCGGATCAGCGTGATGGCGTAGCCCGCCTTCGTCCCGGGCGGCAACGCATGCGGCGCTCTGAGCGCGCGGATCCGGTCGCGCGCCTCGCGGCCCAGCTGCTCCGCCCGCACCGCCTCGCCCAGCCGAAGGTAGGTCTGGCCGAGGTTGCTGATGGTGAGCACCATGCTCATCGTTCCGCCGCGGCCGTTGCGCTCCAGCGCATCCCGGGTGCGCTGGTCGATCTCCAGCGTCTTGCGGAGATTGCCGGAGAGGAAATACACGGTGCCGAGTTCGCCCAGCGTCGAGGAATACGCCAGCCCTCGTATGGCACCCGCGTCCTCGAGCAGCCCGCGGGCACGCTCGAGCAGCGGCAACGCCGCGGCCCGGTCGGGGCCGCGACCGAGGATCTGCGCTTCGGCCCGCAGGCAGTCGACCTGCAGCGCGAGCGGCGGATCCGCGAAACGCGCTACGGCCCGTTTCGCCTCCTCCAGGCGGCTGCGCGCCGCCGCGAGGTCGTTGCCCCGAATCAGCGCGTACACCATCAGGCAATTCACCTGGGCGAGAAGCTCGTGGTCCGGCAACGACCGCGCGATCGACTCCGCCCGCGCGAGCACTTCGCGCTGACGTATCGTCTCGTCCAGCTCGCGGTAGCGCCGGGATATCTGCAGCAGCATGCTCGCCACGAAGCGCGGGTCGCCCTGGTAGCGCCGATCGAGCATGTCGAGACCGACGTCGAGCAGCTCCACCATGGTCATCGGCCGGCCGCCTGACCCGACCTGCTCGAGCATCAGGCTCATGAACTCGCTCGAGGCCTCGGCGCGCGCCGCCTGGAAGCGCGCCTCGTCGCGCTCGCGCGCCAGCTCGCGAGCCTGCCACGCCATCGCGGCACCGAACGCGAGGGTGGCGATGAACAGGGACGCCGCAGCCGCCACCCCCACGCGGTGCCGGCCGATGAACTTTGCCACGCGATACCTCGCCGAGGGTGGGCCGGCCACGACGGGTTCGCTGGCGAGATGACGCTGCACGTCCGCCGCAAAGCCGGACACAGAGGGGTAGCGTTGGTTGCGATCCTTCTCGAGCGCCTTGAGTACGATCCAGTCGAGATCCCCGCGCACAGCGCGCAGCAGAGAGCGCGGCGTAGTCGCGCACTGCGCCGCCATCGCCGCGGAGCGCTCGGGCTCGCGGCGCAGCACCTCGCTCGGCGCACGGATGTCGCTCGCCAGGAGCTCGTTCATGATCTGTGCCGGGGTGGCGGTGTCGCCGGTGAGTCGGTAGGGCAGCGCCCCGACCAGCAGCTGGTACAGCACGACGCCGAGCGAATACACGTCCGAACGCGTGTCGATGTCGAGCGGCGAGAGCTGCGCCTGCTCGGGGCTCATGTACTCCGGGGTCCCGATCAGGTGGCCGAGGCGTGTATGCGCGTCACTCGGCTGCAGCCCGGGCAACGTCGCCTTGGCCACGCCGAAGTCGATGATTTTCGGCACCGGCCGCCCGTCGCGCTCAGCGACCAGCAGGTTGGAGGGCTTCAGATCGCGGTGGATGATGCCCTTCTGGTGGGCGTGCTGCACACCGTCGCAGATCTCCAGAAACAGCGCGAGCCGTGACCGCAGGCTGCACCGATGTCGTTCGCAGTACTCGGTGAGCGGGATCCCCGGCACATGCTCCATGACGAAGTACGGCCGCCCGCCCTCGGTCACGCCGGCATCGTAGATCTGCGCGATGCTCGGATGGCTCATGATGGCGAGCGTTTGCCGCTCCGCTTCGAAGCGGGCGATCACCTCGCGAGTGTCCATCCCGAGCTTGATGACCTTGAGAGCGACGCGGCGCACGACGGGAGCGGTCTGCTCGGCAAGATAGACCTCGCCGATCGCCCCCTGGCCGATTCGCTCCAGGATCCGATAGGCGCCGACCCGCCGATCCATGCCCAGCTGCAGCTCGGCCAGCTCGGGAGGTGCGACGCCGGAGGGCAGACCGCGCCCCGCCTCGGCTTCGTCGTGCGCGCACAGGAGACGCTCGACACGGGCGCGCTGCCCGGCGTCCGGACAATTGACCGCGAGCCAGGCCGCGCGCTCCGCCGCAGAGAGCGCAAAACAGGCTTCAAACAGCGCGCGCTCGGTCGCGAGCGTCACCTGAGCCACCTCCACCGGCTCACGGGCCTCGTGCCCGCGAACCGACCGATGTTCGTAGGAGTCCGCGCGCCGCTCTCAGCCTGCGGCGCCCATGCGTTCAGCCAGCCACGCGCGCGCGAAGGTCCAGTCGCGCTTCACAGTCGCGGGCGAAAGCTCGAGAGCGTCCGCCGTCTGCTCGATGCTCATGCCGGCGAAGACGCGCAAGGTCACGACCTCGGCGAGCCGCGGCTCATCGTTCTGCAGATCCTTGAGCGCGTCATCGAGAGCAACGACATCGACGTCCGACGCCTGCGGAGCCTCGACGTCGAGATCCGAGAACGTAACGCGTTCCAGGCCGGCGCCGCGCTTGTCGGCGAGCCGCCGCCGCGCGTGATCGACCAGGATGCGTCGCATCGCCTGCGAGGCCGCGCCGAAGAAGTGCCGGCGATTCGCCCACGAATCCCTCGCCGGATCAAGACGCAGGTACACCTCGTTCACGAGCGCGGTCGGTTGCAGCGTATGACCGCTCCGCTCGCGCCGCAGTCGCGCCGCTGCCATTCCGCGCAGCTCACCGTAGACGACCGCGTAGAGCTGGTCGAGGGCATTGCGCTCGCCGTCGCGAGCCGCAGCCAGCAGGCGGGTAACGTCGTGCGGCGTCATGCGCGCCCGCCGATCGCGTGCCGCGCCTCGCGCGTCAGTCGATGCTCCGCGCCAAGGCCGTTGGTCAGTGAAACGGTCGCCCGTTCAAACGACCGGCGTGCGGCGGACAGATCTCCCCCGTCGCGTTGAGCGAGACCAAGCAGCAGCAAAGCCTCTCCGACGTCGGCGCTCTGTGCGGGATCGCGGGCCACAGCCTCAGCGAGCTCGACCGCCGCCCGCGCGTAGCGTTCAGCGGTCGCGGTTGATCCCGCCGACAATTCGATTCGCGCCGCTGCGCGCAGCGTCGGCGGCAACACAGGCCCGTCGCGGCGGGCGGGAAACCCCAGGTCGGCGAGCAACGCGGCGATTCTCGCGCGCGCCTGTTCCCCGTGACCAAGCGCGAGATCGAGCTCCGCGCGGGAGCGCTCGAGATCCCCGAGCCGCGCTCGATTGCCCATGGGATCGAGATTCCAATGCGCCTCGGCTGCGAGAAAGTCCGCTTCGCTCTCCGCGGGTCTGTCGAGCGCGAGCAACGCACGACCGTGATGAAACGCCGCATATGCAGCCCAGAAATCGCTGTCGTCGGCTCGCGCCTGTGCCAGTGCATCGCTGAGGAGTCGTTCGGCCTCTGCAGCTCTATCCAGCCGGATGAGCGTGATGGCGTAGCCGACGCTCTGAGCGGGTGCGATCGGTTGGTTCTTCCGCAACGCGTGCAATCTGTCGAGTACCTCACGGCCCAGTTCTTCGGCGTGCTGGACCTCGCCCAGCCGGAGGTGATTCTGGCCCTGGTTCGCGATCGTGATGACCATTCCGAGAGTTCCGCCCCGGCCGCTGCGCTCGAAGGCCTCGCGCGTCAAGCGGTTCAGCTCCAGAGCCTCCTTGAACTCGCCGGCGGCGAAGTGCAGGCCGCTGAGGTCTGACAGCGTATTGGCGTATTCCAGGCTGCGAGTGGAGCTCGAGCCCTCCTGGAGCGCTCGAGCTCTCTCCAGAACAGCGCGCGCCGCCTGGGGATCTGGCCCGTTGCGCAGGATCTCGGCTTCGGCCCGCAGGCAGTCGACCTGCAGTTTGATTGGCGGACGCGCAATGCGCGCGCCGGCCAGTTTCGCCTCTTCCAGGCGGCTCGCCGCCTGCTCGAGGGAATTCCCGTCGATCAGCGGCGCAACCATCACACAACTCACGTGCGCGAGGAGTTCGTCATCCTGCAGTGATCGGGCGATCGACTCCGCGCGTGCCAGCACCTCCTGCTGACGGGCGGCGTTCTGCAGATCCCCGTAGCGTCGCGACATCTGCAGCAGCATGCGCCCGACGAACCTCGGGTCGCCGTGGTACTGGCGATCCAGCAAGTCCACGCCTGCGTCGACCAGCTCGACCATCGTCATGGGCTGCCCGCTCGTCCCGACCTGTTCGACCATCAAGCTCATGAACTCACTCGAGGCCTCGGCGCGCGCCGCCTGGAAGCGCGCCTCGTCGCGCTCTCGCGCGAGCTCGCGCGCCTGCAACGCCATGATCGCGCCGAAGGCGATGGCGGCGACAAAGAGACCCGCGGCCACCGCGACCCCCACCCGGTGACGTGCGACGAATTTCTTCAGGCGGTACGCCGCGGACGGCGGGCCTGCCAGCACGGCTTCGTTCGCCAGGTGGCGGTGCACATCCGCGGCAAGCCCGGCCACCGATGCATAGCGACGGTTACGGTCCTTCTCCAGCGTCTTGAGCACGATCCAGTCGAGATCGCCGCGGACGGCGTTGATCAGGTGACGCGGTGAGGTCCCGCACCGGGCCGCCGCCTCTGCGGCACGCGCGGCGTCGCGACGCAGCGTCTCGCTGGGTGCGCGGATATCGCACGCCAGCAGCTCGTTCATGATCTGCGCGGGAGTCGCGGTGTCGCCCGTCAGGCGATAGGGCAGTGAGCCCACCAGGAGCTGGTAAAGGACGACGCCGAGCGAATAGACATCTGTGCGCGTGTCGATGTCGAGCGGGGAGAGCTGCGCCTGCTCCGGGCTCATGTATTCCGGCGTGCCGACGAGGTGCCCGATGCGCGTATGCGCATCGCTCGGCTGCAGACCCGGCGAGGTCGCCTTGGCTACGCCGAAGTCGATGATCTTCGGCACAGGGTGCCCATCGCGCTCGCACACCAGCAGGTTCGACGGCTTCAGGTCGCGGTGAATGATGCCCTTGTGATGGGCGTGCTGGACGCCGTCGCAGATGTCGAGAAAGAGCCCCAGGCGGCGGCCAAGATCGAGCTGTCGTGAATCGCAGTACTCGGTGAGCGGGACACCCGGCACATACTCCATGACGAAGTACGGCCGCCCGGTCTCCGTCGTGCCGGCATCGAAGATCTGCGCGATCGCCGGATGGCTCATGATTGCGAGCGTCTGCCGCTCGGTCTCGAAGCGCGCGATTACTTCGCGCGTGTCCATGCCCGGCTTGATGATCTTGAGCGCGACCCGGCGCACGACGGGAGCCGTCTGCTCGGCGAGGAACACCTCGCCGATCGCGCCCTCGCCGACACGTTCCAGCACGCGATAAGGACCGATCCGGCGTTGCATCGGCTCGGGCGGTTGCACGGTCTCGGGAAAGCCGTGTCCCGCTTCGGCCGCCTCGTGCGCCGCGAGCAGCTGCTCGACACGCCCGCGCTCGGCGGCGTCCGGGCAGTTGGTCACGAGCCACGCCGTGCGCTCCATTGGAGGGAGCGACAGACAGGCCTAGAACAGCGCGCGCTCCGTCTAGAGCGTCACGAGTCGCACCTCATCAGGCGGAGGAGCCAAAGCTGACAAATTCTACGCATAGGCTGTGGATACAGCCACCC
>Ga0075418_10003045_pt1 | contig 19139 bp, 22 predicted proteins | sample SoiMetdeltSBSDD2_FD_81776 | JGI IMG/M metagenome (GOLD analysis project Ga0075418, IMG submission 81776) | Bulk soil microbial communities from a Populus tree surrounding site in Tennessee, USA - Soil MetaG P. deltoides SBSDD2 | ecosystem: Environmental > Terrestrial > Soil > Tree plantation...
CCTCCACTACCGGACCGGGACGACGCACTACGGGTTGCTGAGCCCTGGTGAGGGCATGAAGGTCGCTCAGCACATGGCCGGTCACGAGGACGACCCGGACGTCGCCGGGCCCACAACGCCCGACCCCGCTGCGTTGGCGGCCATGAGTCGCTACGTCGAGGACTGGCTCCCGGGCCTCGACCCGTCGCCAGTCCATCCCGCCACGTGCCTCTACACGACCACGCCGACCCACGACTTCGTGGTGGAGCGCCGGGGGCCGATCGTGTTGGGCTCGCCCTGCAGCGGCCACGGCTTCAAGTTCACGCCCCTGATCGGGCGCAGGCTCGCCGACCTGGCGATGGAGCGGAAGCCCTGACCGACCGTCGCCGTCACGACTCCGGACGCGACATCCTTGCCCGGGTCGACACCGCCGTCGGCGCCCCACCCTGACCAACCGGCTCGGCCGCGCGGTGACAGCTGCGCCGACGAGGAGACGTCTGCCCGGGGGCGGGGCCACGTCCAGCCCGACGGAACCCGCCTCAGTGGTGGTCGCCCTGGCGGCCGAGGGTCTCGACGGGGGTCGCACCGGGGCGGGTCCACTGCGGCACCGGCCGACCGGTCGGGCCCCAGGTGGCGACGCCGTCGGCGTCCGAGCGCCAGTACCAGCAGATCGGCGCGCCATGCCCACCGACCGGCGAGCCGGCCTGAGGGGCCTCGGGCCAGCCCTCGGGGTTGTCCTCCCACCCCTCGCGGCGGCCGTAGGGCGTCATGTCGAGCAGGCCCAAGGACCCGTCCATCGGCTCGTTGCCCCGCCCTGTCGTGGAGTAGGTGAGGAACACGCGGTCGCCGTCGCGCAGGAAACAGACGATGTGCCCCATTTCTCCGCCGATCGGCGCCTCCACACCCCGCACCGAGTACCAGGGCTGGGTGTAACCCATGAACTCGACGTAGGGAGCCACCTCGTCCCACGGGCCCGAGGTCAGCACGGCGAACGACACGCCCCGGGCGTTGAGGTAGACGGCGTCCTTCGCGTGCCAGACGTTGAAGGTGCAGCCCTCGCACTGCCCCTGGAACGGCGCGCCGTCGTACCACATGTGCTGGTAGACCACGAGCTCGTCCCGACCCTGGAACAGGTCGACGAACGGGACCGGCCCGTCGACGCCGGTGACCTCGACTGCCCCGTCGAGCTCGACCATCGGCAGCCGCCGCCGGGCCGCGGCGATCGCGTCGCCCTCGCGGGTGTGCGCCTTCTCGCGTACCAGCAGGTCCTCGCGCGCCGCCTGCCAGGTAGCCAAGTCGACCACGGGCGGCTTGCCGGGGAGGTTGCTGCTCGCGTTGCTCGGCGTGGTCGTCATGGTGTGGTTCCTTTCTCGTTGGTTTCGTCGTCGTGTCGGAGTGGGGCCTGCACCGCCGGAGCTGGCGGGCGCGTTCTTCCCCTCGGGGTGGCCCTCAACGGTGACGAACAGATCTGCGGTCAGCGTGGTCGTCGGCTGATTCCGCTAATCTTACAACCATATGGTTGCAGGTGGGAAGGCCGGCGAAGACCATGCTGATCGCATCTTCCGGGCGCTGGCCGACCGCACCCGGCGCGACATCGTCCGCCGTGCCATGGGCGGGACGCTGTCGGTGTCGGGGTTGGCCCGCCTGTATCCGATGAGCACCACCGCTGTGCAGAAGCATGTGGCCGTCTTGGAGGAGGCCGGGCTCGTGCACCGGACCCCCCGGGGCCGTGAGCAACTCGTTCAGACCAATATCGACACCGTCGCCGAGGCGGGAGAGTTGCTCGCCCAGTTCGAGCAGCTGTGGCGTGATCGACTCGGGCGCATCGGTGACGTGCTCGCCGAGCCAGAACGAGGAGAACGCCGATGACCGTGCTCGCCGTGCACCGCGACCCTGTCGCCCTGACGCTCACGATCGTGTCCGAGTTCGACGCACCGGCGGCGCGCGTCTGGCAGGTTTGGGCCGACCCCCGACAGCTCGAACGATGGTGGGGGCCACCGGCCTATCCCGCGACAGTCGTCGACCACGACCTCACACCTGGGGGCCGCGTCACCTACTACATGACCGGGCCCGACGGTGAGACGTACCACGGGTGGTGGCGAGTCATCGCCGTCGACACGCCCCACTCGCTCGAGATCGAAGACGGGTTCGCCTTCGACAGCGGACGGCCGAACGACGACCTGCCGACCACATCGGTCGAGGTTCGCCTCACCGCCGCTACGGCCGCCAAGACCACGATGACGATGACCTCCCGCTTTGCCTCGATCGACGACATGGAACGGGTCATCGCCATAGGCCAGGACGAGGGTCTGGCGCTCGCGGTGGGACAGATCGACGCGATCCTCGCCGCCCCGATGTAGGACGGCTAACCGCAGGCGAGGCCGTGGTGCTCGCGGAACGCGATCTGCGCAGGGTTTCAGTGGCGTGGTCCTCGATTGGGCTTGACCTTCATGTCGACTGTAAGGCCTACCGTCGCCACCATGAGCACGACCTTCCAGGTGTCCACGACAACGTCGGTGCCGCTCATCGTCAAGGCAGATCCGGACCCGGCCGGCGCCACCGATGACGTACCCATCGCGTGCACCCTCGGCGCCGGAGCGATGTCGAGACGCCTCGACGAGTGGAACGCCCTCCTGGCCGACAAGCAGCAACTCCTTCGCGGCGTCGCCGCCCGTCTCGCCCTCGACGACGGTGGCCTGCGGCTCGAATTCGGCCCGAACACCGACATCGCCGAGATCGCCCGTCTCGCGGCCGCCGAGCAGGGATGCTGCCGGTTCTTCACCTTCGCCCTCACCATCGACGATCGAGGGATCGCCCTCGAGGTCCACGCCCCTGCGGACGCGCAACCCGTCCTCACCGCCCTCTTTGGCGCACCGGACTGACGACATGGCCGCTCCCAGCCCCAGCGCCGGCCTCGGTGTCCTCGGCGTCGGTGCGGCCGCATGCGCCGCCTGTTGCGCCGGGCCGATCCTCGGGTTCCTGGCCGCCACCGGCATCGCCTCTGCGCTCGGCGCCGTCGTCTTCGGCGTCGTCGGGCTCATCGTCGTTCTCGCCATCGCCGCCGGGCTCCTGCTTCTGCGACGCCACCGAGCCGCCCGGTGCACACCGACCTCCGGACCGGTCACGCTGGACGCCCCACAACGCAAGCCCGGGAGCACCGCTGGCGACTCGGCAGCGACCAGGCCGTAGCTGTCCCATGCTCGCCGTTGAAGCTCGCCGACCGCGCACTCGTGACTGACCGCAAGCAACTCGTTCAGCGCCTTGTCGACGACGTCATCAACGCCGACAGGCCGGACCTGCTCGACGATCTCGCCACCACACCTGTCGCTCGCACTCTCCGGCGCGCCTTCGGTCAGTTCCGAGCCGCGTTCCCCGACTGGCGCCAGGACATCGTCGAGCTCGTCGGTGAAGGACCCACCGTCGTCGCCCGGTTCCGGTGCTCGGGCACCCACCTCGGGCCATGGCGAGGCCTGGCTCCCACCGGCCGCACCATGAACATCGACGAGGTGTATTTCTTCCGGATCGAGGATGACCGCATCACCCGCGTCTGGGAGCTCGAGGACACCTGGACCCGTTACCGACAACTCCACGGCGCCTCCGACAGGCTCGGAGAGCGCGGTTCCGTCGACCGAGCGACTGGCGCGGCGCGATGGCAACCTCGTTGATGCAAGTCCGGGAGTTCATCGAGTGAGTGATTTTCCAGACGGTTGGTGCCCGCCGAGCGATCTCGATCGGGCAGTCGGCGCATTTCAGCGTCACGCCTTCGCGGCGCTCCTTGCTGGTCAAGCGCCGTCTGTCGCGGACGTGGCGGAGGACGCGGGTCGGGACACGGCCGGTGTCGCCGAGGCGGTTTCCTGGCTGGAGGCGCACGGTCGACTGGAACGCGACGGGGACGTGCTCGTCGGCGCCCACGGGCTCACCCGGCGCCCGACCGCCCATGCGCTCGTGATCGGCGAGCGACGATTGCACACCTGGTGTGCGTATGACGCCGTGGCCATCCCTGTGGCCCTAGGGGTGACCGCCCGAGCGGCAACGACCTGCCCGACGTGTGAGCGTGAGCTGATCGTCGATGTCAGCGACGGCCACCTGCCCGACGCCCCGATGCCGGTGCTGTGGCTGCCGCTCGGTGTCTGCGAGAACGTGATCGAGGACTTCTGCGTCCACGCCAACCTGTTCTGCAGCCGGGAACATCTGGACTCCTGGCGCGACGCCAGCGGCAACCAGCTCGGTGAGGTCGTCACGCTCGCCGACGTCCCTGCTCTCGCCCGAAGTGGGTGGGCTGACATCGCTCCCAGCTCGTAGCCGGTCACCCCGAGACGTATCGGTTCGGTGCTCAGCCGGCGCTCGGGTCGTCCGGGACGGCGGGGCGTGCGTCGCTCTCGGCCGCATCCACGGGCCAGAAGAGCATGCAGCCGATCTGGTCGTCGCGGCGCAGCACCCAGTTGGACACGGCCAGGACCTCGCAGCCCGCATAGCCACGGACGGCGGCAACCAGCATCGAGGTCCCGTAGAACAGCAGGGCCGCGTCGCTGGTGACCGATAGGGCCGGGGCGTACCAGGGCGTCAGGTACAAGACGGCGAATACAGCGATGTTGATGAGGTACGCGAGCGGTCCGGTGGCCTGGAGACGACGGGGATGGCGGCTCGCCCGCCAGCGCTGCCAGCCGAGGACCACGAGAGGGAAGCCCACGAGCCCGAGTGCCCAGGCCCAGGGGTCGAAGCCAGCCGACAGGTGACCCTCGGCCACGCTGGCGACCAGTAGTGCGCCGACCACGACCCGCGAGGCCGTTCCCCACGCTCCGATCGACCGACGGCTGTCACCGGTCCGCTCTTCGATGTGTCGGGGGGCGGTGTTCGTCCTCACGACCGTGACGGTAAAGCCTCCCCTGTGCTGGAGGGTCAAGCCCTTCGTCAGGCGGAGCGGCGGGGTGCGATGACGTGGCAGACGCGCTGGGGGTCGCAGTCGGCGGGGTCCAGACCTCGCGCTTCTGCGGCAAGCCGGCGTAGGACACCCTGGAGGTCCTGCAGCTCGGCGACGCGCTGGCCGATCTCGTCCGCACGGCGTTCGAGCAGCGCGACAACGTGAGTGCACGGGGTCTGGCCGCGTTCTCGAAGAGCCACGACCTGGCGGATCTCACCGAGGGTCAGCCCGACGGCCTGGGCGGCCCGGATGAACGCGAGGCGGTCGATTGCCGGGTCGTCGTAGTCGCGATAGCCCGACGGTGTGCGCTCCGGCGGGTCCAGCACGCCGATGTCCTCGTAGTAGCGGATGGTCTTGACCCCGACACGCGAGCGGTCCGCGAGCTCACCGATGCGCACCACACCAGGCTACGCCCCTTGACCTTCCGGGACACTGGAAGGTTTACCGTCCCGCTCGGAAGCGATTCCGGCACGTCGCAGGCGGCGCTGGTTGGATCAAAGGGAGAGGACGGGATGGTGGACTACGACCTCGCGATCGTCGGCTCGGGCGGCGCCGCGTTCGGTGCCGCCATCGAAGCCCGACGCCGAGGGGCCCGCGTTGTCATGGTCGAGGGAAACGTGGTGGGAGGCACGTGCGTGAACGTGGGCTGCATCCCGTCCAAGACGCTTCTCGCCGCCGCCACAGCCCGCCGTACCGCCAGCTCGCACCCCTTCGCGGGGGTAGCGACTTCGGCTGGACCGGTGGACCCCGCCCCCCTGATCGGGCAGAAGGACGAGTTGGTCGCCGAGATGCGCCAGCACAGGTACCTCGACCTCGCGGACCTGTACGGGTTCGAGATCGTCTCCGGCCACGCCCAGTTCAGGGACACTGCGACCCTCACCATCGACGGCCACGACGTGAGTGCTGGCGCCTACCTCGTCGCCACCGGCAGCGAATCAACCATTCCCCCACTGCCGGGACTCGCCCAGGCCGACTTCCTGACCTCGACCACAGCGATGGAACAATCGAGCCTGCCCAAGCGGCTGGTGACCATCGGCGGGGGGTTCGTCGGGCTGGAGCTGAGCCAGCTGTACGCACGGCTCGGCAGCCGTGTCACGATCATCGGCCGCCTCGCACCCCGCGCCGAACCAGAGTTGGCGTCCCGGCTTCGGATGATCCTTGCGGAAGAGGGCATCGACGTCGTCAACGCCCGCGCCACCGCCGTCGCAGCCCACGGTCGCACCAAGTCGGTGCACACCGACCGGGGACGCAGCTTCGACGGCGACGCCGTCCTGGTCGCCGCCGGCCGCCGCGCCCGCCTCGACGGCCTCGAACTGCGGGCGGCGAGGGTCGAGATCGACGATGCCGGGTTCGTCACCGTCGACGCCAGCCTGCGGACGACCAACCCCCGCGTCTACGCAGCGGGGGACGTCACCGGCGGCCCCCAGTTCGTGTACGTCGCCGCTGCCCAAGGCCACCTCGCGGCCACCAACGCACTGGCCAACAGCGACGACACGATCGACTACACGGGCCTGCCGTCGGTCGTGTTCACCGACCCCCAGCTCGCCTCTGCCGGGCTCACCGAGGCTCAGGCCGTCGAGGCCGGCCATGACTGCGACTGCCGAGTGCTCGGGCTCGACAATGTGCCCCGCGCGCTCGTCGAACACGACACCCGCGGAGCCATCAAGCTGGTCGCCGACCGGCGAACCGGCAAGGTCCTCGGGGTACACGTGCTCGCCGCCGGCGCCGGTGACCTCGTCCTGGCCGGGGTCTACGCCATCAAGTTCGGGCTCACCATCGACGACCTCGCCACCACGTGGGCGCCCCACCTGACCATCTCCGAAGCCCTCCGCCTGGTCGCGCAATCCTTTACCCGTCCCATCGACCAGCTCTCCTGCTGCGCCGCCTGACCAGGCCCGCCGACAAAGAAGGACCACCACCGTGGCCGCTAGCGATGCCACCGTCCGATCCGTGCTCTGCCCGACGTGCGGGTGCTCACTCGTCCGCTTGGGAGTCAGCCGCGAACAGGCGTTCCACGCGGCGCACGAGCGCGACCTCTACTTCTTCTGCTGGCCCGCCTCGAGGACTGGTAGTCGACGCGACCGGCACGGACTCGTCGCGTGGTCATGGGGACCGTTGTCGATCAGGAGGCCACGTCGCAGCGGAGCCGGTAGAACGCTTGGCGCAGCCCGCAGCGGGTGCGGGCCGCCTCGGCGCGGAGTCCCGGATGCGCCCCCGCCCGGGCCACGCGTTCGCGGCGGGTCATGGTTGCGGACGCTGGTCCGTGAACGCGAAGAAGACCCGCCCCGGAGGGCGGGCCTCGACGCTCTCTGGGGGAGGGATCTACGGGTGCAGCCCGTTGGTGTGGCCGTTGCAGCTTGCCCCCGGCCCCATCTCGTGCATCACGTCCGTGATGGCCGAGGCCCCGTGGCCGTCGCCCAGCAGTTCCTTGGCCACGTTCTTGGTGTGGCCCCAGTTCTGCACGCGCCCCGCCTCGAAGGGGTCCCCCCCGCCGGTGGGATCGTCGTTCTGCCCCGAGAACGAGCAGATCGAGTTGGCGTTGAACTGGTTGATCGGCGTCGGCTTGCCGTTGCCGGTGATCTCGCCTGCGAACGCCGCGCTCGGCGTCACGACAATCCCGACAGCCACCGCAATCGCGGCGATGAGCTTCCTCATGCTGGTTCCTCTCCGTCTGCGCACGACGGACCGCCCGCCGCACAGATCCGGAAACCCTAAACCGCAACGGCGATCCCTGGCCACTCAATGTGGCCGGCAGGCGTGTCCTGCACACCGACAGTGGCTGCGCCCTGGATCACCCGCCGGTCAGCCGGACGGTCGGTGGCCGGGGAGTTGCGAGACGGTCGTCGGCGCGCCGTCGCGGATGCGGCGCAGCACGGCCTCGTTGGGTGACCGGGATCCCTCGTCGGTGGGCAGGCTGAAGTCGGTGTAGAGGACGCGCCGTTCCCGCTCCACCGGGGGCTCGCTCATGTGGAGCGTGCAGCTGCAGTGCACGGTCACATCGCCGGTCTGGGTGGGCAGGTCGATCTGCGGCAGGTCGAGGTCGCGGCGCACGAACGCCGGCTGGATGAGGGCCCGGTGCGAACCGGCGACCACCCGCAGCTGTCCCGATCCGGCGCCGGCCCCCGTGACCGAGATGCCCACGGTGAGCGAGCAGCAGCGATACGAGTGGCTGCCGAGCGAGCAGTCCTTGTGCCACGGCACGTCCGAGATGCCCTCGACAACGCCGACCGGCTTCACCAGCGCCTCGGCGCGATTGGTGTTCCCGCCCGGTTTGCCGTGCCGGTGACCGTCGGCGGTGAATCCGGCGATGGCGTGGACGCGGTCGTCGGCGAGCAGCGCTGCCGCGGTCGGTGACTCCTGCTGGAAGTACTGCATGCGCACCAGCCGGTCGGCGCCCTCATGGGTCTTGGCCCACCACGACCGCCCGTCGCCCCGCTCGTAGCCGGGTGCCGCGTCGTCCATCTCGGCCGAGATCCGTGCCATCTCGGCATCGTCGAACACGCCCCGGAGGTGCAGGAAGCCGGCCTCGGCCAGGAACCACGAGATCTCCTCGGGATCGTCGTCGAGGCGGAACGAGCGCCCCAGGTCGAGCGGCCCGCCGTCCGGGTCGACGAACGACACGTCGCCGGCCACGTGGGCACGCCGCCCGTCGAGCACCGACCGCAGCACGACCCACCAGTCGAGGAAGTGCTCGAGGCGGCCGCGAGGCATGTCGAGGTCGCCGCCTGTGAGGAACCCCATGGGCGTGCGCAGGTCGTTCACGAGGTCGTGGAGTCCATCGGCATCGAGGCGGACGACGGCACCGGCCTCGTCGACGCCGGGTTCGACCACGAGGCCGCCATCGCCGTCGCCGTCGAGCCGCACGGTCCACGCCCCGCCGTCGACCTCGAACCCGAACGGACCCACGCCGAGCTGGCGGGCGCCGGCGAGGGCCAGCGGCCCGCATGCAGCCCAGCGGTCGGGCAGCTCCTCGCCGAAGAACTCGCCGGCGTCGACGGGACGGACATCGGCACCCGTGCGGGTGCGGAGATCGACCGAGCGCATGAGCGATTCTTGCGCGCGCGCCGGCTCAGCCGCGGGGGAACTTGCTGACGACCCCGATCGCTCGCGATCCACTGCCGATGGCCGCGGGATGCTCAGCCAGGTCCGACACGATGACGGCGCAGTGTTATCGTCACGCCGGGTGGCAATGGCACCTCGGTCTGCATGAGTTCGTGCACGGTCGAGGTAGCTCGGGAAGTGGCTCCGACAGGCAGGCATCGGAGGGCGGGATGGCACAGGTCGACGACGTACTGCTGTGGGCGGTCGCCCGACACGGCGACCAGCACGCGTTCGGCGCGGCGCGTCCGTCGCCGGCACGAGCAGCGGACGGGGGCGGTTGAGCGTGCGGATCGGGCTCGCCCTCTCGGGGGGTGGACATCGCGCCACCGCGTGGGCGCTGGGCTCGCTGGCGGCGCTGGTGGCGACAGCGGCGAACCCTGACGTCGTGTCGGTGTCGTCGGTGTCGGGCGCGTCGATCGCGAACGGCGCCGTCGCCAAGGCGGGCGACTTTCGGCACTTCGACGACTCGACCGACTTCGCCGCGGCTGTCGGTCCGACGCTGCGGGTCACGGGCGTCGACGGCCTCTTCTTCCCGGGGAAGGCGACGCGGGCCTACCTGCTGACCACGCTGGGCTTCGCCGGACTGACCGTGGTGGCCGCCATCGGCGTGGTCGCCGCGCTCATCGCTGCCGGGCGTGAGTCGCAGCTGGTCGGCTATGCCGTCCTCGGGGCGGTTCTGGGCGCGGGTGTCGGGTGGACACTCGCCGGGCTGGTGCGGCTGCCCCGGGTCCCCCTGGCCGTCGCTGGTACCGCGCTCGGCGGGCTCGTCGCCTGGGGCGGCGCGGCGCTGACCGGAGGGCTCCACGGCGGTGGCCTGTGGGTTGCGCTGGTCGGACTCGGCGCCGGCTGGCTGCTGACGGCGTGGGTCATGCTGGTGCTGCTGTCGGGTCGGGGCAAGGCCGTCGAGAGGGCGTTGGCGGCGGGGCTGCTCTCCCACCCGGCCGAGAGCCGGCCCCTGATGCTCGGGGAGATCGCCTCGGGTGTGAACCATGTGCTGTGCGCCACCGACCTCGAGTCGGGTGACCAGTTCTACCTGGCGCCACGGTTCCTGTACGGCTTCCGGGAAGGCATCTCGACGACGGGTCCTGCCTCCATCTCGTTGGCGGCCGCGGTCCAGGCCTCGGCGGCGCTGCCCGGCGCGTTCCCGCCGTCGGTCATCGCGACCGGGCCCTTCGTGCGCGACCCGTCGATCAGCCTCCCGGCGCCTCCACCCGAGCGGGTCGTGATCAACGACGGTGGCGTGTACGACAACATGGCAGATCAGTGGGAAAGCGGGCTGGAGGCCCGTCTGTCCATCTGCGAGTCGCTGCGGGAGATCCAGGAACCGGCGGAGGTCCTCGTCGTCGCCAACGCATCGCAGGGATGGGACTGGCGGCACTTCGACGCGACCGGTCGCATCGGCCACGAGGTGCTCGGGCTCCAGCGCGACCAGGGAGTGCAGTACGACGTCAGCACCGCGCGGCGCCGCAACCAGCTGTTGGACCGGTTCCGCCGCAGCAAGGAGGTCGGCACCGGCCTGGTCGGCGTGATCGTCATGATCGACCGGGTCCCGATGAACCTGGCCGAGCCGTTCGCCGGCGGTCACGACGAGGTCGCCGAGAGGGCCCGCAAGGCGGTGGCGTTCATCGAGGCCCAGCACAGCGAGCTCGACTGGAAGGCGATGGCAGACCGCAACGGCGCCGTGGCCACGACGCTCGGCCCGATCGGGACGGCGACGGTCCTGGACCTGATGGAGCACGCCTACACCTCGACGATGGTCGGGTTGTACGTCCTGCACGGCATCGGCTCGCTCGCGCCGTTTCCCCGGAACCTGTACGCGGCAGCGATGGAGGCGTGACGACTCGCCGGCGTTGACCACGGCGAGTTGGAGATGTAGTGCTTCGCGTAGCGGAGGAGTGGCGGACATGCAGGGACTTCCTGGTGCACAGGATCAGGCCGTCGTCGAGAAGGTCGACCCGAAGGTCGACGTCTTCATCAACGGGTCGACGGAGGTCAACTTGGGCCGGGCGGTGCAGAGTGCGTCCGTCGCGGCACCGGCGCCCGTACGAGCAGGCGAGAGCGCGCCCGCCCGCACCGGGTGGGCGCCGCCTCCCTTCGGGGACCTCGCCGAGGCGGAGATCATCGAGCGCCTGACGCCGGCCGAGGCCGCCCGCCTGCGCAAGGAGCGGCGGGGCGGGGACGAGCCGCCCGACGTCGACTTCAGCCTCTTCGTCGAGCTCGACCGCGACCTCGAGCCCGAGCGCCTCCGGGACGCCCACGCCGAGGTCGAGCGCCTGGCGGACCGCGTGCGGTGGAAGGGCATGTCGGCGACCGTCGAGGTACCGGGGCGCAACGTCCGCGACCTGCACAGCGTGGCGGGACTGACCTACGTCGAACCGGGCCTGCCACTGCGCGGCCCCGAGCCGCTCGTCGGCGACGGCGGGGACACCGGCGCTCCCCGCACCAACCTGCGCCGGGTGAGCGCTGCGTCCCGCCGGCACCGAGACGGCGAGGGCGTGCTCGTCGGCATCATCGACGTCGGCGGCTTCGACTTCGCCCACCCCGACTTCGCCTCGCACGAGGGGCCCGGGACCCGGTGGGTGGCGATCTGGGACCAGCACGGGACGATGCGGCAGCACCCGGCGGCCAGGGGCGGCGAGCGGTTCGCCGCCCTCGACTACGGCAGCGAGATCCGTCAGGAACACATGAACGCGGCCATGGCCGCCGCCCCCGTCCGCCGCATGGCGGCCACGACGCTCGAACCGCAGTCGGTGATGCAGCGGGCCTCGCACGGGACGCACGTGGCGTCGATCGCCGCCGGCAATCGGGGCGTCGCCCGGCGCGCGCACCTGGCCGGCGTCCTGGTGGCACTGCGCCCGGAGGACGTCGACCCGGCGTCAAGCTTCTACGACTCGACGCGCATCGCCGACGCGGTCGACTACCTCCTGGCACTGGCCGCCGAGATGGGCGGCCAGGACAGCCCGCTACCGGTGTCGATCAACATCAGCCTGGGCACGAACGGCCACGCCCACGACACGTCGAGCGCCATGGCACGCTGGATCGACCACGCCCTGACCTCACAGGGACGCTGCGTGTCCGTCGCCGCCGGCAACGCCGGGCAGGTCGAGCCCGACCGGCCGGGCGACCGGGGGTTCGTGACGGGGCGGATCCATGCCAGCGGCCGCTTCGCCGGCACAGGGCTGCGCCACGAGCTCGGCTGGGTCGTGGCCGGCGACGACGTGGCCGACGTCTCGGAGAACGAGCTGGAGGTCTGGTACAGCCCGCAGGACCGCATCGACGTCGAGATCCGTCCGCCGGGCGGCGCCTGGATCGGACCGATCAGCCCGGGCCGGAAGATCCGCAACGAGCTCCTGCCGAACGGGACCGTGCTCAGCGTCCACAGCGAGACGTACTACCCGGCCAACGGCGCCAACCGGATCGCCATCCTGCTCTCCCCGTTCTTCGGCCCCTCGGTGGACGGTGTCCGCAAGGTCGGTCCGATCGCCGGCGGCGAGTGGCGGGTGCGGCTGACGGGACGCGTCGTGCGAGACGGCCGCTACGACGCCTGGATCGAGCGCGACGACGCCCGCCGGATCGGCGGGGTGGGCGGGCGAGGCTGGTGGTATCCGTCGTCGTTCGCGCCGGGCACGTACACCACCGATCGGATGGTCAACACCCTCGCCTGCGCCGAACGGGTCGTGTCGGTGGCAAACGTCGATCTCGCCCAGAACCGGGCGCACGTGACCTCCAGCCGCGGCCCGACCCGCGACGGACGCTGCAAGCCCGACATCGGCGCCGACGGCACGGCGGTCCTGGCCGCGTGCGGATTCGACCGCAGCCGGTCGTGGATCGAGATGACCGGCACGAGCATGGCCAGCCCCTACGTGTGCGGCGTCGCCGCCCTGATGCTGACCATCGCCCCCGGCCTGACGTCTGCGCAGGTCCAGGGGATCATGTGCACGACCTCGGCGCCGCTGGCCGGCCACGACTTCGCCTGGCGCAATGACACCGGGTTCGGACTCATCGCCGCCGACGACTGTGTGAAGGCGGCGGTCGAGTACGAGCGGGGTCAGAAGGGCAGCCAGCTGTGAGACTCAAGGCCTTCCACGCCGCCGACGGCGATTGCCTCATGCTCACGTCGGCCGACGGACATCACGCCATGATCGACGGGGGCCGCGCCGGCACCTTCGACAAGCTGACGTGGCCGGTGCTGCGGACGATGGCGGACGCGGACGAGCGCATCGACCTGCTCGTCGTCAGCCACATCGACGCCGACCACATCACCGGCGTCCTGCGCCTGCTGCGGGCCGTGGCCGCCTGGGCCGTCCACGACTTCCAGACGACCGAGGGCGGCAACCCCACGGCGCCGCAGCCCCCCGTCGACCGGCCACCCGCCATCGGCACGGTCTGGCACAACTCGTGGCGGGCGCAGCTGGACGACCTGGCGGGGCCGATCGAGGCAGTCCTGGGCCGGGCCGAGGATGCCCTGGCCATGGCCGGCTTCGACGCTGCCACGGCCCCGAGCCACGTCGTACGCGTCGTGAACGCCCTCGACGGGCTGGCCGAGAGCATCCCGGCGGGCGTCGAGCTGCTGCGCCTGATCGAGGACGACACACCCATCCCGCGTAACGATCCGTTCGACGACCTGGTGCTGCTCAAGGCTCCGCCCCACGTCCAGGAGCTCGGCCGTGCACGACTCACGGTGATCGGCCCGTCCGAGGAGCACCTCGAGGTGCTCCGCGACGAGTGGCGCAAGTGGTTGAACAGTCTCGGAGCGGCCGAGGGCCGCGCCCCCCGCCCCGGCCCGGAACCACGAGACAACGGCGTCCTGGACGTCGTCCAGGCCCGCGCCGCCGGCCTCGCGGAGGCCGAACGGTTCATGGCGTCGCTGGCCAACGCGGCCGAGATCATCGAGTCCACCGATCCGTCCAAGGTCACGCCGCCCAACCACGCCTCGATCACGCTGCTGGCCGAGGAGGACGGGCGAACGTGCCTGCTCACCGGCGACGCCGCCGAGCACGAGCTCATCGACGGCCTGAGGGCTGCCGGCCGGATCGTCGACGGGACGTTCCGCTGCAACGTCCTGAAGGTCCAGCACCACGGGTCGGAGCACAACCTGAGTGTCGACTTCGCCCGCACGGTGCTGGCCGACGACTACGTCCTTTGCGCCGACGGTGCCAACCACAACCCTGATCCGTCGGTGGTGAAGACCATCGTCGAGACCCGTCGCGACGCCGACCCCGGGCCGTTCACGCTCTGGTTCAACTGTTCGCCGGCCCGGACCTCGACCAGGCGGCGGGCCGCGCTGAGCGAGGCGATCTCCGAGGCCACCGCTGCGGCCGCGGCCGATCCGAAGGTGTCCGTGAACATCCTGGACGACGCCGAGCCGTTCCTCGACGTCCCCGTCTGACGACGGTCGGCGTGACCGGGGCTGGTCAGGCCCTGCCGATCTCCTCGCGCACGGCCCGGGCTCCGTCGGCCAGAGCCCGCATCTTGCCGAACGCGACCTGGCGCGGGAGGTACTTCATGCCGCAGTCCGGTGCCGGGATCAGGTTCTCGGCCGGCACGTACGGCAGCGCGCGTCGGATCCGCTCCGCGACCACGTCCGCCGTCTCGACGGTGTGGTCACCGAGGTCGATCACGCCGAGGATGATCGTCTTGCCGGGCAGCTCGGCGAGGACGGAGCAATCGAGCTGCGACTGCGCCGTCTCGATCGAGACGGCGTCGCAGGAGCACGCCGCCAACTCGGGCAGGAACGAGTAGCCACTGGGGCGGTCGTGGATGATGGCGGCGTAGCCGAAGCAGATGTGGACGGCGGTGGTGCCGCTGATCCCGTCGAGCGCCCGCTCGAGCGCCGCCACCCCGTAGTCCCTCGCCTTCTCGGGGCGGGCCTGGAGGTACGGCTCGTCGATCTGCACCATGTCCGCCCCTGCGTCGAACAGGTCGCGGATCTCCTCGTTCACGGCCGCCGCGTACGCCAGCGCGGCGCTCGCGTCGTCGGGGTAGTGGTCGTTCTGCGCCTGCTGGGTCATCGTGAACGGCCCGGGAACGGTCATCTTGACGGGGTGATCCGTGTGCCTGCGCAGGAACCGCAGGTCCTCGACCTCCACGGGGTGCCGCCGCCGGATCGGGCCGACGATCCTCGGCACCGGGTTGGGATGACCGCTCCGGTCGAGCGCCGTGCCGGGGTTGTCGATGTCGACCCCGGCGAGCGCCGTGGCGAACCGATTCGAGTAGCTCTCACGTCGGATCTCGCCGTCGGTGATCATGTCCAGCCCGGCGTCCTCCTGGGCCCGGATCGCGAGCAGCGTCGCGTCGTCCTGGGCCTCCTCCAGGTACGGCTCGTCGACGCGCCACAGCTCCCGCGCCCGGACGCGGGGCGGGAACCGCCCCGCCAGCTTCGCTCGATCGATCAGCCACTCGGGCTGGGCGTAGCTGCCCACGAGCATCGTCGGAAAGAGCGGTGGCTGCATGCGGCCTCCAAGGGGCGTCATCGCACCCGGGAGCGGTCATCCCCAGGCACCGGTACCGGGCGCTCGACCGGTCGCGAACCCCTGGCCCACAGCTTAGGAGGCAGGGCGCGGACCCTCAGCGGCCGGCGTCGCCCGGAGGGTGCTCGGCGAACCAGTCGGAGATGGCGGGCATGCTCGCCTCGAAGTCGCCGGGCGCCGAGATGCTGAGCGCCCCGGCGCGGCTGTCGCCGCGGTTCTCGAAGTCGTGGGTCACGCCTCCGGGCACCAGGACGAACGAGCCGGCCGGGGCGTCGACCCACTCGTCGCCCACGAGGAAGCTCATCGTGCCATCGAGTACGAAGAACACGTCGTCCTTTGGATGGGAGTGGGCACCCGGTCCCTGCGTGTGCGGATCGAGCCACCACTCCGAGATCGAGTAACGGCCGGCGGTCTCGGCGCCGTCGGCCTTGAAGACCGCCGAGATCCGACCCATCGGATAGCTCCGACCCTCGCCCGGCTCGAGCACGACCGGTCGGCGGTCGGTCGACGCGGTTGTGTCGGTCACAGTCCCCTCGCGCGCCAGGTCGATCCGTCGACCCGGTTGGACCTCGTGCGTCGTCATCATGTGATCTCCTCCTGCGGGTCTCGTGTCTCGTGCTCACCTCTCGCGACGTTGTTCCCCGTTCGCCTCCGCCGGTTCGCGAACCCGGCCCCGATCGAGCGGGAGACAACCCAGCGATCACCAGTCGGTTGCGGCAGCGATCGGTCGTGGGCGCGGGATCCGCACGAGGCGGTGCGGTGGCGGGTCGGGCTGGCGTACGAGGGTGCGTTCGAGTTCAGCGCGTACGAGGCCGACCTGCGCCGCGCGGCGTGACGATCGGACGGGCTCTCACCCGTCGACCACGCAGAAGTCGTTGCCCTCGGGATCGCGCATCCACGTGTGGTGGTCGAACTCCGCCCGCACGGTGGCGCCGAGGGACACCAGGCGCCGGACCTCGGCCGGCCGATCCGCCGTGGCGACGTCGAGGTGGAGCGGGGTCTTGGCCACGGGCGGCGGGTCGACGCGCTGGAAGCAGATCTCGACGTGCGGGCCGTCCACGATCACGACCGGGTCCGTCTCGGGCGTGTGGCCCTGCGCGGCAAGGCGGGCGATCTCAGCGTCGTCGTAGGGGCGGACCTCGAACCCGTCCAGCACCGACGCCCAGAACCGCGCCAGCCCGGAGGGATGGCGGCAGTCGACGACGATCTGCGCCAGCCGGGCCATCACCGCGCCGGCCTGTGGGCCAGGAGGTGGGCGTGCGGGGTCCGCACGGCGGCGGGGTCGAACGGGTCGGTCATGGCAGGCCGGACCCTACCGCCGCGGTCCGACGGGACCTCTGGACGAACCCAAACGGTAAGTGTACAGTTACGTTCGTGGTCACTTACCGAGTAGATGGGCTGACCGCACTTGCGGATCCGTCGCGCCGGGCGATCTTCGAGGCGCTGCGGGACGGGCCCATGGCCGTGGGCAAGCTGGCGCAGCGGTTCCCGATCAGCCGCCCCGCTGTGTCCCAGCACCTCCGGGTCCTGAAGGACGCCGGCCTCGTGGTCGACGACGCGGTAGGCACCCGGCGGCTGTACCGAATCCGACCGGAGGGGGTGGCCGAGTTGCGTGCCTACCTGGACCGGATGTGGAACGACGCGCTGACCGCCTTCGCGGCGGCCGTCGAGCAACAGCAGAGTGAGGAGAACTGATGACCCAGCCGACGATCTACGCTCCGGTGGTCCGGTCGATCACCGTGGCCACCTCCCGGGACCGGGCGTTCAAGGTGTTCACCGAGCAGATCGGCACCTGGTGGCCCAAGGACTACAGCATCGGTGACGCCGACATGGCCGACTTCGTGGTCGAGCCCAAGGTCGGCGGCCGCTGGTACGAGATCGGCGTCGACGGCGCGGAGTGCGACACCGGGCGGGTCCTCGTCTACGAGCCGCCGGAACGCGTCGTGTTCGCCTGGCACATCAACGGCGAGTGGCAGTTCGACCCCGACCCCGAGCACGCCAGCGAGGTCGAGGTGCGGTTCGTCGCCGACGGCCCGAACAGCACGCAGGTCGAGCTGGAGCACCGCAGCTTCGAGCGCCACGGCGACACCGCCGCCGGCGTGCACCGCGCCGTCGGCGACACGTCCGGCTGGAACTACTGCCTGGAGCGGTTCGCGGCCGCGGCCGCCTGACCGGCGTCGCGCCCGGGTCTCACCCGCAGGTCCACTCGACCTGCGGAGGGCGGACCCGGGCGCACAGCGGCATGCCGCACGAGTCCGTGAGGCCGAGCCGGGCCACGAGCGGCCCCTCCCCCGCGGCGGCGCGGGACAGGACGCCCGGATCGATGTCCGCCAGGTGGAGCTTGGCCCGCCGGAACATGGCGAAGGTCCCCTCGCCGTCGACCGTGCCCCAGGTCAGATACAGGAAGCGGTCGCCCCGCTTGCCCTGCGCGAACGGCCCGCCGATGTCGACCGTGCCGTCGGGGCCGGGGCGGGTCGGCACGTCGAGGTTCCAGGTGGCGGACGGGGCATCGCCGGGGACCAGCTCATACGGCTCCCGCCCGCGCTGCAGCCCGACGTGGACCCCGTGGTAGCTCGTCGGCGCGTCCGCCGGCGCGCAGGAGCCACCGGGCAGGTCGACGGCCTCGACGCGGATCTGCATCGCCCCATCATGGCGGTCCGGGCCGCGCTCGGTGCGGCCCCGCGTCGGCTGTGCGACGGCGGCGACCTGGCGGAGTCGTGCCGGCGCGTCGACGTGCCGACGCTGATCGTGGACGGCACCGCCGACATCCGCCCCCGGGACGCGGTCGACTCGCTGGCGGCCGCCCTGCCGTCGGTGCGGCGGGTGGCGCTGGAGGCGGCCGGCCACCTGCCGTGGGTCGAACGTCCGTCGGCCGCTGATCATGGCGCCCCACTCGGTCATCCATTCGTCGATGACCACCCGGGCTGGCGTCGGGCGGCGTGACGTGGTCGTGATCCGGACCTCAGGGGTCAGGCGCAGGCCGCCCGCATGGACGAGGGCAGGTGGTCGGCGGGCTCGTCGCCCTCCGACCGCATGACATCGGCGATGTCGCACGTGGTGGCGGTGGCCTGCTGGTCGAGGACGTCCAGCTCGCCCAGCTCGTCGGCGGCAGCGCCGAGGCCGGTGCCGCCCGCGGCCGCCGTCGTCTCGATCGAGGCGAGCACCTCGGCGCGGCGCTCGAAGATCCCCATCAGGTCGTCGTAGAGCGAGGCGGAACCGCCGTCGGCGGAATCGGCCGCAGCCCGCAGGTCAGGCTCGTTCACCTCGATCCAGGCGGCGGCGTCGTTGGCCGCCACCGCGAGGCCGCTGGCATCGTCGCCGCTGCCCTCGTCGGCCACGTGCTGGTGCTTGTCCCGCCAGTCCTCCGCCACCGGGCCGAAGTCGTCCATCGCGTCGGCGGCGTCCCCGTCGCCGTCGCCGCCGGCGATGTCACCGAGATCGTCCCCCACGCTGCCGAGCACGACGCCCACGGCCAGGGCGAGCAGCAGTCCCGCCGCGGCCAGGACGATGAGCATCAACAGCACCGGGGCCGGTGGGTGATCGGCGTCCGGGACCGGAGTGACCACCGGCTCCGGTCGATGCTCCTCGTCGATCTGGCGGGTGCCGCACTCCGAGCAGAAGTTCGACCCCGCTTCGACGAGGCTGCCACAGGCCTTGCACCGGTGCAG
>Ga0075418_10003046_pt1 | contig 19138 bp, 19 predicted proteins | sample SoiMetdeltSBSDD2_FD_81776 | JGI IMG/M metagenome (GOLD analysis project Ga0075418, IMG submission 81776) | Bulk soil microbial communities from a Populus tree surrounding site in Tennessee, USA - Soil MetaG P. deltoides SBSDD2 | ecosystem: Environmental > Terrestrial > Soil > Tree plantation...
TGACGACGTCTTTCTCGTGAAGATCGCTTATTGGATCGGACGCTGAGGACGTGCCGACGGGCCTCAGAGACACAGAGCCACAGAGATCGCTAGAACTTGGGTACGTGCGGCACCCTTAGGCACCCCCAGCCGTCCCAGGCACGGCGAGCGGAGATCTGGTGCGCGGCTATCCTCGTGCTGGCCAGCGAACGTCGAGCGGTTCATCAGGCGGAAAAACGAAACCGCCTGGTTGGAGCGAGTACCGAAAAACGAGGCTGGTTTGGCCTCGCGCATGGGAAATCTCACGGGGCTCGACGGCCTTCGTCCGAGGCGGCGCATGGAGTTGTTGCCGTACGCGGCGGCCCGAGCAGAGTTCGTTGCTCCAGAAGAGACCACCGATCCGTTCAATGACGGCGCCCGCGCGTTCGGCGCGCTTGGCGTGGATATGAAGCTGGGGCTCTCGAGCAACCTGACCGTTGACGCGACCGTCAACCCTGATTTCGGACAGGTAGAAGTCGACCCGGCTGTCGTCAACCTCACGGCGTTCGAGACGTTCTTTCCTGAGAAGCGGGCGTTTTTTCTGGAAGGCGCGCAGATTTTCGGCAGCTTCGGCCAGGGAGGGTCCAACAGTTTCTGGGGATTCAACACGTCCGACCCGATGATCTTCTATTCGCGGCGTATCGGCCGTTCGCCACAGGTCGACCTCGACGATACCGATTTCATCGATCAGCCGGTCGCGACCACGATCCTTGGTGCTGTCAAGCTGACAGGAAAGACGAGCACGGGCTGGAACATCGGGCTGCTCGAGGCGGTTACTGGACGCGAGACCGCCCGTACAAGGGTAGGTGACCTGTCCGAAACCGCAGCCGTCGAGCCAGTCACGAACTACACCGTCGCCCGTGTGCAGCGCGAGCTTGGCCGAAGGGGCGGCGCTGGGTTGATGACAACGGCCGTCACGCGCCGACTCGACACGCCGACGCTCAGGACGTCGCTCATCGCGATCGCGCGTATGTATTCGGCACTGACGCGTATGTGTATCTCGACGGCCAGCGCGAGTGGGTGGTCACCGGGAAAATCTCTGGCAGCCGCGTCAGCGGAAGTGCCGAAGCGGTCGATACCCTTCAACACTCAGCGCAAAGATACTTCCAGCGTCCAGACACGGCGCACGTGACGCTCGATCCGACCCGGACCTCTCTGGAAGGATGGGCGGGACGAGTCAATCTCAATCGGAACAGCGGCCTCTGGCAGGTCAACGGCCGCACTCTGGGGCGTGAGTCCAGGGTTCGAATCGAACGATCTCGGCTCGACGTAGTCTCGGCTTTAGCCGGACTGACCCACGACGCGTCGCACCCGCTCGATTTGCCGCAGGTGCAGCAGATCGTGCCCCGCGTACAAGCGGCACAGATGCTCCAGGCTCTCCTCGCCGCGCTCGACATGCACACCGACGCGTTTCAGCTCGTCTGGCGAGGCCCGCACGAGCAGCCGCAGGTTCGCGCGGCGCAACACCCCGAACTGCTCGAGCGCCAGATTCGGATCCGCCTGGTCGTAGCGAAGCCGCTCGGCCCACAAGTCCTGGTCGTAACCCGTCAGCGTCGGTCGGTCGTGCGCCAGAATCTGACGGATGCGCCAGCCCGATGCAATCTCGGAGTCGGCCAGGTGCTGCAGGATTTGAGTGATCGACCACTTGCCTGGCCGTTCTGCCTGGCGAAGCTGCGCTGCGGAAAGTCCGTCGATCGCGCGCGAGAGGAGAACAGGTGTCTCGCCAAGGACCGCGAGAGGGTCGCGGTGACCGAGCAGATCGAGTACTGCAGTAACGTATGCGGCCGCATGCTCGGCCGCGCCCGACGCGGGATTTGTGTAAACAGACAAAAGTAGCCTCCCGGTAAGTACACGTCAGCTTACGCGCCCACCCGCACAAGTTGAAGACCGCTGGTCCACATCCGGCGCGCGATCTGCAAGGACTTCGGCCGGCGCGAAGCGCCAACTGTGAGGAGTTCATGGCGAGAATTGCCGTAAACGGCCTCGGTCGCATAGGACGCGCCTTCCTCAAGCTCGCATTGAAGCGTCCAGAGCTGGAAGTCGTGGCCGTGAACGACCTGGCCGATCCCGAAAACCTCGTGTATCTGTTGCGCTTCGACTCTGCATACGGGCGCTACGATCAGCCCGTCAGGTTCGACAAGGGAAAAGAGCCAGCCCTCGTAATTGGGAACCACCGAATTCGCTTCTTCCAGGAGCGTGATCCGATCCAGCTTCCCTGGAAGGCGCTCGACATCGACATCGTGGTCGAAGCGACAGGCGTGTTCGAGAGCTTCGAGAAGGCGCGCGTGCACGTCAAGGCTGGTGCGCGGCGCGTCGTCCTGAGCGCCCCGGCAAAAGACGAGGATGGACCCGATGCGCGAACGGCGCTTGTCGGCATCAACCTCGGTGCGCTCGAGGCTGCCACGTTGTCGTCGAACGCATCGTGCACGACGAACTCCGCCTCACCTGTGATGCAAGTCCTGGAGGAGACCGTCGGCGTGCGCAAGGCGTTTCTGATGACCGTGCACGCCTACACAGCCACGCAGAATCTCATCGATGGTCCCGTAAAGGGTCGCGATCTGCGTCGCGGTCGCGCGGCGGCGGCGAACATCGTGCCGTCCACAACCGGGGCCGCCACTGCGGTTGCACGGGCAATTCCGGCGCTGCAGGGACGTTTCGACGGTGTGTCCATGCGAGTACCGGTGCTGACGGGATCAATTTCCACGATCGTCTTCGTCTCGAGCCGACGCACCAGCGCCGAGGAAATCAACGGCTATCTCGAAACCGCCGCTCGCACCGAACGGTGGCGTCGAGTGCTGGACGTGACGCGCGATCCAATCGTCAGCTCCGACATCGTCGGCGATTCACATGCGGCGATTGTGGATTTGTCGTTGACCAAGGTCGTGGATGGCGATTTCTGCTCGGTCTACAGCTGGTACGACAATGAGGCGGGATACGCCCATTCCCTCGTCGAGCACGTGCTCGAAGCCGCTCGGATTCTGGCGCCCGGCGCTGCTGCATGACCGACCTGGGCAGCGACCGCGACGATCCGTAAACCGGTACCAGTGTTGCTCGGTCATCCTCAGGAGCTAGGCTACCCGTGCCATTCAAGGACCTCGACTGGGAAGGAATGGACCCACCCGGTCCAATGACCGAAAGCGCCAGGGAAAGCGGGTTCGACACGGATGTCAATGAGGAAGAGCTCGGCTACTCAGACGAGCTCGAGAACGACGTCACCGACAACGCTGGAGACATCGCTGACGAGGGACCCGGGCATCGCGCATAACTTCAGGTCCGGCTAAAGCCGGATTACACCGGACACTACGTACTTCAGGTCCGGCTGAAGCCGGACACTACGTACAAGAGATCGACTCTGCGTCTCTGTGGCCCGTGATCGTGAGGCGCCTATCGGAGAAACTGGCGAATCTCGTCGATCCTCGCTGCCGCATCTGCCTCGCCAAGCTCGATCAGGCGCCGGACGTAGTCGCTCTGAAACATGACGAGGCTCAGCATGTCGTTCGACCGTGTCTCGCGTGTACCGAGGCCACGCGTCAAAAATCGAAATGGGCGCGGTAATGCGGGCTCGTACTCGTTGGCGAGCCGCCCAAGATCGACCGATGGCCGCAGCATGAGGAGATCGATGTGCCGCAAGCCATTGCGGTCCGAATCAGGCAGCTGCGCTATGAGACCGTTGATGCGCTGCAGCTCGAGCGCATCACCATCAAGCTGATCCAGAAAGATGGCGTTGTACAGCACACCTGCCACTTGGGCAGGAGGGGGGTACGACGTGATCGCAGGCCGATCCGCTTCCTCGCGCGTCCGCGCATACCGTGTGGACACCGCGATGATGCGGCTTGCACCTAGATGAACCGCCGGAGAGAGCGGCGCAGTCAGACGGATCCCGCCGTCGCCGTACCACCTGCCTTCGATTTCCACGGCCGGAAAGAAGAAGGGGAGCGATGCGGAGGCCATCACGTGATCAATCGACAGCCTGCAGGTCACGCTCTTGCGTTGTGGCCGCTCCCACGTCTGGATGCTGCAGTCGTCGCGAGTCTGAACCCAGGTGACCGACTGACCTGTGGTATAGCTCGACGCCGTTAGAGCAAAGGCGCGCAGCCAGCCTGCCTGCAGACTTTGATTGATCCCGGGAATTTCGCCACCGTTCGTGGTCAGAAGTCGTGCGAGCAGATCCCGCAGCGGCGCCGTGTCCACCATGCTTCGCGCAGGCGTCACGGGATAGCTGCCGCCCGCCAGCAGCCGGCCACCCCACCGCAGCGTGCGTGACGTGAGGTCACGCAGATCGACCCTGAACACATCTTCGATCGACAGACCGGCCCAGACGTCGGCAAGCCGCTCGACCTTGCTGGTAAACGGGTCCTGGCATGCAGCGAGATACGCGGCGTTGATCCCGCCAGCCGACACACCGGTGAGGATGCCAGGGACGAGATCAGGGAACTCGCGCGCGAGCACACGCAGCAAGCCCACCTGATACGCGGCGCGGGCGCCCCCGCCGCTCAGCATGAGCGCGAGGTCCGAGTAGGAAGCAGAAGGATTCATCTAGGAGACGCTTAATTCATCTTAAACGTCTCCTACGTAGGCCGGGGCCTTTCGGCCCGGGCCTGCACGCGCTTTCACGCCATTGCCACAGTAACTATGCCGGTCACGACCAAGGCAACGGCCCACACCAGATCGAGGTTGAACCACGCCTTGCGCAGCAGTCCCACACCGAGCTTTTCGAATACCACGAGCGCGACCCCTGCGCTCACGGCAAGGTAACCGACGCTGTGGACGACGGTTGCAAAGACACCCGACCACGTTCCCGTTGTCGCAATTGCGTGATGGGCGTGATGGGGGCTAGCCGCAGCGGCCAGCACGAGGGGCAACACCATCAGTCCAGCGCCGTGCGCCGACGCCATCAGGAACGACCACACGGTCAGATCCTTCATTCCCACCTGCATACCCACCCAGCGCGGGTGTCCGTGACGGAAGAAGCGCGAAATCCCCAAGGCCAGCAGGACAATCGAAACCGCCCACTGGAGCACTCGCAAGGGGACCACTGCGCCTATCAGAACCGCCATCGCGATCGCTGCGGCGATTGCGAGGCCGTGCCCCAACGCAAGCGGCAGCATGGCTCGGCACACCGCAGATCGGCGGCGTTCCTGCATCCCAAGCGCCACGGCGAACAACCACCCCATGCCCGGGTTGATGCCGTGGAACGCTCCGAGCGCTAACAGTCCCCACGACGAATTCATCGTGTCCCACATGATCGCCTCACGCGTAGCAATACGAGTCGGAGGACGCATCGCCCCCTTCGAGCCTGACCTGATGGGGACGCAGACCGTTCGTTTCCACCAGGAACCGCTCATCCAGGGCGATACCGCCTCTGGGATTTACACCCAGCTTCGCGATCCAGCCGCGAATGCCGTCGGGATAAAACTGTTCATCCCAGGTCCGGTAGAGGGAGTTCGTGAGGTACACGCGGCGCCCATCGCGACTGATCTCGACCATCTGAGGGCCACCGTTCAGCGCTTTGTCTGGCTGCATGGGATGAGCCGCGCGCCGGACGATGCCGCCGATCTCCACGGTGCCCGTGAGAAGGGGGTTGAACGGATCGGAGACGTCGTACTGCCGCAGCTCGCCTGTGCCCCAGCACGACACATAAAGGAAACGGTCGTCGACCGAAAGATTGATGTCGGTAACCAGCGGCGGTACAGCGCCGAAGCCTTTCAGCAGCGGAGGGAGCTGCTCCGCAGTGGCCGGCTGCGCCGGGATCTCGATGATCTTCCGAATCTTCCACTGGCCGTTGCCGTTGTTGCCTTCCCGGTACCACAACCAGATCGACGACGAGAGATCCTTCAGGGACGTAACGACGCCCACGAAGCCGTAGGTCTCTGTCGGATTGTGCGCCGGCCGCAGCTCCAGCACCATCTGCTGTTCGGCGCCAAGATCGAGCGTCTGCTGGTGCACGCGCTTCCGCAGATCCCACACGTGCAGCGCGTGGCCGTACTTGCCGCCGAGGAGCAGTTCGGGATTGACGCCCGCTTCCACCATATCGGGTGTGCCCCACTCACTGGTGATCATGGTGTCGTGACCCAGGTGCCACCAGAAGTCGTAGGCGAGGTGCTGCGGTCCGCGATCCGACTCCCAGGGTCCCCGGATCTCGAACGTTTCGGCGTCAAGGACGAAGATCCCGCCCGGTCCCTTGCCCTCGGCAGAGCCGAGCGCGTTGATATAGATCCCGTCAGGACCGCAGTGGGCCGTGTGCGGTCGGCTGTACCCCGTTCGCTTCAAGACCTCTTCGGGCTCGATGACTCTCACCAGACGTGGCTCGCGCGGATTCCACTTGGTATCGAGCACGTAAATGCGCGACGAACGCATGCCCGGCACGACGAGGTACCGCCGTTCCATGTGCGGGTGCGGTGAGTACGGACACAGACAGGAGCTGCACGCATTCCACCCGAAGTGGTGCAGCTCGTCGCCGATGCCGGTCATGTTCACCTGGCTGATCAATTGGCCGAAGCTGCGGGACGCAGGATCCACGTCCACGACAGCCAGCGCGTCCGGCTTCTGAGGGTCGGGGTTGAGCATGGCCACATAGGCGAGTTTCTCCGCCGCGGCCGCCATAGCCAACCTCGGCGAAGGATAGAAACTCTGATCGGGAGTCAGTCTTGGCATTGGAATCTCCTTTACTCCTGCCTTTGCTGACCGCCGCCCGTCCTGCGTAGAATGTCGGACGCCGCACAGTGAACGGGCCGTCAACTCGCAGCCATTAGGCCCGAGAGCGACCGACGACGTCCTTTAATAACCGTGGAGGCTTCCTGAAATTTTTCTGAAAATGACGTCCGATCACAGCCCGGTGTATGAGTTCGGCCCCTTCCGACTGGATGTGCGTGAACGCCGCCTGCTGTGCGACGGCCAGCCGGTCCCCCTGACAACAAAGGTGTTCGACACGCTTCGGGTGCTCGTGGAGCACGCCGGACGGCTGCTCACCAAAGACGAGCTGATACGCTGCATCTGGCCCGATAGCGTGGTCGAGGAGAACAACCTCAATCACAACATCTCGGTGTTACGCCGGGCCGTAGGCGAACAGGCCACGGGTCAGCGCTACATCGAGACGGTGCCGCGGGTCGGATACCGTTTCGTGGCTGACGTGAAGCAATCCGGGGTCACCACCAGAGCGCACGATCCCGCACCACCAGTCGCGGCGGCGCAGACGCTGCGTCAGGTAATCCGCTTCTGCACGGCGGCTGACGGCGCCCGCATCGCCTATTCCACCGTGGGTGACGGCCCACCGCTCGTGAAAGCCGCTAATTGGCTCAACCATCTCGAGCACGAATGGGAGAGCCCGGTATGGAAACACTGGGTCGCCGACCTCTCTCAAAATCACGTGTTCGTACGCTACGACGAACGCGGCTGCGGACTATCGGACTGGAACGTGCCGGATTTCTCGTTCGACGCGTGGGTGCGCGACCTGGAGACCGTGGTGGATGCGCTCGGCGTGGAACGCTTTGCCCTGCTCGGCATTTCGCAGGGCGGCGCCGTGGCCGTCGCCTACGCCGCACGACATCCCGAGCGCGTCAGTCATTTGATCCTCTACTGTGCACACGCGCGCGGCTGGCAGCACCGCGGCAGTGCGCACGAACTCGAGGCGTACGAGGCGCTCACTCAATTGGTGCGCCTGGGTTGGGGGAAAAACCATCCCGCCTTTCGCCAGATGTTTACAACCCGTTTCATTCCCGATGCCGGTCCCGAAGAGATGGAGTGGTTCAACGATCTGCAGCGGATCACGGCGTCGCCGGAGAACGCCGCGCGCTTCATGGATCAGTTTGCGTCAGTGGATGTGCGCCCGCTCCTCGCCGACATCGTCGTCCCCACCATCGTGTTCCACTGTCAGGAGGACGGCGTCGTTCCGTTCAACGAGGGACGCCTGCTTGCGGCCGGTATCCGCGGAGCGAAGTTCGTGCCGCTGCCCAGCCGCAACCACCTGGTACTCGCACACGAGCCTGCCTGGCAGATCGTGCTTCGAGAGCTGGGGGAATTTCTCGGCTGGCGTAGCTCTTAGGCCTCGTTCATGACCGTAGGGCGGGCCTTCACGGTCCGCCGTAGCTTCAGCGAAGGCGGAAGCCGCGCCCTACGTGAAATTCAGGGTGCCTCCAACCGGACTCTTGCCGTTGACGAGAACGTCCCACCATCTGAAGTGCGTGGCCAGCAGGTGGTCGAGCTCCCACGTCTCGGGGGACGCGTCGGCCTGATTCGGAACGGGCAGGCAGTACGCCGCGTAGGGAGAAGCCTCGAGCATGTGCAGCACGCCCTTCGAGAAGCCTTTGCCCGCATAGGAAATGCATCCCGCCATTGAAAGAGCTTTGAGGTCGTCGAGCGCATACGGAATCTTCTCGTCGACTGTGCCTTCGCTGTCCTGAAACTTGCATTCGATGGCGAAGGCGTCGTTGCCCTTCTCGGACACGCAGAAAATGTCGATGCAGCGGTTCTTCGCGATGATCGTCTTTCCTATCCTGACCTCTCGATACGCGCGCAGACCACGCGCGGCAAAACGGCGGGTCACATACAAGGCCACCAGGTTGGCGTATTCGGTACCGGTCACGCCTGACGCCCCAGCGCATCGAGAAGATCACCTGGACCATCGGGCTCGACGGTCGGTGCCACGCCCGCGCCGAACCGCGCGAGCCTCTGCGCCGCGACGCGAACGGCCTCAGGATTCAAGTCGTTGCCGGTGAACAAACGTCCCAGTTTGAGCGCCGCCACTCCCACGCTGCCCGACCCCATGAACGGGTCGGCGACGAGCTCCCCCGGCTGCGAGCTCTGGTTTACCAGGATCTCGGAGACAGCGACCGGTTTCTCGGCCGGGTAGCCGCCGTGAATGCGCCGGGCCGCAATGACATCCGCAACGCCGAGATCGTTCAGCCGCCGTTTCCCTTTTTCAAAAAACAGAATGAATTCATAGCGCGCACGGTAGTGATACCCCATCCCGATCGTTCGCTTGTCCCACACGATCGGCTTCCAGAACCGGAACCCCGCCCGCTCGGCCTCTGGCTTGACCACAAACATCGTTTCCGGATCGCAGAACAGGTAGAAATGGCTGTTGCGACGGAGAACCCGGTACACCTCGGGCAGCAGTTCACGAAATCGGGAGTTCGGGAAGATGTTGAACCAGTCGTTGCTCGATGCCTTACTGTGCTTCAGCCTGGTTGTGGTGCCGACCGCCCGATGCTTCTCCAGCGATTCATACGCCGGGTCGGTAATCACGAGATCGACGGATTCCGATGGCTGATCCTGCAGCCAGGCGACTGCGTCCTTGCCGGACAATTCGAACAGACTCGTACGCAAGATGACCTCGGAGACGCAGCGAAGGGATGCGTCATTCTATGACAGCTGTCGTGGAGCGGGTTCCGCGAGCAGACTCGGCATGAGGCTGGCGCCGCGAGCGGACCTGCCAAAGCACCGCGCTGATGCGTCGATCCTCCGTCGCAATTGTCGTCCTGAGATTTGACAGCCCAGGTCACAGCGCCGCCGGCCGCAGACAAGAGGGCGGCGCTGTGACCCAGGTCCTGTCACGCCAGTGACACTACCGCGCCGTAAGTCGCGCAAGACACACAAAGACTGGCGCGGTAGGGTCACAACGCCGCCCGCCGCGGACAAAAAGGCGGCGCTGTGACCCAGGTCCTGTCACGCCAGTGACACCACCGCGCCGTAAGTCGCGCAAGACACAAAGACTGGCACGGTAGTGTCACAACGCCGCGGGCCGCAGACAAAAGGGCGCGTGCGGTACCGCATTTGACGGCATTACCGTCCGGGAGCACAATGCCTCGTCCGTCATCACGGGAGGATGGCATGAACGTGCGAATTTTCAGTTCGGCTTTGATCGTCGCCTCCGCAGTCGGGCTCGGCAGCGCCGCGCTGGCGCAGAGCGTTCCCGCGCAGTTCGTCGTCAGCGGGAAGGCCGCGGAGCAGATCCAGGATTTCACCACCATCAACCTCGCGACCGCAGAACGGATCGCAGAGGCGTGTCAGCGGCTGGCCGCTGCCGAAAAAGTCGCCATCAGCATCATGGTGCTCGATAACGACGGCAACCATGTCTACATGGATCGGATGGACGGGCAGGGGTACCTGAACATCATCACCGCTGAGATGAAGGCGCAGACCGCGCTCATGCAGCGCGCACCGTCGAAGGTGGTGATGAACCAGGTCATCCAGAATCCGAACGCGGAGCTGCAGCGGATTCAGCTTGGGATGTTCCCGAACTCCGGCGGCCTTCCCGTGGTCATCAACAAGCAGATGATCGGCGCGATCGGCATCGGCGGCTCCGCCCCGCGCGTGCCGGTGTGGAGCGACGAGATCTGCGGCCATAAGGCAATGCAGGAAGTGCTCGGCGCCGCGAACGTCGCGCCGCTGATCGAGGACCTGCCGCGCCCGCAGGCTGCTGCGCCTGCCAACGCGGCGCCGGTCCCGAGGTTTGCGACGGCGACGACGCCGAAAACGAACATTTCGAATCCGGAATGGGTGGTCGGCGGAAGGGGCGCGGCAAACGTGTTCGACGGCAACCAGATTTCCCTTGCAGCCGCCAAGAAAGTGGCGCGCGTGTGCCGCGACTGGGCCGCGGCGAAGGGCGGCAGCATGTCGCTCTACATCATCGATAACGCCGGCGAGCTCGTGCACATGGAGCGGATGGACGGACAGGTGTTCAACAACATCCGGACCGCACTGCTGAAGGCGCAGACGTCCTTGAGGGCGCGCGTGCCGACGTCGGTCTATACCGCACAGGGCCGAAACAACCCTCAGGGCCAGACGCGTACGATTTCGCAGTTCGAATTCTTCACAAATTCTGGTGGTATTCCGATCGTCGTTGACGGCCAGATGATCGGCGCGGTTGGCGTGGGCGGCGGTGCCGGTGGCGGCGGCGACGAGAACTGCGCCATCGAGGGGCTCAAAGCGACGTTCGGCGATCACGTCACGCTTCCGGCCTATCCGACGCCGGCGGCCCAGAGCAGCTCGCGCTGACGACGTTCGCTGGCGCGCGCAATCCTCTCTCGACGGCAGTCAACAGGCGGCGGGCTCACAATCGCCCGCCGCCCTGTTGGCGATTACGCAAGGAGTAACGCGGTGTCCGGCTTTAACCGGACTGCAATGGCGCGCTGTTCCCTCCCACCGTAGAGCGCAGGCTTCAGCCTGCGCGTGACGTGATTAGATCGACGCTTCAGCCTGCCGCGTCTGGCGATCAAATCGAGAACCTCACACAAAATGACCGCTGCGCCTTTGACCGTTGAGTGGATCACAAAACCATTCAATCAACTGACAGTGGACGAGTTGTATGACGTGCTGCAGCTCCGACAGTCCGTATTCGTGGTCGAGCAGAAATGCTGGTATCTGGATGCCGACGGCCTCGACAGGCAATCGTTGCACCTCCTGGGCCGGCTTCCTTCGGGACAGCTCGCCTGCTATCTGCGAATCGTGCCACCGGGTCAAAGATTCAACGAGCCGTCAATTGGTCGCGTCGTCGTGGACGACAACTTGCGACGTCACCGGATCGGCACGTCGCTCATGACACGCGGGGTCGAGCTTGTGGAAGAGCGCTACCCCACATTCGGGATCTTTCTCTCAGCGCAAAAGTACCTCGAGCACTTCTATCGAAGCTTCGGGTTCACCAGTACTGATCATGAATATCTGGAGGACGGGATTCCGCACGTCGACATGTATCGAGCGAAGTGTGTTCGCTGAATTTTTGGCAATCAACGGACAGGCGTGGAAGACCACCACCGATCGGCATGCCCGTCTGCCGCCTTCGGCGCTGCGCGCCGGAAATCGGCCTTCGGCGGTGATCGTTGCGAACGAGTTGTTGTAGGGCGGGCCGTAAAGGCCCGCCCTACGGATGCAGCTATCGCGAGCTGGTGGTCGTACGTGGGGGTTCGGCGATGAGCGTGTTGGTCAATGTGCCAAGTCCTTCGTACGAGCAGACCTGCACATCGCCTGGAATCATGTGCCTCCCAAGGCCACCGTGCGATCCTGGAGGCGTTCCGAGTCCAATGACGGTGCCAACCGGCACGGTGAGCATGTTCGAGAGGTACGCCGCGTACTCATACATGCTGTGCCACGCCTGGTTCGTGTTCGAATCCTGCACCTGCTGACCCGCCACGGTCATCTTCAGACGCATATTCAGCGGATCGACGAATTCCTGCGGAACGACGAAGGGACCGACGGGCTTCATGCTGTCCCACCCCTTCTGGACCAGCCAGTCCTGGCGGATCGGATCGGGCTGACGTTCCTGTCGATCGGAAATATCGTTGGTGTTCGTGTAGCCGAACATGTAGTTCTTCACCTGGTCAACCGGCACGCGGCGCATCGATCTGCCAACGATGCCGAGCAGCTCACACTCGTACTCGTAATCCTTCCTTCGATCCGAGTGCCAATTGATCACCGGATCGCCGTCGCCGATGAAGACTTCCGGAGTCGTCGGTATCAGGAAGAGGCGCGGATTCTGCGGGCGATCGTCATTCGCAGCGCGCTCCCACAGGCCTGGCATCGACGGCGGCACCTTGCGGGCTTCGGCGGGCGGCGGAGTTCCGGGCGCCGGCCGGTAATTGGAGAAGCCGTACACGGCCAGCCGCGGAACGAACGGTCGGAGAGCATCGACGGCTTTGTAGTCGTACACGTAGGCGGGTCTTTTTGCCGGGAGCGTCGGACCTACTTGCGCGACAATCTGCTTGAGTTTCGGCCCCACCGAGCTCCACTGATCCATGATCGACAGCAGGTCGCCAGGTATTCCGGTGACATTTGCAGCTTTCGCCGCGGCCGGCAGCTCCACGACGAACCCGCCGATTTGCTGGGGTTCGGTCGGGTAACGCATGACAATGCCGACGAACGTCCTGTTCTGATACGCAAACATCCCAAGGCCGAATCGCTCCCCCGTTTGTGCCTGCACCGTCGGGATCGAGGCACCGACGAGGACTGCCAGAGCGACGGCCGCCACAGTCGAAAGAACCATTCGCATCGATATTCCTCCGTTGTTCCGCGAACCAGGGTCAGCCCGATGACGCGTGTTCGAGATGTCAGATCTTCCGGGCCGGATGTCGCGCCTGTCAAGGAAAAAGCCCCCACGCCCGTGCTACGATGCCGCGCTTTTCCTATGCGGTCTCTCACAGTGGCGTTCGGTCTCGTGCTCGGCGTTCACGGCCTTTTCGCGCCCGCCATTTCGGCGCAAGACTCGACCATTCGGCTCGAGGGGGACGGGCGGCTCGGTACAGCCGCTGATGATTACAGAGGGCCGTCGGCTTCGTACGGGTACGAGGGGACGCCGCATTCAGTCCTCCCCGCGATGATTGAGCTCGCCGGCATCACGGCTCAAGACGTTATCTACGAACCAGGTTGCGGCGACGCGCGGGTTCTCATTGCCGCGATCAAAGCTGGAGCGAAAAAGGGGCTGGGCGTCGATATCGACCCGGACCTCGCGGAGGTGGCGTACGCCGAGGTGAAGAAGGCGGAGTTAAACGACAAGATCGAAATCCGCTGGGGCAATGCCTTGAGCGTCGACATGTCCGAAGCGACCGTTGTGTTCCTGTTCATGGGCGAAGCGTTCAATCTGGTCATGCGGCCCATGCTCTGGAAGCAGTTGCCACTGGGCGCGCGAGTCGTGTCGAACGACTTCGCCATGGGTGACTGGACACCTGACCGCACAGTCCGGATCGAAACTCCCGGCCGCACGTACGTGCTGTATCGCTGGACCGTCACCGCGGACGTCAAGAACCGATAGGTTCTTTAGTCGCGCCGTCGTTCTCCGCTCAGTGCAATGAGGACAGCGACGAGACATGCCATTGTTAGTCCAGCGGTCACCATCGGCGAAAACAGAATCTGCGGTTTCTCGACCAGAAGCGCGAACACCGCATGCGACGCGTTCAGCAGGTGGAACATTGCAGTCCTCTCGCGATTTGACCCGTGTTTGGGCCCAGCTCTCTATTGAGGAACAACGCGCCCGCGGCCCGAACCGCACAGATAGTCAATTGGCACTGCGGGGAATGTCATGAGGGATGTGGCGGGCGGACCAGTTTGGAACCGTCTCTCTGGCCAGCCCGCCTGTGACACTAACGCGCGGTGCCGCGCTGTGTCTTACCGGCGTTTCGCCGCTTCGTAGATGCTTGCCGCGCCACCGCCGACCGCGGCGCCGATGAGCGCCCCCTTCGTACCCTTGAGGGCACCTCCAACGCCCGCACCTGTCGCGGCCGATCCGGCGATCATCAGCGCAGTTTTCGTTTTCGTTCGCTCCGGCGCGCGCTCCACGTATTGCACGTTCGAGCGCCGCGCGACAGGACGAGAGGTCTGGTACGCCACCGGGCGTGCCTGACCGTACTGGTCGTAGACGACCTCGCGGCCCTGTGCCGCCTCGCAGCGAGCGACGACCTGCGTACTCCCGTTGATCCGCCTCTGTGCCATGACGGCACGTTGTCCGGCTCCGCACTCGACGACCACGGACGACTGATCGTCATATCCGTAGCTCTGGGCCGATCCGGCAGCTGGCACGCCAAGCGTTCCCACAGCGACGATGGCGGCGGCGATGATCCTCACGCTATTCCGATCCATGGCATCTACTCCTCGCGCGCGAGCGACGAACGCTCCGATCCACGCGCTGGACAGACGCGGCATCTGAATGAATGTCTCTCAAGGACAGTGCCATCCTGCAGAGCAGAAAAAGGCGGCAACAGGCGCGCGCCAATGAGTTTGCTGTCACTTGTGAGCTTGAGCGTGATACGGATGAGCCCAGATAGTGACGAAACCACGTGGTCCTTTGAGAGGCCCGCCTACGACCACGTCGCCGGTCACCCGTCACGGGCTACGCGAGGCAACGAGTCGACTGCGGCGCCAAGAAAGCGTCAATCGTCGGTGGCCGCTTCTTGTATGCTCACCGCACGCCGGCCACAACGGAAATCCCGCCCTCACCATAGGGGAGGCAAACATGCGTGCTTTCGTCGCCGCGGGGATCGTCGCAACCGCAGTGGGGCTAACTGCGTTCACAGGGTTCGCCGCTTCGCAGACTGCAAATCAAACCACAGCGAGCGGCGCCCAGGCGCAGGCGCCTGGTGGGCCTAGCGGTGCCCTGGGAGCCGTCGACGCATTAGGGCAGGAAGTCAAGCGCCCGGCCGCTCCCACCAGCGCGCCACCCCGCCTGCCCGACGGGACGATCGATCTCGGCGACGGCATCTGGATTACCGTACCCCTCACCCCCGAGTCGGGATTGAGGGGCGCCGAAGAACTGCTCCTGCCCCCGGCCAAAGCGCTCATGGCATCGCGCCAGCGCACTGACGATCCACTTGCGTGGTGTCTGCCGACGGGGGTAATGCGCTATAGTCCGTATCCCTTCCGGTTCATCCAGAACTACACGCACAAGAAACCGACCCACCTGTACATCCTGTACGAGACCATGCGCACGTTCCGGCAGGTGTTCATGGACGGACGCAACCACCCGACGGAGCTCGACCCGACGTGGTTTGGCCATTCAGTCGGACGGTACGAGAAGGACACGCTTGTAATCGACACCGTCGGCTTGAACGACAAGTTTTGGTTCGACAACCGGGGCATGCCGCACAGCGAGCAGATGCACACGATTGAACGATGGACGCGGATCGACGCCGGCCACCTTGCCACTGAGGTGCTCATCGAAGATCCGGCCACATTCTCGCGCCCATTTACCGTGACGTTTCAATCGAGGCTCGCGCAGCCTGGCGACGAACTGATGGAGTACGTCTGCCAGGAAAACAACCAGTACGGGATCGCCAGCGGCGTGAGATAGCGAGCACGCCAGCCCCGGCCCTGCTCCTTTCGCTCGCTGTTGCCCTCGAGCGATAAGATAACTGCCGGCAGCTCACCAAGAATCAACCGCTGTTCCCTACGCATGACGCCGTACGGTGATCGATGAACGGACAGAGGCACGCGCATATTGGGCGAAACCGCCGCGCAGGCGTCGGTCGCATCCTGGGGGCGTTGGCGTTTGCGATTCTGGCCGTCGTGTCCACACCAAGCCAGCAGTTGCCGCTCAGTGCTTGGCTCGAGACTGCGTTGCGCCAGTCCAGGCCGGACAACCTTCATATCATCTGGGTTTACTTCAAAGACAAAGGATCGGCCACAGCTGGCCGAGCCGGGGCATCGTCGGCTCTGTCTGCCAGAGCACTAACGCGACGTGCTGTACGCGCCAGGCTGCCGGCGGAAGCGGCCGTCGAGGATCTGGCGCTCGAGCGCACGTACGTCGAAATGGTCGCGCGATATGTGACACGGTTGCGACACCAGTCTCGATGGTTCAACGCGGTCAGCGCCGAAGCCACCGCCGCACAGGTTCGCGCCATTGCAGGGCTTCCGTTCGTATCGCACGTCGATCTAGTGAAGCGGTACCGCCGACCGCGAGAAGAGCCCATCGAGCCGCTGGAGCCACAGCCCAGAGGAGTACGAGCCGAGTCTCGTGCGACACGCCTCGACTACGGGACGTCGTTCATGCAGGTGGCGCAGATTGGCGTTCCCGATCTTCATGACCGCGGCCTGACTGGCGCCGGTGTCGTCGTCGCCGTTTTCGACACAGGGTTTCCAAACCTGTCGCATGAGGCGTTCACGCGGGTGAACGTCGCCGCCGAGCACGATTTCACCACCGGCCGCGACACGGTACGAAACAGCACTCACAGTCATGGGACCGCGACCCTCTCAGTTCTCGGGGGAATGCACCAGGGTCATTTGATTGGGCCGGCGTTCGGTGCAACATTCCTGCTGGCTATAACGGAAGACGTGCGTAGCGAAACGCCAGTCGAAGAAGACAACTGGGCCGTCGCCGCCGAATGGGCCGAACGGATGGGAGCCGACGTCATCAACTCGTCGCTTGGCTATCTGGACTTCGATCTCCCCTTCACCAGCTACACTGACCGCGACATGAACGGGGAGACAGCGCTTACAACCCGGGCAGCCACGATGGCGGCGGCGCGAGGTGTGGTCGTCGTAAGTTCTGCGGGGAATGGCGGGTTTCGAGCCGACAGAAATACTCTGGTTGCTCCGAGCGATGGCAGACTAGTCATCGCTGCGGGCGCAGTGGATGTTATGGGCAACCGCGCTGTGTTCAGTTCGGTGGGACCCACAGCCGACGGACGCTTCAAGCCTGATGTCGTTGCGCTGGGCGTGAACGCCAAAGTCGCTTCTCCCTCGGGACCAGACAGCTACGCATTGGCGAACGGGACATCTTTCTCGTCTCCCCTCACGGCGGGAGCCGTTGCGCTGCTGCTCGAGGCGCACCCGACTTACACCGTGGAGCAGGTGCTCAGCGCGCTCCGCTCCACAGCGAGCCAAGCCTCCGCACCAAACAATCTGCTCGGATGGGGGATAGTTAATGCGGCGGCGGCGCTCGACGCCGACCTGACACGTCCGACCCTCGCGCCGCTAATCAGTGAACGCGCACTCGGAGGTCGCTGAAGCACCTCTGCCAAAGAACTAAAGCCGTGTACTCATGTCGATGAGCCAACCGCCTGCGCAACTGGCTCATCCGTTCGGCGGCATTCGTACGCGGAACTTTACCCGACGCACCGGCAGGCCTCTCAATCTGTTGGCTGGTTCTGAACGCGACGAATCCGGCAGACGTTTTGCCATATTGAGCAGCCCCCCCAAAGTCAGCGGTGCCCGCCGGCTGTAAGTGTCGAGGACGGCCGAGCGAGCCTCATTTCGGCGGGAGATGGCGATGAAGCACTTGATGATCGCGAAGAACTCTCATATTTGGCTCGCAATCGTGGTGCTTTCCGCGCTGAGCTGGGTCGGCGGAGCCGCGGGCCAGACCATCACGACGAACATCCTGGGCACAGTTTCCGACGAAGGAGGGAGGCTGCCCGGGGCGTCGGTCACGGCCAAAGCCGTCGACAGCGGCTTCACGTACGAAGCCAAAACAGACGCACAGGGTACTTATGCGCTTCAGGGACTCCGGCCAGGGACGTACGAGATCACCGTCGTCGTGGATCAGTACAAGCCGGCCACGAGAACGGTTCAGGTGCTCATCGGGCGCACTGCTACGCTCGATTTCGTACTGACGGCCAACCCGACGATTGCCGAACGCGTGGAAGTGGTCGGTTCGACCAGGCTCGCCGAGACGAAAACGTCGGAGATCGCAACCGTCGTGACGCAGGAAGAGGTGCGGTTCCTCCCTCAGGATCAGCGCAATTTCCTCAACTTCGCCGCGCTGGCGCCCGGCGTCCGCGTGTCGAATGACGAACTGAAGAAACAAGTCACGGCCGGCGGTCTCGATGCGACACAGGTCAACGTGTTCATTGATGGCGTCAGCTTCAAGAACGACATCCTCGAAGGCGGCGTCGTCGGTCAGGACTCCAGCCGTGGCTCGCCGTTCCCACAATCGGCCGTGGAGGAGTTCGCCGTGCTCACGCAGAACTACAAGGCGGAGCACGAGAAGGCGTCGAGCGCGGTCATCACGGCAGCCACGCGCAGTGGGACGAATCAATGGACGGGCGATCTGTTCCTGTTCTATCAGGACAAACACCTCATCGCACAGGACCGGTTTGCGAGAGAGCGTGACCTTCCGAAGCCCACCTACGAGCGATGGCAGCCGGGCGCCTCTCTAGGTGGACCGATCGTGCGCGACAAGCTCCTCGTCTTCGGTGCCTACGAAGAGAATCGTCAGGATCGCGACAGCCAAGTGACGCTTGGTGGGACGCCGGTTCCACCCCAATTCGGCCTCGGCCGGTTCGAGGGCACATTTCCGAGCCAGTTCCGCGAGCGGCTGGGCTTTTCGAAGCTCACCTACCAGCCGAGTCCCGGACAATCGATGGACGTGAGCTACAGCCTGCGAACCGAGGACGATGTGCGGGACTTCGGGGCACAAACGAGCTTCGAGGCGGCATCCGATCTCGACAACCGCGTCGATTCGATTCTTGGGCGATGGGGGCGCCCCGGTAATGCCTATCTGAACGAGCTCACGGTCACCTACCAGCGATCGAACTGGAGCCAGCACCCGCTCAATCCAGACCTGGTGGGGATCGACTACGAGGGCGTGATTCGCGTGGGCGGCCGGGATTCGACTCAGGAATTTACGCAGTCCCGGTTTTCCGTGCGCAACGACTACACGCGGCATGCCCAATGGCGAGGCACGCACCTCATGAAGACA
>Ga0075418_10003047_pt1 | contig 19135 bp, 14 predicted proteins | sample SoiMetdeltSBSDD2_FD_81776 | JGI IMG/M metagenome (GOLD analysis project Ga0075418, IMG submission 81776) | Bulk soil microbial communities from a Populus tree surrounding site in Tennessee, USA - Soil MetaG P. deltoides SBSDD2 | ecosystem: Environmental > Terrestrial > Soil > Tree plantation...
CCCAGCGCCGCCTGTGCCCCACGTTTCAGCATCGATGGCGGTCAGCTTGCCCTGCGCGTCAACGCCCGCTTTCACCTGCGCGTACGCGGACGGTCGATTGCCCACGATCAGATGCTCTTCTTTACGATCGAGCATCAACTTGACCGGCGCGCCGGCGGCTTTCGCGAGCCGCGCGGCGTAGACAACTTGAACGTCGCCGCCGAGCTTGCTGCCAAATCCGCCGCCCATGTAGTCGGTCAGCACTCGCATGTTGGTCTGCGGAATGCCGAGTGCTTTCGCAACACCGTTGCGCGTCCCGTGAACGGCCTGCGTCGACACCCACGCGGTCAGGTTGTCGCCGTCCCATTCGCAGATGCCGCCGTGGGTCTCGAGGCTCGTGTGCGTCTGGACCTGCGTGGTGTAAAGACCTTCGACGACGTGCGCCGATGCCTTGAGCGCCGCCTCGGCATCGCCTTCCTGCTGCATCGCGGGCTGCGTGACGTTTCCTTTTGGAAAAACCTGCGGTGCTTCCGGCCGCTCCGCCTGCTCGACCGACGCGAGGTGGGGCAGCACTTCCCATTCGACCTTGATCAATCGCAGCGCGTCGGCGGCGATCTCCTCGGTGGTCGCGGCAACCGCGGCCACTTCTTCACCTTGATAGAACACCTTCGACGTATCCGGGTTCGCCGTGTCTTTCAACGCGATCGCCGCGCGAACCCCCGGCAGCTTTTGTGCCGCGGACAGATCGATGGAACGAACACGCGCGTGCGGATGCGGCGAGTTCAGCAGCCGCGCGTAGAGCATGCCCGGCCGGATGATGTCGTAGGTGTACTTCGCGGCGCCTCGCGACTTGACCGGACCGTCGAGCCGCTTGATGGGTTTGCCAATCAGCGTGCGTTCGGCAGGAGGAGGCCAGCTAGCCACGTTTCACCCCCGCGGAAGCCTTGGGATCGAGCACTGCTTCAAGGACGCGCTGATACGTGCCACATCGACAGATGTTGCCGTCGAGTGCCTTCTGCGCCTGTTCGCGTGTCGGCTTTGGGGTCCTCTCGAGGAGCGCCACCGCCGAAACCACGAAGCCAGGGGTGCAGAACCCGCACATCGAGCCGTCGTGTTCGCAGAAGGCCTGCTGCACGGGATGCAGCACTGTGCCTTGCGTGAAACTCTCGATGGTGCGAATCGCTTTGCCCTGCGCCTCGATCGCGAGCGTCGAGCACGAATAGATCGTCTTGCCGTCGACGATCATCGTGCACGCGCCGCACGCGCCGCGATCGCAGACCCGCTTGACGCCAGTGATGTCGAGCCGGGTGCGCAGCGCATCAAGGAGCGTCACACGCGGCTCGACTTCAAGTTTGTGGGTGCGGCCGTTGATCGTCAGGGTAATCGGTACGGCGCCAGGACCCGCGGCCGCCACCGCCTGCCCTTGCGCTGCTTCGGCAGGGCCGAGCACGCCGGCCGCTACTCCCCCCGCGCCAACGGTCTTCAGGAACGTTCGCCGGCTGAAACCCGGCTCGTTTCGCTTTTTCGAAGCCATGCTGGAGTCCCCTCTCCGAGTCGGTATGACTTTAAAAGGAAAAGCCAAAAGCCAAAAGGAAAAACGGACGCCGAAACAGGGGTATGCTGTCCGCGAAACTGAGGGACTCGAGGAAATACGATGCTGACGCGCAGAGCGTTTCTGAGCGGCGTGGCGGTCGCGACCTTCGCTGAAGCTGGTCTGTCCCGGGTGCAAGCGGCGGGACGACGAGTCCAGGGACAGGACGCACAGTCACTGGCTGCTGACGAGGTGTACTGGCGCGAGATCCAACAGGCGTTCACGCTCGATCGCACGATCATCAACCTCAACAACGGCGGCTGCTGCCCCAGCCCGCGCGTCGTCCACGAGGCGCTCAAGCGTTATCTCGACATCTCGAACCAGGCGCCCGTGTATCACATGTGGCAGATCCTCGAGCCGAACATCGAGAGTGTCAGGCGGCGCCTGGCGGCGGCGTTTGGCTGCGATTCTGAAGAACTGGCCGTTACCCGCAACGCGAGCGAGGCGCTGCAGATTGCACAGCTTGGGATCGACCTGAAGAGAGGCGACGAGGTCATCACGACCAACCAGGACTACGGGCGCATGCTCGATACCTGGGATCAGCGCGTTCGGCGTGACGGGATCAAGCTGACGAAAATCTCGTTTCCGGTGCCGCCCAAATCGCTCGACGAGCTTGGCGATCGGCTGATCGCCGCCATCACGCCGGCCACTCGCGTGCTGCACTTCTGCCACATCACGAACCTGACGGGCCAGATCTTCCCCGTGAAGCGCATCTGCGACGAGGCGCGGAAGCGCGGCATCAAGACCGTCGTCGACGGCGCGCATGCCTTCGCGCACTTTCCTTACAAGGCCGCCGATCTCGGCTGCGACTACTACGGCACGAGCCTTCACAAATGGTTGCTCGCGCCGATCGGCACCGGCTTCCTCTACGTGCGTCGCGACAACATCCGCGACCTGTGGCCGCTGACGCCCGCTGCGGCCTCAAAAACCGACGACATCAGGAAGTTCGAAGAGATTGGCACGCACCCCGCGGCCAACCACAATGCGATCGCCGAAGCCTTGAACTTTCACGACGGCATCGGCATCGAGCGCAAGGCGGCACGGCTTCGATACCTGCGTGATCGGTGGGCCAAACGCCTGTCGCAGAATCCAAAGATCACGCTCCATACGAACCTCAATCCAGCGCACTCGTGCGCGATTGGAACCGTACAGATTTCAGGCGTGCCAACGCCAAAAGTCGTGGCACGCCTGTGGGAGCGGTGGCGCATCATCGCCACCCCGATCGTGCACGCCGAATACGAAGGTGCGCGAATCACGCCAAACGTCTACACGACGGTTGACGAAATCGACACCTTCGCCGCGGCGATGGACGAGATCGCCGCTCGCGGAACCGGGTAGAGAGTCTACGATCCCTTCAGCAACTTTCCTTCCGCATCGTAGACCTCGACCTGCCCGTGCTTCTTCATGATCTCGACGACCTTGTCGGCGTCGCCGACCGCGACCAGCTGCAGCCGCGGCGCACCCCAGTACTTCGCGGCCGCTGTCTGCGCTTGCGCGGCAGTCACGGCGCTGATCTGGGCTGGGTACGTATCCCAGTAGTCGGCGGGCAACCGGTACAACCAGTTCTGCACGTAGTAGCCGAGCACTTGTTCGGGTTGTTCGAGCGATAGGGCGAACGAGGCGACGATCGCCCGCTTGGCATCCGCCAGCTCTTTGTCGGGAACCGGCTTGTCGCGCATCTCGGCAATTTCTGCCAGCAGATCGGCGAGTGCCGGCTCGGTCACATCCGTTCGGACGTCCGTGGAAGCGGACCACTGCCCGCGAAAGTCCGTCGCACTAAACCCGCTGCCCACACCGTAGGTGTAGCCCTTCTCCTCTCGCAGGTGCCGGAACAACCGACCCATCGCGCCACCGAGGACGCGGTTGGCAACGGTCAGGGGCACGTAGTCCGGATCGGTGCGCACCATCGACTGCGTGCCGACCATCAGGCTCGTCTGCACGGAACTCGGTCGAGCGACCAGGTACACCTTCGCTGGACCGACGGGCGGCGGATCCTGAACCGCCGGTTTGGGCGTTCCCGCTTTCTTCCACGTCGCGAGCCGCGTCTCGACGAGCTTCCGCGCGTCGGCGAGCGTGATGTCGCCCGCAAACGCGATGAGCGCGTGGTCCGGAATAAAGCGCGTGCGATGCGCTTCGATCATGGCCTCGCGCGTGATGGCGTCGAGCGTCTCCGGCGTTGCGGATATGCGGCTTGCCGGATGATCGCCGTAGATCACCTTGGCGAATCGCTCGCTGGTGAGAAACCCCGGCTGCGTCCTCTGTTGAATGAGGCCCGCACGCGCCCGCGTCTTGAGGCGATCCCATTCGTCGGCAGGGAACGAGGGATTGAGCAGCACGTCGGCCGTCAGATCGAACAACCGCGGGAAGTTCTCGGTGAGCGCACCGCCCGACACTGTGGCCGTTGGTCCGGACGTGCTCGAGAACACGTTCACGTTCGCGGCCATTGTTTCCAGGTCCTGCGAGATCTGCTGCGAGGTACGCGTCTTGGTGCCCTCGCGCATCATTTGCGCGGTGTAGTTGCTCAGCCCCACCATCTTCGGCGAATCGAAATAGCCGCCCGCTCCCCGGATGATGATCTGGAATGAGATCCGCGGCAGCTTGTGGTCCTCGAGCACCATCAGGTGAAGGCCGTTGGGCAGATCCGCTTCCTGCGGTTTCGGCAGCTTGACCTTGAGGATCTCATTCGAGACCGGTGCCTTGCCCTTGATCACCATTCCGGCGGTCGAAGGCGGCTGTTGAACGCCGGCCGGCGCCTGTGCACCCGGCGCAGCGATCGCGATGGCTGCAATCGCGACAGATAGCAGGGTCTTCATGGCAGTTCTCCTTTCGCCGGCGGTGCCTTGGGCACCGTAATCACCACCGTCCTCCCGGTCTTCACCAGGTATTGATTGGCTACGCGCTGCACGTCAGCAGCGGTCACCTTCGCGATCCTGTCCGCAAGGGTGTTAATCCGGCCTGGATCGTTGTAGAAGAGCGCGCTCTCACCGAGCGTCACGGCCCGGCCGAGCGAGCTACCAAGCTGATTCACCAGCTGGCTGCGCGCGTTGTTGCGCGCCTTTTCGATCTCCCAGTCCTCGATCGGGCCCGTCTTGACTCGCTCGATCTCCGCTTCGATGGCCGCCTCGAGATCCGCAACCGCCTTGCCTGGGGTCACCGTGCCGACCACGGTGAAGAGGCCCGGCCCTCGGCTTTCGCCGGCAAATGCGCTGACGCCGGTCGACAACTGCTTCTGGCGCACGATGCTTTCGAAGAAGCGGGAGCTGCGGCCACTCGACAGCACCGTCGACAACACCCGCAACGAATCGGTATCAGCCGACGAGCTTGGCGGAATCTTGTAAACCATGTCGATCCGCGTCAGCCTCGCCAATCCATCCTCCAGCGTTCTTCGCCGCTCTTCTTTCTGCGCTGGTTCGGTCATGTCCACTTCGGGCGGCGCCGGCTGCGACGGGATCGATTCGAAGTACTTCCGCGCCTTTTCCAGCACCGTCTTCGTGTCGACGTCGCCCACGATGCTGACGACGGCGTTATTTGGCGCGTAGTAGGTCTTGAAGAACGCCGCCACGTCGTCCACGGTCGCGGCGCTCAGGTCTTCCATCGAGCCGATGACCGAGTGCTCGTACGCGAAGTTCTCGTAGGCGAGCTCGTCGCGAACTTCGAACGTCTTGCCGTACGGCTGATTGTCGACGCCCAGCCGACGTTCTTCCTGGACGGCATTCCGCTGATTGTCGAGATTCGGTTTCGTGATCTCCAGCGAGCGCATCCGGTCGGCTTCGAGGAAAAGCGCCAGGTCGAGCTGATTGGCTGGAAGGATCTCGTAGTAGAGGGTGCGATCCTTGTTGGTCGTGCCGTTCATCGAGCCGCCGTTCGTGAAGATCAGATGCGGATGCTCGAGCGCACCGACGTTCTCGGATCCCTTGAACATCATGTGTTCGAAGAGATGCGCGAACCCCGTCCGGCCCTTGCGCTCGTCGCGCGAGCCGACGTTGTAGTTGACGGCTATCGCGAACACCGGCGCCGAGTGATCTTCGGCGATGATGACGCGCAGGCCGTTTTTCAGTTTTGTGTCACTGAACTGGATCTTCGTAATAGGCGTCGCCGCGACCCCCAGCGTCACGACAATACCGAGGGCCGCGACTCGTCGAAGTGAAGCGGTCATAGGTACTCCTCTGGCTGAACAGGCCACAGAGGATACTACGGGGCTCGGGATCCGGGGGCCGGGATCCCGCGGCTCGGGGCTCGGGGCTCGGGGCTCGGGGCTCGGGGATTACTGAAAACAACTCGTTCCGGAACAGGCAAGGTTTTTGCGCCAACGGGGATCAGCCGTCGGTTTGGATGCGACTGAAGCACGTGGACGAGTTCGGGCCCGCTGGGCCAACCGATGGCTGCTACTGGATCTCGGCTGGTCCCCGAAACGGTCGCCAGGCGTCGGTTCGTGGCGTTCGTAAAGCAGCACGCACGGATGTGCAACTGACCAGACTCGTTCCGGAACAGGCAAGAGTTTTGCGCCAACGCGGGTCAGGGTGACAGCACCCCGGACCCCGGACCCCGAAATTAGAAGTACACCGTCATCCCCACCGTCCACATCGACCCACCGTGCGACGGAAGCAGGCTGCCGATTAATCCGTCATCGTCATCATCGTCATCGTCGTCGCCAAAGTCGAGGAACGTGTAGCGATAGTCGCCGTGGATGCCGAAGTGTCGTCCGGCGCGGATCTCGGCGCCGAAACCGGCGTGCCAGCCGAACTCGGTGTCGCTCACTTCGACCTCTGGACCTTCGATGGATTCGACCTTTCGCTTGTACCAGCCGGGACCGCCGAGGAGATACGGTTTGAATGCGCCACCAGCAAGGAACAGCAGCCCGGAAACTTGAATCGGCGTCTGCGTCACCTTTTCGTTGAGAAGCTCGAACGACTCTGATCGGCGATCGAGCGACACTTCCAAGCCGCTTCGCTGGCCGGTGAGACGAATCTGCCCGCCAAAAAATCGTTTCGAGTCATCGTCGGCCTCGGTATCGGCCTTGACGAATGCGATCCGAGCCCCAACGCCAAACCCCTGCGCCTCGCTGATGCCAGGCATCAAGAACAGAGCGCACACCGTTATCAGCCACCACATTGGCGGCATCTTCTTCACCGTCACTGAATACATGAGGACCTCGCAGTCGGTTTATCGACTGCAGCACGGCAGCGCTTTAGCTGCGTGAATGCCCGGGGAGCTGGGCGTGTTGAGGGGAGCTTACGAGCTTACGAACGAACGCTGCACTCGACCGGAGGCGGAAACGCGAAGCACCCTGCGAAAGTGCTGACGTTAATCATGGACACCAGTACCGGACCAGCCCGGTATGGCCCCCAGCGTTCCGCCCCCGATCGAATGCAGCGATAAAGAGTAAGAAAGGCTAACCCGTACAACAAAAAAACCACCACTGCGGAACCCTGGACGGGAGGCAGGGTTCCGCAGGGTGGGCAGGCGATACGCTTACGCGATCACCTTAATCACAACGCGGCGATTCTGCGCGCGGTTGTCTTTCGTCTTGTTGTCAACTACCGGCTTCTCCTCGCCGTAGCTGATCACGTTGATCTTGTGGAGCGGCACCTGGTGCGTCTCGTAGAGGTAACGCTTCACGTTCTCGGCGCGCTCGAGGCCGAGCTGATAGTTGATGTCCTTCGGGCCGACGTTGTCAGTGTGCCCTTCGATCTCGATGTAGGCGCCGTTGGGGTTTGCTTTGAGCTGCTGAACGAGCTGATCGAGCTCGGGCCCGACGTTCTCAGGCACCGCCGCCTGACCGAACTTGAAGTTGCCCTTCTCTTCGTTCAACACCACTTCGTAAACAATCCGCTTCGCCGCCTTCTCAATTGCGTCGGCGCGGGTGTTTACCGCGGCCGCTGCGGCGTTGGCCGCATCAGCCTGCTTGCCTGCGGCCATGGCGCGCTGATCTGCGGCCCCGGCCTTCTGGTCGACTTCACCGATCCGCGCTTCGTTCGCACGCGTCCGCTCCTGGGTCTCTTCCAGGGAACGAGACAGCGTATCGACCTTATCGTTGACCTGACCGACCTCGCCTCTCACGAACTTCTTGGTTGCGCACGCCGTGGTTCCACCCAAGGCCAACGCAAGCAACGGTACCGCCAGCACGATTCTCTTCATGACTCTGCTCCTCCGTCTATGAAACTTCGATACTCACAAATGCTATGAACGCCAAAACCGTGCCGCTCGGCTCTGCTGGCGTCACCTCTCAAAGTTGCCCAGCTACCGTGCGTGATTTCGATGTTCAGTCCACCCCGCCGTGTTCGTCCCTTCCGTTATGACCTGACTCTGACCACACCCTTTTGGACTGCTTACCGACGTCCTTCAGTCTGTTCTGGTGCGGGCGCCCCGCCGCCACCCGCTGTATAGCCGCTGCGAGCGCGCACCGTGTGATCGCGATCGCGCGCCCGAATCTCCACCGGCCGCCAGCCCGTTCGAGCCGACGCCTCGAACGCGAGCATGTACTGGTGCCGCATCTCCCCAACGATCTGCCGCGCGGCGACGCTCAAGTGCGCTGGTGCTATGGCCACGAACAAATCGCCACCGGTCCACTTCGCAAGATCCGAAAGCCCGCTGCTCATCGACCCGGTGCCGTAATCCGAGTTCCGCGGATCGTCAACTGGCGACATCACCGCGATGACATACACCGGAACGTCGATGCTGCTCGCGATCGCTGACACCTCGGGAGCCGTCAACCGGCTCTTCGTGTCGATCCCATCCGTGAGAACCACGATCGCGGCTCGCTGTCGCAACCGGCCCTGACCGCCTGTCGCTTCTGCGACCGCTTTGGCGGTCTCGGCAATGGCGTCGTAAAGCGACGTCTGGCCGAAGGGCTGCTCCACATGATCAAGGTTCTTCTCGAGGCCCTTGAAATCCTTCGTGAAGTCCGTGACCTTATCAAGCCGGGTGTCGAACGCGAACAGTGCCGCTTCGTCGCCTTCCTTCAGCGAGCTGAAGATGTGTCGCGCGGCCTGCCGGGCGTCGACGGCTTTCGACCCCACCCGCATACTTCCACTGATGTCAAAGAGCACCGCAACCCGCACCGGCCCATCCGCTTCCGCGTTGAACCCGATAATCGGGCGCCGCTGGCCACTCTCGACGACGATGAAATCGTCGCGCGAGAGATCCTGGACGAAGCGGCCTTTCTTGTCCCTCACGACGGCTGTCACCGAAACCAGGTCGACTGCCGACTTGAACCGCGCTGCCGGCTGCGCGGGCGGCCCCTGCGCCGACCCGGCTTGCGCCTCCTGCGCGGTCATTTGCCCCGCCGACAGCAGCAATGCCGCCGTGGCTGAGGCCGTGAGGACAGCCAGACGCCCCAGCATGCACTCAGCTATTCCAAAGAACCTGCCATGCTCGCAAGTTATTGATTTCATGGTAGATGACATACCTGTCGCCACTAAAAACCGTCTCGGATCGAGTAGTTTTTACGCGATCCATAAAATCCGCGCCTGTTATTTCTACAAAACCCGCGCCTGACTCGAAATCGGCACGTTTTGCTGTAAGATTTGCAGAAATGCCGTCGCGAACGATTTTCCCCATCCCGGTTGCGTCACGAATTGGGGGGTTCGTCTACGCAATCCGCAATATCGTGACGGAAGCCCGAAAGGTTGAGGCTGCAGGCCGTAAAGTCCGCTACCTCAATATCGGTGACCCGATCACCTTCGGATTCCAGACACCACCTCACATGATTGACGCGGTTGACGCGGCAATCCGGAGTGGGCAGAACGGCTATGCGCCGTCGGTCGGCATTACCGCCGCCAGGGAAGCGGTGGCGGCTGACTGCGAGCGGCGAGGAATGCCGGTCTCGCCGGATCGTGTGGTTATCACTTCAGGGACGTCGGAAGGCATCGAGCTGGCACTCACCGCGCTCGCCGAATCAGGCGATGACGTGCTCATCCCGGTTCCAACCTATCCATTGTACACAGCTGTGCTCGCAAAGATCGGGGCACGAGCGGTCTTTTATCGCACAGACCCGGCCCGAGGCTGGTTGCCCGACGTCGATCACATCCGGAGCCTGATCACGCCTGCAACCAAGGCGCTGGTCGTCATCGATCCCAACAATCCCACAGGCGCGACGTATTCGGCGGACGTGCGGCGGGAGCTCGTTGAAATCGCCGATCGCCACAACTTCCCGCTGCTGGCGGACGAAGTCTATGCCGACATTGCCTTTACCGGGCCGGTCCCCGCACTCGCGGCGGAGAACCCGCAGGCGCCAGTCATTTCGTTTTCCTCGCTCTCGAAGGCGTATCTGGCTCCAGGGTGGCGTGCCGGCTGGATGGCGGTCGGCGGCGACTCGAGGCTCGACGACGTCCTCGGTGGAGTAAAGAAACTGGCGGACGGTCGGCTCTGCTCGACCGGACCGATGGAGCACGCCATTGTCGCCGCGCTGAACGGCGACCGATCGCATCAGGTGGCGTTTCGAGCGGCCCTAGCCGAGCGCGCCGAGCTGACGATGAGCCGCCTCAACAGCATCGACGGCATCTCGTGCGTCGCCCCGTCAGCGGCGTTCTATGTGATGCCCCGTGTTGAGCTGCCGCCTGGGAAGACCGATGCGGACTTCGTGCTTGGCCTGTTGCGCGCCACAGGAATCCTGTGCGTGTACGGATCAGGATTCGGCACCCGTCCCGAAGACGGTTTCTTCCGGATCGTGTTCCTCGCGTCGCCGGCGGAGCTGTCAGGCATCTACGACGACATCGCGGCGTTCACGAGGGAGTTCCTCGCGTAGCGCCGCGGCCGCGGACCTCGAGAGAACCGCAGCGACCCCTGCCCGTATACTGAGTTTATGACCACGTCGCCATCGGCGGCCGACCGGGCGCGCGACTGGATTCACACCTACACGCGCGACCTGTCCCGGGACGACCTGCAGCGGCTGTTCACGGACGATACGCGGGACGCCTATGACTTCTTCGCGCGTGGCCTGGACGAAGAAGAGCTCTCGAACCTGCCGTGGTGGAAGCGCGCCGCACTGCGCTTCCGCCAGGTTTTCGTCGCGTTCACGCTGAAGCTGCCGGCGGCACGCCGCGCCGTGTACTTTGTCGCGCTCGGCATCGCGCTCATCGGCGTCATCAAGCTGTTCCGCGGCTTTGCGGCTGTCTACTTTCCGGTAGGAACGCCGTTCTTCCAGCTCGCCTTACTGATGCCCGTCTGGGCTGATGGAACGTTCGCGCTCCTCCTGAGTCTCGTGCTCGTCAACCTGCTGATGCTCCTCGAAGTGGCCGAGCGCCTGTCGCTCAAAGGCGAGCTCGAGATCGCGCGGGAGATTCAGCTCGCGCTGCTGCCGAAAGGCACGTACGCGGGTCGCGACTTCGAGATTTCCGGCATGACCAAACCGGCGAACACGGTCGGTGGAGATTTCTACGACGTGCTGCCGCAGGCGGACGGCTCGATCGTGCTGACACTCGGTGACGTCGCTGGCAAGGGCAGTCCCGCAGCGCTCTTGATGGCACTGCTGCTCGCCGCCTTCCGGACGCTCGTCGAGGAGCGGTTGTCCCCGCCAGTGCTCGTCTCACGGTTGAACGTGCAGATCTGCCGGCACAGTCCGGCGTCACGATTCATCACGCTCGTCTACGCGGTGTACGAGCCGGACTGCGGGCGCCTACGGTATGTCAACGCGGGCCAAAATCCGCCCTTGATCCGCCGGTCCGACGGCCGGTTTGAAAAGCTTGCCGGCACAGGCATCGCGCTCGGGTTGTTCGACCACTCGACGTACGAAGCGGCGGAAACTACGCTCGAGCCGGGCGACATGATCGTCCTTTACAGCGACGGCATAACCGAAGCCGAGGATCCTGCCGGTCAACCGCTGGAAGAGAGCGGACTCGAGCTTGTCGTCGAACGTTGTGCTGGCTTACCGGCGTCGACGGTGACAACTGAAGTATTGTCGGCTGTCCAGGCGCACGCAAACCGCACACGCTTTGCGGACGACCTGACCATTCTCGTTCTGAAACGTTCGAGCTAAGCTGTTCAGCGCCAAACCCCGTAATTGGGCCACGCCAGGCGCCATTCGTCCCTAGGCTCCCGCTGTGGCCCCTTCGGGGTCTAATATGTGAGCATCCACCATGGCTTCGCGGCTGCGTCTCGCGCTCGCGTGTCTGGTGCTCGCCCAGGCGGCCTCGGGGCAGCCGGCTGCGCAGGCCCCTGCGGCGGACACCTTCGACAAGCTGATCGCAAAGCTCGAACAGGCGCTGGCAACCGGCGATCGAGCAGCGCTCGTCGCGCTAGCCGTTCGCGATACCGACGCGTCGACCCTCGACGAATTTGCCGCGGCGGCGGGAGGCAAACCCACTCGCGTCGTGATCAAGGAGCGCGATCGACAGACGCTCGAGGGCGGCAATCAGCAGCTGCTGATCGAAGTGTTCGTGGAGCGCGGGAACGAAGGCACCCTCTCGACGTGGCGCGTCGAACTGCGCCCGCCGGCCCCCAAGGCCGATCCCACCGACTGGCGCATCGCGCAAATGGAGTCGATGTCGACGGTCGCCGGTCTCTACCGCCTCGGGCTCAATCAGACGCGCCAGTATGACGTCCGCAACCTCGTGGTCTCGGGAACCGACCTGACGATCGATTTCCCGGCGGGCACGGCGTTTGTCGCCGAGATACCGGACGGGCCGACGGCGCTCGTGTTGCTGGGCAAAGGCCGAATCCGGTTTGCGCCGCCTGAAGAAGCCGAGCGCACGCAGATCAGGATCTTCACCGGATCCGACGATCTCACGTCGGAACTGGACGCCGCCTTCATTCGCGTCAGGCCCTCGGAGTTCGAGTCTCTCATCAAGAAAGATGCACTGGTTGCCCGCAGCGTCGTCGCCGCCGATCTGCGCCGGGGCATCGAGCTCTTCGACGAGTTCATCGGCCGAACGCTGCAGCTCGATCTCGCCGATCTGAGCCGCGATCGCTGGTCGCTGATTCCGTCACCGGGCGATCTGATCGCCGAAGTTCGCACGCGTCGGTTCGGCACGTTGACGTACGCGCGGTCCAGCAACGAAGCCGAAGACATCACGGTGTTCGACCGGCGGCGTCGCCGCAACATTTCGCTCTATGCGTCGAGCGCGAAGCTCGCGTCGCGCGGCCGCTTCTACAGCGAGGACGATCTCGTCGACTACGACGTGCTGGCCTACGACATCGACGCCACCTTCTCACCGGATCGGTTCTGGGTCAGCGGCACCGCCAGCCTGCGCGTCAGGGTGCGCGCGGCGGCGATGACGACGATGACGCTGAAACTGGCCGAGAATCTGGCGGTTCGTGGTGTGTACGCACCCCGCGTCGGGCGTCTCCTGCATCTTCGCGTCGTGAACCAGAACAATCTCATCGTGAATCTCCCGTCACCTGCGTTCAAGGACCAGGAGTTCACCTTATCGGTCACCTACGCCGGCCGGCTGGAGCCGAGCGAAATAGACGCGGAAGCCATCGCGCCGCAGCAGCAGCAACAGGAGCGCGAAGTCACGACGATCCCGCTCGAGTCGCGCTACATCTACAGTAACAACTCGTACTGGTATCCACAGTCGACGGTCAGCGATTACGCGCTGGCGACGATGCGCTTGACCGTGCCGCAGGAGTTCGAGGTCGTCGCGAGCGGCGCGCAGGCTGGCCCGCCAAAACCGGCGCCGCCAAGCCCGGGCAGCCGTCCGCAAAAGACAGTCACCTTCGAAAACGATCGGCCGGTTCGGTATCTGTCATGCGTGATCAGCCGCTTTACGAGCGTGTCCTCGATGCAAACGAAGATTCGTTCGACGGCCGGAACGTTTGGCGATCCTCGCGTCAACGTGCCTGAGCCATCACCTGGGCTGACCGAGACGGCGGCGCCAACTCCCGACGAGCGCATGTTGACGTTGAATGTCCGCGCCAATCCGCGACAGGCCGGACGCGCACGGTCAATGACGGACCAAACCAACACGATCCTGCAGTTCTATTCGTCGATCATCGGCGAGGCGCCGTATCCAAGCTTCACGCTGGCCCTCACCGAGAACGAAGTGCCAGGCGGTCACAGCCCCGCGTACTTTGCCGTTCTTCATCAAACGCTGCCGAACACGCAAGTGTCGTGGCGCAGCGATCCGGTGTACTTCGACAGCTTCCCGTCGTTCTATCTCGCGCACGAACTCGCACATCAGTGGTGGGGACAGGCCGTCGGCTGGAAGAACTACCATGAACAGTGGCTGAGCGAAGGCCTGGCGCAGTACTTCGCCGCGATGTACGCCGAAAAGTCGCTCGGGCCGAACGTGTTCGGCACCGTACTGCGGCAGATGCGCCGGTCGGCTATCGAAACATCCCCGCAGGGGCCGATCTCGCTGGGCTACCGCCTCGGCCACATCAAGGGCGAGCGCCAGGTGTTCCGGTCGCTCGTGTACAACAAGGCGGCGATGGTCCTGCACATGCTCCGTCGGCTGGTTGGGGACGATCAGTTCTTCTGGGGCTTGCGACGCTTCTATGCCGAGTGGCGATTCAAGAAGGCAGGAACAGACGACTTCCGCATGGCGATGGAAGCGTCAACAGGACGCGATCTGGCGCCGTTCTTCGAGACGTGGATCCACGGCGCCAGCGTCCCGCGTATCTCGTTCAGCTATCGATATACGGACGCGAACAACCTCCTCGTGAAGTTCGAGCAGCTCGGCGCTGTCGGGCCCGCGCCGATCACGGTCACGTTGACCTACACGAACGGCGAGATCGAAGAAGTGGTCGTACCGGTCACTGAAAAAGTCGTCGAGCGTACGATCCCGTTGAAGCCGAAGGCGGGCGCGTTGCGAAAAGTCGAAGCCAACGAGGACCACGGTGCGCTCGTGGAGATCGAAAAGAGTTCGTAGGCCAGCAGCGGTGCCTACGGCAAATAGATCGCTGCGACCCTCGCCTCGCCGTTTCGCTCGAACGGCTCGAACACGAGGATGAATCGCGAACCGGCGTACTCGTAGAAGCGCGTCAGGCGCTCACCGAGACTCCCGCGATCGATCTCCTGCCGGCCGCTTTCAGCAGCGCGGCCGAGCCGGGCGGCAACCGTGGACACGGTTTCGCCAACCCGAACTTCCTTTCCATCCAGAAACGGCAGTACTGGCACCGAGACGGCGCGTGGAGGAACTGCAGCCGGGACGCTGGCGACGATCGGTCGGGCGGCTGGCGTAACGTTGGGTGTCGGCGTCGGCCGCAGCTCGCGCAGGATCATCGAGCCAACGAAGACGGTCGCAAGCAGAAAGAGGGCCGCAACAACCCACTCGAAGACTGGCGCAAGACGTAGCCGTTTGCGGGCACGAAGCGCGTCCATACTGGCCTCCCCTGCTGGGGTTAAGGTTGGCCGCGGTGAGAGAGAACCCACTCTAGGTTGCGGGGTAACGGGAAGTCAAGAGCGGAAGTTCCGCGAACTTCCGGCATAGAATTGAAGGATATGGACACCGTTTCGCTCACGATAGACGGCCGGACCGTAACGGCCGAAAAAGGCCGGACTGTCCTTCAGGCGGCCATCGAAGCCGGGATCAGAGTTCCTTATTACTGTTATCACCCCGGTCTCGGGATCGACGGGTCCTGCCGCGTCTGTATCGTCAAGATCGACAAAATGCCGAAACTGCAGACCTCGTGCTCGACGGCCGTCGCCGAAGGCATGGTCGTGCACACCCACTCTCCTGACGTCGTCGAGGCGCGGGCGAGCGTGTTCGAGTTTCTCCTCATCAATCACCCGCTCGATTGTCCGGTGTGCGACAAGGGAGGCGAGTGTCCGCTGCAGGACTTCTCGTACAGCTTCGGCCCGAACGAGAGCCGGATGGAGTTCCCGCGCCGCGTGTTCGACGGCGAAGGCGTCAAGGCCGACGTCGATTTCGGGCCGACGCTGATGCTCAACCGGAATCGCTGCATCCTCTGCACGCGCTGCGTCCGCTTCATGCGCGAGGTTGATACCGACGCGCAGATCAACATCGTCGATCGCGGGTACGGAAGCCAGATCGCGACCTTCCGCGAGCAGGGCGTGCACTCGCTGCTGTCCGGAAACCTCATGGACGTGTGCCCCGTCGGCGCGATCACCACGCGTGACTACAGATTCAAGGCTCGCCCATGGGACAACCCTGATGCGGTCGATACGATCTGCACGCTCTGCGAGAAGGGCTGCAACACGACCGTGTGGCTGAAGGCCAAGCCGGAATGGGCCAAGGCCGCGAGGATGGCGCGGATTACGCCGCGCATGAATCCCGAGGTCAACAGCTATTGGATGTGCGACATCGGCCGGTTCGACTACGGCTGGATCGAAGGCGACGAGCGGCTGCAGCGGGCGCTCGTTAAGAACGCGAAGGGGACGCAGGAACCCGCCACGTGGAGCGATGCGCTGTCGACAGTCGCGGACTTGGTCTTGAGCGCAGGCGGTCCATCGTCGGTGCGTTTTCTGGTGTCGGCCCACGCATCGCTCGAGGAGCTCGCGGTGCTTGGCCGTCTTGGAGGTGCCTTCAACCTGGCGGAAGAAGCCGTTGCCATGGGATGGCGTGCCAGGACGAAGCCGCAACCGCCGAACGTCAAGTTCAAGATTCCTCCCGTCGATGCTCCAAACGTGCGGGGCGCACGTGATCTGGGATTCCCGGTTATCGCAGGCGCGGACGGTGAAGCGAATCTCTCGGCACTCCGTCAGGATGTCGAAGCCGGTCGTGTGAAAGCGCTCTACGTCTTCGATCCGGGCCCGAGCGGATCGATTGGAGACGTGTCGTGGCTGATTGCTGCGAAGCAGGCTGGAAAGCTTCCGCTCCTCATCGTCCACGGCGTCCTGCTCTCGGATCTCGCGAAGGTCGCCGACGTCGTGCTGCCGGGCGCGACCTGGGTCGAGAAAGACGCTTCGTACGTGAACATGGACGGTCGGCTGCAGGCCGCGTCGCGCGCGATGACGCCGCCGGGAGAAGCGCAGGACGACTGGAAAATCTTGTCTGACGTCGGCCTCGCACTAGGCGCCGCGGTGACCTATTCGAGCAGTGCAGACATTCGCGCGGAGCTAGCGAGCGCGCTGAGCGGCAATCCGACGTACGCGAAGCTCGGGACGCTGATGTTCACAAAGCCGGTCGCGGCCAGAACGTGGTTGCAAGCTTCGAATCCGTCCGAGCGGTGGAAGTGGGATTTCATGTTCCAGGATCTACCGCCCGTGAAGTTCGAAGGCCGTCACGGCTTGTCCTCGCTCCTGGCGGCGATTCCGTTGAAAGAAGTGAAGTAGCAAACGCATGGGCGAAAATGTCAGCCTGATCGCCGCCTTCGGCGCGGGATTCCTGTCGTTCATATCGCCGTGCGTGCTGCCCCTGATCCCCGGATACCTCTCGTTTGTCTCAGGCGTCTCTCTCGAAGAGATGCGCGACGATCGCGCCGTGGCGGCACGGCGCCAGGTCGTCATCACGTCGCTCGCATTCGTGGTTGGGTTCTCGCTGGTCTTCGTTGCGCTCGGGGCCTCCGCCAGCGCAATCGGCAAGTTCCTGTTTCGCAATAGCAGCATCCTCAGCAAGATCGCCGGCACGCTCGTCATCATCTTCGGCCTGCACACGATGGGCGTCTTCCGCATTCCGTTTCTCGAAACCGAGAAGCGGTTGCAGGCAGGTTCCAAACCCAAGAGCCTGATGGGCGCGGTCATGGTCGGGATGGCGTTCGGCTTTGGATGGACGCCCTGCATCGGCCCGATCCTGTCCGGGATCCTCATCCTTGCCGGATCGCAGGAGACAGTGTGGCAGGGGATCGTCCTGCTCGCGGTGTATTCGATGGGGTTGGGGATTCCGTTCTTGCTGACCTCGCTGGCCATCAACAAGTTCTTCGCTGCGTCAGGCAGGATCCGGCGGCACTATCACAAGATTGAACTTGCCTCGGGCGCACTCCTCGTCGGGATCGGCGTTCTCCTCTTTACGGATCAGATGACGGTTATCGTCCGCTACTTGACGCCGTACCTGCCGACGTTTTAGTCACGAATCTAGACTTTTACTCTCAATGCGCCGGGCCTGACGGTGATGTCCACGCGACTGCGGGCGAGACCCGGCTCGCCGTCGACGTGGTAGATGATGTCGCCGTCGGTTTCGACTGAGGCCTGCCTCACTGAAGCCATCACTAACCGCGGAGCTCGTTGAATGGTTCCAAGCGCGAGATGCCGGGCGTGCAGGAACCTGGATACGACCGGCCGGTCTTCGACAATGCAGGCATCGAGCTGGCCGTCGTTCAGCTGAGCCTGGGGCGCAATCGTGACGCCCATCCCGTACTCGCTACCATTGGCAAAGGCGATCAACAGCGCCCGTGATCTCACGCTCGAGCCATCGAGCGTGACGTTGTACGTTTGGGCAACGTAGCTGCAGCCCTCTCGCACGCCGATCGCGATGTAGGGCCACTTCCCGCGGCGGCCGCGGGTGCGCTGGTTGAACAGCATGGCAATGTGGGCATCGAAGCCGATGCCTGCGACGTTGAAGAAGGCGCGGTCGTTCAGCATTCCGGCGTCGATGGCGAGGGTTTTGTCGCCGAGAGCTTTCGCGATAGCGCCCATCGGCTCGCGCGGCACAGCCAGCGCGGCAGCCAGACCGTTCCCGGATCCCGCCGGGATTAACCCCAACGCAGTTGGACTTCCGGCAAGTGCCCCACCGACTTCGTTCACCGTGCCGTCGCCGCCCCACACGATGACGAGATCGGTACCGTCGGCGGCGGCGCGAGCGGCGACCTCGCGGGCGTGCCCTCCTCGTTCAGTCACGACGATTGCGTGATCGATGTCGCGCCGCTTCAGCTCGCCGCCGATCATCGCGACTCGTGCCGTCGCGATCGACGGATCCAGTCCCGCACCCGACATCGGATTAATAATCGCGACAACGCGCATAGATATAGATGTCGATCAGAGTTGTCCGTGCTATCTGTGGCTGAAACGATCTGCGTAATCCGTGTTATCTGTGGCTCACACTCTGTGTGGTCCGCGTTGCCCGCGGCAAAAAGATTCGTGATGTCCGTGGCTACCGTCTGAACTATTCATGTTATCCGTGGCCGCGGTGATGATCGCTGGTGCTATAGTAACCGTTGCCGAGACATGCACACTCGAGCCGCGCGATTCATCCTCCTCTTCCTGTTTCTCATCTCTATTGGCACCACGGCGTATCTTTTCTGGAAGAGCGAATCAACGTCAGCCTCGTTGACTGCGCAGGCCGCAGCATTCGAGCGGGCGATGCGAGCAACGGAGCGATCGCTGCTGGACATCCGCGCTGCGCAACGTAGTTATGTGGCGGCAGGCCAGGGAGGAGACTTCTGGGCAGCGCGCGTCGCGCAAGGCGTGCAGAACGTGCGCTCATCGCTCGCACCACTTCGCACTGAGGCCGTGGCCGCTCAGGCAAAAACCAGCGTTGACGAAATCCTGTCGGCGCTCGATGACTTCGTGCGGATCGACAAGCGCGCGGTCGAGTACATCCGAAAGGATCAGCGGCTTCTGGCGTCCGATGTGATCTTCGCCGATGGGCTGGAATTAACGGACGCGGCGCTGACCTCGCTCGAGAACGGTCGAGTGGCTGAAGCGCGTGCGCGAGCTGAAGCCTTGGAGACCGCCCAGCGAAGGGGTGTTTTCGCGATCGTTGCCGGCGCGGCTTCGGCGATGCTGGC
>Ga0075418_10003048_pt1 | contig 19130 bp, 19 predicted proteins | sample SoiMetdeltSBSDD2_FD_81776 | JGI IMG/M metagenome (GOLD analysis project Ga0075418, IMG submission 81776) | Bulk soil microbial communities from a Populus tree surrounding site in Tennessee, USA - Soil MetaG P. deltoides SBSDD2 | ecosystem: Environmental > Terrestrial > Soil > Tree plantation...
CGCAGCCGCGAGCGCGACTACGTCGATTGGCCGGATCCGATGCCGGCGCTGTCGTCGCTCGATGTGTCAGCGGCTCATTCGTGTACGTAGAGTCCGGCTTCAGCGTCCTGTACGTAGTGTCCGGCTTCAGCGTCCTGTACGTAGTGTCCGGCTTCAGCCGGACCCACACTTAGCCGGACCCACAACCGGTCCGCCTGAAGGCGGACACTACGCTAACGCGGCTAGCGCGCCGACAGCCGGACGACCGGTCCGGTCACGCTCCATGCGCGACCGTTCGCATCCGTGCCGCTGAAGTTGCTCTGCGCGGTATGCGCGGTCGCGGCCGAACTGCACCAGCGTGTGCGCAGCGTCGTCGACTGGTTCGCGGCAATCCGCAGCGACGGGTTGGTGCGCGCCGTCACCGCTCCATCGAACATGTCGACCCGTTCCGTAACCGTCACGGCGACGCCACCGACTTCGCGAATCACCTGATCGTAGAACCAGGTGTTCGGCCGGCTGGCGCAGCTGGCGATGTCGGTAATCGGCTGGCCGCTGAACGGGACGGGGTTCGGGGTAATCGACACTTCCACTCTGCCAGTAGCCGAGCTTGGGGGTGGTACGGGTGCAGGAGCAGGTGCCGGCGCCGGCGCCGGAGTCACAGGCTTCGGGGCGGGGGTGGGCGCAGGAGCGGGAGCCGGCGCGGCACCCGGTCCGCGCTGGGTTCCGGACGGCACCGGGGCGCTTCGCGCCGGCACGTCGGTAGGCGCCGTCGGTGATGATTCGATCTGTCCGCAGGCCGCCGCCGCGACGAGCGCTGCGGCGGCACACATGCCCCGCACGCGCATTCCCCAGGTCCGTTCCATCGGCATCCTCCCCTTCGCGATCACCCGCCTCCGCCAAGGCTTCGGCGAGGCAGGCTGCGACGGTGCGCCTACGCAAGACACACACCGGAATACGGCCGACCTGGACGTGACCTTGCACACCCGCGAATCACGGAGCGTGAGTCCCCGTTGCTGTAGCGGGAGCAAACGCACCAGGAAAATATTGCGCGGAGGAAACAACGTGCTGATGTCACTCAAAGCTCTCCGACTTTCCACAATCGCGGCATTCGCGTTCGCTCTAGCCGTCCCATCCATGGCCGCCGCTCAAACGATCGGCCCGGCGCAGACCGCCGTCGATGCCAACCCCGGCAAGGTGAGTCTTGTGGCGACGTACGACTTCACGAACGCGTACATGTTCCGCGGCCTGCTGCAGAACGACCAGCATCTGACGCCGGACGGTCTCAAGAATGGCGTGTGGATGTTCCCGTTCGCCGAGGCTCGCTTCGATCTGCATGACGATGACGATGGGGTCACTGACGTCGCGCTGCGGATTGGATCCTGGAACGGACTGAGTACCGGCGGAGCCGGCACAGCCGGGCCGAGCGGCAAGCTCTGGTACGAAAGCCGTTTCTATTCAGCGGTGGACGTGACCTTCGGATCGGGGATCACCGTTGGCGGCGGCTATACGGCCTATCCGAGCCCGAACAATTCCTTCAGCACCGTGAAGGAATTCTCCTTCCGGGCGTCAGCGGACGAACGCACGCGGCCCGCTGGCCTCGCGCTGCGCCCGCACGCGCTCGTCGCGCTCGAATTCGACACCGAGCCTGGCGTCGGGCAGGCGGACGGCGGAGTGAACGCGGGAACCTACCTCGAGCTCGGCGTGGCACCGGGAATCAACGAGTCAGGATTTGCGGTGGCGTTTCCCGTCCGGTTGGGACTCAGTCTCAACGACTACTACGAGCTCGCCGGCGTCGATCACAAGTTCGGCTACCTGAGCCTGGGTGCCATCGCGTCGGTCCCGCTTGGCCGAAGCACTCTTTACGGCGCGTGGGACGTCCACGGAGGACTCGAGTTCCAGTCGCTCGGCGACACGCCGGAAGCCTTCAACCGCGGCGATCAATCCAAGCTGATCGGCACGATCGGTGTTGGGTTTTCCTACTGAACGTGGCTTAGAACCGGACGAGAAGGGATACGCCCCGTCACCGCGCTTCGAACAGCGCCAGCAGAAAGCGCGCCTCGGAGTCGATCCAGCGCGAACGCAGGGCGAGGCCCGCGCCCTCGACGATCGCCTGGAACCCGTCGGCGTCGTACTTGTACGAACTCTCGGTCCAGATGGACTCGCCGGCCGCCATCGTGAACGTCATCGCTGCGTCCGGGCCGGGGACGACGACTTCCTGAGGCCGCCGGCAAACGAGGTGCATCTCGACTCGAGACGCGGCGGCATTCCACTGCACCTCGTGCTCGAATCCATCGAGATCGAAATTCGTCCCGATCTCGGTGTTGAGGCGCAGCAGCACGTTCTTGTTGAAGGCCGCCGTGATGCCGAGCGGGTCGTCGTACGCAAGCATCAGGTCGCGCTCGGATTTCTGGAGATCGACGCCAATCAGAAGCGAATCACGCGGGCCCAGCGCCCGTCGCACCAGGTGCAGGAACGCCGATGCCGCCGGCGGATCGAAGTTCCCGATGTTCGATCCGAGGAACAGGATCAGGCGGCGCCCGCCGCGCGATGCGGGCAGCTGCATGAGGCCGTCCTCATACGTCGCATGAACGGCGGTAATGGCCGTGGCGCCGACCGTCTGCAGCGCCAGCGTGGTTCGAGCGAGCGCCTCGGCCGAGACGTCGATCAGTTGAACAGCCGGTACCGGGCTCGGCAGCGCCCCCAACAACGCGACGATCTTGTCGCCGTTGCCGCATCCGAGCTCGACGACCTCGGTTGGCGACGCCAATGAGCCGATGGCGGCGCCGTGAGCGGCCAGGAGGCCTGTTTCCGCGCGCGTGATGCGGTACCACGGCAGCAGGCAGATCGCATCGAAGAGCGTCGATCCGAGCGCGTCGTACAACAGCCGCGATGGAAGCTGCCGCGGCGTCAGATTCAGGTAATAGTGGATCTCTTCGACGTCGCGAGCAGTGGCGAGCCCAGCGGCGGCTGCCCGGGCCGGAGCACTCATAACGCGCGCTCCGAGACGCAGCGGAACGCCGCATACACATAGGGATAATGCGGCCGGAACCAGTTGCGAAAGCTGCGGCGCAGCAGGTCGCGCGCGGTGACCGGCGACGCGCCCTTCATCACGTAATGCTTGCCGTCGAAAAAATCGGCCGAGTACTCCGGATACGCGGGCATCGGCATGAACCCGGGAAACGGCGCAAACACCGTCGAGGTCCACTCCCATCCGTTGCCAAGCAGGTCATCGATCCCCCAGGCGCTCCGTCCCGCCGGATGTTGCCCAACGGGCAGGGGATCCCATCCCGCAAAATCAAAATGTCCGCGCGACGCGTCAGGCGCATCGTCGCCCCAGGGATACGCACGCGCGAGTCCGCCGGGCGAGCCGTACGCCGCCCGATCGTATTCGGCTTCGGTGGGCAGCCTCAGTCCCCGCCAGCGCGCGTACGCGGAAGCCTCGCTGTGGCTGACGTAAACCGGCCAGGCCGCAGGAAGCGGAATAGCTTCGAACATGCCGCGCCACTGCCATCGACCGCCTGTGTCGACCCAGAACCGCGGATGCGCGATGCCCTCGGCGCGAAGCCACTCGAAGGCGTCCGGCTCCCACCATCTGGGCTCGCGGTAGCCGCCAGCCTCGACAAACTCGAGGAACGCCGAATTCGTGACGTTGTACCGATCGATCCCGAATGCCGGCACCTCGACGTCCACAGCTTCGAACTCGTTGTCCCATCCGAATGGGATCGCCCCGCGCCGTGCGCCGAGGGTTGCGCGCCCGCGTGGCACCGCGATGGTCTCCTGACGCGGCGGCGTGCCGCCCGAAACGATCGCCCGGTCCGCCGGCGGCACCTTCCAGTCGTAGGCCAGTTGATGCCACATATACAACAACGTTTCCTGGTGCATCGCCTCGTGTTCGAGGATGGTGTGTACTGCCTCGGCGCGATCCAGGAGCGGATGGCCAGACTGATCGATCGGCGCTGTCAGCAGGGCGTCGAGAACTCGACGGTCCGCCTCGGCCGCGAATGCCTGCACCTCTCTGCGCGCCGGCCACGGAAACGGTGCCGACGGCTGATCGTCCTCCGGATCGATGCCACGCGCGAACAGGCGCTCGAGGTCCGCGTCGATGCCTCGCTGGCCCAGCGCCTGCTTGACGAGCGTGTTGAAGTTGAACGCGGCGAGGTGGCCTTCGTAGAACACGATCGGATGACGAAGCGCAATCGGCCGCTCGTAATACGCGTCCGGCGCCAGGAGATCGAACAGCGCGCGTGAACGCGCCCGCATCGCGACAAAGCGATCCGCCAGCTTTTCTCGATCGACGCCGGGACCCGACATCACAGGCATTGCCTTATCTTCCTCCGAGATCGTCACGACCCGTCGGTCGCCGGAGCGTCGTGCGCGCATCCTCGACAGTAATCCGACTGGCGCACCCGTCGAGGTGGTCGTTCACCAGCCCCATCGCCTGCATGAATGCATAGACCGTGGTCGGGCCGACGAACGTCCAGCCGCGCCGCTTCAGGTCCTTGCTCAACGCGACGGATTCCGGCGTGCGCGCGAGCTGCACCAACGCGTCTCGTGTCATCCGACGCGGCCGTGATCGGGGCTCCGGCTCCCAGCGCCAGAAATAGGCCGCCAGTGAGCCGAACTCGTCGCGCAGCGCCGCCGCGCGAGTCGCGTTGTTGATGGCCGATTCGATCTTGCCGCGGTGGCGGACGATGCCCGCATCCGTGAGCAGGCGGGCGACGTCGCGCGAGCCAAACCTCGTGACACGATCGATGTCGAAATCTGCGAACGCCGCGCGGAAGTTCGGGCGCTTGCGCAGGATCGTCAGCCAGCTCAGACCGGCCTGAAATCCTTCGAGACAGATCTTCTCGAACAGCCTGCGGTCGCTGGTGACCGGACTGCCCCATTCCTTGTCGTGATAGCGGATGTAAAGCGGATCCTCGCCGGGCCACCAGCAGCGCGTCACGCCGTCCGCGTGCCGGACGAGACCAGCCGTCGATCGCATTGCCGTACTATAAAGTCGATCCCGTGGCCGATACGCAGGACTCCAGCCCATCGCGCGGATGGCGCCGCCTGGTCTACGAGTGGTTGACAGGCACCCCGCCGGCGCCGCGGCCCTCGTCTACGCCGGCGAACACGCACGATCGCGCGAGCCTTCCAGCCCGCATCGGCCACTACTCCGTCACCCGCAAGCTCGGGGAAGGCGGCATGGGCGTCGTCTACGCCGCACGCGACGAACGGCTCGAGCGGGTCGTGGCGGTAAAGACGATGACGTCGCCGGCAAACGACGAGACGGCGCGGAGGCGCTTCTGGCGCGAAGCCAGGGCGGCCGCGAGCATCAACCATCCGAACATCTGCCAGATTCACGAAATCGGCGAGGACGCCGGCACGCTGTTCATTGCCATGGAACTCCTCGACGGCGAGTCGCTCGCCGACCGCCTCCGGCGGGGCCCAATGAGCGTCCCCGACGCCCTGCCGATCGCGCTCGGCATGCTGGCGGCACTGTCGGCGCTGCACAGCCGGAGCCTCGTGCACCGGGATCTGAAGCCGTCCAACGTGTTCCTCACGCCTCATGGCGTGAAGCTCCTGGATTTTGGGCTCGTGCGCCCCGAGTTCGAGCCCTCTCCCGGCGCGACCATGGCCCTGACGCAGACGGGCGTCGCGCTCGGCACGCCGCGCTACATGGCGCCCGAACAGGCGACCGGCGATCCGGTCGATGCGCGCTGCGATCTGTTCGCGGCGGGCGCGATTTTGTTCGAGATGCTGGCGGGCCGCCCCGCCTTTGGCGGCCGGACAGTCGTCGACGTCCTTCACGCCACGCTGCACGAACAGCCGCCGGCGCTGACCGGCTCCCCCGCAGTGGCCGCCGTGGATCGCGTGATTCGGCGGGCACTGGCCAAGCGGCCGGCGGATCGCCCGATCTCGGCCGATCAAATGGCCGAGGAGCTGCGCGGCGTTCGCGGTGCCACCAGCGACGAGACACCGGCCCTGGCGCAGGCGCTGACGCGTCTCGTTGTGCTGCCCTTCCGGGTGCTGCGCCCGGATCCGGAGACCGACTTCCTGGCTTTCAGCCTGGCGGACGCCATTTCGACGTCGTTGTCGGGGATCGGCTCGCTGGTCGTGCGCTCCAGCGCCACAGCCGCGCGCTACGGCGGCGACTCCCCCGACCTCAAAGTCCTCGCGTCGGAAGCCGACGTGGACCGGGTCGTGATGGGCACGCTGGTGCGCGCCGGCGATCAGCTGCGAGCCACGGCGCAGCTGATCGAAGCGCCCGGCGGCACGCTGCTCACCTCGCACACGATCCAGGCGCCGCTGGGCGATCTCTTCCGGCTGCAGGACGATCTCGCCCGTCGTGTGGTGGAGGCACTGTCGCTGCCGCTTGCGGGAGGACTGACGCCTCCGACGCCTGACGCGCCGAAGAGCGCGCGCGCGTATGAGTTCTATCTGCGCGCGAACGAGCTGGCGCGCACGTATGCGGGGCTGACGGAGGCGCGCGATCTCTACCGCCACGCCCTCGATCTCGATCCGCGCTTTGCGCCGGCGTGGGCCCATCTCGGCCACTGCTACCGGGTAATTGGCAAGTACGTCGAGGACGCGCCTGACAGCGAGGCAAAGGCCGAAGACGCTTTCAAGCGGGCGATTGCGCTCGATCCGCGGTTGTCGGTCGCCCACAAGTTCTACGCCCAACTCGAGGCGGACATCGGGCAGGCGCAGCATGCGCTCGTACGGCTGCTGGGCGAGGCGGCGCGTCACGGCAACGATCCCGAGCTCTTCGGCGGGCTCGTCCACACGTGCCGCTACTGCGGGCTCTATGAAGAATCGCTGCTCGCGCATCTCGAGGCACGCCGGCTCGACCCGAATGTGACGACAAGCGTCGAAGGCACGCTCCTGCTGATGGAACACGTCGATCGGCTGGTCAGTGTTCAACGGCCCGCGATTGCCGCCGGGGCCGACGAGGGCATTCGCGTGATGGGGCTCGGCCTGGCGGGACGCCTCGAGGAAGCGCGCGAGGCGCTGGCGCAGATGCGCCACGCGCCGATCCCGTCCTTCCAGGCGTGGAGTCAGTTCCTGAGAGCGTGGCTCGAAAACCGGCCGAAGGACATGCTCGGCCTGCTCTCGACGCTGGGCGCGCTGAAAATCCAGGAGGACCCCGAGGCGATGTTCGTACAGGGATGGATGCTCTGTGCCGCCGGCGAACATGCGGCGGGACTCGCCTATCTGGAGCGCGCCGTCGCCAAGGGCTATTACGCCGCGCCCACCCTCACGGGCGGCCGCCAGTTCGACGGCTTGCGGCGGAACGCCGACTTCCAGGCGCTGGTCGCGCAGGCGGAGACGGGCCGGCGGCAGGCGCTTGCAGCGTTCCGCGACGCGGGTGGCGAGAGACTCCTCGGCCGGGCGGCATGAAGACGCTCGCCCACCCCGGTGACAAAGATGAACTGGTGCGCCGCCTGCGGCGCCTGCAACCGGACAGCGTCCGGCAGTGGGGACGGATGTCGGCGCACCAGATGGTGTGCCATCTCAACGACTCGCTGCTGTTGGCGACAGGCCAGCGAGCCGTGAGCCACGCCATTACCCTGCCGTCACGCACGATCATCAAGTGGATCGCGTTATATCTTCCACTTCGCTGGCCTACCGGCATCCTGACGCGGCCGGAAGTCGATCAGGAGGCTCGTGGCACGAGACCGAGCGACTTTCGGGCTGACGTCGCGCGGCAAGAGGCACTGATGCAGGAAGTCATCGCACAGCGCGGGAAACTGCGCGGGGCCGTGCATCCGATATTCGGCAGGATGTCGGAGCGCGCCTGGCTACGGTGGGCCTACCTGCACACCGATCATCATCTTCGCCAGTTCGGGGAGTAGTGTCAGTAGTGTCCGGCTTCAGCCGGACTGGCGGGGGCCGCCTGAAGGCGGACACTACTTCGCGCGGTGGACACTACTTCGCGCGGCGGACACTACTTCGGCCGGCCCGTGTATCCCTGCGCGATCATCTGGATCGAATAGACCTGCGCGGCGTTGGCCACCTGGCTGCCGTTCGCATCCGTGGCGCCGCGGGCCAGCACGAAGAGTGTCTTCTTGTCTCTCCCGCCGAACGCGGCGCTGATGACCGGCCGTGGCGTCGGTATGATGCCGAGGTACTTCCCGTCAGGGCCGATCACCTGGACGCCCGGGTTGGTGGTGACGTAGATGCGCCCCGCGGAGTCGATGGTGCTGCCATCGCCGTTGCCGCCTCCTTCGAGGCGCGCAAACTGTCGCTGGTTGGTGAGCGACCCGCCCGGCCCGACATCGAACGCGGCCAGCGCGGGTCCGTTGGTCACGTAGAGCGTCTTCTCGTCGGCGCTGAGAATGATGCCGTTCGGCGTAATGTTCTCGCCGTATTTCGTCACCACGCCTTTCGGATCGGCGTAATACACGCCGCCCATGGTGAAGTACACGCCTCCCCTGCTGTCGGCCGTCAGGTCGTTGGGGTTAGGGCCATTGCAGTCGAGCACATCGCCCTGGTACCTGTCCGCCAGCACCGCGCGGCGCGGCGCAAGCTGCACGATCGCGGTCCTCAGGCCGCGCGCGACGATGAACAGCGCGCCGTTTGTATTGATCGACAGCGAGCCGCCGGTGTGCGTGTCCGAATACACCACTGAGGGACGGCCGTTCGCATCGAGCTTCACGACCTCACTGTTGTCGTTCTGCGCGATCAGCAGCCCCCCATCGTCGGTGCCGACGATGCCGTCGCCGTTGTTGCCGGCTTCCTGCCACAAAAACCTCCAGCGTTCGCCGGCGGCGATGACGCCAGGGATCGCCGATACCGTGTACTCCCGGGGCCCGGGCGGCTGAGCGCCGCCGCCGCCACGACCGCCGCCCCGCGGCGGTGGCGGGGTTTTGCAGGTGGCGATTAACGCTGGGAGGCCCGGATCGTCAGGCGAGGAAATGGATGCGGGTCGCGGATTCGCCGGTGCCGGTGGCAGCCGCGGTTCCTGCGCCAGCACGAACCCGGAACCCAGAACCCAGAACGCGACCGTCATCACTCTCATGCGGGTAGCACCTCTACGAGAACCGATTTGAACGCCGGTGTCTTCGACTGGGGATCGACATCGCGCGGGATGAGCACGTTGGCCTCGGGATAGTACATGGCCGCGTTGCCCGGCCGGATATCGAAGGGGCGCGCCAGCCGGCGCCGCAACTCGCCAACGGCGCTGCGGACGGTGACGGGTTGATCGGGCGCCAGTCCAAGCCGCCGCATGTCGTCCGGGTTGATCAGAATCACGTCGCGGCGCTCCTGTCCGCGGTACAAGTCCTCTTCTTCGTAGACCACCGTGTTGAACTGCCCCTCCGAGCGGATCGTCATCAGCCGCAGACGTCGATCGGCGGCAGCCGCCGCGGTTGGCAATCGCACGGAATGGAAGATCGCCTTGCCGGAGGCTGTCGCAAAGCGCGGCTCATTCATGTGGCGGCCGGCGATGTGAAACTCGCGGCGGGTGCGGTCGATGTCGGCGAGCGGCTCGAAGCCGGGAATCAGCTCGGCCATCAACGAGCGGATTCGCTGATGGCTTTCAAGATCGCGCCAGTCCACGCGGCCATCGGAGCCAAGCACTCGCCGGGCGACGTCGGACAACACGGACACCTCGCTTCGCGGCCCGGGGTAGCGCGCGGCCCCGCCGTCGCTCAGCCGCACGTAGCTGAACATCGATTCCTGCGTTGTCGGCTGCGGCTCTTCATCGCGCGGCAGCACCGGAAGAACCAGCGTCTCCTTTGCCGTCCCCCACGCATGCCCGCTGTTCAGCGTCGTCGCCATGTACGCGATCAGGTCCAGTTTCCCGATCGCCTCGGACGCATACGCCGAATCGGGATTGCTGCCGAACAGGTTTCCGCCCAGGCACAGCGCCGCCCGCATCTGCCCCCGGCCTGCGGCTTCGATGCAGCCCATCGTATCCAGGCCCGGGGACGCTGGAACCTGGACGCCGAGGCGTTGCTCGAACCGCGCGACGATGGTCTGCCTGAGGTGCGGCGTCACGCCGACCGATCCCATGCCCTGCACGTTGCTGTGCCCGCGAATCGGCATCACGCCGGCGTGAGGACGGCCGATCATCCCGCGCAGCAGTGCGAGGTTGGCGATCGCCTGCACGTTCTCTACGCCGTGAAGATGATGCGTAATCCCCATCGTCCAGCCGAAGACCACATTGCTGGCTGCCATGTAGATCTCGGCGACCCGGACAATGGTGTCGCGCGAAACGCCAGCGGCGGCAACAATCTCGGGCCACGACGTCGAGTCGATGTGGTGCTTGAAGGCTGCGAATCCCTCGGTGTGACGATCGACGAAGGCGCGATCTTCCCCGCCGAGCTCGAGTACCGCCTTCGCAACGCCCGCCAGCAGCGCGATGTCGCCGCCGATGTGCGGCTGGACATACAGGCTGGCGATCTGCGATCCGAACAGCAGGCTGCGCGGATCGCTCGGGACGCTGAAATTCACGAGGCCCGGTTCTCTGACCGGATTGATGACAATCACGCGCCCGCCACGCCGGCGGATGGTCATCAGGCTGCGCAGCAGCCGCGGATGGTTCGACGCCGGGTTCCCGCCAATCAGCACGTAGAGATCGCAGTGCTCGACGTCTTCGAGTTGCACCGTGGCCGTACCGGTGCCGAAACTCGACGTCAACCCGACGCCGCTCGCCTGGTGACAGTAGTACGAGCAGTTGTTGACGTAGTTCGTGCCGAACAGCCGCGCAAACAGCTGCAGCAGGAACCCGGCTTCGTTCGACGATCGGCCGCTCGCATAGAAGAAGGTGTGAGCCGGCCCGCTGACCCTCAGCTTCGCCGCCAGCCTGTCGAGCGCCTCGTCCCATGAGATGACGCGATAGTGCGACTCCCCTGGCCCCGCATACACCGGATCGACCAGCCTGCCGCACGACTCGAGCTCGCGCGGCGAAAGCGTCCGCAGCTGGTTGAGTGAATAGCGCGCAAAGAACTCGGGCGAGATACCGCTTTGCATGTCGGACGCCATCGCCTGCAGCGACTTCTTACAGACTTCCGGGAAGTGGCCTGCTTCATTGACCATCCCTCCCATCTGGCCGCCCATGCCCAGCGCGCACGTCTTGCAGGCGTTGCGGCTGCGCATCGCGCGCCAGAGCGGCCTCCAGCCGACCCGGTTTGCCGTGCGAAGCGTGTAGAGAATGGCGTTCACGCCGCCGGCCGACTTCGCCGGCTTCATACCCGAGCGGCGACGCGATTCGCGAGCCACGCCTTGATGTCGGCCATGACCACTTCCTTGTCCACGTCGTTGAGCAGATCGTGGAAATGCCCTTGGTACAGCTTGAGTGTCTTGTCGGTCGATCCAGCCGTGTCGTAGAAACGCTGGCTGCCGCTCGGCCGCGTGGCCTTATCCGCCGTCCCGTGCAGGATCAGCACCGGCAGTGTGATGCGCGGGAATTCGTTCCTGAGCCGTTCGTCGGCGCGCACCATTTCGGCGAGCGTCTGGGTCGGCTGAATTTCATTGAGGATGAGCGGATCGCTGTTCTTCGCCTGCACGACCTTCGGATCGCGCGAGAAGTCCTCGTTCTTGAGCCTGAGGATGTGCGCGTGCGGCGCGACGTGGCTCAATCCCTTGAAGACACTGAGTGCGAAATCGGGCGCGGGCACCTCGTGGGCGAAGCTCTCGCAAATCAGCCCCGCCAGCTCCGGCTGATGCTCCAACGCGTAGATGCAGGAGACGACGCCGCCGGCACTGTGCCCGAGCAGGAACACCGGCGCGCCCGGTTCACGCGACTTGGCCAGCGTGACGACCATAGCGACATCGCCAACCCACTCCGAAAAGCTGTTCACGAAGAAGCGCTCGCCGTCCGATTCGCCGCGTCCGCGCAGGTCGGGCGCGTAGACCGCAAACCGGCTGGCGACGAGCTGCTCGGCCACCCACCCGTACTCGCCGCTGTGAGAATTGAAGCCGTGAACGATGACCACGACGCCGCGGACTTGTCCTTCCGGACGCCACGAGCGCATGAAGATCTTCAGGCCGCCGGCTCCGTCGAGCCGTTCCTGACTGATCCGAAGTGTCGGGGTCATCGCACGCCTCCTTGTCGCAGCCACCCATTGTGCCTTGCGACGGCCAGGAGAAATATCGTGCTCGTCGTGCCGTCGTGGTTGAAAGAAAACACACTAACGCAGACCCAGGCGCTTTTTGTAGTCCGGCCACTCGCGCTTCAGCCGGAGAAAGGCGTCGACGTCGGCGCATCGCAGGAACGGGTTGGTCGCGCGCTCGAGCGCGAGCGTCGAGCTCGGCCGCGCACCGTAGTCGTGACCTGGCCAGATCGTCGCCGACGGCCGGATGGTTTTCAGCACGCGCTGCAGGCTGTCCCACTCGACGCGGGCATCCTCGTCGGTCCTGGTTCCACCGACCTTCCCGACAAAAATCAGGTCGCCCGTCATGAGAATGTCGTGCCCGGGTTCGTAGACGGTGAGGTGATCGGCTGCATGACCCGGCACGTACAGGAACTGCAGCTGCAGGCCGCCGACCGACAGGTTCCCGCCCTCCGACAACGGCACCTCCACAGACACCGGGCATGCCGGATGGGCCGCCACCGGCGCGCGCGTCAACTCCACCGCCCGGGCGTTGCCGTTGATGTGATCTTCGTGACCGTGCGTGTTGATGATGTGCGTCACGGTCAAGCGCTGCTCGCGCGCGCGCTCGACGAACGCGTCAGGCGAGTAGGACGGATCGATCAGCACCGCCCTGCCGGCATCACGGTCGCCCAGCAGGTAGCCAAAATTGCGGTCGCCGCCCGCGCGAATCTGTTCAAACACCAGCTGCATGCCGTGGATGATACCGTTACAATCCCTGGGCGCGGCGCCGATGGCCCGATTCGACATTCTTCACGAGATCGAGCGGCTGGATGCGGTGACGGACCACCAGCGCATCGTTCACCTGTCGTTCGGTTATGAGTTCCCCTGGGACTCGATCCGGGCGCTGGAGATTGCGCTCTATCGCACCTACTGCGTCCCCAGCATTTCCGCGCTGCTGGACCGGACCGGCGAGTTCCACCAGAACACCCAGCGCCGCTACGACGACACCTCGATCCTGGTCGCGGAGATGTGTGAAATGGGGCTATGAAAACGGACGCGGCAAGGAAGCGCTCGAGCGGATGAACTGGGCGCACGGCCACTTCAGGATCGCGAACGACGACTTTCTCTACGTGCTCTCCACCTTCATCTTCGAACCGGTGCGGTGGATCGACGCGGTCGGGTGGCGGCCAACGTCCCGGAACGAGCGGCTCGGTTACTACTATTTCTGGCACGCGATTGGCGGCCGCATGGGCATCACCGGCATCCCGCCGTCGTACGACGCGTTCGAAGCGTGGAGCCGCGATTACGAGCGCCGGCACTTCCGGTTTGCTGACACGAACCACCGAATTGCGGTCTCGACCCGCGACCTGTTCGCCTCGTGGTTTCCGCGCATCGCCACGCCAATCGTCCGCTACAGCATCTACGCGATGCTGGACGAGGCGATGATTGCGTCGTTTGGATTTCCGAAGCCGCTGCCGCTGACCCGGCCGCTGTTGCGGTCGGCGCTGAAGCTGCGCGGCCGCGCCGTGCGCTGGCTGCCCCCGCGGAAGACGGCGCATTTCTTCACGGACAATCGCAACCGGACACATCCCGACGGCTACGAGATTTCCCGGCTCGGCCCGCCGAAGCTGGTCGCGGCTGCCGAGAAACGCGCGAAGTCAGAAGTCTGAAACGAATTCACAGGCACGAGACGACTCCCAATTCCCAAGATGCCAACTCCAAAAATTGGGAGTTGTGTAGTTGGGCGTTGGGCGTTGAAGCTACCCTTCGAGCTCGCTCTTCAGCGCCTTCATCCGCACGCCGAGATCGGTCAGCTCGTCGCGGCCCAGCACAGAGCGGGCGATGCGGAACATCTGCCTTTCTTCTTCCTGGATGTGATGCTCGATGCTCTCCTTCAGTACCTTGAACTTCGCACCCCACTGCTCGTCGCTCCGGGCCAGCGCGTGCAGCTCGTTCAGCAGGAGGTCCGCCACATGGTGCTCCTGGAATCCCTCGAGCACGATCTCGCGAGCCTCCGGGTGTGGCTCGAGCGCGGGGTAAAGGATCTTTTCCTCGATCGCCTCGTGCACATTCAACTCGGCCGTCAGCGTCTCCAGCAGACTCGTGCGGATCTTCACGCCGCGTTCGGTGGTTTCCTCTCCCTGCTTCAGCAGCGTCTTGAAGCGCCGATGGTCGGTCTCGAGGAGCACGATGGGATCGTTCTCGTCGCTGGCCCAGGGCAGTCGACGCGCAATCGCCGCGGCGGCGCCGGCAGCCGCGCCGCGAACCAGCGTCGCCGCCGACGACAGACGCGACGGCCTGGCTGCCGGCTTGCGGGCCCGCGATCGCGTGGCCGCCGCGCGCGCGGCCGTCTTGCGCTTCGACGCTTTTCTGGCAACGGCCTTCTTTGCCCCTGCGACGACCTTCTTTGCGCGTCCGCCGCTCTTCTGACCGCGTTTGCTGGATGCCGCTCGCTTGGCCACAGTTGATGCCTCCAATTCAATTTCTAACCTAACCTGCGTCGAAACAGACGGGCTTTCAGCTGAGCACCCAGCACGCTTCAGCTTTTACGGACATCCTTCCACCTCCAATAATGCGGGGATGCCCCGGGGGAAGGTCATCCTGGTGGTCGAAGATGATCCAGAGCTTCGGGCGTTCTATCGTCAGGTGCTGGGGATCAGCGGCTACACCGTCATCGATGTCGAGGACGGGATCGACGCGCTGCGTCGCATCGAAACGGATCCGCCAGATCTGGTGATCCTGGATATCGAGTTGCCTCGACTCGGCGGACGTGATGTGCAGGCGGAACTGGCAGCCCATATAGCTACACGTCACATCCCGATCATGGTGGTCAGCGGCACCGACACCAGGACGCTGGACCCGGCTGCGTTTGTGTGCATCCTCCGCAAACCGGTGACCGCCGAGCGGCTCGTCGATGCCGTCGACGATTGTCTCAGGCAAGCGGCGAGACAATCGCCCCGCGAGGACGCGGCGCGAACGCAGGATCATCAGGTCGAGCGCAGAACGGCAGCCTACTGTCCTTTCTGTGGCGACAGCGCGGTGGCGTGCCGAACGAAGCGCAAGGCCGGCGTGGCGTCACAGACGTGGAAGTGTTCCGGGTGCGATGCGGCTTGGCCCGAGAGAAGGAAAGCGTCGTGAGGGCAGATGAGCGATACTGCTCCATCGGAGGTCGCCTGATGCCCCGCACCATCGTCATCTGCGCAGTCATCTGCGCCTGGCTCGTGTTCCTGCCGGCCGGCGCGGCCCTCGGACAGGACTTTGTCGAATTCACCAGCGTCGAAGACGGTTTCAGAATTGCCTTCCCTGGTCGACCGCAGGTGCAGAACACGACATATACCTCGCAGTACGGCTACCCGCTGCCGGCGAAGGTGTACAGCGTGACATCCGGGCCGCAGCGGTTCTCGGTCACCGTCGTCGATTTCCGCGGCATTCAACAGCAAGCGATCGCCAAGACGTGTCCGAAGGGACCCGACACCTGCCAGCGGCGCGCGCTGACGGCGGTCATCGGTGAAGGCGAGTGGCGCAACGACGTCCGCGGCGCAATGCTGTACGCGCTGAACACGCTCATCAACCGCGGCGCGAAGATCACCAACATCACGGGAGACTGGCAGGACCTGGTCGAGGGCATGATGGTGCAGCTGACGAACGCCGATCAGTCGCGCACGTTTGCCTCGATTTCCATGCACGACAACCGCCTCTACATCGTCGAGGGCACCGCGCCGGTCCGCGGCTATCCCCCGCCGATCGCCTTCCAGCAGAACTTCGCCGTCGTCGACAGCCAGGGCAACTCGATTCGCTATCAGCGGATGTACTCGAACGCGTACCACGGGCTGGGTGAGTATCCGGTGCCGTCACGCGCGGGACAGCCATAGTCATCGGCGCGTTTTCCGCGAGGCGCGCGCGACGGCAATCGAGCGGCTCGCCCACTGCGCCAGGGCGGTCGTGTCTTCCACCACCGCCGCCGGCACACCGTAATATGACATCGTGACGGGGCGGTCGGCGTAGGGCCTGAACGGGCGGGAACCCGCCTGTTCGTAGTCCGTACGATTCGTTTCGTCGACCTTGAAGTACAGAACGTCGCCCGCCACGATTCCGAAGAAGACGTCGCCTGAATAGAGACCGATCCCGCCGAACATCGGCTTTGCGTACAGATCGGGAAACTCCGCCAGCTGACCGAGCACGAACTCCCGGAATCCGCTGCTTACACGCATCGGCGTGAGGCGCGGCCCTCTCTCGCGCTGCGCGTTTCCGCCTTCGCGTGGTCCGCTTCGGGGGACAAGTCGGCGGGAAAGCCGCGCGGTCGGGCGTGCCGAAGAGGAACGCTTCATTTCTGATTTTCAGAGAATGCTTCCCGAATCACGAGGAGATCGAGTTATTCGCGCGTGTTTCATGAGCTCGTAGTGTCCGCCTTCAGGCGGACCTGACAAATCCGGCTAAAAGCCGGACACTACGGACGAAAATGAAAAATGATCTAGCGGCCGATCGCAAAGGGCGGTGAAGTCTGCGTCAGCTCGGGCCTCGCGAGACTGCTGACGCGGATCCTGGCGCGGGACGTCACCTGACCGGCTCCGGTCCAGTCGTAGAATCCCACGTTCTCCACTTCGTCGCTCAGCCTCGTCCAGCTCTCGCCGTCGTCTCGCGATAGATCGATGCGAACGCCGCCCGAGACGCCGCGCAACGTCCATTGGACCGTGTTGTTGCGCCCGATCCCGAACGTGGTGCCGGCAACCGGACGGCGCAGCGCGAGGGCCGGTGTCTGCCGCACGCCGCGGGTCATCGTCAGCGCGGAGGCCTTGCGTTTCGAACCGTCATCCGCTCTCGCGCTGACGACCGCGGTGCTGACAAACTCGCGGTCGCCGGCCGCACGGATCGTGACGATCGCGAAGGCGGCCGATCCCGCCGCCAGGTTTCCGAGGTCGCAGGTGGCCACCGTCCCGACCGAGCACTCGCCCTGGGATGATCGCACCGAGACCAGCGAGGCGTTAGCCGGTGGCGTTTCGATGACGCGTGCCTCCGATAAATGCCCGGGCCCGTGATTGGCGGCCATCACCACGAATGACCATTCCTGATCCGCGGGCGCGAGATGGCCGGGGCCCGCGATGGTGAGCGAGAGCCCCGCCGCCTGACTTCGTGGGACTGTGCGCGGCCGGACGATGAAGAGGCCCTGCTCGATGCCGTTAACGGCGACGGATCCGCTGGCGAAAAACGGATACGCCGACCACGCACCGTTGTAGGCCGGGGCATCGTCCGACGGATAAACGTCAAAGAACCCCACCTCTCGCAGGGCGCCCCGGGCAAGCTCGCTCGCGTCAAGCACCCGCAGGCCGCTGCGGTAGTTCGACTCGTAGACGAGATTTCCCCGAATGTAGAGGTTGTGATCGATCGAGGGGGTGGGACCGTCGTACAAGCTCGCGATGAACGGCGCGCGAAGGTCCGAGACGTCCCAGATCCAGGTGCGCGTCGGATGCCTGAAGGCCGTCTCGTCGCCTTCGTCGTTGACCAGGAAGAACCGGTGATCTTCGCTGAGCCATCCCTGGTGGGTGTACGCGCTTCCGCCGTAGCCGGTCCGCGACACCTGGACCTGTTCGAGCTTGTCGGACGCGTCCACGATGGTCAGAGTGTCTTCGTTGGAGTTGAAACAGACCTCATGGCCGCGATAGAGAGTGTCGGGACCCTCGTAGACGACGCACTGCGTTTCGTGAGTATAGCCATCGAGGCTGAAGCACCCGGCCGGCCGGGGCGCCGCGGGTGCGCGCACGTCGACCACGTGCAGGCCGCCTTCGCACGTCCGCGTGCCCGCGGCATACGCGAATCCCGTGCGAGTGTTGATCGCCAGCGTGTGCGACGAACCAAATCCCGTATAGAGCGCGGTGTCTGTGAATGTCACGGGCGGCGAGGTCACGGTGCGCAGCTGCCTGAGATCGAAGATCTGCATGCCGTGGTTGACCGCCTCGCTGACGATGAAGGCGTGATCGGCAAAGACCTTGATGCCGCGCCACGTGGAGTTGACAGTCCTGGTCGGCAGGTCTCCGAGATATACCGGTCGGCTCGCCGTCGAAATGTCGACGAATGCTGTTCCGGATGACCGGCCGACCAGCGCGTACTCGCGGCCGGTCACGGGATCGGTCCACCCCCATATGTCGTTCCCGCTCCCGCCACCGATCGCTTCGTGAGGCAGGAACGCCATGAGGTCGATGTCACGGCACGGGTAGGGTCCGGCCAGGCCGTCCGAACAGGCTGCGTCGAGCAGCGGCTCGAGCTGCTGCAGCGGCTGCCAGTCAGCCTGCAATGCGCACCCGCACGAGCAGCGGCGGCCGTTCGCGTCGAGCGGACAGATGCCGCCGGCACAGGCGCAGTGAGACCCGCGAGGGGGATCCGGAACGGGAATCCCGGCAACGCGGGCCAGCGCCAGAGCGGCCGGGGAACGCACGACCAGCATGACCGCGAGTACAGCGATCGCGATCGCCATCATGCCGGTCGCCACCGTTTCGAATTTCCCGGTCATGGTCTGGAAACCGAAAGCCCGGGAATCGTATCACTGGCGCGCGGGGGCGGCCCCTCAGGCTGAGGTCGACCGCCCGGTTATGCGATGTCTACTCGATGATGACGGCACCGGCGGTGAGGCCGGCAGCCGGCAACGGTGTCGAGTCAATCACGAGTACCACGTCGTCGGCTCCCGCGGTGACGCTGAACGCGACGCTCGGCAGGGGCGGCGCCCCGTCCCCCAGGTCGAGCGAGGCGGTGCCGCTGAAGGTGATGTGGCCGTCGAACCCGACCGAGCCCTCGCGGGCCTTCCCTTCCAGCGTGAGCTCTCGCGAAAGCCCCAGCGCGCTTCCCTGCAGGACGGCATGGAACGTTCCTGACGCTGAGCCGTCGGCCTCGATGAACACACCTGCGCCTATCTCCAGCCCCTGGAGCGCGACAGGGCCCAGCTCCGCTCCTGCGGGCAAGAGGTATGTTGCGGCAGCAGTAACCGAACGCTCTCCGTCGGCACTGACGGGGGCCGCCGTGATGGCAACCAGCCCGAGAACAATCGCGCGCACGCAAGTAAGTGGCTTCATGGTGTTCCCCTGCCTGTTAGTGAACCTGAACATTGCCGCCCCCTAATGTTCCACTCGCCATATAGCC
>Ga0075418_10003049_pt1 | contig 19130 bp, 13 predicted proteins | sample SoiMetdeltSBSDD2_FD_81776 | JGI IMG/M metagenome (GOLD analysis project Ga0075418, IMG submission 81776) | Bulk soil microbial communities from a Populus tree surrounding site in Tennessee, USA - Soil MetaG P. deltoides SBSDD2 | ecosystem: Environmental > Terrestrial > Soil > Tree plantation...
GGCGCGACCATCACCAGTGAACAGATCGACGCGCTGCCGCTTGAAGGCCGCAGCGCGGTGTCGTTGATTACGCTCACCGGCGCTTCGGCCGACGCCGGCCCCAGCAGCAGCCGCAGCATGACGACGAGCCGCGGCATCGCGATTTCCGGAGGCCAGCCTTTTGGCGTCGCCTACCTGCTCGACGGCGCGCTGCACAACAACGCCTACGACGGCTTCAACATGCCGCTGCCGTTTCCGGACGCGCTGCAGGAATTCAAGGTGGAGACCAGCACGCAGAACGCGCAGAACGGCGTGCACGCCGGCGGCACGGTGAGCCTGGTGACCAAATCGGGCACCAACCTGCTGCATGGCGACGCGTTCGAGTTTGCGCGGCATTACCGCTTCAATGCCACCGCGCCGTTTGCGGGTACTGATCCGGCGACCGGCGAGCGCCTCGATGACGGCTTGGTGCGCAACCAGTTCGGCGGCGTGCTGGGCGGCAAGATCATCCAGGACAGGCTGTTCTTCTTCGGCGCCTATCAGGCGTCGCGCTCGACGCAGACACCCGCCGACCTGGTGGCGTTCGTGCCGACGGCGGCGATGATGGCCGGCGACTTTACCGCGGTCACCGCGCCGGCCTGCAACCGCGGGACGCAGGTCACCCTGCGGGCGCCGTTTGTCAACAACCGTCTCGCGCCGGCGGACATCAGTCCGGCGGCGCTGGCGGTTTCCAGGCGTTTGCCCGCCACGTCGGACCCCTGCGGCCGGATTACCTATTCGACTCCGATCAAGCCGGTGGAGACGCAGTCAATCGGCAGGATCGACTGGCAGATGAACCAGAACCACTCGTTGTTCGGCCGTTACATGCTGACGACGACGTTCTGGGATCCGCCGTTCGCCAACGAAGGCAACCTGCTCTCGACGTCGCTCGGCGGCCGCGACAGCGACGCGCGCTCGCTGGCGATTGGCGACACCATGGTGCTGAGCAATACCATGGTGAACAATGTGCGGTTTACCTATCACTACACCAACGTGCACCGCACGCACGTGCCCTTCTTCGGCCCGGAGGACGTCGGGATCAAGAGCTACAGCTACGTCGATGATGTCACGCTGATCTCCGTGAGCAACGCCTTCAATCTTGGGCAGGGCACCGAGCTCGACTCGTATTACCGTCCGACCACCTACGCATACTCGGACGATCTGACGTTGATCCGCGGCAGCCACCAGTTTGGATTTGGCGGCACGCTCGCCCTGAGCGACTGGCACACGCGCACCAACTCGCGCTCGGGTGGCAGCTTCACCATGAACGGCGGCGTGACCGGATTGCCGCTGGCGGATTTCATGGCCGGCCGCGTCTTTGAGTTCCGCCAGGCGAATCCATTCACGAACAACGCCACCCAGAAGGCGTTCGGCGTCTACGGCCAGGACATCTGGCGCGTCTCCGACACGATCACGATGAACTACGGGATGCGGTACGAACCCTGGTTCCCGCAGCAGCACACCAACGCGACGGTCTACAACTTCTCGACCTCGGCCTTCCTCGCCAACGCGCGCAGCAAGGTGTACCCCGATGCGCTCCCCGGATTCACCTACCCCGGCGATGCGGGCTTTCCGAGCAAGGCGGGCATGAAGCCGAACTGGATGAACTTCCAGCCGCGTGTTGGCGTGTCGTGGGATCCCAAGGGCGACGGCAAGACGTCGGTGCGCGCAGGCTACGGCCTGACCGGCGATTTCGTCGCCGGGCAGTTTCTTACCGATGCCATGCAGGCGTGGCCCTTCGGGTATGAGGAACGGCTGACCGGCACGGCGGTCGGTTCGCTCGACGATCCGTTTGGCGGCGTCGGCCGCGTGAGTCCGTTCCCAGTGACGCTCGGCAGCGGCCTGGCCAAGGCGCCCGGCACCCCCTTCATCATGGTGCCGCAGGATCTCAAGGGCACGCGCGTGCAGACCTGGAACGTGGCCGTCCAGCGCCAGCTGAGCGACACCACCGCGGTGTCAGTGACGTATCTCGGCAACCGCATGATGAACGTCTGGGGCGATGTCAATGGCAACCCCGCGCTCCTGCCGGCGAATCCGACCGGTCCATGCACGTTGCGCACGACGACGGGGACGCAGACGTTCCCGAATTGCTCGACGGCGCCGATCAACCTTCGCCGGGAGATCGCACAGGCGAATCCCGGCGACGGTCAGTACATCGGCTATCTGGACTTTGTCAGCGATCAGGGGTGGCAGCGGTACCACGGCGTGCTGCTTTCGGGCCAGAAGCGTGCGGCCAACGGCTTCAGCGCCAACGCCAACTACACGTGGTCGACCTGCGAGGGCACCGCGCAGAGCAACACCGGCGGCAACCCGCTTAACGTCGGCACCGGCTACAGCCGCCCGCAGTCGCTGCTCAATCCGCCGGCCAACTCGAAGGAGTTGTACGACCTGGACAAGGGGCCGTGCAGCCTGTCGCCGACCCACATCTTCAATCTGATCGCGAGCGCGGAAACGCCGCAATTCAGCACCACGGCGGCGCGGATGCTCGCGTCGGGATGGCGGGTGTCGGGGATCTTCCGGGCCTCGTCCGGCAGCGCCTTGCGCGTCGTCACCGGCATCGACCGGTCGCTCGACGGGCTGGTGACGTCGGCGCAGCGGGTGAACCAGGTGATGGACGACGTCTACGGCGACAAGACGTTGAACAACTGGTTCAATCCGGCGGCGTTCGCGCAGCCGGCGATCGGCACCTACGGAAACTCGGGCTACAACGCCTACCTGGGCCCCGGCACCAGGACCATCGACCTTGCGCTCGTCCGGTCATTCCGGTTCCTCAACTCGCAGAGTATCGAGGCGCGCGTCGAGGCGTTCAATGCGCTCAACTGGCTGCGGCCGCAGAATCCGAACGCGACCCTGAGCAGCCCGACGTTCGGACAGATCCTGAACGCGTACGATCCGCGCGTCATGCAGTTCGGGCTGAAGTATCAATTTTAGTCGAAGGGGGCGAGCGTCAGGACGACACGGCAGACCGGGCCGTTCAGACGCTCGCCCACTCTCTCCGACCCCTGACGGCCGTGACATTCTTTGCCTTGACATCGTCTTGACGCTGGCTTAGTTTGCAGGGCTATAAGCCGGAAGTCTCCGGCTGGAGGACTGGAAATGCGAACTGTGGCGCGCAAAATGGCCTGGATTCTTCTGGTAGTAGGGTGTGTCGCGGTTCGAGCGACTATCGGCGGCCAGCAGAACGTGCCCGGATTGACGATTGACAAGAGCAGCATCGGCGGCACTGTCGTGAACAGCAACGGCGGCAAGCCTGAAGCCGGCGTCTGGGTGATCGCTGAGACGAAATCCTTGCAGACACCCTTCCGCAAGATTGTCGTCACCGATGATCAGGGAAGGTATCTCGTACCGGACCTGCCGGCAGGAACCTACGAGCTCTGGGTGCGCGGCTACGGGCTGAAGGATTCGGCAAAGACGCCGGGCGCGCGTGGCGCGATGGTGCCGCTCAAGGTCGACACCGCCGCCACTCCGCAGGAAGCGGCGAAGATCTATCCGGCCAGCTATTGGATGTCGATGATTCAGGCGCCGCCGAAGAGTGAGCTTCCGGCCAGGTGGACGAGTCAAGATGAATGGCTGGCGGCGCTGAGAAACGGGTGCAACCACTGCCATGCGACCGGCATGCCGCAAACGCGCATCTATACGACTGCGAGAGATTGGGACGCCATGTTCCAGCGCGCCGCGAGGATGCACGGGGAAATCGAGGCGCTCGGCAAGGCGCCCCTCGAGAAGATGCTCGCGGATTGGGGCTCGCGCATTGCGGCCGGAGAAGTGCCTCCTGCGCCGCCGCGGCCAACCGGGATCGAGCGCAATGTTGTGGTGTCTCAGTGGGACTGGGGCGCGGACATATCCTTCGTGCACGACTTGATCTCGACCGACAAGCGCAATCCGACGCTCTACCCGTATGGCAAGGTCTACGGCGTGGACCGCACCGGCGGCGGGAGACTGCTGGTGTTGGACCCGATGAAGAACACCGTCGAAATGCTCAATGTGGAACCACGAGACAAGAGCCATGGGTTCTCGCTGACCAAGGACTACTACCGCGGCGCGGAAGAAAACCAGGCCTATGTCGGGGAAGACCCGGAATGGATGGCCAGCCCGCACAACCCGATGTTCGATGAGCACGGCCGCGTCTGGATGACCATGCAGATTCGCGCCGGCGGCAAGAATTATTACCCACAGTGGACGAAGAAGACGATCGTCACGGGGAGCAACGACCCGGCGGACATCGATGCCGCCCACAACCTGCTGGCTGCACGCGGCAACAACATGCAGCTCGGTTACTACGATACGAAAACCGGCAAATTCGTGTCGGTCGATACCGCCTACAACACCCATCACCTGCAGTTGGATTGGGAGGGCCGGATCTGGACCGATGGCGGCGGTTCCGCGGCGGGGATGCTCGACACGAAAAAGCTCGATTTCAAGAACATCGAAGGGACTGAGGTCGCTGCACAGAAGACCTACGTTCGGATCGATCCGCAGACCAAGAAGATGATTCCGGGAACGGGCTATGGAGAGGCGGTCAACCCGGTCGATGGCACCGTCTGGTATTCGTCTCCGCAGGCTGGAGGCCCGGCGAACAAGCTGTACAAGGTCGATCCCAAGACGGACAAGATTACGGACTACCCGCTGCCGGCTCCCGGACGTTTCCCGCACGGGATCGACTTCAGCTCGGACGGCAATGTCTGGACGTCAACGGGCAGCGGTCATCTCGGGCGCATGAACACCAAGACCGGTGAGTGGAAGTTCTGGGACAACCCGGGACTCAAATTCCAGGGCACGGGCAAGGAAACCGGTACGACCGACTTCCCCTACTACTTGTGGGTTGATCAATTCAACGCCTCGGGGCTGGGCAAGGACACCGTCTTCGTTACGGGAACCACTTCGGACGCCATGTTCCTGTTCGATCCGAAGAAGGAAACGTTCCAGGTATTCCGCATCCCGTACCCGATGCCCTACTACGCTCGTGGTCTGGATGGCCGGATTGACGACGCGAACGCGGGGTGGAAGGGCCGGGGGCTGTGGATGACCTGGAGCTCGTACCTCCCTCGATTCACGGAAACTCGCAAAGGCAATGTGAATCACATGCAGTTCCGCCCCAATCCATTGGCGAACTAGGGGCTGGAGACCGCGGTACGTCTTTGGCGCCTGGGACCGTCACGACGAACGTGGCGGTCTCAGGCGCTGTTTTTTTGTCCCGGGAGATTGCGATGAAGGGCCTGGTGTGGGCGGTTGTCCTTTTCGGAGTCGGAGGTTTGGCCCCGCTCGCGCCGACTCCGGCTGCGCCGCAGGCGCAGAACGATGTCAGTGCGACTGGCGGACGCGTGCGCACCTACTACGTGGCGGCGGATGAAGTGGAATGGGATTACGCCCCGCTCGGCATGGACATGGAAACCGGCAAACCGTTCGAGGGAAAGTCGGCGGCCTACACCCAGCCGGGACCCAGGCAGATCGGGCACATCTACCGCAAGGCGCTCTACCGGGAGTACACCGACGGTACGTTCGCCACGCGAAAACCGCGCCCCCCGCAGGACGAATATCTCGGTTTACTGGGACCGATCCTGCGCGCGGAAGTCGGCGAGACGATCAAGGTCGTGTTCAAGAACAACGCGTCGCGGCCCTACAGCATGCATCCTCATGGAGTCTTCTACGAGAAGAGCTCGGAAGGATCCATGTATGAGGACAACGTTCCCCACGAGCAGAAAATCGGGGCCATGGTGCCGCCCGGGGCGACGTTCACCTACCAATGGGAAGTACCGGAACGCGCGGGGCCGGGACCGGACGATCCCAGCTCGATCGTCTGGTTGTACCACCCGCACGTCAACGAATACAAAGACATCGCTTCCGGCCTGGTGGGGGCCATCATCGTGGCCCGGCGAGGCCAGACCAATCCCGACGGCACTCCCAGAGACGTGGACCGCGAAATCGTGGCGCTCTTCTCCGGATTCAACGAAAACCAGAGTTGGTATGTGCAGGAGAACATTGCCGCGCACATCAGCCCCGCCGACCAGAAGGTCCTCGACAAACGAGACGCCAGGCTGGCCGATCCGCACATGTACGTCGAGTTCACGGGTAACGGATTTGCCGAGACCAACTTCAAGTTTTCCGTCAATGGATACCTCTACGGCAACGGGCCGGTGATGACCATGAAGCAGGGTCAGCGTGTGCGCTGGTACCTGCTGGATGTGGGTGACGTGGTCAATTTCCACACCCCGCATTGGCTCGGCGGCAACCTGGTGACCTACCACCGCATACGCACGGATGTGTTCTCGATGTTGCCAGCCGGCATGGAAACCGCCGACATGGTTCCGTCCGTCCCTGGCCTCTGGATCCTTCATTGCCAGGTGGACGACCATCACCAGGCGGGAATGGCCGTGCGCTATGAGGTGCTGCCGTGAGGGGCCTGGTATGCGCGGTTTGCCTGTTCGGAGTCGTATGCCTGGCCCAGCTCGGAGCGACTGTCGCTGCACCGCCGTCGACACAAGCTCTCCCTGCGGCGGGCGGAGTCGTGCGGACCTACTACATTGCGATCGAAGAGACCGAATGGGACTACGCGCCGCTCGGCATCGATATCATGACCGGCCAGTCGTTTGAAGGAACGGCGGCGGCGTACACCCAGCCCGGACCCACGTCCATCGGACACATCTATCGCAAGGCAATCTACCGGGAATACACCGACGATACGTTCGCCACACGGAAGCCGCGCTTGCCGCAGGACGAATATCTCGGTTTGCTGGGACCGACCTTGCGGGCGGAGGTCGGCGATACGATCAAGGTCGTTGTGAAGAACAACGCCTCGCGGCCGTACAGCATGCGCGCGCCCGACGACGTATTCCGTCCGAGGCACCCGGCCCGGACCGGCACCGCGCTCGATGCCGAAGGCAACGTTGAGACCAATGGGGAGCCGGAGGATATGGTGCGGCCCGGGGCGACGTTCACCTACGAGTGGGATGTACCGGAACTGGCAGGGCCGGAGCCGCGCGATCCCACCTCGACCGTCTGGGTGTACTACTCGCGCGTGAACCAATCCAAAGACGTGGCGTCCGGTCTGATGGGGGCCATCATCGTGACCCGGCGAGGCGAGGCGAATCCCGACGGCACTCCCAGAGATGTGGACCGCGAAATCGTCGCACTCTTCACCGCATTCAACGAAAACCTGAGTTGGTATCTACAGGAGAACCTCGCCGCCCACATCAGCGCCGCCGATCAGAAAGCGCTCGGTAACGGCAGCGCCAACTTCTCCGACCCGCAGGGATACTTCACATTCGCGGGCACCGGATTCGTCGAGACCAATTACAAGTTTTCCGTCAACGGATACCTCTTCGGCGACGGGCCGGTGATGACCGTTCAACAGGGCCAGCGCGTACGCTGGTATCTGCTCGGTGTCGGTGATGTGGGCGCGCTCAATTTCCACACCCCGCATTGGCACGGCAACACGGTGCTCTCCCACGGCACTCGCAGGGACACGATCGGTCTGTTGCCTATGGGAACGGAAACCGTCGACATGGTTCCTGACGCCCCTGGCCTCTGGCTCTTTCATTGCCACATTGACGACCACATGGAGGCGGGCATGATGGCGCGGTACGAGGTCTTACCCGCGCCTGCAGCGACGGCAGATACGAAGCAACCTGCTCGTTGAAGAGGAATCTCTTCTATTGAGCGTTGCCGATGAGTTTCATGAACTCGTCGTTCGACCCGACCCGCCGCCCTGCGATCGAGACATGTTGAGCAACGTCGAGGTTCAGTTTCTTCGCGTTCAGATTCATGTACCTTGGCGTCGAAGTCGATCGTGCGCGTGTAGTCTGCAACCGCAATTTGCGGCCAGCCGTCTGTGAGGTTGTACTGCTCACCCACCCTCGCTACATATCCGTCGGCGGTAAATTGAATCGACACGCGAATTTGTTGGTTACCGTAAGGTATTGCTGATATGAGCGTCTTCGACATCCACGCCATCGCCGGCAAGTTTCCGCCGTCAGCCGACACGATGCTCGTCGACACGCGGCTGACCGACGAGAAGGAAGCAAGCTGCCGGGTCTTTCGCATCTACCTCGACGTCCCGACGCACTACCACGCGACCTGCGACGAGTACCTGCTCGTCGTCGCCGGCCGCGGGCTGTTCAAGATTGGCGACGGGGAATGGTTCGAGGCGCGCGTGGGGCAGCTGATCTTCTTCAAGAAAGCCACCCATCACGCGATCAGACTGCTGGACGATCAGCCCCTGGTGTTCCTGGCCGTCGACACCCCGCGGCGCGATCCGAAGGACATCATCTTCGTGAACCCGGCCGATGGAACACCAGAGACGTTCATTCAGACGAAGAAGTTGTACTGACTACGTCGCCTACGTTTTCTGGCTAACATGGGGATACTGTTGACGCGCTCGAAGCAGGCGAAACCATGTCGGATCATGATTGGAACGAGCACTATGCCAGCGGGCACATACCGTGGGACTCGAACGAGCCCGACCCCGCGCTGGTCGCGACCGTCGAGGCCGGGATGATCCCCGTGGGCCGCGCCCTGGAGGTCGGGTGTGGCACCGGCACGAATGCCCTCTGGCTGGCCGGGCACGGCTTCGACGCGCTCGGCGTCGACCTGTCACCGTTGGCCATCGATCGCGCCCGCACGAAGATGGGCGACCGCGCGATCGCCTGCCGTTTCGAGGTAGTCGACTTCCTCAAGGACCCGCCCGGTGGCCCGTTCGACTTTGTGTTCGACCGCGGATGCTTCCATGTGTTCGACGCCGCAAGGACACGTGCGCGTTTTGCCGCGTCAGTCGCCCGTGTGCTCGGGCCAGGCGGCCTCTGGCTCAGCTTGATTGGCAGCACCGAAGGTGCGCCGCGCGACACCGGCCCGCCCCGGCGCAGTGTCCGCGACATCGCCAGCGCCGTCGAACCAGCCCTCGAGATCGTGCAGCTGCGATCGATGCACTTCGATACCGATCTCGACATGCCACCGGCCGCGTGGCTCTGCCTCTCGCGCGTGCGTGCCGTTCCGGCCCAGCCGTCGACGCGCTAGCCTGTCAGCGGCGGCGCACGCCGAGCCGCTGCTGAATTCGCTGGAACTCACCATCGGACCTACGCTGCGCGACGCGCAGCGTGCGCGCTTCCTGGGTAATCGAGGCAGAGCGGTTGCCGGGATTCGGATGATCGCTCAGCCATTCAGGACCGCCGCTCTGCATCGTGCGGAACATCGCCGCCATCTCTCGCGGGTCATAGCCGGCGCGTGCCATCAGCTGCGCGCCGAGGAGGTCGGCCTGACGCTCATATTCACGGCTGTACTTCATGAAGTAGGTGCTCAGGCCGATGTTCGACCCCTGCGCGATGACGGTGCCGGCGGTGCCGCCGACGATTGACCCGAGGATCTGCCCCGCGACCGCACCCAGCTGAAACTTCTGGCCCTTGGTTGCCTGCGCCGTGCCATGGCGCAGTACGACGTGCGCAAGCTCGTGCGCCATGACACCGGCCACTTGTCCTTCCGACCGCGCCGCTTCGAGCACGCCGCGGTTGACGAACATCGGTCCACCAGGCAGGGCGAACGCATTGATCTCGCGTTGGTTGACGGTCTCGAACGAATAGCGGAAGCCCGAGTGCCGCAGGCGCGACGGGACCACCGACACCAGACGCTGGCCGAGACCGGTGACATATCGTTGCACCTGCGCGTCACGGACCATCGGGAGCTCGCGCCGCGCCTCGGCCGCCGCCTTCCTGCCGATCTGCACATCGTCTTGCGGCGAATACCGGTTCGGCGGCAGCCCCACGGTGGTGGCCGCAAAGACACTGGAAGAAAGCACGCAGAGCGACGTGACAATGGCGATTGCTTGACGATGGATGATCGTGCCCATGGTTTTGGTAGGGCTGCTGCAAGGACGCGGCCATGCAGACGTGCGCGGAAACGGCGTCAAGTGGGCCCACCTGACGCCATTCGTTGTTGCTACTGATTGCCGACGAGGACGGTCGAACCTGCGATAAGCCGATCAGTTCGGATAGGCGCTGCGGTTCACCATCTGCCCTCGCTGATAGACCGCATTGATCCGCCGTGTGTTGGTGATGTTCTCCAGCGGATTCGCATCGAGCACGATCATGTCGGCATTCTTGCCGGCCTGAAGCGTGCCGGTGTCAGTCAACCGCAGGAATTCAGCCGCACGGCCGGTCGCGGCGACGATGACCTGCATCGGCGTCATGCCGGCCATGGCCATCGCTTCCATCTCCTGGTGCGGCCCCCACGGGGTGTTGCCGTCGGTGCCGAGCACGATGCGCGTACCCTGATCGCTGAGCTTTTTCAGGTTGCGCGCCTGAATGCCGTACAGTTCCGCAGCCTTGGGGTCGTTGACGTTCGCTTTTTGAACCGCGGCGAACTCGTCGGCCGGGAGTATTTTCTGCAGCCAGGCGGTATCCCACATCTTGCCGGGCGACGGCAGGTTCGGGTTGACCGTGACGTTCGACCGCTGCTTCATCATGCTCAGGAATTCCTGGTCGACGTCGCGATCACGGACGCTGTGGGCGAACGCATCGACATTCGCCTTGAGCAGCCCCTTGCCATCCTCGAGGTCGAAGATGTGTGCGGTGACCCGGACATTCTGCTTGTGTGCCTCCTCGATGATGGCGCCGTAGAGCTCCGGCGTCAGCTTGGGCACCGTGTTGTCGCGGTCATCAACCCAGATCTTGATAATGTCCGGCCGCCGCTTCGCGTTCTCCTGCACGGCCTGGCGCGCTTCGGCGACCGTGCCGACCCAATACGCGCTTTGCTCGCGTCCCTTCTCTATGCCGGTGACACCACGGCCGGCGGTCAGGAGCCGGGCGGTTCCGGGCATGTTCCTCGTCTCATCCCTGACCTTGAACACGACGTCGGTCGTGTCCGTGCCCATGCTCATCGCGCCGCCAACACCCCAGTAGGCACGGCGTTTCAAGTCCCGGATCATCAGTTCGCGCGTCGCCGGCGCGTGGATGTGGGTGTCGAGCATCATCGGCATGACGGTTTTGCCAGCCAGGTTCACGCGCTGAGCGCCCGCGGGCACCTGCACCTTGGCACCAACAGCCTGGATCGTCGTGCCGTTGACGACAATGGTTCCGTTCTCAATCGCCGGGCTGCCGTCGCCGACGATGATCCGTGCCCCTTCGAACGCGGTGACCTGCGCCTGGGCAGTGGCTGGAACAGACAGTCCGGCAAGCACAGCGGTGATGCCTGCTGCTGCTACAGTGAACATAGTCGCTCTGCGCATCGGAGCCCTCCATCAGTGAAAAGCGGGACGAGAATCCAGCGCGTCCTACGGCATCACGGCGCTGAGATTTGTTATCGACAGCGACAGATTCTATCCGAGGCGATAGGAGCGATTAACGGCGTTCTTCCGACCAGCGAATGAGCGTATTCTCGCGGGTGCAGCGCGCGGTCAGGTCCGGCCGGGGCGGTTACTTCACATTGTTTTGAACCCACTGGTCCACTAGATTCGCGATATCCAGATTGTTCTTCTCGATCATGACCATGTGCCCGTTCCCACGGATGCCCTTGTCTTGCAGGCCGACGTGTTCGATCCTCAACCCCGCTTGCTTCAGATATTTCGCCGGACGAAGTAGTCAGCCCAACCCTTCCGACCATCCGGGGTGCCCATCCAGTTCGTCGCCGTTTGGCCGGCACCATGGATCAGGACGAGAGGGTATGGCCTCCGTACTCTCTTCGGAGCCACCACCTCCGCATACATCTGCCCTTGCATGATCTGCTTGCCCGGTTCGCCCGCATAATTCCCGCCAACGTAGAAGTACCCACGCGCGCCGACGGCGGATTGATCGAAAGCAGGCACCGGACGCTTCGGCGACTGCCCACTCAACGACACAAGTGTGGCGATTCCAAAACCGCCTGCGAGCACAACCGTCGAGAGTCTTCTCATTGAAGTGACGCTCCACTAGTGGCGTGCAATTCGGGCGTGGCAACTCCAAGACTGGCGGGATGATAGCACCGGGCTGCGCTGCATGATCCGCCCGCTGTGAGCTGTGAGCGGCGTGGCTGGTTGCAGCCGGCTGCCGTCAACGTCGTCGCATCGAGGTCTTACAGCGGGGATTTTGTCGTTGTCGTCCCCCGGACTGATAGTTCGCCGGCGGCGAGCGCTGAACGCTCGAATGCCAGTTGGCGCTCGCCGTCGACTCACATGTCAGTAGACCGTGCACCCCCCGCCAGCCGGGCAGGTGCCTGGCGGGAGTACGCCGTTGTTCGTCTGCCGGCAGCTCGCGATGTTCTCGAAGATGGTGGAGGCGGTCAGGTCCGGTGCGTTGTACGTCCCCGCCAGCCACATCGCGTTGATCCCGTAATACGCGCTGTCGGTGATCCGGCTGTTGGTCATCATGTCGCTCGGCGGTATGTACTGGTCCGAGAAACTCCCCACGAGGAGCGCCGCCTGATCCTCCGTGCCCTGGGGCCTGCAGTTGTTCGACTGGATGCCGTTCGCCGCGCCCGCGTACCTGATGTCGACGTAGGCGAGCTTCGAGCCATTGGCGGTGTTCAGCCAGATGCCTGTCCAGTCGCCCGGCGCGGGGTTCGCCTCCCCCGAGGTGAACACGATCCGCTTGGTCGCCGTCCCGACCGCGTAGAGGATGCCGACCCGGTTATTGGGCGCATTGCCGTTGGTGCCGAAGGTCACGAGCGCGCCCGGCTGCCCCCCCACCCGCGGGAACTTGAAGACGACGCCGGGTCTGAGCGTGAGCTTGACGGGCGCGGTGGCGGGGGGCGCCGGCCCGATGTGCATTGAGCTGAAGGGGATGCGCACCGGCACGCCGAGGTTCTTGACAGCCATGTTCTTGAAGACGTTGGCGTTCGGCCCGTGGATCAGGATCTCGTCCGTCCCGTTCCCCTTGTAGTTGCCGGTGGGGAGGCTCCCGAGCGCCATCATCGTCGTGTGCACCGGCCGGCCCGCAGAGCCGTTGATCTGCAGGAACTTCGAGTCGGTGGTGAAGGCGGCGTTGGCATCGAGGTACACGCCTACGCCCTGCGACGACTCGATCACCACCTGGATGGTGCGCAGTACTCGCTTCACCGGCGACCCGTACCCCACGCCCATGACGGCGATCGTCGGGTTGTTCAGCCCGCCGAACGCCCCGCCACCCTGCAGCCGCGTCCAGTTCAGGTCGATCATCGACGTCGGGTGGTAGCCGCGCAGCGTCCCCCACGCCTGGCTGGGATTGTCGCGGCGGAAGACGACGAAGTCCGTGGCGCTCGTGCCGGCCGACACCAACCGAGCGTTGTCCCTGACGGTGATCGATATACCGGGCCCGAGCGCGACGATCGCGCACGGCTCGATCGTCACGATCGCGCTGCCGGTGATCGAGATGCTGGTCGGTACGCGGTGTGTGACGCCCGCGCCGGCCCAGGTCTCGCTCACCGAGATGTTGCTCGAGTGCGTGATCACCGTGCCGTTGGGCTGGCCGCACGCCGCCGCCTCGACGACAGTGTCGTCGTAGCCCCACGACAGCAGCGCCGTGACGGCGACCGCGGCCGCGACCCGCCGATGCCACGCGGCAGGGACGTGCTTTGCATCGGATCCAAACAGCATGACAGCCTCCTTCCACACTAACGTTCAGGCCGCGTCAACCGAACACGGGCGACAGCGTCCGGGAACTTTCGCAACAGAAACCGCGCTTTTGAACGTGCCGCGATACTACCCAATAGTCGCCAAGTATCGTCGAATCCGGCGGTTGCGTTATAGTCCGGTGCTCGGGATTCGGCAGCAGGATATTCGAGCCGGCTGCCGATAGAGGCACAGAGGGAGGAAGCCATGAGAGCGTGCGCGAAGTTCGTCGCCGCGTGCATCGTGGGAGCGCTGGTGCCGCAGGGAGCGGTCCTTGCGGCGGAGCTCATCATCCTGACCAACCAGGGCGCGACACCCGGGGTCAGGGAACTCGCCGTCGCGTTCGAGCGGGCCAGCGGGCACAAGGTGATCGTCATCCAGGAAGAGGGCGCGGCGCTCGAGAAGCGAATCAATACCGGCCCGGCAGACCTCGTTACTGGAAATCCCCCTGCGATTGAGGCACTCGTCAAGACTGGCAGGGTCGTGGCCAGCACGGTGACGCCGTTCGTGCTGGCCGGTCTCGGCCTGTCGGTGCGGGCTGGCGCGCCGAAACCCGACATCAGCACGGTGGACAGCTACAAGGCGACGTTGCTCGCGGCGAAGTCGATCGGCTATTCGCGCGGCTGCAGCGGCACGAATGTCGGCGAGGGGATTGCGCAGCTCGGCCTGACCGACCAGTTGAAGGCCAAGACCACGTTCACCACCGGCGGTCCCGTCACCGACGCTCTCGCGCGCGGGGACTTCGAGATCGGCATTCAGCAGACCAACATCATGGTCGGCGTGCCTGGAACCGAGTATGTCGGGCCACTGCCTGGCTTCCTGAACAAGCCGTGCCCGTCCAGCGTCGCGTTATTGACCGTCTCGAAGGAGCCGGACGCCGCGCGCGCGATGATCAGATTCATGATTTCGCCGGAGGCCGCGCCGCTGCTCCGCAAGACCCATGTGGAACCTGCCAAGCCTTGAGACCGACAGTCCGCAGGGCCGCAGGCGTCAGCTACCGCGGACTGCGGGCGTGCGCCGCACGAACCTGCGCCGTGACGAGCCTTCCCCGGAGCTCTTCATCATTCCGTACGATTACACGCTCCTGGACCCCCAGGAGCGCCGGGGGACTGAGGATCCGTGGTCGATCAACTCCACGCCCGAACGTATGTCGTGGACCTCGCGGCGGGAAGGGTAAAGCGGTAGTGTTCGGGTGACGGCCGCGATGGCCTGGGGGTAGGATCGACAGTTGGAGGCTTTCATGAGGCGATCTTTCTTGGCGCTGGTCGGGGTAGTGCTCCTCGCTGGTAGCGCCGCCGTGGGCGCCCATCATTCCTACGCAAATTTCTCCGACAAGATCACTTCCATCGAAGGCACGTTGGAGAAGGTGATGTTCGCGAATCCGCATGTGGTGCTGACGATTCGCACGAAAGACGCGTCGGTCTTTACCGCCACCTGGGTGGCCGCCTTCACCCTTGAAAACAGAGGTATGAAGGCCACCGAACTCAAAATCGGAGATGTGGTTGTTGTCAGCGGTACACCAGCACGCAATCCCTCGGTGCATGAAATCTCGCGCCTGGCAGAAGTGCGCCGTGTTAGCGATGGATGGCGTTGGTTGAAGAATGACGCAGGACGCGGCCCGACGATCACGACAGCAGCGAAATAGTAGTTACGTCCCCACGGCCGAGAACGCTGACTCTACACTGCGGCGTTTATCGTAGATGATCATTTATCGCGCAGCTATTGCGACCTTGCGGGTCGTGTCAATCGCGGCGTCACCCCGCCCGCTCCAAAGAATCGCAACGGCGGCGGCTGCCGCCAGCACGACCAACGGCATCAGCGCCAGCGAGAAGCTTCCGGTTGCGTCCCTGATGAATCCGATCGCATATATCGTGACAAATCCAGCCAGATTGCTCAGGGCATTGATCTGCGCGAGCCCGGCCGCTGCTGTGCTCCCGGACAGCCATTCCGTCGACACAGCCCAGACCGGCCCTTTACCCGCGTAAATGCCAATGACCGCCAAAGACAAGATCACGATGATCGACATCAGAGAGTCGAACAGCAGGGCTGAGGCCAGGCTGATAGCGGTCAGGAGCAACGGAGCCGAAGCATGCCAGATCCGTTCGCCAGTGCGATCCGATCGGCGACCCCACCAGATCATGGTGACCGACGCCAGAGCAAACGGAATCGCGTTCAGAAGGCCCGTCTGCATGTTGGTCAAGTTGTAGGATTTGATGATTTGCGGTTGCCAGAGTTGGAGGCCGCTGCTGACGGCGGTGCTGCCGGCCAGCACCAGGCTCAAGACCAGGACGTGCTTGTTACAGAGCACGCTCCACAAGTTCATATGCCCGACGCGGCGCTGGCGATGTCGTTCGCCCTCCAGTCGATCAAGCAGCCAGCGCCGCTCGTCGGCCGGTAGCCACGCGGCGTCAGCTGGCTTATCGGTCAGGAACACCAGGCAGGCCAACCCGAGCAGCACAGCCGGGACAGCCTCGACGATGAACATCCACTGCCATCCGCGCAGGTTGAGCCATCCGTCCGCGCCGAGAAGAGCAGCAGAGATCGGGGATCCGAGTACGCTGGAAACGGGAATCGCGACCGTGAACAACCCGATGACACGCGCACGGTATTCGGAGGGAAACCAATACGTAAGATAGAGAATGACCCCCGGAAAGAACCCCGCCTCAGCCGCGCCGAGGAGAAATCGCATCGCATAGAGCGAGCGCGGTCCGGTCACGAGCGCCATGCCCGCCGCTATCACGCCCCACGTGATCATGATGCGACCGATCCACCGGCGCGCCCCGACCTTCTCGAGGAGCAGATTGCTCGGCACCTCGCAGAGGAAGTACGACACAAAGAAAATTCCACCGCCGAGGCCAAATACGGTGGGCGAAAAGTGGAGATCCCTCACCATCTGAAGCGCGGCGAATCCCAGATTGACGCGGTCAAGGAACGACACGAAATAGCACACCATGAGAAAGGGCACGATCCGGACCGCGACGCGGCGCATCGTACGGGTCTCGAGCGTGCGTGCGGCTGACGGCTCGGTGGACCGCATTTGGGGGCCGATTCTACAGTTTTTGGCGTTTACTGCTTGATCCCAGCCTAAAAATCACGCGTTCTCGTTGGCCCTCAGCAGCGCGCCCCCGCTGTCGTTCCACAGGGTCGCGATATGTTCCGGCCGCATTGGCCGGCCCAGAAAATAGCCTTGCGCGACGTCGCATCCCTCGACGCGAAGGAAGTCCAGCTGCAATTGCTGCTCGACCCCTTCAGCCACGACCTGCAGACCAAGTCCTCGGCTAAGGGCGATGATGGCGTGCACGATTTTTTCTGCAGTTGTGTCCCGTCCCAGTCCGGCAATGAAGGAGCCGTCGATCTTGATTTTGTCTACAGGGAGCTGTCTCAGGCGTGTCAGGTTCGAATGACCGGTGCCGAAGTCATCGATGGAAATGGACACGCCCTCTTGACGAAGCCGCCCAAGGCACTCGAGGAAACGCTTGTCGTCGGCGAGCGGGAATGCCCTTTCCGTGATCTCGAGCTCGAGGTACCGCGATTCGAATGGACACGTGCTCAGAACGCTGTCGATGACTTCGGAGGTGGTCATTCTCCGCCACTGAGTCAACGAGATGTTGATGGCAACGGTGATTTTGGGCAGGCCGGACGTGAACCATGCCTGCGCCTGGCCGCAGGCGTGACGCATCGTCCAGTCACCGAGCGGTACCATGAGGCAGCTGGTCTCGGCCAGCGGAATGAAGATATCGGGACCGACGACCCCCCGGCGCGGGCTCGTCCACCGCAGCAACGACTCCACGCCAGTGATCCGGCCGGACTCAAGGGCAACCTGCGGCTGGTATTCCAGATGCAGTTCCCCCCTGTCGAGGGCTCCGCGCAGATCGTGTAACAACTCCAGACGGTTCTGAACGTCCCGCGCCATGTCAAGGGCGTAGAACGCATAGGCTCCGCGCCCCTGTGCCTTGGCGCGGTAGAGCGCGAGGTCGGCGTTGCGGAGCAAGTGATCGGGATCGCCGCCGTCAACCGGAAAGATCGTGATACCCACGCTCGCCCCGATGTGGATGTCGTGACCAGAAAGGGACACCGGTTCATTGAGCACGCTCACGAGTTTCTCGGCAACGGTCGCGGCGCCGTCGGGGCTGGTGAGGCCTGTCAGGACGATCCCGAATTCATCTCCGCCGAGCCGCGCCGGCGGCTCTTCCCTTCTCGTACAGCCACGCATGCGCTGAGCGACCTTCGACAGCAGCTGGTCGCCGGCCGCGTGCCCCAACGTGTCGTTGACATCCTTGAAGTGGTCGATGTCAACCAGGAGAAGCGCTCCGAACTGACCGCTGCGGTTCGCAGCTCTGGCCGCGCGATCCAGTTGATCGCGGAAGAGAACGCGGTTGGGCAGTCCAGTCAGCAGGTCGTGCAGGGCCAGTTGCTGCAAGCCTTCTTCTGCTCGTCGACGTTCCAGTGCGGTTGCTACCGTCGTCGCCACCGCTCTGAGGAAATTGACGTCATCATCAGCAGCCGCGGCTCGTGCATCTGAATTCCTCGCTTCGAGAACGCCAAATGGCCGCTGATGTCCCCAGATCGGCACAGTGATCGTGCTCGCCGCGCCGAGATCCCGCAGCACCGGAGGCGCGGCGAAGCACGTATCGAAGCCGAGGCCACTGCTGATCACTGCTTGCCCGGTCTTCAAGGCTTGTCTTGCCGGAGAGGTGGGATCGGTGGGGCTCAGGACCTGGCCCACGGTGCCTGTGTCTCTGCCCGCTGCCGCTCGGATTGAGAGCGCATCGCGCTCCGGTTTCCACTCCGATATCTGCACCGATGTGGCAGGCAGGCCGTCGGTCACGATCGATATGGCCTCGCGCAGGAGCGAGTCCGTGTCCAGGCCGGACAACGCCCGATGGCTGAATTCGACGACGGCTGCGTGGCGCCGAGTGCGGTTGTCGACCCTTTGCTCGAGGCTGCGAATCAGCTGGCGATTCTCGAAGCGCAGGGCGAACGTCTGAGCAATGACCGTATGAGTCTGGTGACCGATGACCATCAGAGACCCGATAAAGAGGCCCGCCATGCCAGCCATCACGAAACCGTCGACCCCGCCCTCTCTGGCAAGCCGCACGCAGAACGGCGACAGAGACAAGAGCAGGTAGCCGTTGAATGCCCGGGAATGCGCACTCAGCGTCGTCAGCGCGCCCGCAGCCATGCCGCCAAGGACGAACACGAGCATGGCCAGGTGAATCGGTGAGCCGGGAACGAAGAACGCAAACCCCGCGACTCCCCACATCAGGCCTCCCGTATACGACCCGATCTCGGCCGTCCGTCCCCATTTGACGTGCCAATCCGCCTGGCCCTGATCTCGAAAGCGACGCCAGAGTGCACCGCGGACCGCGAGGGTCAGGAGGAACACCACCAGCCACGTCGCCAGCAATTGGCGCGGAACGGCGGACTGGAAAACGATGACCGTCAGCGTGCTGTTGATGAGATTTGCGATCAGAATCGCAGGCGTCCTCATGTGCAGCAACGCCAGTGTCGACGTTTGTATCTGATCTTCGGGACGACTCATCATTCCGGTTGGCCGCATTCGAGA
>Ga0075418_10003050_pt1 | contig 19126 bp, 15 predicted proteins | sample SoiMetdeltSBSDD2_FD_81776 | JGI IMG/M metagenome (GOLD analysis project Ga0075418, IMG submission 81776) | Bulk soil microbial communities from a Populus tree surrounding site in Tennessee, USA - Soil MetaG P. deltoides SBSDD2 | ecosystem: Environmental > Terrestrial > Soil > Tree plantation...
AGTCCCGCGTTGAGGAGCGCGAGCCAAGCGACCTGCGACTAAAACACTTTCCAGCACGGATTTTTCACTACATAGGAGATTGTCGCTCCACGGTTATGGCGTAACTGCCCTTTTCCATCTCTACCTTCGGGAATGAATGACAACGTAATTCTGTCGCTTCCCATATACCAAGTCATTTCAACGGAATATACGTTACCGCCGCCTGGACCAGTCCATGTGCTCTGGGTTGTTTGAACGCCGCGCGGCTGCCCGCCGCGCTCAATGAGGGAGCGCATCGTAGGAATAAAGTCAACATCAAAATCTATGTTTCGGTAATACGAGACTAGACCATCCCCACAAAAAGAAAATGTGCCATCGATTCGATATTCCGCGAATTTTCCAATCGCCCATGTACCTGACGGCCCCTCACGCGCCTCAAGTCCCCTATTGTTTGCCTCGACTACCAGTTGCTGTCTGGTCATCCCGGAGCGAAACCCGTCAACATCGAATGCCCATCCTTCGCTCGCTAGAACCCCGAGCACTAGTCCGCCTATCACTATCGATCTCGATGGGATCCGACGCGGCACAACGCCAGCGCCGGTTGCATGCCGACAATATTTGGTCATATGGGTTTCACTTTCCCCGACGCCCGCGACCGCCCGGCGCTGAGCGCCGCACCGTCAATGCGCTGCCGCTTTTACGGCGCGGTTCGCACCGTTTCAATGATCCCATCTGCAATCACTCGCGCTCGGTGGCGATAGAAAGCAGCTCGCGGACCTCTTGGCAACCGTCACAGAGAAAGACCTGAAGCTTCGTGTTTCCGGGTCCGAGCTTCGAGGTTCCGTTCCATGTGGATCTCTATCTCCGGCTTGCGTACAACGCGCTGGCTGCGCGCTCACGTCGCGGTTGATCCCTTTCCCCCTCCTGCGCGGGCCGACGCGTCCTGGCGCGGCTAACGCAAGCCCTATGGCACCCTTAATCCGACCCTGCTTACTCAGTGCTTACACGGGGTTTTTCTGTTCCTGGCACCCATCACCCCTTCACCAGTTTTCCCTATGAAATCTTGGTAGGCGGCCGGGGACTCGAACCCCGAACCAACGGATTAAGAGTCCGCTGCTCTACCAGTTGAGCTAGCCACCCACTTCTGCGTGCAAGGGGGCGTATTTTCCTTGGCATGCGCCCCAGCGTCAACTGTAACGCACGAGCGGCGCGGCAGGTGTACATCGGGTTGCCGAGCCCGTTCCGCTACAATCCCTCGATGCAGATGGCAACCCATTCCAACTGGCGAACTCCGCTCACCGTGGTCCTGTGCGGCGGGATCATACTCACGGTCGCGCTCGGGACGCGGCACAGCTTCGGGCTGTACCTGACGCCGATGACGCTGGATCTCGGCTGGACGCGGCAGACGTTCGCCTTCGCGCTCGCGATCCAGAACCTGGTCTACGGCATCGCGAGCCCCTTCGCGGGCATGGTCGCGGACAAATACGGCGCGCCGCGCGCGCTCATCGCCGGCACCCTGAGCTATGCGCTGGGGCTCGTTCTCATGGCCTGGACGCAGACCGGGTGGGATTTCACCGTGAGCGCGGGATTCCTGGTCGGGATCGGCATGTCGTGCACCGGGTTCGGCATCGTGTTCGGCGTGGTGGGACGCGCCTTCCCGCCGCACAAGCGCACGATCGCGCTGGGCATCGTGAGCTCGGCCGGCTCGTTCGGCCAGTTCCTGATGCTGCCGTACGGGCAGCTGCTGATCAATCAGATGGGCTGGCAGGAGGCGCTGCTCGTCTGCGCGGTGACGATCCTGGTGATACTGCCGCTGTCGGCGGCGCTGGTCGAGGACAAGAAGGCGCAGGCCGCCGCCACCCACCTCCAGTCGATACCGGAGGCGATGCGCGAGGCGTTCGGCCACAGCGGCTTCGTACTGCTGTGCCTCGGTTACTTCGTGTGCGGCTTCCAGCTCATGTTCATCTCGGTGCACTTCCCGGCGTTTCTCACGGACCAGCACATGACCCCCGAGACCGGGATGATCGCGCTCGCGATGATCGGGCTGTTCAACATCTTCGGCAGCTACGTTTGGGGCTGGATAGGAAACCGCTACACCAAGCAGTACGTGCTCTCGGCGCTCTACTTTACGCGAGCGGTGGCGTTCGCGATCTTCATCGCGCTGCCGCTCTCCCCGTTCTCGGTGTATCTCTTCAGCGCGACCATCGGCTTCCTGTGGCTGGGCACCGTGCCGGTGACCGGCGGCCTGATCGCCCACATCTTCGGGGTGAAGTATCTCTCCACGCTGACCGGTGTGGCGTTCCTGTTCCACCAGCTCGGGAGCTTTCTCGGCGTGTGGATCGCGGCGTGGCTCTTCGACAGCACCGGGTCTTACCGGTTGATGTGGCTGCTGACGATAGCGCTGGGTATCGCCGCGGCGCTCATCAACCTGCCGATCAACGACCGGCAGATCGTCAGGCCGACCGTCCAGCCCGCCTGACGGCGGGCAAGGATGAAGGCGGAAGGATGAAGGAAGAACCGGTCGATGTAGCACCTTGAAAATAGGTCATCCTTCCACGTTCATCCTTCATCCTTTGCCGGTTGTCACTGGTGGCGTCGCCTTGATGGCCCGCTCCGCCTCCTTCAGGAGCCACTCCCGAAACGCCGCCACGGGCTGCCGCGCGGCGGCTTCCTCGCTGCACACGACGTAGTACGAGGATTCCAGCGGCACGCGCAGTTCGAACGGCGTCACCAGGCGCGCCGTATTGAGATCGGCTTCCGCGAGTACCGGCATGCTGGCGACGACCCCGTGCCCCTCCACGGCCGACTCGAAAGCGAGCACGGCATGGCTGAAATGCGGTCCGCGGTTGACGTCGATGCCGGTGACCCCCGCGGCTTCGAGCCACACCTCCCAGAAGGAAACGCCGTCGTACAAGTCGCCGGTATCGTCGTGCAGCAGCAGGTGATGATCCAGGTCCCGCGGCCATAGCAGCGGGTGCGCGGGATCGGTCACCAGCTTCGGACTGCAGATAGGCGTGACACTCAAGGGCAACAGCCGGTCGACGCTGAAGCCCGGGTAGTCGCCGCGCCCGTAGAGCACCGCGACGTCCGAATCGGCGAGCCACGCATCTATCGTCGAGCGCTCGGCGAGGGTGCGCCGGCCACCGGCGGCAGGCTGACGCAACCGGGCGGAAACGCGCACGTCGATCTCGGGATGCGCATCGAAAAATCGATGCAGCCTCGGCATCAGCCAGCGCGCGGCAAAGGACGGCGCCGCGCTCAACGTGAGCTGGCCCATGCCCTTGTGGGCGCGCATCCGCTCCACGGCTTGCGCCAGGCTGTCGAAGCCCTCGCGTAGCTTCGGCAGGGCCGCTCTCGCCGCCTCGGTCAGTTCCAGGGACCGGTTATGCCTCAGGAAGAGCTGGACCCCCAGATATTCCTCCAACCCCTTGATCTGGTGGCTAACGGCGGCCGGGGTGACGTTCAATTCCGCCGCCGCCCGCTTCACGCTGCGGTGCCGTGCCGCAGATTCGAATGCTTTCAAGGAGTTAAGTGGGGGCAGGCGGACGGCCATATTCTCTATAGATTAGATAATCTATTCTGTCTGCTAACTTTATATCAGCTGTTGCAACGCAACAATACGGCTCCACCCTGGTCTATACTTCAGCCATAAAGACAGCGAGATAGTGAGAAAAGGCACCACCGCTGATCTAGCACAAGTGTAACACTGGAAAGGATGGATGCAATGAGAAAAGCTAATGTCACCGTGAGCAGAATGCTCGAGAAACGGCTCGCCGAGATCAAGATGAGCGCTCATGACCGCGAACACGCCCTTAACCGGATGCGCGATGCCGAGGCGATTGCGGACGCGATCGTGTGGGCCAGGGAGAAGATCGGGTCGATCCGCAACCTCTTCCTGAAGCCGGGCTTCAAGAACTAAGGGATCCGCATTAGTTTCGCTCCCGTCTGCCTACGGGCAGAGGTGCTTCGAAACAAGGTGTCGCGGCACTAATCAGGCTCCACTAACCGGGGACCCTCCTCCCCCCGGTTACGGGCCGCCGGTCAAGGCGGCCCACTAACGCGGCGGGTAAACCCCGCCGCGTTTTCTTGTACGGTTCCCTCCCTACCTCAGCATCGGCGTGAGCTTGCTCATGATCTCGCGCGAATCGGGCTCTATACCGGTGGTGAAGCTGTAGACGGTCTTGCCGTCGGGCGCGATCAGGTACTTGTGGAAATTCCACTGGGGCGCCTGCCCGGCCGCCGCCGCGAGCTGCTTGTAGAACGGGTTCGCGCCCGGCCCCTTGACCGAGCCTTTCTCGATCATGGGAAACTCCACGAAATAGGTGAGCTTGCAGAACTCGGCTATCTCCTTGTTCGTCCCCGGCTCCTGGTTGAAATCGTTCGACGGGAAACCCAGCACCACCAGGCCGCGGGCGGCATAGCGCTTGTTCATCGCCTCGAGCTTCTCGAATTGCGGCGTGTAGCCGCACTTGCTGGCGGTATTCACCACCAGTATCGGGCGGTTTTCGTAGTCGCACAGGTTCACCGGCTTCCCCTGGAGCGAGGTGTAGCTGTGCTGGAGCAGGTCCGAGCAGGCGGCGCACGCGAGTCCCGGCACTCCCGCGAGCAGCAAGGCGGCGAGCAATCGTCTCATGAGTTCTCCCGTCAGTTGGTCGTCATTCCCGATGGTAAGCGAGCGCTGCGCGTCAGGACAAATTCGTCGCAATCGAGTTGAACATGTCGTGCAGCGGCTACAAACAAAAGCGTTGCCGAACAGACGACTAGAAAAACCTCGCCCGCACGGCGTCGCCCGCTAACGACGATTTTGGGCCAAATCTCACATAAATATCGGACTGAGCCCGACAGCCGCATGAAAAAATCATTACGCGCCAATGCCGAACGCGGTGCTGGCACGGCAGTTGCTCGTTCTCATTGCCGATGCGGGCCGGCCGGTTCGCGCCTTGAGGGGGGAATATGTTCAATCGCGAGCAGATGTTCAAGAAGGACGAGGTATTGCACAAGGATGTGAAGCCGACAGCCGGCGTCGCCGGCAACAACCCGGCGCCAGCGGTGCGCGCGGCGCCAGTCGAGCCGCCGAAGCCGGAAGCACCGGCGAAGCCCGCGCCGACTCGCGAGAGCGAAGCCAAGGGCAGCAGGCTGATCGTCGGCCCCGACATCAAGCTGAAAGGCGCCGAGATCACCGACTGCGACACGCTGGTGGTCGAAGGCCGCGTCGAGGCGGCGATGGACAGCCGCGTGATCCAGATCGCCGAGCAGGGCGTGTTCAGCGGCACGGCGGGCATCGATATCGCGGAGATCCACGGGCGCTTCGAAGGCGATCTGACGGCCCGCAAGAATCTGGTGATCCATGCGACCGGGAAGGTGACGGGCAAGGTTCGCTACGGCAAGCTCTCCATCGAGGAAGGCGGAGAGCTCTCCGGTGACGTCGGCGCGCTGAATGCACCCGACACCCAGCGCAGGGAACGCCCCGCCGTCATCGCGAAGCCGGCTACGGGCCTGGTCTGATCAGCGAGCCACTGCGCGGACGCTGCTGAATTCCGCGAGCATCATCTCGTTCAGCGTCCGCGGCATCCCCGGGATGCCGTGCTGCAGGACCTGCAGCATCTGCTCGCGCTGCGGGGCGGGCAGCCGTTCGTACTCCCGCCGCGCTTCCACCGCGATCGCCTTCATCTGGTCGGGCGTGAGGCCCGCGAGTCTCCGGTGCGCATCGCGCAGCGCGATCGCCTGTCCCGTGAATTCCGCGAGGATGGTCGAGCGCGACGGGGCGTAGCGCGGATCGTTCAGCATGCGCATCAGGCTCGCGTACAACTCTTCGCGCTGCGCCGCCGACAGGTGGATGAAGCTCTCGTCTATCAATGACCTCAGCCACAGCCCCTCGCTTTGCGGCAGAGGGGCCATGCGCGGAATCGCCACGACCGGCTGAGACTCCGGTTTCGAGGTAGCGGACTCGATGCCGGACTGCACGGCGGAAGAAATCGCCGAGTCGCGGATCATCTTCAAGAGGAACAGTATGAGCGGGTCTACCGCGGCGGCGGTGCCGAACCATCCCGCGCACATCACCCCGATGAGGACGACGGCGCAACGCGGACCCAACGCGGACATTTCTCCCCCTGGAGACGGGATCAGCAGGTGTTTTGCCTTGGAAATATAGCACCTTGGGGGAAACCCGCGGGGTGCGTCTCGCGCCTGGGCCGTGCGCTATTTCACATTCCGGGAAGCGGGTGGGGCAGTTAAGCCTAAGTCCCTGAACCCATGGTCCATTGGTGCGCGCACTTGCGGCACTCGACGGTCAGGACTTCTTCCTCCGGGCTAACGCCAGACGCACCTCCACCCGGCCGCGACGTAACCAGCCGGAGCACTCCGTACACCCCGCATTGCCCGCATGCCGACTACTCCGCGAGGCGCTCGGCACGCTCGAGGACGACCCGGTGGCGCTTTATTGACCCCCACCGCCGATGCCACCAGAATCCGGTGGCGCAGAACTCTCCGGACATCCCGATGAAAGCCCCTCCGTTTGCTTACGTAAGAGCCCGTACGCTGGATGACGCGTTCGAGCTGCTCGACAAGCATGGGGAGGGAGCGAAGCTACTGGCCGGTGGGCAAAGCCTGATCGCGGCGCTCAATCTGCGGTTGTCCTCGCCCGATATCCTGATAGACATCAGCCGCATCCCGGAGTTGAAGGGTATCGCGGTCGCAGGAGGCAAGGTCCATATCGGCGCTCTCACTACGCATGCCGAGATCGAGCGGTCGGCGGACATCGCGGCGCACGTTCCCCTGCTCGCGCAAGCTGCGCCGCACATCGCGCATGCGGCGATCCGCAACGCCGGCACGCTGGGCGGGAGCATCGCCACCGCGGATCCTTCCGCGGAATGGCCTGCGTGTTGTGTCGCGCTCGATGCCGAGCTCGTCATTGCGACGAAGGCCGGCAGCCGGCGGGTGAAGGCCCGCGATTTCTTCAAAGGCGTTTACGCAACCGATCTGCGCTCGGACGAAGTCCTGACCGGCGTCGACTTCCCGGCGCGCGGCGCGGACCACGTAAGCGCGTTCCTGGAGCTGACGCTGCGCCGGGGCGACTACGCGATCGTCGGGGTCGCGGCCTTCGCGAAAAAGGCGAGTGGCGCGCTCACCGGCGTGCGCCTCGCCTACCTGGGCGCGGGCGAGACGCCGATACTCGCATTGAGCGCGATGGCGGCGGCGGAAGCCGGGCGGCCGGCCGCCGACGTCGCGGCGGCGCTGGCTGCCGATTTGCGGCCGGCGCCCGATCTCTACACCACCGCGGCGACCAAGCTGCACCTCGCGCGCGTTCTTACCGGGCGCGCGCTTGCGGCGCTCGCAGCCTGAGAAGGAGCAACGTGGACCCGACGGTCGAGACCACGATGACGGTCAACGGCAGCGCTGTGACCCGCCGCATCCCGGCGCGCCAGCACCTGATCGATTTCCTGCGGGAGGACCTAGGCCTTACCGGCTCGCATACCGGTTGCGAGCACGGGGTGTGCGGCGCCTGCACGATCCGCGTGGACGGCCGGATCGTGCGCGGCTGCCTGATGCTTGCGGTGCAGGCGGACGGCAGGCGGGTCGATACCATCGAGGGTCTGTCCGACTCGGGCGAGCTGGCCGAGCTGCAGCGGGCGTTCCACCGGCGCAACGCCCTGCAGTGCGGCTTCTGCACCCCCGGCATGCTGATCGCCGCGCAGGATCTGGTCCTGCATCAACCGGGCGCGACCCGCGAGCAGATCCGCGAGCACCTGTCGGGCAACTACTGCCGGTGCACGGGGTACCAGTCGATCGTGGACGCGATCGAAGACGTCCTCGCCGCGCGGCGTAAGTAATGACTACCGACACCGGCTACATCGGCAGGAGCGAGCCGCGGCCGAATGCCCTGCGGTTACTGCAGGGTCGCGGGACGTTCGTCGACGACCTGCGCTTCCCGCGGCTCGCGCACGTGGTCTACTTTCGCAGTCCCCATCCGCACGCGCGCATCAGGAAGCTCGATTTCGGGAAGGCGCGCGCCATGCCCGGCGTGGTCGCGGTCGTGGACGGGGCCGCGCTCGCGAAATATTGCAAGCCCTGGGTCGCGGTGCTCGCGCACTTGAAGGGCATCAAGTCCCCGCCGCAGCACGCCATCGCCATCGAGCGCGCATGCTGGCAGGGTGAAGCGGTCGCCGCCGTGGTCGCCGGGACCCGCGTGGAGGCCGAGGACGCCGCGCAGCATATCGAGGCCGAATGGGAAGAGCTGCCGGTGGTCGTCGACATGGAGGATTCGCTCGCCGGGCGCTGCGTGATACACCCCGAGCTGGGCGACAACATCTGCTTCGATCGCGCGCTCGATACCGGTGAGGTCGACGCGGCCTTCGCGAAAGCCGACGTCGTGGTCGAGGAGACCTATGAATTCGGGCGGCATACCGGGGTCTGCCTGGAAGGGCGCGCCATACTCGCCGATTACAACGCCGCGGAGCACGCGCTCACGGTGTACCACTCGACCCAGGCGCCACACATGATGCAGGACATCTTCTCGCGGCACCTCGATATCCCGGAGGGTAACGTCCGGGTGATCGCAAAGGATGTGGGCGGCTCGTACGGCATCAAGGTCCATGTCTACGCCGACGAGATGGCGACGGCCGCGCTGTCCGTGATGCTGCGCCGTCCCGTCAAGTTCATCGCCGACCGGTTGGAATCGTTCCTCTCCGACATTCACGCGCGCGAGCACAAGGCGAAGATCCGCCTCGCCTGCACCCGGGCCGGGGAGATACTCGCTTTCGAGCTGGACGATCTCACCGCGATCGGCCCCTACTCGGTCTACCCGCGCACGAGCGGCATCGAGGGCAACCAGGTGGTGAATCTCACCGGCGGGCCGTACCGGCACAAGCAATACCGCGCCCGCACGCGCGTCGTCTTCACCAACAAGAACGTGACCTGCCAGTACCGCGCGGTGGGACACCCCATCGCAGTGGCGCTGACGGAAGGCATAGTCGACCGCGCCGCTCACGAGCTTGGCATGGATCCCGCGGAGTTCCGGCGCCGCAACCTGGTGCCCGACGACGCCTACCCCTACACCTCCGCGTCGGGCATGAAGTTCGAAAAGCTGTCGCACGAGGAAGCGCTCGACAAGCTGCTGGCGACGATGGACTACCGGAAGCTGCGCGCCGAGCAGGCCGGCCTGCGTAAGAAAGGCATCCATCGCGGGATCGGTCTCGCCGCGATGATAGAAGTGACCAATCCCTCGCCCGCTTTCTATGGCGTGGGCGGCGCGCGCATCTCGGCGCAGGACGGCGCGACCTTGCGCCTCGAGCCGACCGGCATGGTGACCTGCATGGTCAGCGTCACCGAGCAGGGACAGGGCACGGAAGGCGTCTTCGCCCAGATCGCGGCAACCGCCGTCGGCGTCTCCATGGACCGCGTCCGCGTCATCACGGGCGATACGGGCGTCACGCCCTACGGCGGCGGCACCTGGGCCTCGCGCGGCGCCGGCATCGGCGGAGAAGCCGTGCTCCAGAGCGGCAAGGTCCTGCGGGCGAACATACTCGAAGTGGCGGCGGCGATACTCGAAGCGAGCGGGGAGATGCTCGACGTGCGCGGCAACAACGTCGTGGACGCGCGCACCGGGGAAACGAAGTTGAGCCTCACGGAGCTGGGCCGCGTCGCCTATTTCCGCCCCGACACGCTGCCGATGAACTTCCAGTCCGAGCTGATGGTGACGCGGCACTACACCCCGCGCGGCTATGGATTCGCATTCACCAACGGGGTCCAGGCGTCGCTCGTGGAAGTGGATACCGACACCGGCTTCGTGAAGCTTCTCAGGCACTGGTGCGTCGAGGACTGCGGAACGGTCATCAACCCGATGCTGGTGGACGAGCAGGTGCGTGGCGGCATCGTGCAGGGCCTGGGCGCCGTCATGTTCGAGCACTGCCTGTACAGCCCCGAGGGACAGCTCCTGAACGGCAATATGGCGGACTACCTGGTGCCGATGGCGGGCGAGATGCCGGACGTCGTCGTCGCGCACGTCTCCACGCCGACGCAAACCTCGGAGCTGGGCGCGAAAGGCGCGGGTGAAGCGGGCACTGCCGGCGCGCCCGCGGCGCTGATGAACGCGATCAACGACGCGTTGAGGCCGTTCAACGCGCGCGTCACGGTCCAGCCGTGCACGCCGGAGCGTATCCTGAAGGCGCTGGGGAAGGTCTGATCAGGCCCGGCCGGCATCCGCCGCCGAGGTCACCTTCTGCTGCTTCGCCGCGGCAGCGGGTTTCAGCACGAACTCGTAGCTCGCCTCGCGAAACGGCGCCTTGAGTCCGAGCTTTTTCGCCTCAGCCTCGGAATCGTTGCGCTTGAAGTCGATCACCAGCGAATTCTTGACGCCGAACACGACGTCGGACTCGAGATAGGGGTCGCCCTCCACGAAGAGATGGGTCACGACCGTTTCGTAGCCGGGCGCCGTAACGATGAAATGCAGGTGCGCCGGCCGCATCGGGTGCCGCCCCATGCGGTCGAGGATCGCGCCGACGGGACCGTCGGTCGGCACCGGGTAGGCGGTCGGCTTGATCGTGCGGAACCGGAAGCGCCCCTCGGCGTCGGTGCGCAGCCGGGCGCGAAGCTGCCGGCCGCCGGTATCGGCGAGCTGCACGTCGTACCAGCCCTCGGTATTCGACTGCCACAGGTCTAGCAACGCGCCGGGTATCGGTTTGCCGTCGGTGGACAGCACGCGGCCGGAGACCCAGGTCGGCTCGCCCTCCCAGCCTTTCGCCATGTCGCCACCCAGATCGATCTCGGGTGCGCCGTGCACGTAGAAGGGCCCGAGCACGGTATTCTCCGTGGCGTTGCCGGAGCGGCGGTGGTTGATGGCGTCGACCAGCATCGACACCCCGAGCACGTCGGAGAGCAGGATCCACTCCTGGCGCTTGTCGTCGCATTTCTGCCCGGTGGCAGTGAGGAACTTGATGGCTTCGAACCACTCCTCCTCGGTCAGCTCGACCTCGCGCACGAAAGCATGCACGTGCCGGATGAGACTCGCCATGACTTCCTTGAACCGCGGATCGGCAGTCTTGTCCAGCCGTGCCACCACGGCTTCGGTCAGGTTGGCTTCGGTGAGATTGCGCATGGTTTCTCCTTGCAAGAGGTGACTCGTGACCCGTGACTCGTGACACGTGCGCCCCCCGCACGCCCGGATTGAATTATAGAAGACATGATTTGCTGGTGTCCGACCGGCGCGGGACAGATCCCCATACAGACACTTTGCCGGGCCGACGTACCGGCAAAGCGGATGGCGGCATATAATCCGAAGCCCTGCCCGTTCCCGCCGGAACCGGTTTCTGATTACCGGGAATCGCCTTCGGTGCTACTCGAGTCACGGGTCACGAGTCACGTGTCACTTTTGGAATCATGCCGCTCAAATTCACCGTCAACGGCGATCCTGTCGAAGTCAACCTCAAGTCCGGCGACCGACTGCTCCTCGACGTGCTGCGCGAGGACCTCAAGTTGACCGGGACGAAGGTCGGCTGCGGCATCGGCGCCTGCGGGATATGCACCGTCATCATGGATGGCGAGCCGATCGCCGCGTGCCTGCAGCTTGCCGCGCTGTGCCAGGGCGCGGAGATCCGCACCATCGAAGGCCTGGCCGGCCCGGGCGAGCTGCACCCGGTCCAGCAGGCGTTCGTGAACCGCTCGGCGCTCCAGTGCGGCATCTGCATTCCGGGCCACGTGATGGCGGCGTGCGCGCTGCTCGAAAAAAATCCGCAGCCCACGGCGGAAGAGATCAAGGCGAGCGTCGACAGCGTGTATTGCCGGTGCACGGGCTACGTGCGGATCGAGGAGGCGTATCGCGAGGCGATGCGTTTGATGCGAGAAGATCCTGGCCACGGACCCACACGGAAACATACTGAATGAAAACCATGTCAATACTGGCCACGGACCCACACGGAAACACACGGAAATGAAAAGCAAGTACTTTGCCGTCGCTATGCAACTCGGGGGGGCGCACCGCGCAGGAGTATCGCCACCCTCTTGTGATTTCAACCGTCCGTGACCTTCCGTGTGTGTCCGTGGCTGATTTAGACCGTAACGCTCGCAGCCTGACCGTCGTCGGCCGCGACGTCCCGCGCACCGACGCCGTGCCGAAAGTTACCGGCGCGGCGCAGTACGTCGCCGACTTGAGCTTCCCCGGCATGCTGCACGCCGCCGTGCTGCGGAGCCCGCACCCGAACGCGCGCATCGCGGCGCTGGACACGAGTGCTGCCGAGGCGATGCCGGGCGTCAAGGCAGTCGTGACCGGCGCCGATACCGCGAAGCGCAAGTGGGGCGCGTTCCGGCCCGATCTCTACCCGCTCGCCATCGGCCGGGTGCGCTACGTCGGCGACGAGGTGGCGGCCGTGGCCGCCGTGGATCCCGCCATCGCGCGCGCCGCGGTCGATCGCATCGTCGCCCAGTACGAGGTCCTGCCCGCCGCGCTCTCGCTCGACCAGGCACTCGCCCCCGGCGCGCCCCTGGTGCACGACGACGCGCCCGGCAACGTCGCCCATCAGTTCGCGTTCGAGCGCGGCGACGTCGACGCAGGCTTCAAGGCGTCCGACGTGGTCGTCGAAGGCACCTGGGAATCGGTGCGCCAGTGGCACACGGCGCTGGAAACCATAGGCTGCGTGGCGAGCTGGGCGGACGGGCGCGTCACGATGTGGTGCAACACGCAAACGCCCTTTCTCGCGCGCGGACGCTATGCGACCGCCCTGGGCGTGCCGGAATCGCAGGTGCGTGTGATCCAGACCGAGGTCGGCGGCGGGTTCGGCGGAAAATCCGGCGACGACAATGCGTCCGTGATCTGCGCCATCCTCGCGCGGAAGAGCGGGCGCCCCGTCAAGTTGATCCACACGCGGGAGGAGGAGTTTCTCGCAAGCCATCCGCGCATGCCCATGCGCTACTGGGTACGGCTCGGCTTCTCGCGCGACGGTCGCGTGCGCGCGAAAGAGATCAGGATGTGGGCGGACAACGGCGCCTACACCGGCAAGTCGCAGGCGATTCTCGGCGCGGCGAGCGTGCGCCACGACGCGCTCTACAAGTATCCCTGCGTTCGCGGAAATTCGACGCTGGTCTATACCAACCTGGTGCCGACAGGTGCGTTCCGCGGCTTCGGCAACCCGTCCGCGGACTGGGCCGTGGAGCAGGCGTGGGACCTCGCCGCCGAGAAGCTGCACATGGACGTTCTCGACCTCCTGCGATTGAATGCGGTCGATCCGGGCGACGTCTCTCCGCACAACCACAAGATCACGAGCTGCGAGCTGAAGCAGTGCATCGATAAGGCCGCTTCGCTGATAGGGTGGCGCGAGAAGCGCAAGGCGAAGCAGGCCGCGCGCGAATCCGCTCGCGGATCCAACGAGCCCGCACGCGAGATCAAGGAACCCGCACGCGGGTTGGGCATGGGCTGCAGCGTGCACGTCAACGGCCGCCGCAGCTTCGGCGACTGGGACGGCAGCACCGCCATCGTGCGCATGAACGAGGACGGGCGCGCGACGGTGATTACCGGTGAAGGCGAGATCGGCCAGGGCAATCTTACGGTGCTGCGGCAGATCGCGGCGGAGGAGCTGGGCCTCCCCTACGAGCACGTGGACATCACGCGGCCCGACACCGACCTTCATTCGCACTCGCTGGGCGCGCTCGCGAGCCGCCTCACCTATGTCGCCGGCAATGCGGTGAAGAACGCAGCCACCGCCGCCGCCAGGCAGTTGCTCGAGGCCGCCGCCGAGCAGTTCAAGCGGCCCGCCTCCGAGTTGACGATCATCAACGGCGAAATCGGGCCCCGCAATGGCGCCGAGACCGATTTCAAGCCGGTCGGCGCGGTAGTGCGCGCGAATATCTACAAGCCCGGGGGCCAGCCCATCGTCGGCATCGGGAATTTCGACAATCCGTCCGAGTTCCCCGACCACAACCGCTACGGGAACGAGTCGGGCGCCTACAACTTCATCGCCCAGGCAGCGGAGGTCGAGATCGACCGGGGCACGGGTGAGGTGAAGGTGCTGGAAATCGCGTCCGCCGTGGACTGCGGCACCGTGATCAATCCCGCGACCGCGATCGGCCAGGTGCAGGGCGGCGTAATGCAGGGCGTCGGCCTCGCGCTGACCGAGTACTTCGACTGGTGGAACGGCCAGCCGACCGACCCGCAACTGAAGGACTACCCGATACCCGGCGCCGCGCTGGTGCCCAAGCTCCACGTCGCGTTCGCCGAATCCTGGGAGCCGTCTGGCCCCTTCGGCGCGAAGGGGCTGGGCGAGATCGGGCTCGACGCCGTTCCCGCCGTCATCGCGAACGCGATCGCCGACGCGGTGCGCGTGCGCGTATACGAATTGCCCATCACCTCGGAGAAAATCCACCGTGCGCTCAACCCGGAGCTGTACGCGAACGAGAAAGCAGCCCCGCCCGCGGCGCCGAAAGGGGGCACGTGGTCGCGGATCGCAGCCGGCAGACCGTCGGGCGCGCGTCCGCTCGACCTGGAATTCATGCACGCGGAGAGCGTCGAAGAGGCGGTCAGGCTGCTTGCTGCCGGCGAATCCGCGCTGGTTTGCGGTGGCATGTCGCACGCCCTGCGCCGCGAGCGCACCGGTTTTCCACAGGCGAAGCGTCTCGTCTCCATCACGCGCATCCCGGAATTGCAGGAAATGTCCATAGCCGCCGACGGCACGCTGCGCGCGGGCGCGGCGGTGCGCCAGCAATCGATCTACGACGAGCCGCGTGTCCGGCAGCACTGGCAGGCGATAGACGACGCGATGGAATCGGTAGGGCACACCCGTATACGCCACATGCTGACAGTGGGCGGCAGCCTCGGACCGCTCGTCGGGGGCTTCGACCTGCCGCTCGCCCTCCTCGCTCTCGGCGCGTGCGTCACGGTGGCCGGCCCCAATGGACGGCGGACGGTCACCCTGGAAGAGGCATTCGAGAAACGCTTCGCGAAGGACGAGATGGTCGTCAAATTCGAGGTGGACGCACCGGCTGCGCGTTCCGGCTCGAGCTTCTTCAAGTACATGGCGCGCCAGGTGCTGGAGATCCCGACGGTGAACACCGCCGCATCCGTGACGCTCAACGCCGACGGCACGTGCGCCCGCGCGCGCGCCTGCGTGGGGGCGGTGAGCTGGAAACCGATCGTGCTCGATCTCGCCCAGCTCACCGGCAAGCGCCTGACCGAAGAGCTGCTGCGCGGGGCCGTGCAGCCGGTGCGGGGACTCGCCCAGCCGATGCCGGACGTGCGCGGCTCCGAGGCCTACAAGCGGGAAATGGCCGTTGAATTCTCCGCGCGCGCGCTGATCAAGGCATGGCAACGCGCGACCGCGAAGTGACCAGTGATCAGTGACCAGTGACCGGTCTGGCAACAAGATGGCGCGATCGCAACGTATTACTTCTCCCCTCCTTCATATAGGAGGGGTGGCGCGCGTAGCCCGCCGGGGTGGTCAAGGGGCGTGCATGGTGCCTACTCCCACCACCCCGTCACCTTCGGTGCCACCCCTCCTCGGGCAGGAGGGGAATGTCTCATTTTCACTTTCCTGTGCGCTCTTCGCGCGAGCTTTCTTCACGCTCCTTTTCCTGGCTGCATGCGCGCAAACGCTCGCCCAGGGCTACCCCGCCGGGCCGGTGCGCGTAATCGTGCCGTTCCCGCCCGGCGGCGGGGTGGACGGGGCGGGCCGGCTGATCAGCCAGAAGCTCACCGAGGCGCTCGGCAGGCAGTTCGTCGTGGACAACCGCCCCGGCGCCAACGGCATGATCGGCAGCGAGCTCGCCGCCAGGTCGCCGAAAGACGGCTACACGCTGATGGTGAACGGCGCCAACTTCGTTACCACCCCCAGCCTGTATGCCAAAGCCACCTACGACCCGGTGAAGGACTTCACCCCGGTGAGCCTGGTTGCGCTGGCGCCCAACGTGCTGGTGGTGCACCCCTCGCTGCCGGCGAAATCGGTGAAGGAGCTGATTGCGCTGGCGCGGGCGCGGCCCGGGCAGGTCAATTTCGCCGGCTCGGGCAGCGGCAGCACGCCGCACCTCGCCGCGGAGCTGTTCAACACCCTGGCGAATGTAAAGATGGTCCACGTTCCCTACCGCGGCACCGGCCCCGCGATCGTGGGGCTGATGAGCGGCGAAGCCAGCGTGATGTTCATGCCCACCACCAACGCGGTGCCGATGGTGAAGGCGGGCCGTCTGCGCGCGCTCGCCGTCACCACGCAGAACAGGGTTGCGGCCATGCCGGGTCTCCCCACCGTCACGGAATCGGGACTGAAGGACTACGAATCGAGCCAGTGGTACGGGGTTCTCGCGCCCGCGGGAACGCCCGACGACGTCATCAATCTGCTGAACGGGCAGATCGTGAAGATCATGCACGGCGCGGACATGAAGCAGCGCTTGAACGAGGAAGGCGTCCTCGCCGTGGGCAGCACCCGCGCGGAGTTCGCCTCTCACATCAAGGTAGAGATTGCAAAATGGGCGAAGGTCATCAAGCAGTCGGGGGCACGCATAGACTGAGACAGCGTGACGGGTGAAGTGCTGCAGATGAAGCGGTGCAGATGAGGCGGTCCAGATGAAGCGGTCAAGGGCCGCAGTATCTGAACCGCAGTACCTGAACCGCAGTATCCGAACCGCCTTACCCGGTTGACATGCGACGGTCCATAGGTTGAGATTGCGGCACGCCACACATCGCCAACGCCCACAGGAGAGATCACATGGCCATCACACGCAGGCGGCTCATCAAGGCGACCGGGGCGGGATTGGTTGCCTCCGGATTTCCGGCAATCGTGCGGGCGCAGTCCGACACGATACGAGTCGGTCTGATGACCGTGAAGACCGGGCCGCTCGCTTCGGGCGGCCTCGACATGGAGCGCGCGCTCGTCATGTACCTGCGCGAGCGCAAGAACACCCTGGCGGGCCGCAAGGTGGAGCTCTACGTCGGCGACAGCGGCGGCGTCCCGGCGCAGGCGCGCACCAAGATACAGGAGCTGGTCGAGCGCAACCGCATCCACGTCATGATCGGGCCGCTCGCGGCGGCCGAGGCGCTCGCCGCCGACGACTACATCCGCCAGCAGCAGCTGCCGACGCTGTCGGTCGCCGCCGCCGAGGACCTGACCCAGCGCAAGCCCAACCCCTGGTTCGTCCGCGGCACCTCCACGTCCTCCCAGTGCGCGCACCCTCTCGCCGACTACTGTTTCAAGGAGCTCAAGTATCGCCGCATGGCCGTCATCGCCGACGACATCGCTTACGGGCACGAGATGTGCGCGGGCTTCCAGCGCGTGTTCGAAGAGGCGGGCGGCAGGATCGTGCAGAAGATGTTCTCGCCGCTCACCGTGCCCGATTACGGCACGTACCTCGCGCAGCTCAAAACCAGCGTCGATTCGATTTTCCTCGGCTTCGCCGGCTCCAATGGGTTCCGCTACCTGCGGCAGTTCAACGAGTATGGCCTGCGCGGGAAGGTGACGCCGGTAGGCGGCATGACCGCCCTCGACGAGGCAGTGCTGCGCAACATGGGGGGCGAAGCGCTCGGGATACGCACCTCGTGCTGGTACTCCGCCGAAATCGACAATCCGCTCAACCAGAAGTTCGCAGACGCCTTCCGCGCGGAAGCCAAGTACGACCCCGGCTTCTACGCCGCGGCGACCTATACGGAAGCGGCCGTGCTGCAGGCGGCGCTCGATGCGGTCAAGGGCAGAATCGAGGACAAGCCCGCCTTCATGAAGGCGCTGCGCGGCATCAAGGTGAACACGGTGCGCGGGCCGGTCTCGTTCGACACCTACGGCAACGTCGTGGGCAACGTCTACATCCGCAAGGTCGAGCGCAAGGAAGGCCGCCTCGTCAACGTCGTGGTCCACACCTATCCGAACGTCAGCCAGTTCTGGAACTACAAGCCGGAGGAATTCCTCAAGAACCCGGTGTACTCGCGCGACTGGCCGCCGGCGAAGAACCTGGAGTCCTGATCATTTGCAGTTCTGGGTCATCCAGACTCTGAACAGCCTCGCCCTCGGCGGGCTGCTGTTCCTGCTGTCCTCGGGCTTCTCGCTCATCTTCGGCCTGATGCGCATCGCCAACCTGACGCACGGCGCCCTCTTCATGCTGGGCGCCTACGTCGGGGTCTCGATACTCCGGCACATTCCCAACCTGTGGGTCGCCGCCCTGCTGGGCGGATTGGTGATCGCGGCGCTGGGCGGGCTGTTCGAGCGGCTGATCCTGCGCCGCCTGCTCGGCAACGAGCTGGGACAGGTGCTGGTGACCCTCGGCGTCGCGTTCATCATCGCCGACTTCTGCCTGATGGTCTGGGGCGGCGATCCGATCCCGGTGCCGACGCCGCCCGCGCTCCAGGAGCCGCTCACCGTCGCCGGTTTCATGTTTCCCGCCTACCGCCTCGTCCTCGTCGCCATCGCCATCGGCGCCGCGATCGCGCTCTACTTGCTGATGGAGCGGACCCGGCTCGGCGCGATGATACGAGCCGGCGTCGACGACATGGACATGGCCCGCGCCGTCGGCATACCGGTTTCGCGCCTGTTCACCACCGTGTTCTGCCTCGGCGCGGGGCTCGCCGGCGCGGGGGGCATACTCGGCGGGCCCATGCTGTCCGCGTACCCGGGGCTCGACGCCGACATGCTGCCCCTCGCGCTGATCGTGGTGATACTGGGCGGCGTGGGCAGCCTCTTCGGCGCTTTCGTCGGCAGCTTCATCATCGGCTTCGTCTATACCTTCGGCATCGCCCTCGCGCCCGATCTCGCGTACGTGATCCTCTTCCTGCCGATGATCTTCGTGATCGCGTTCCGTCCCCGCGGACTGTTCGGCCGTGCCACATAAGTCTCTGGCGATTCTGGGGGTGCTGCTCGCGGCCTTTCCCTGGGTTTCCGGCGAGTACTACGTCAACCTCACGAGCCAGATCCTCATCGCCGCGATCTTCGCCGCGAGCCTGAACCTTCTCGTCGGCTACGGCGGGCTGCCCTCGCTGGGCCACGCCTCGTTCCTCGGGGTGTCGGCCTACTTCTCGGCGTGGCTCTATCTGAAGCTCGGGCTCGCGCACTGGATCACCGCGCCCGCGGCACTCCTCGGAACGACACTGATGGCCGGCCTCTTCGGGCTGATCGCGCTGCGCGCAACGGGTCTCGGCTTCCTCATGCTCACGCTCGCGCTCTCGCAGGTGCTGTGGGGCACGGCCTACCGCTGG
>Ga0075418_10003051_pt1 | contig 19125 bp, 13 predicted proteins | sample SoiMetdeltSBSDD2_FD_81776 | JGI IMG/M metagenome (GOLD analysis project Ga0075418, IMG submission 81776) | Bulk soil microbial communities from a Populus tree surrounding site in Tennessee, USA - Soil MetaG P. deltoides SBSDD2 | ecosystem: Environmental > Terrestrial > Soil > Tree plantation...
CGGCCGGCCGATCGGGGTGATGCCGACCGCATCGGCCGCCATGGTCATCACTTCCACATCGGCAGGGCCGATGCTGCCGTGCTCGCAGTCGATCAAAACCCAGTCGAAGCCGGCAAACCCCAGCATCTCCACCACTTGCGGGGATGGGAACATCATCGAGCAGCCAAGCGCCGGCTCGCCGCGCGCGATCTTTTCCTTCATGCGATTGGGCTTCATTCGGCAGGGCTCCGTTGCGCGACCGGCACCGGTGGCGCTCTCAGTCCTGCGCGCTCCCGATGCAGTGTATAGAGGCCGGCACCCAACACCAGACCGGTTCCGACGAAGCCGAGCGTATCAGGCAGATCGTCCCACCACAGGTAGCCGAGCACGACGGCCAGCGGTACCGGAGCGTAGCGGAACGGCGCGACAACGGCGATCTCACCTGTGCGCAGGGCCATGATCATGAAGGTGTTGGCGACGAACAGGCATGCCGCGGACACCGTCATCGTGCCCCAGGCCCAGGTCGACGGCATCGTCCAGGTAGCGTCGAAGGGGACGAGAACGGCGCCGGCCAGTGCGATGGCGGCCGAGCTGGCCGCCGCGACGAACACCGAGGGGATGTCGTGGCTTAGCCCCCGTGTTGTGAGATCGCGGGTGGTTGTGAACAGCAGGGCCGTCAGCAGCACGTAAACGGCCATGCCGAAGCTGCCACCGCCCGGCTTGACGATCAGGACCACGCCGAGAAATCCGGTCAGCGCCGCCGCCCAGCGCCGCCACCCGACCTTCTCGCCATACAGGATGGATGAGCCGGCAATCACGGCCAGCGGCGTAACCTGCAGCACGACCGTCACGGTGGCGAGCGGCAGGCGGCCAAGCGACAGCACGATGAACACCGTGGCCGTTGCCGCGCTCGCCACCCGCAGCAGCATCATCGGCTCGAACAGGATGGAGATGGGCCGGACGGCGCCCAGCGCCACGACGCCCCCGATCAGCATGATGGTCGCCAGGATGCCGCGCAGGACGATGATCTCGCTGGGCGGCAGCTCCGAGGACACCAGCTTGATCAGCGCATCGTTGAGCACGAACGCGGTCGAGGCGATCAGCACTGCCAGGATGCCACGCAGGTTTGCGCTCATGTTGGTTTCGCCAATCGCGCCAGGTGTTGCTCGCGCAGGAACGTATACAGCCCGGCGAGTGAGACGATGGCGATACCCAGCCAGGAGGCAAGGTCCGGCATCTCGCCCCAGACTATGTAGCCAGCGGCGACCGCCCACACGATGAGCGAGTAGCGGAATGGCGCCACCACCGCGATCTCACCGATGCGCATGGCTGCGATCAACCAGTATTGCCCGGCCAGCAGGGCCACGGCCGAGGCGGCCAGCATCAGCGTCGGCGAGAGGCTGGGCCAGTGCCAGGTTTCGCACAACGTGAACCCCAGGCTGGACAGCATGACCAAAGTCGCCGAGGACGCCGCGATCAGCAGAGATGGGACGTGTTGGGCAACGCCACGCGTGATGAGGTCGCGCGACACCGAGCACAGGATGGAGCCCAGCACCAGGATCGCATAGGGGTTGAACGCGGTGCCCCCCGGCCGCACGATGAGCAGCACGCCGAGCAGACCGATGGTCGCGGCAAGCCATCTCCGCCAACCCACCCTGGCCCCCAGAAACAGCGCCGCGCCCGCTGTGATGGCCAGCGGCGTGAACTGCAGGATGCCGAAGATGTCGGCGAGCGGCATGTGCATCAGCGCGAGTATGAACAGCACGGTGGAGCCGATGTCGAGCACGCCGCGCACAAGCACCCTAGGGGAAATCGTGTGCGGCAGCGCCCAGGTGAGGTTGCTGGCAACCACCAGCACCAGGCACAAGCCGACCGTGAACACGCCGCGCAAGAAGATCGCCTGGCCGGTAGGGACATGCGATGCAGCGAGCTTCATCAGCGTGTCGTTCAGGACAAACACGGCCATCGCGGCCAGCATGCTGATGATGCCGCGGACATTCTCGGAGCGGGCAGAGGCGGGCACCGCCAGGGTCATCTGGGGCACGCCCCATCGCGCCCGCTAGGCCATGAGCCAAGCGGCGATCCGTCGCCGTCAGGCACGGTCATTATCGTTGCCGTTCCCCGTTCACGCGTGCCCGCGGGTGCTCAGCCGCCAGTAACGCTCATGTGTCGTGCTACGGCCGGTTGTTTGGTGCGCCGGTCGATGATGAAGTCGTGGCCCTTGGGCTTGCGCGAAATTGCCTCGTCGATGGCCTGCATAAGCAGCTGGTCGTCGGCCGAGGCGCGCAGCGGCGCACGCAAGTCGGCGGCATCGTCCTGGCCGAGGCACATGTAGAGCGTGCCGGTGCAGGTAAGCCGCACGCGGTTGCAGCTTTCGCAGAAGTTGTGCGTCATCGGCGTGATGAAGCCGAGCCGGCCGCCTGTTTCCTTGATGCGCACGTAGCGGGCCGGGCCGCCGGTGCGGTGGGGAATGTCCTCCAGCGTCCAGCGGTCCATCAGGCGGGCGCGCACGATCGACAGCGGCAGATACTGATCCGTACGATCGCCGTCGATCTCGCCCATCGGCATGGTTTCGATCAGGGTCAGGTCAAAGCCGCGGCCGTGGGCAAACTTGACCAGGTCCTCGATCTCATCCTCGTTGACGCCCTTCAACGCCACCGCGTTGAGCTTGATGGCGAGTCCCGCCTTTGCTGCCGCGTCGACGCCGGCGATCACCTGGTTGAGGTCACCCCAGCGTGTGATGGCCTTGAAGCGGTCGGGCTTCAGCGTGTCGACGGAGATATTGATGCGGCGCACGCCGATAGCTTTGAGTTCCTGGGCGAACTTCGGCAGCTGGCTGCCGTTGGTGGTGAGCGTCAGCTCGTCGAGGCTGCCGTCCTGCAGGTGGCGCGACAGGGCGCGGAACAGCCACATGATGTTCTTGCGGACCAGCGGCTCGCCGCCCGTTATCCGCAGTTTGCGCACGCCCTTGGCGACGAACGCCGAGCACACCCGGTCCAGCTCCTCGAGCGACAGCAGGTCCTTCTTGGGCAGGAAGGTCATGTGCTCCGCCATGCAGTAGGTGCAGCGGAGATCGCAACGGTCGGTTACCGAGACCCGCAAATAGGTCACGTGGCGACCGAACGGATCGATCATCGCCGGCTGCTGCGAAAGGGGTCGAAGCCGCGGGTTCATCCAAGCACTCGTCTGCCGGTGCCTACGCGCACCGAGGTGTTTTTTCCAAAGTCGTACAAGACCTTATCTAGCAGCACGGTCGGCGATCCGCGCCCAGCCCTGCCTGCTAGGTAGGCATGTATCATCGCACGGTCGAGGGTCAAGCTCCAGCGCCGCCGCGCATGGCCGGATTTGCGCCAAAGCATGGATCGGGCAGTATGGCCGAACGCGCAGATGCTTTGCGCCGCACAACAAGCTGGTCCGGGGATGGAAATGGCCGACGCCGCACTGACGCCGTTGCACAGCTACGGGCTCTGGGCCATGGCGGGCATCTTTACCGTCCTGTTAGCCTTCATCGCATTGCGCGGCCGCGTACCGATCGAGCCGGGCTGGGGCGGCATGACCATTCAGCGCTTCACGGGCTTCGAGCGGGCCTGTCATTGGCTGCTGGCGCTGTCCTTCCTAGGCCTGGCCGTCACGGGCCTTGCGCAGCTTTACGCCGGGCCGCTGCGGCCGCTGCTCGGTACCGAAATGTTGGCAGCGTTGCAGCCGGTTGGTGCGCCGCTGCACAACAGCCTGGCGTTCGTGTTCACACTGACCCTTGCAGTCGCGTTCCTGCTCTGGCTGCGGCATAGCTGGCCGGGCTGGCGCGATGCCGTCTGGTTCGCCAAGGCCGGCGGCATGCTCATGCAGGGGTCGACGCCGCCGGCCGGCAAGTTCAACGGGGGCCAGAAGATCCTGTTCTGGTTGATCGTGCTGGGCGGCATCGGCATGATCATGACCGGCGCGGCGCTGCTTGCTCCGTATCGCACGGGGCTCGTCTCCAAGACGTTCGGGCTGCTCGCCGCGACCGGCTTCGCATTGCCGACCGACGCCACCAACCTGACGCCGGCCCAGGAGGTCCAGTATGCGCGACTGTGGCACGGCGCGCTGGCGATCGGCCTGCTCTGCGTGGCCATGGTGCATATCTACATGCGCACGCTTGGCATCCAGGGTGCGCTGTCGGCCATGACCTCAGGTCGCATCGACGTGAATCGTGCCAGGCAGCAGCACAGCCTGTGGGCCGAGCGCGAGCTGAAGCGGATGGAGGCCGAGCTGCCGGCCACCGCCACGCCGGCAGAGTAACGAAGAAGGAGAGCATCATGGACGACGAGAAGTTCAACATGTCGCTGCGCAAGTTCCTGAAGCAGGTCGGCGTCACCTCGCAGCGCGAACTGGAGCGTGTGGCGCGCCAGGGGTCGGGCAAAGGCAAACTCAAGGTCAAGATGGTGCTGACTGCCGCCGGCACGAACCTAAACCACGTCGTCGAGGATGAACTCGATCTCGGCTGAGCAGGGGCCATGAACCTTTCCTGCACCCTGCACAGCGTGGCCCGCCAGCTTGCGAACCATCCGGCGATCTCATGGGACGGCGGCGCGCTGTCCTATGGCGAGTTCGAGCGCCAGGTTGCGGCCATGGCGGGCGCGCTGCGCAGCCGGCATGGGTTGGCCCCAGGCGTACGCGTGGCGCTGGCGATGGAGAATTGCCCGGAGTTTCTTCCGGCACTTTATGCGGTGTGGCGGGCTGGTCTGTCGGCGGTGCCGATCAACAGCAAGCTGCATGCGCGCGAGATGGCCTGGATCATGGCCGATTCGCAATCGCGCCTGTGCCTGGCTGCGCCCAAGATCGCCGAGGCACTGTCAGCGCCTGCTGTTGGCGCTGTGCCGCCGGTTCTGGTCATCGGCACGAAGGATTGCGCGGCGCTGCTCGATGGTGATCTTGTCGCGCCGCAGCCGGGCGATCCCGACGCCGAAGCCTGGATGTTCTACACCAGCGGCACCACCGGGCGGCCGAAGGGGGCGATGCTCAGTCACCGCAACCTGCTGTTTGCCAGCCACTGCTACTATGCCGACATCGACTTCCTCGGCCCCGACGATGTGATCCTGCACGCCGCCCCGCTCACACACGGCTCGGGCCTGTATGGGCTCGCCCACATCGCGCGAGGGTCCAACAACGTCATTCTGCCGGGCTCATTCGAGCCGGAGCGTGTGTTTGAAGCGCTGACGCACTACGCCAACGTCAGCATGTTCGCCGCGCCGACCATGGTGGCGCGCCTCATCAATCATGCCGGTGCCGGCTCGGCCGACACGCGCGGCCTTAAGACCGTCATCTACGGCGGCGCGCCGATGTATGCGGCCGACCTTGAGCGTGCGCTCGCCCTGTTCGGGCCCAAACTGTATCACCTGTACGGCCAGGGCGAGAGTCCCATGACCATCAGTGGCCTCAGCAAGGCCCTGCACGCCGACACCGCGCACCCGAGATACCAGGAGCGGCTCGCCAGTGCCGGCGTCGCGCGCACCGGCGTTGCCATCCGCATCGTCGATGAGGAAGGCCGCGAGCTTCCGCCTGGGGAGGTCGGCGAGGTCATCACCAGCAGCGACTGCGTGATGAAGGGCTACTGGAACAACGATGCGGCCAATGCGCAGGCGCTGCGCGGCGGCTGGCTGTGGACGGGCGACCTCGGCTCGGTGGATGCGGAGGGATTCATCACGCTCAAGGATCGCTCCAAGGATCTGATCATCTCGGGTGGCGCCAATATCTACCCGCGCGAAATCGAGGAGGTGCTGCTAACGCATGCAGGCGTACTGGAGACTGCCGTCGTCAGCCGGCCGCATGCCGACTGGGGCGAGGAGGTGATCGCCTTCGTTGTCAAGCTCCCGGGTGCCGAGGTGAGTGCCGCCGAACTCGATCAACTCTGTCTCGACAATATCGCCCGCTTTAAGCGACCCAAGGGCTACCGGTTTGTCGAGGCGCTACCGAAGAACAACTACGGCAAGATCCTGAAGACTGAGCTGCGCGAGCAGGCCAAGCAGGAGAAAGCGTCATGAGCACCGGAGCACCCGAGTTCCTGGGCCTTGCAACCTTGGCCGACCGTATCCCGAACGGCGCCCGCATCGCCTTGCCGGCCGACTACTCCGGCTGCGCCATGGCCGCCGTGCGCGCCTTGATGCGCCGGCCGGTGCGCGACCTGCATGTCGTGTCGGTGCCGCAAGGCGGCTTCCAGGTCGACATGCTGGTCGGTGCCGGCTGTGTCGCCGGCATCGAGGCAGCGGCCGTGACGCTTGGCGAGCACGGCCTGGCGCCGCGTTTCACCGCGGCCATCAAGGCCGGCGAGATCGAGATGTGGGATGCCACCTGCCCGGCCATCCACGCGGGCCTGCAGGCGGCCGAGAAGGGCGTGCCCTTCATGCCTTTGCGCGGCATCCTCGGCTCCGACCTGCTGCGCGTGCGGCCGGACTGGAAGGTGATCGACAATCCGCTCGGCGAGAGCGGCGCCGGCGATCCCATTGTCATCCTGCCGGCCATCCGACCCGACTTTGCGCTGTTCCATGCGCTGAAGGCGGATAGGCAGGGCAATGTGTGGGTCGGTGTGCAGCGCGAGCTGATCACCATGGCGCACGCCTCGCGGCAAACCTTTGTGACGGTCGAGCGCATCGAGGACGGTGACTTCCTGCGCGATCCAGCGCTCGCGGCGGGGACCCTGCCCAGCCTCTACGTCTCGGCCATCGCCGAGGCGCCGAACGGAGCGTGGCCGGTTGGGTTCGATAATGCGTACCCGGCCGATACCGGGGCGCTCGCCGACTACGCCGCCGCCGCAGCCACCGCCGAGGGCTTTACCCGCTGGGCGGCGCAGCCCGTTGCCGAAAGCGTTGGCTGACGGCAACCTGTATTCGACCAACGGTTTGTTGCCCTCGCGGCCCCGCTGCCGATAATAGAGACAAAGCCAACGACATCCGCCGGGAGGAAAAGCGCGATGACCGACAAAGTCTACAACGTACCTGCCGAGTGGGCGAGCCGGGCTTGGATCGACAACACCAAGTACCTGGAGATGTACAAGCGCTCCGTCGAGGACCCGAACGCGTTTTGGGGCGAGATGGGCAAGCGTATCGACTGGATCAAGCCCTACAGCAAAGTCAAGAACACCTCCTACGCCTACGACCAACTGTCGATCAAGTGGTACGAGGACGGCACGCTCAACGTGTCCGCCAACTGCATCGACCGGCACCTCAAGAATCGCGCCGATCAGATCGCCATCATCTGGGAGGGTGACGATCCGACCGTGGACGAGAGGATAACCTACCGGCAGCTGCACGAGCGGGTGTGCAAGTTCGCCAACGTGCTGAAGGCCAACGGCGTCAAGAAGGGCGACCGCGTCACCATCTACCTGCCCATGATCCCCGAGGCGGCCTACGCCATGCTGGCCTGCGCCCGCGTCGGCGCCGTGCATTCGGTGGTATTCGGCGGCTTCTCGCCGGATAGCCTCGCCGGCCGGATCGTCGACTGCGAGTCGAAATTCATCATCACGGCCGATGAAGGAGTTCGCGGCGGCCGCGCCATCCCGCTCAAGAAGAACACCGACGAGGCGCTGAAAAAGGCTGCCGGCGACGAGAAGGTGCTGGTGGTGCGCCACACCAGCAACCCTATTCCGTGGACGGCCGGACGCGATATCTGGCTGCACGAGGAGCTGGTCAAGGTCGATGCCAACTGCCCGCCCACCGAGATGAACGCGGAAGACCCGCTGTTCATCCTCTACACGTCGGGTTCCACCGGAAAACCGAAGGGCGTGCTGCACACGACGGGCGGCTATCTCACGTTCGCCTCAATGACGCACCAATACGTGTTCGACTACCACGACGGCGACATCTACTGGTGCACGGCCGACGTCGGCTGGGTAACCGGCCACAGCTACATTCTGTACGGTCCGCTCTCCAACGGCGCCACCACGCTGATGTTCGAAGGCGTGCTGAACTACCCGACCGCATCGCGCTTCTGGCACGTAATCGACAAGTGGGACGTGAACATCTTCTACACCGCGCCCACCGCCATCCGCGCCTTGATGGGTGCCGGCGATGACTACGTAAAGCGCACCAATCGTTCCTCGCTCAGATTGCTTGGCTCGGTCGGCGAGCCGATCAATCCGGAGGCGTGGGAGTGGTACTACCGCGTGGTTGGCGACGGCCGCTGCCCGATCGTCGACACCTGGTGGCAGACCGAGACTGGCGGCATCCTGGTTACACCGCTGCCCGGTGCTACCAAGCTCAAGCCGGGCTCCGCCACGCGCCCCTTTTTCGGCATCAAGCCGGCGCTGGTCGACGAAAAGGGCAATTTCCTGGAGGGCGCCGCGAGCGGCAACCTCGTCATCCTCGATAGTTGGCCGGGCCAGATGCGCACCGTCTATGGCGACCACGAACGCTTCGTGCAGACCTATTTTTCCACCTACAAAGGCATGTACTTCACTGGCGACGGCTGCCGGCGCGACGAGGACGGCTACTATTGGATCACCGGCCGCGTCGATGACGTGATCAACGTTTCGGGCCATCGCCTCGGCACGGCCGAGGTGGAATCGGCGCTTGTCTCGCACCCCAAGGTGGCCGAGGCCGCCGTGGTCGGCTATCCGCATGACATCAAGGGCCAGGGCATCTACTGCTACGTCACGCTGATCCAAGGCAATCAGCCGAACGAGGAATTGCGCAAGGAACTGGTGGCGCATGTGAGGAAGGAGATCGGCGCGATTGCCTCGCCCGACCTGATCCAGTTCTCGCCGGGCCTGCCCAAGACGCGCTCCGGAAAGATCATGCGCCGCATCCTGCGCAAGATCGCCGAGGACGATTTCTCCAATCTCGGCGATACCTCGACGCTGGCCGAACCGGCCGTGGTCGACGACCTCGTCAACAACCGCCAGAACAAGAAAAAGGCGGCTGCGGGCTGATGCAGGCCTTCCCTCTCCTTGCATCATCAGGGAGAGGGTCGCATGCTGCGGCCACATGCCACAGCGGCAACAACCAGACGGACGCGGACAACCAACGTCGGAAAAGCGCAAGAGGCACAATAGGGTGCCGCCGGTAAACAAGGCGGCCGACGAGTTCCGACGGTCCTTCTCATGCGGGGATTTTGGGGACCATGCTGCAAGGGACGCCGCAGTTCACGCCGAAGCAGCTGCTCGATGCCGGCCGCCGGTCGGAGACCGAGGCCAAGCCCGACTTCGCCGTCGAGTTTTATCTCCACCTGATCGAAAAATACGGACAGACACCGGAAGCCGTCGAGGCGCGCAGCGCCTTGACGCGCATGGCAACGGCCGATCGGGCCGCACAGCCAGACTGGCAGCCCGGCAGCATCCCTCGCCAAAACCGCTTCCGATCCGGACGTGCTTTGGCTGCACTGTTCAGCGGCATCGGCTGGCTGGCCATAGCCGGCTCGGTGGGGGTGTTGGCCGTGGGGACCGCTGCCCAGCTGCTGCAGATCCCCATGCTGCTTCGGTTCGGGTTCGAGATCGGTCTCCTGCAACTCATGCCGCTGGCCACGCTCGGCGGCGCCGTGCTGGTGACGGGCGGCCAGGCGGTGCGCGCACTGTTTGATCAGGCCAATGCTACGCGTGAGCGGCTGAACATCGAGCGCGCCCGCCTTGGCATTGACCAAGGGTGACGCTGCGGCGGGGCGCACTTAGTCCCTGCGGCGGTGCTCCTCCAGGCGCGGCATGATCTCGACGAGGTTGCAGGGCCGGTGCCGGTTGTCGAGCTGGAATTTCAGGATGCCGTTCCAGGCGTCCTTGCAGGCGCCGGGCGAGCCCGGCAGGCAGAAGATGTACGTGCCGCGCGCGACGCCGCCGCAGGCGCGCGACTGAATGGTGGAGGTCGCCACTTTCGCGTAGGAAAGCATGTGAAAGACCGTCGAGAAGCCGTCGATCTCTTTCTCGAACAGCGGCTTGATTGCCTCCGGCGTGACATCGCGGCCGGTGAAGCCGGTGCCGCCGCTGCTGATCACCACATCGATGCCGGGATCAGCGATCCACCCTTGCACGGTCTGGCGGATGGCGGCGACATCGTCCTTGACGATCGCGCGCGCGGCAAGCTGGTGGCCGTCCGCCACGATCATGGCAGCCAGCGTATCGCCCGATTTATCATCGGCAGGCCCGCGCGTGTCCGACACGGTCAGAACGGCGATGTGGACAGGGATGAAGGGCCTGGTCTCGTCGATCTTGGGCATGGCGGCCATCTCGTGCGGCTATCGAGATATTTGCCGGACCTGGGGTCAACCTGCCCGGCGCATGTCTCGACCTACAGTAACGTCTTTCGTTTAGCCGGGGAAATGCGCGCGGGCACCCGCATCAGATCGTGCGCTCAGGCTTGAAAGCTGCGCCGTAGCCTGTCGGCCTCGTTGCGGTGCCACATCATGGCCAGGGATGCGAACGTGGCTGCGGCCACGTCGAGCAGCGCCGCAGCCTGCTTGGCCTCGCCGCGCGCCAGCCTGATCTCGGCCTCGCACAGTTGGGTTACGGCAATCTCGTGTGGCGCCCCTCTGGCCCGCGCGCTGCGCATGGCCAGCTCCAGGTACCGGTCGGCCGGCCTGCGGTTTTGTCCGGCGGCGGCCGCAACCGCCAGCGCCCGATAAGCCATGGCCTCGCCGATGCGGTCCTGACTGCGGCTGCGCATGATCGCCCGCGCTGCATGCCGCCGCGCCGGCTGCCATCTCGCGCCCGCCACCAGACCCTCCGCCAGCCAGCCGTGGTTGAGGGAGGTGAACAGCGCCTTGTCGTAGCCCTCGAGCCAGGACGTGGCATCCTGGATTGCCTGCATCGACGTGGCCGAACGCGACGTCTTCCAGAGCGCGTAGCCGCCGAGCGACGCGCTCATGGCGTACAGATAGAGGCTCTTGACGCGCTCCGCGACGCGCTGGGCCCTGGCCGCGGTCTCCTGGCCTTCATCCCAGCGGCCCTGCCAGAGATACACGGCGCTGCGCCAGCATAGGATCGACCCCTCGACCTGATGCTCGGCGCGGTCGATGCCTGCCAGAGCCTCCTCGAAACAGGCGTGCGCCTCTTCGAAGCGACCACGATCACCCAGCACCGCGGCCTTGCAGGCAAGCGAGTAGGCCAGCCCCACCGCTGGCCGGCCGCTCTTCTTGTAGGAGGGCGCCAACGTTCGCTCCCGTTTGGCACCTATCGCCTCCTCGAGCAGCGTTAGCGATCGGTCATAGTCGCCGGCCGCCGCGCTGGCCTGCCCCAGCACGGCCCGGATCTGAGCCACCAGCGGTGCGTCACGGACCTCGCGCGCCAGGCGCTCGGCCGCCTCCAGATGGCGCGTCGCGCTGCCCGACTTGCCCAACGCGTAGCTGATATAGCCCAGCCAGTATTCGGCCCGAGCCATGGAACTGCGATCATTGCGAGCCGTGGCGAGTTCGACCGCCCGTTGCAGGACTTCGAGTTGCTCGCGCGATGGGTCGAAGACACAGCACAGGGCCAGCCGCTGGGCGATCTGCAGCCAGCGTTCGTAGGTGCCGTCGCCCTGCTCCCGGTCAAGGGCGGCCAGAGCGGCGCGGTACTGGATCTGGGCGCGGTCGAGGGCGGAGGCCGCCATGGCCTTGTCGCCGGCCAGCTCGGCGTAGCGCGCGGCCTCGGTGGCCTTGCCGCTCGCACCGTAGTGGTAGGCCAGCAGCTCGTAGGGCTCCTCTTCCCCGCCGGCCGGAGCGTGTTGGCGCAGGGCTTCTGCGATCTGCATGTGCATGGCGTTGCGCTGGTGCAGACCGACTGCCTTGTAGATGACATCGCGGGCAATGCCATGCTTGAAGCGCAGCGTTCCCTGCCGTTCGCCTGGAAAGATCAGGTCCTGCTCGGCAAGGGCGAGCACCACCGGATGATCCTCGCCGCAGCCGGTGACACGTTCGAGCAGCGGCAGCGGAATGACGTTGCCGATCACGGATGCGGTTCGCACCAGTTCCGCCTGGTGCGGAGGCAGCCGTTCCACGCGCGACTCGATCAGCTTGTCGAGCCATGCGGCGCCGCCCTGAACGCGTACCGCCCGCCGATTGGTGCTGTCGTGCGCCGCAGAGTGGCACAGCTCCTCGATGTACAGCGGATTGCCGCCAGAGTAGTCCCGGATCTGGTTGACGACGAAAGGGTCCGCCTTCGGCAGCAGCTGGCGGATGGTATCCTCGACCTCGCCCGCCGCCAGAGGCGCCAGCTCGACAATGCGCGCATCGCTCATGCCAAGTTCGCCCGGCGCAAATTCGCGCGTCGCGACCAGCACCAGGATTGGACGCTGGCCGAGGCTGGTGATGGTGCCCAGGGTCTGGCGCGTAGCGTCATCGGACCACTGCCAGTCGTCGATGAACAGGACCTGCGGCTTGCAGGCGGCCAGCACCTCCAAAAGCCTGCCCATCGTCTCGATGGTTAGCGAGGGCAGGGGGCGTTTTTCCCCCTTGCCGGCAGTGCCAAGCGACAGCGCATGCAGCAGGGCGCCACGGTCGACAGTGTGCTTGGGGTCGACGGCCAGCAACGTGCGTTCCAGCGCTTCGGTGCTTTGCTGGGCGGACATGCATTGGTCCAGCCCAAACAGTGATCGCAGGATTTGCAGGAACGGCTGCAGTGGCTCGGCGCTCAGGTAGCTTTCGCAGTAGCCTCGGTGAATCTGGCAGTCGCGCTCGGCGACGCTGCGCAGGAACTCCTCAGCCAGGCGCGTCTTGCCCGATCCTGCCGCCGCGACGATGGCAAGGTTCGCAGGCTTGCCGGCCATGATATCTTGCAGGCCGGCTTGCAGAATTTGCAGTTCGGACTGCCGCCCGTTGAAGGGTGTCAGGCCGCGCTTGGTGCGGGCTTCGAAGCGGTTGCCAACAGCTGCCCGGCCAAGGATCGGGTAGACAGTGATAGGCCCATCGATGCCCTTGAGGCGCGGGATGCGGCTGGACCCGGTGTTGAAGAAGTGGCTTTCGGCGCCAAGCGTTTCTTGGCTGACGAGGATCTCATCGACGCCGGCGGTGTCGGAAATGCGCGAGGCAATGTTCACGGCGCTGCCGAGCAGGCCCATTTGCCCCGGGACCGAATCGCTCTCGTCCACCAGCACCAGGCCGGCGTGTATTCCGGTATGCAGCCGGAGCGGTGTGGAGGGCGGCAAGGGTACGGCGGACTGCATGCGTCGCACGCGATCGTGCAGCTCGAGGGCTGCCTCCGTGGCGCGGCGACCATCGTTCTCGCGCGCCTCCGGATGGCCAAAACTCGCCAGCACTCCGTCGCCCCTCAGTTCGATGATCGTACCGCCGTGCTTGGGGATGACGGTCTCGAAGGTGCGGCGCAGTCGGTGCAGGAGATCGGCATAGAACTCGGTCTCCATCGCCGAGGTGATGCTCACCGAATGCGACAAGTCGGAAAACAGAATAGCAAGGTAGCGGCGCCGCGCTTGTCGGGGCTGCACATCCTCTGCTTCCTGCGGCTTGTGCATGGGCTCCGCCTGTCGACGACGATCCTATCGTCGGTCCGGATGCTGGCGATTGCAAGGAGCTAGCTTTGCACGCAGCCCGGGCGTGACGTCGAATCCTGGGCTGCGTGGACAGCGCAGCGTCAATACGTCCGTATCATGACGGCCTCAGGGCGGCCCATATGGGCGTCCAGGGCCGCGGGCGCTGGGAACCTGGTCCGCAACGGTACCGGGTTTCCCGGGGCAAACCGCGCCGTTCAACTGCCGGACTCTCATGTCGGGCTCTGCTTAGGTCGCCGGGCCGCCGCGCGGGCCTTTGCCCATGCGGTGAGCTGGCTCATCCGGTCGAACACCCGCGCGCTCATCTTCTCGCGCCTGAGATTGATGTGGCGGGTATAGTATTGGGCAACGGCCGGACTGTGGGCGACGCTGATCACCGAGGCTTCGCTGAGTTCGCTCCTGAACAGCTCCATCAGGCGCGTTTGCATCTCCTCGTCGAGGGCCGAGGTGGCCTCGTCCAAGATGATGATACTCGGCTTGTGGATCAGCAGGCGGGCAAACGACACGCATTGCAGCTCGCTGCCGGACAAGATGCGATCCCATGCGGCATGCTCTTGCAGCCGCGAGGCGAGCGCCTTCATGTCACACAGCTCGAGGGCGCGAGCGACCGTGTCGTCGGGGACATCGGCCGGGGTTTTCGGATACGCCAGCGCCGCCTTCAGCGTCCCGACCGGCAGGTAGGGACGTTGCGAGGCGAAGGCGATCTGGGCGCCTTGCGGCACAAGGATGGTGCCGGCTCCCCAGGGCCACAGGCCGGCGATGGCGCGCAGCAGCGTGCTCTTGCCGATGCCGGACTTGCCCGTGACCATCACCATCTCGCCAGGCGCGATCACAAGATCCGTGTCGGCAATGAGCTTGCGGCCGGTGTGCAGTTTAACCTCCACGTCCGCCAGCTCCAGGCGGCCGCTGTCGCTCTGCTTGATCTCGATGCGCTCCTTGTCCTCTCCCGGCTTGCTGGCCGCCTGAATGTAGGCGTTGAGCTCGGCGACACGCGAGGCGGCGGCATACCATTCCGAGAGGCGCGCGAAGTTTGAGGTCACCCAGGCCAGCGACCCCTGCACGGTACCGAATGCGGTCGCGGCCTGCATCACCGTGCCGAAGGTCATGCCCGGATCGGCCAGATATTTCGGCATCATCAGCAGCACCGGCACGACCGGCGCGGCCAGCGCGCTGGCATTGACGACCACCGTCATGTAGCCCCAGCGGAACGCGTAGCGCCGCCAGGTCGCCACCACATCGCCGAACCGGCGTAGCAGGGATGCCTCTTCACCGGCCTCGCCGCGCACCAGGGCGATGCTTTCGGCGTTTTCGCGCAAGCGCGTCACCTCGTAGCGGAACTGCGCCTCCGCCTCGCTGCGGTCGCGCACACGCTGGGCGAAGCTCGATCCCACCAGCATCATCAACAGCGACACCGATGCGGCATAGGCGATGGCGCCGAGCACCATGAACCCCGGCAGGTCGATGCCCGCCACATTGATAGAGCCGCCGAGCCGCCAGAGGATGCCGACGAAGGCGAAGAACGTGACGGCCGCCGTCAGGAAGCCGATGACCAAATCGACGATCGGCTCCACGGATGCGCGCGCATCCTCGGCGATACGGTGCTCCGGAGCGAAGTCGTCGTTGCGGATGACATTGAGCCGATAGAAGGCCTGGTTGGCGACCCACAGGTTGATCAGACGCTCGGTGACCTTCTCGCGCCAGTAGATCTGCAGGAGTTGGCGCGTGATCATGCCGATCACCACCACGGCGGTGGACGCTGCCACCAGGATGGCAAACAGGATTGCCGCCTTGCTCAACTGATCGACCGACCGCTTCTCGATGGCGTCGAAGAAATCCTTGGTCCAGTGGTTGAGCGCCACCTGCGCGACCACATCGAGCAGCGCCAGCGCAAAGGCACCGATCGTGAGCATCCACGCACGCCCGGCATGCGGCCCCCACCAGAAGCCCTGCGAAAGCTGCGCCACGGATCGAAATACATGGAATATCGACATCGGCGCTCCCCATCACCTTGGCATTCTCAACACCTCGCCCAGCGTAGCTGGTCGGCGTTGACAGCCGCGTCGTCGAACACTTGGGCAACAATACGCCCTTGCCGGGACCTACGCTGTGTCTTTTGCGATGCAGCGCGGTGGCCCGTGCTACAGTTCAGCACACGGCGGGCGTGGGTTTTGTGAGCTCACGGTTTGGGCGCCTCGGCCGATGTCGCAGGCGCGCCGCGCGGCCTCGCGAAAATCAGCCGCTGGTACACGAGGCCGATGCCGATCAGCACCGCCCCCAGCACGATCACCGACAGTGCCCGCCACAGGCCGGTGATGCCGGTCAGGTCGTAGAAGGTCACCTTGAGTACCGAGACCACCACCAGCGCCGCCGAAGCGAGCCGCGCCTCCCGCGCGCCGCGCCACACACCGTAGGCGAGGAAGGCCAGGCCGAGCGCCAGCCAGGCCGCCGAATAGGACCACACCTCGGCCGGACTGGCCGGCGCCAGCATGGTGAGCACAGGGCCCTGGAACACGTGCCGCACTTCGAGCGTCACGTAGGCAAACAGCAGCAGCATGGCGTGAATGGCCGCACCCAGCACGTACCAGTGCGGGCGCACGCCGCGCGAAGCCCGGGCGAGCAGCACCGCGGCGATGCCGGGCAGCAGATAGGCGAGCATCAGCGAGCTGAACACGGGTACGCCGAGGACCGGCTCGACGTCGAGCAACGGATTGGCGGCGATCCCCAGGCCGAAAACGATGAAGCCTGCCGATAGCACGCCGAACGCCACCGACGCGAAGCGGAACACCGGGTTGTGCCGGCCCAGATCGAGCCGCATCAGCACGTAGGCAAAGCCGATGCTCATCAATGCCAACAGGCCCTGCTCGATGTGGTCCGATGTGGCGGCAAGCGGATCGCCGCGATTGAGGGCGTGGCGGATCTGGAAGAACACCAGCAGGCCAGCGAACAGCACGCCCAGCGCATCGCAGATGCGCACCGCCAGGTCTTCCCGCTCGCCGCGCAGGGTGCGCGCGGCAGCCAGCAACGCCACGGCCGGCACCCCGTACCCAAGCAGCAGCCAGTTGAAGATCGGCACGCTGCCGAGGTCGGCGCCCATGATGCGCGGGTCCCACACCAGGCGGCCCAGCACGATGAGGCCGAGTGCCACCACCACATAGCGCAGCAACCCGATGCGATGCCGGACCGCGAATATCGATGTGGTGAGCGCCATGACGGCAAAGGCAACCGTCAGGTAGCCGCGATCGAGCACCATCACGAAGGCCAGCGTCGCACAGGCGGTGGCAGCTGCCCAATAGCTGGCGACGCCGAGCCGTGCCAGTGGCGACTGCTGCTCGGCCGGTACATTGGCGAACCGGTGGCCCACCAGATAGAACAGCGCCCCCAGCACGACTGCGAGCGCTGCAAACGAGATCGAGTGATCGAATTGCGTGACCCGCAGGTAGGCCAGCACCAGCGCCAGCAGCGGCGGCACGATGCCGGCCAGCGCATAGAGCCCGGCGGTGGGCATCGGCAGTGACGGACCGCGCCACAGCCTGAGCGTTGCCAGCGCGCCGACGCCGAGCGTCGAGGTCGCGGCAAACACCAGGAATGCTGAGACGTTTTCGGGTAGCCGCAGCACGCCGGCTACCGCCGGCGCCAACAGGCGCGGATCAGGCGGCGCCGCAAGGCCTGGCCAGACGGCGATCGCGCCGAGCGCAACCACACCTGCCAGCACACCCGCCACCGCGGCGGGTGCGCTGCGCCACGCCGTCAGCGCCAGCATGGCCTCGACCACGATCGCGAATGTCCCCCATTGCGCATCGAACCGGGCGGCGCCGAGCGCCAGCACGGCAAGCGCCGACAGCACCGTCAGAGCGATGGCTGCGATCCAGTCCGGCGTCGCCTCGTCGTCGGGTGTGGAGAGGTACGGCTCGAGCGCCATGAAGCCCGCGGCCAGCGCCAGTTGCAGGGTCACGTGCACGAACAGCGCCGTGCTCCAGGGCCCGGCGTCGAGGCCGGCCTGAGCGATCTGCACCTGGGTCAGCAGGGCAAGGCCCCAGACGAAGGCGCCGGCGACCACGGCGGCGGCAAGCCACAGCCAGCGACGCAGGCGTGCCAGGGTGCAGGCCGCGGCGGCCACGACCACCAGGTAGGTGACCAGCGGCCAGGGGTTCGGCGTGCCCGACGACACCAACATCGGCACCAGCAGCGAGCCGGCGAGCCCCAAGCCGGCCAGCGCCGGTCCGTGCAGGGCAGCAGCCACCATGGTGGCGATGCCGAGCAGCCCGAGCAGGAAAAAGGCGGCCGCCGCACCGATGAAGCCGTAGAGCGCGTGCGCGACATAGACGGTGGCGAAGGCGGTAGCGGTGCCGGCCGCCGTCAGCACGCTTGGAACGTGCGCTGCCGGGATGGCTTGCACCGGCGAAACGCGCTCCGAGCGGCGGAACCACTCGCCTGCGAGCACCAGCGCTAGCGACAGCAGGGCGCCGAGTGCAACGCGCACGCCCGGTCCGAACACGCCCTGCTCGATCGAATAACGCACCAGCAGCAGGCCGCCGAGGGCCAGCGCGGCCCCGCCCAGCCACACGGCCCAGCGCGTGCCGAGGCGCTCTTCGAGGGTCGTCGCCGGCACCGAGGCGATTGCGGGGATGTCCGGTTCGGCCGGCGTCGCCTCAAGTGCGGGCTTCGGCGTTTGTTCGGCAATCGGCTCCGCTTCGACCGCTTCGGCGGCTGGCTGCGCGACTTGCTCGCCGCCAGTGCCGGAGCGCTGTGTGCGCAACCCGGCGATCTCGGCTTCCAGGCTGCGCGTCGCCTCGGTCAGTTCTTGCAGGCGTGCCTCGACCACCCGCAGCCGGCCGCGTGCGCCATAGGCCCACACGAACGCGATGACCCCCACCAGGGCGGCAATTTCGAACATTACGCAGTCCCCCAAGGACGCTTCGTGCGCTGACGCGGCAATGTGCCGATTGTGGCAACACGACCTGAGCCGACCGTAAACTCGGCCGAGTGCGGAATTGAGGGTCGCGACCGGCTCCGACGATCAACTGTTGATCCTCGGTTAACGCGGAGCGCATGCAACTGTTGGCTGGCTATGGGGCAGGCGCCGTGTGTTCCCGACGCCTGCAATCTGCAGGTGTGCGATCAAGGAAGCGCCAAGCGGGGCAATGACAACCCGCAAGACCGCTCGCAACGAAACGAGGCTGCCCAGCCACGCGCAGGATTTTTGGCCAAGCATCACATCTGCGGCCCGCCCTCGCCGTGAGGCGCGCCTCGAGCGCGACGACCCAGAGTACAGCTCAGCGCTGGAACCCCGGGGCGGTACCGCCAATCCGCTGGGTTCCCGTTATCTGCTGCGCAGATTTGCGCAATGACAGGCGCTGCGGTGGGCTTGGACCTGCGACACCCGCCGTGGCGAAGGGGAGCAGAGGCTTGCCGCCCAAATTACGCCACTCACCGCAACGCTCTCCCCACGGATGAGTGGGACGCGGCACCCGGTTCCGCCTCCGGCCCCAGAGCTTCCACATTTGGGCTCTACGTCAAAGGACAGCGGAGTCGAGCGGGGTCATGTCACTGTCAGCGTTCCTGAGGGGGTCAGGATGGCTCGTTTGCGTTCGTATTTGCAGCATTTGCAGCACTTGCATGTGCGTTTGCTGCTGGCGCTATGCCTGATCGGTGTCGGCACGACCTTCGGAGCTTTGGCTCTGAGCGGATATTACAGTCCGCGAACGCC
>Ga0075418_10003053_pt1 | contig 19117 bp, 22 predicted proteins | sample SoiMetdeltSBSDD2_FD_81776 | JGI IMG/M metagenome (GOLD analysis project Ga0075418, IMG submission 81776) | Bulk soil microbial communities from a Populus tree surrounding site in Tennessee, USA - Soil MetaG P. deltoides SBSDD2 | ecosystem: Environmental > Terrestrial > Soil > Tree plantation...
CGCCGTGCCCGGTCGAAGTGATGAAACAGGTCCAGTCGGCGATGCACATACCCGAGGTGACGATCTGCTATGGCATGACCGAGACCTCTCCGGTATCGACACAGAGCAGCTGGAACGACCCGCTCGAACGGCGCGTGTCGACCGTTGGCCGCGTGCACCCGCATGTGGAAATCAAGATCGTCGATTCGGAGACTGGCGCGATTGTGCCGCGAGGCGTGCCGGGCGAACTCTGCACGCGCGGCTACAGCGTGATGCTGGGCTACTGGGGCAACGAGGAGGCGACCCGCGAAGCCATCGATGCGGCAGGCTGGATGCACACCGGCGATCTGGCGACGACCGACGTGGAGGGCTACGTGAACATCGTCGGCCGCATCAAGGACATGATCATCCGCGGCGGCGAAAACGTGTATCCGCGCGAGGTCGAGGAATACCTCTATACGCATCCCGCTGTACTGGACGTCCAGGTGATCGGCGTGCCGAGCGAGAAGTACGGTGAAGAGGTGATGGCGTGGGTCAAGCGAAGACCGGGAGCGACGGCGAGCGGTGAAGAACTCGCTTCGTTCTGCCGCGGCCGCATCGCGACCTTCAAGATCCCCGCCTACTGGAAGTTCGTCGAGGAGTTCCCCACCACTGTGACCGGCAAGATTCAGAAGTTCAAGATGCGCGAATTGGCTGTGGCGGAGCTGGGATTGACCGCTGCGGCTTCACAGCGCACGGCCTGAGCGGCGCGAACCCCGTCCAGCGGTAAACTCCTCCCATGAAGCTCCGGGTCGCCGCCGCGGGCGCGGTGATGTGTCTGATTGCCGGTGTGGCATGGGCGCAATTTGGCCGCGGCTACAATGCCAGCCTTTCTGCGCGCATGGCGCGTCCGGACAGCTTCGACGGACGCTTTCACTATTGCCGCGGACAGTACCGGATGAACCCGGCGGGCGATGGCGGCAGCTGGCTGACCGACTATCCGCTCGCAGACATCGATTTGTCCATCCGACTGGCAGAGCTGACGAAAATGCGGGTCGGGTTCGACGGGCCCGGACAACCGCAGCACTTGATCGTGCCGCTGACCGGCGCCGAGTTGTTCAAGTGCCCGATGATCATGATGCAGGAAGTTGGCAGGCTCTTCTTCAACGAAGAGGACGCAGCGCAGCTTCGGAAGTATCTGCTCAAAGGCGGCTTTCTCTGGGTTGACGACTTCTGGGGCTCGTACGCCTGGAACACGTGGGCGACGCAGATCGCGAAAGTCTTTCCGCCTGGCGAGTACCCGATCATCGACTTGCCGGCGGACCATCCGATCTTCCACACGATGTTCGATCTGAAAGCGATCCCGCAGATTCCAGGCATCGGGTACTGGCGCGGCAGCGGAGGCGGGACGTCGGAACGAGGCGCCGACAGCGCGCAGGTACATGCACGCGGGATCTCCGATAGCAACGGCCGGCTCATGGTGCTGATGACGCACAACACCGACGTGAGCGATTCGTGGGAGCGCGAAGGTGAGGACCCGAGATATTTCTATCGATTCTCGGTTGAGGGCTATCAGGTCGCGATGAACGTGCTCATCTACGTGATGACGCACTGATTCGATTCCGATCGCGCACGGCGAAATCGAAGCGCTCCCGATTGCGCGTGCGAACGACTCAGCGAGCCTGACGATGCCGATCGTTGTCGTGGAGAACTGGGCAGCAGAGGTGAGGAAGTAGACCGCCGATCACCAGCGCACGAGATCGAGTCCTTTGATCTTCGGGAAGCTGCGAAGATCGCGCGTCGCGATGCGATGGTCGAGCGCGACGGCGGTCGCGGCGATCATCAGATCGGCATCACCGACAGAGGCGCCTGCGGCGGACAACTCGGCGTCCAGGCGCGCGTGCACGCGCGCGACTTCGAGATCGAACGGGACCACGGGAATCGACGCGAACACCGTTTCCACGAATCGCTCGGCACGCGTCCGCGCCACGGCGCCGCTCAGACGATGGACGCCGTGCAACAGTGCCGACGCCGTGATGGCCGCAATCGCGACCGGCTCGTCGTCATGTTCGCTGCCCAGACGGGCCGGATCGAGCTGGCCACGCTGGAGGGCCATGAGGATGCTCGTGTCGATCAGCGTCCCCATGGGTTGCGGCGCACCCGCGGACGGTTGTGGCGTGCGGCCGCACGCTCGACGGCATCGAGATACGCACTTCCGCCGGTCGGGAGGCGCCGCACCAACGCCTTGAAGTCCGCCATCGAAAAGGACTGGCCGACGGCAGGTCCGATCTGCGCAACCGGCTTTCCGCCCCGCTCGACGATGTAAGTCGCGTGTTCCTCACGCACGCGGTCCACGAGATGGCCGAAGTTCTTCGCCGCTTCAGTGGCTGAGACGCGGAACCCAACGTCCCGGATGTGGCGCGGCTTGCGATGCTTGGGCATATTCCGTATTTTACGGATGTTGAGGATTACCGGTCAATAACGAACACGGGTCGGGCTCGCCACGTTGCCGTGATGAGTTCGATTTGCGTTGGGCCAAGGTCCGCGTGAAGGCGGACCCCATCGATGATGCTCGCCGCCCGTGGGGTCCGGTTTCAGCCGGATCCGATCCGTCTAATTCGTCGCCGGTTGCTCGCCCTTGAGCAGGCGCTGCCGCGCCTTGTCGACGTCGCGCTGGAACACGAAGAGATTGTCAGCGTTCCCCATCGGATCGGTGAAGTTGTACTGCTTGCCGCCCTTGATCTTCACCTTCAGGTTCTTTTCGAGATAGTCCACCTCGAACACCTCGAGGTTCGTGAGCGGCACGGTGAACGCATCGCTCTTGTTCGTCGTGTCGTACCGGAGACCCTGAGGTGTGGCCATGAGCGTGCCGCGGCACGAGCCGATGCCGTGCTTGTGGACAACGTCGGCCTTCGCGTCGAGTCGCACTTCCTTGAACCGCACCATCACATCGCGCGAGCCAGGCGTGAGGTCAATCGATTGCGCGTACTGATCGTAGCCGGTGGCCGACACGTTGATCTGGTGCGTCCCCGGCTTCACGTCTGTTGTCGTCACGGGCGCAGCGCCGATGAACTGCCGATCGATGAACACCTGCGCACCCGCCACGTCGCTCTCGATCCGCAGCGTGACGAGATCGGCCGGTGTGGGCGCTTCGGCCGGGGGCGGCGCGGTCGTCACCGCGGGCGCCGCCGCACGACGAGTCGGGCGCGGCGGTTCGACGGCCGGTGGCGCTGCAACGGGCGGCGGAGGCGCCGGCACGACGACGGGTGCAGGCGCCGTCGCAGCCGGCGTTCGCGCCGGTGCCGGCTTCGGTCGTGAGATCACATACAAACCGACACCAGTGACGAGCAGAAGAACGACAAAAACGGCGATAACGATCTGTCGATTCACGCGCAGCATCGTAACTCACCTGGCGCGGAGGCGGACCTAGCGGAGGCGGACGTAAAGGTCCGCCTCTACGACGCGCGACTACGACGCGCGACGGATGCCGGGTACTTCGACGATGCGAATACTGCCGGTCGGCGGAGGATTCTCGACGGCTCGGACCAACGCGGTAACCATCTGGCGTAGTGTGACGAGGCCGAGGCGCCGAGCGGTGTCGCGTTTCGACGGAATCAGATGCGCGATCGCGTAGAACGGCAGCAGCAAATAGGGCCAGCGGTGACCAGGCCCCAGCACGTACCACGGCCGCAGGATCGTCGCGGTCAGGCCGGCATCGACAATCGCGCGCTCGCCTGCCGATCGCGCCTCGATGTACGCGTGCATGACCGGCGCGGGATGAGCCACGCTGACATACACCAGGTGCGCTGCCTGTGCTCGCCGCGCGGCCTCGACGGAAGCGAGGATCGACGGCAGATCGACCCGCTGGAACTCCGCTGCCTTCGACGGCGACGGATGCGGTGTCCCGACGAGATGGACGATCGTGTCGGCTGGTGTCACGGCTGAAGCGAACGTCGAAGCGTCGAGCGCATCGCCCACCACTGCCGCTGCGCCAGTGGCAATTCGGCTGACTGACCCGGGACGTGCAAGCGCACGCACGCGATGACCGCGCGCCAGAAGCGCAGCCGTCAGACGCTGTCCGATATAGCCGGTCCCGCCGGTAATAAAAACGTCACCAGGAATGGGTCAGATAGTACACTGCGCGACATGAAGCGCCGGCGACTTCCATGGCGCACGATTCTGTTTCTTGCGGTGCTGCTCTGTCTGGCGGTGACCGCCCACGCGCAGTTTCGCGGACGTGGCGGGTTCGGCTTCCGCGCGCGTACCGCGTCGCCGCAGGATTTCGACGGCAGCTTTCACTTCTGCCGGATCGTTTTTCGCAATGCCCTCGAGGGCGACGGCGGAGGCTGGAGCGTCGATTACCCGCGCGCCGATATCAATTTCTCGGTCCGTCTGTCCGAGCTCACCAAGACCCACGTCAGCAAGGATCAGACGGGCGAACCGAAACATCTGCTCGTTCAGCTGACCGATCCTTCGCTCTTCGATTGTCCGTTCGTCATGATGACCGAGCCCGGCGGGGCCGGCTTCGACAACGAGGAAGCTGCGAAGCTGCGTCTTTACCTCGAGAAGGGCGGCTTCCTCTGGGCCGATGACTTCTGGGGCGAGTACGCGTGGAACTGGTGGGTGGGCCAGCTGCGGAAGGCATTGCCGGCGTCCGAATTTCCAATCTTCGATCTGCCGCTCGACCATCCGATGTTCCACACACAGTTCGAGGTCAAGAAAGTCGCGCAGATTCCTTCGATCAATTTCTTCTTCGGCTCCAGGCGCACGTCGGAACGCGGCGCCGACAGCGCTACGCCCCACGCGCGCGGCATCGTCGACAAGAAGGGCCGCATGATCGTCCTGATGACGCACAACACGGATTTCGGCGATTCGTGGGAGCGCGAGGGCGACGATGCGACCTACTTCGTGAATTTCGGTCCAGATGGGTACGCGTTCGGCATCGATGCCGTGCTGTACGCGTTGACTCATTAGGAGCGTTACGGCCTCCGCAGTAGTGTCCTGGCGGTTCGCCGCACTCGCGCTCGCCGCGCTCTTTGCGGCCATCTATGCCGATGCACTCGGCCACGGATTCGTCAAAGACGATTTCCGATGGATGACAGCAGCCGACGTCCATTCCGCGGATGATCTGCAGCGCATATTCGCGACAAACGTCGGCTTTTACCGGCCGCTCATCACCGTGAGTTTCGCGATCGATCGCGGAATCTGGAACCTGGATCCGCGCGGCTACGCCGTCACCAATCTGATGCTGCTCGTGGCCGACGCGGGACTGCTCTTCTACCTCGCGCGCCGCCTCTCGCTGTCAACGTCGGCTTCGCTGTTCGCCGTTGCGGCGTGGATGTTCAACTTCCACGGCATCAACATGGCGCTGCTCTGGATCAGTGGCAGAACAGCACTCCTCCTGTGCCTTTTTTCGATGGCGGCGGTTGTCGTCTGGCGCCGCGGCTCGCGTCTGGCCGCCGCGCTCCTTACACTTGCCGCAATGTTGTGCAAAGAGGAGGCGGTGATGCTGCCGCCGCTGTTGCTGCTGGTTGACCTCGTTGCGGGCGGCCTCCGCTCCATGAGCATTTTCAGCGCGCTGCGGCGGTCGTGGCCGCTCTGGGCGGTCGCGTCCCTCTACCTGGTGCTGAGAACGCAGAGCGGCGCCTTCGGCCTGTCTGATGCGCCGGCGTATTACCGACTGACGGTCGATCCTGGGCTCATCGCCAAGAACGCCGCTGAGTATCTTGATCGCGGCGCGACATGGTCGGCAGTGGCAGCCGTGCTGATGTTCCTCGTTGCACCGGGAGGAACTTCGCTCAACGACGATGAGCGTCGCGTCATCCGCTTCGGCGCTGTCTGGTTCATCTCGATGTTTGCCATTACCGTGTTCTTACCGGTTCGCTCGAGTCTCTACGCCGTCGCGCCCTCGATCGGCAGTGCGCTCGTCGCCGCCTCCTTCGCCTCACGGGCCCAGCGCGCCGCGCCACATCGAATCGCACTTGTGTCGGCAGCCCTGATCGTGGCTCTCGCCGCACTGATTCCCGTGTACCGGATGCGGAATCAGGGACTCGTCAAACCTGCGGACTTGTCAACGCAGGCAACCGCCGAACTCCGACGAGCCGCTCAGCGCCGCCCCGATATTCGCGAGATCGTCCTGCTCGACGAAGCGGACGCACCAGTCACCCTGGAGGATGCGTTCGGCGCACTCGCGCCCGACGCCGTGCATCTGTTTGTCTCTCCCGATGTGCACGTCAGTACGACCTACACGAGAGACGCAGCCGACGCGGCCAACGAGGATGTGATGGTGTTTCGGCTGCGCGATGGACGCCTGGTTCAGGACCGGGTGCGAACGAACGGCTCGCCCGCCGATACGAGCGCTTCCCATCCGGGCTGACGTCGAAGTTCCTCGAGCGACGTTGGATTCTCCGGCGACGCGGGGTGTCGTTTCAGAAGCAGATGCCACCAGCCGACGTCATGCCACTGGCCAAGTTTGAAGCCGATTCCGCGGTACACGGTCAGCGGCAGAAAACCGAGGGCCTCGTGGAAAACGACGCTGCGCGCATTCGGCAACGTGATTCCGGCGTACGCGTTGACGTATCCCTGCGCGGCGAGGATTGCAAACAGCGACGTGTAGAGCCCGCGCGCCACGCCGCAGCGGCGGAAATTGGAATCGACATAGACCGACGTCTCGACCGACCATCGGTACGCGAGACGGGTCCGATGCCACGAGGCATATGCGTACCCCGCGATCACACCGTCGCAGTCGCAGACGAGCCACGGATACATCCCCGTCGTCTCGGCAATGCGGCGACGCATTTCGTCTGCGGACGGCGGCTCGGCCTCGAACGATGTGGCGTTGCCATCGACAAACGGCGCATAGATGGCGGCGATGACGGCGGCATCGCCGTCGCCAGCCAGACGAATGACAGCACTCATCGATCAATCAGCCGTGAACTGCTGCAGCAGCGTCTCCAGGGCATGCGGCAGCGGCGGACGCAGCGCGGTTCCAGCGAATGCCGCGGCAGCGTCCGGGCAAGGCGCCCATTCCGCATGTAATACCGGCCACCGCTCAGCGCGAACAGCTCGGCACACAGCCGGGTCGCTTCCTGCGTCACATATGTTTTCGTGCGAAGTGCCAGCGCGGCATAGGCCGGCCCAGCCCCGGTTGTCCAGGCACCCGCGGTTTCGTGGAGATAGGCGCGCAGCGATTCCTCGCGCATCTGTGCATCGGACAGGCGGACGCGCAGGGCGGCGGAGGCAGGCGTAGGGGTGGACAGCTCGCGCCGGATAGCGGCGGCGCACCCGAGCGGGATCGCCGCGAACAGTGCGAACCAGTAGCTAAGCGGCTGCACGATCTGGATGAAATTCGGAAAGCCGAGGATCCCTTCCGCGGGCACGGCGTGGTACCGGACGGTATGGCTTTCGGTCGATCGCATCCCGAAACCGTCCCAGTCGTTGAGGATCTCGACGCCCGTCGCGGTGGGACGCACGAAGAAAACCTCGACGACACCACAGCCGGGCATCTCGGACGGATCCACCTTGGCCGTGGAGAAGAACATGCCGGCGTACCGGCCGAACGACGCGAGAATCTCTTCGCCCGTCAGCTCGAACGTGCCGTTCTGCCGCCGCGCGATCGTTTTCGTCGCGTCCAGCGATCCGCCCGCTCCCTTTTCGGAATTGCATGCGGCGTAGAGAACGCCCTGGCGATACTCGGCGGCGCGTACTAACCACGACCAATCCACGGCATCTTGGTAGCCATCAACGTCATGAACTGCACGTTCGCGTCGAGCGGCAGTCCTGCCATGTAGACGACCGCACGCCCAACGTCCGCAGTATCGATGGTCGGTTCGGCCGCGACCTGGCCGTTCGCCTGCAGCACGCCCATCGGCATTCGTGCGGTCAGCTCGGTGGCGGCGTTACCAATGTCAATCTGGCCGCACGCAATGTCGTACGCACGCCCGTCAAGCGAGGTCGATTTGGTCAACCCGGTGATGGCGTGTTTCGTCGCCGTGTATGCGACCGAATGCGGTCGGGGGGTGTGCGCCGAGATCGATCCGTTGTTGATGATGCGTCCTCCGCGCGGCGTCTGCGCCTTCATGATCCGGATCGCTTCCTGAGTGCAGAGGAACGCGCCATTCAGGTTCGTGTCGACGACCGCTTTCCATTTCTCGAATGGGAGATCCTCGATCGGAATTGGCGGCGTGCCGATACCGGCATTGTTGAAGAGAACATCGAGCCGTCCGAACCGCTCCATCGTTTTCGCAAACAACGCGTGGACCGAGGCCGGGTTGGTCACGTCGGTCGGCACCGCCAGGCAGCGCGACGCCGACGCCCCGGCGCATTTGATCGATTCGTCGAGAAGTTCCGCCCGGCGACCGGCGAACACGACGCTGTAACCGTCTTCGACGAGGGCGAGCGCCACGGCTTTGCCGATGCCGGTGCCGGCACCGGTCACGATGGCGACCTTACTTGTCATTGACTGTGAACATAATCGTCGGTTTGCCGTCCGCAGCGACGTAGCCGCGGATGTACCAGACGAAGTCCAGCGGCGTAAACGCGGTGTTTCCTGGGTCGATGCGGACCTGCTCGATGCCCAGGGCGACCAGAAAAGGCCAGATGATATCCGCGAGTTGCGCAGCGGCGAAAAGTGCTGCGAGCGAGAGTCGCGGCGCGACCCGTTTGCCAGCAAATCCCAACGCAAAATGTCCGATGAACATCGCGGCGAATCTTAGCCCTATCCATCTGGGTCCTCCCCCGGAGGAGAAGACAGAACTGTAATCGACTGAATCCCCTACGGGCGCGACGTCATTTACTTACCAGAGTTACGACGAGCGAAACGCGTCGGACTGCCCCACCGAAATTCGGCCTGAATCCAGACGATCCGAAATGTCGCGCTCGGGTATGTGAGTTGCCTACCTGACCTCGCCTATTTGCCCACCTGGAGGAATTGAATGCATCTTATTCGTTCGACAGTCGCAACGGTTGTGCTTGTCGTCGTTGGCCTCATGGCGGCGGCGTGCGGTGGAAATGCTGCCCTGTCGTCGGTCGGACCTTCATCCGCGTCTGGGCGCGCGTCGATCAGCGGCATCGTCCGCGGAAGCGCCGTCACTCCGACCCCGTCTCGGGCGCTCGCCGAGGAGACGTTTGCCGCCCTCGATTCGCGTAGTGGCGTCACCATCTCCGTCGTCGGAACCGGCATTTCGACGAATGCGGACAATCAGGGACAGTTCACGCTCAACGACGTTCCTGCCGGCACGGTGGTGTTGAATTTCAGCGCGCCGGGAGCAAACGCGACAGCTACCCTGCAGGGCGTTGGTCCGGGCGATCGAGTGCAGATCACCGTAACCGTCAACGGCAACAATGCGCACATCGATTCGGAACACCACAACAACGGCGAGATCTCCACCCGCATCACCTCGATTGACAGCGGGAACAAGAGCTTCCAAGCGGGCAACTGGACGATCAAGACGACCGATTCGACAGTCCTCCGACATGGCTCGAAAACGGTCCCGTTTTCCGATCTGAAGGTCGGAGATCACGTACAGGTACGCGGAACGCGGGACGGGTCTACCGTCACGGCGACCGAAATCAAAGTCGAGCAGGAGGGGGAAGACGACGACGATGATGACGACGACGCTCACGAGGCCGAGGTGGAGGGCAGGGTGTCCAACCTCTCGAACTCGAACTCGAACTCGTGTCCAAGTATCACCTTCATAATCGGAAATACGAAGGTCAGAGCCGATCAGAACACGACCTACGGCAATAACACCTCGTGCAGTGCCATCAAGAACGATCTGAAAGTGGAGGTCAAGGGAACCAAGCAGAACGATGGCTCTGTGCTCGCGCGCCGCATTTCACTCGACGACTGAGAAATGGTGCGAGAGGTGCGAGGGGTGCAATGAGTGCGAGAGGTGCGACCGGTGCAATCAGTGCGACAGGTGGTAACAACCACCCATTGCATCTATTGCACCTCTCGCACCCTTCGCACCCTACTGTTTGAGTGGCTTCGACGGCGTCTTCTTGTTAGATCCACCAGTCGCTACCACTGGTTGCGCCGTGCGGTTCGGCGTCGGTTCGACCTTTCCCACCCGATGAACCGTCCCGGAGTCAACTGTCTTCCCGGTGTCGGTCATCGTCTGGTAGTACATGTCGTCGCCGGAAATCTCGACAATCATGAATGTGTAACCCGAGTCGAAGCCCTTCGCCGTCAGCTGCGTCTGGGTGATGTTACCTTCGCGCAGCTTCGCGGAGCTTCCGGTAATGAAGTAGGCGATCCCCTTCTGCGGCCTGATACGTTCGTAGAAGTGTTCGTGACCCGTGAGGACGACGTTCACCCCGTGCTTCACGAAGATCGGCTCCAGCTGGGTCCGCAGCGTCTCATCCGACCCGTGGGTCTCGCCCGACGAGTAGGGCGGATGGTGGAAGAACGCAATCTTCCAGTCTGATCCACTCATCCCGAGCTGCTCGTCAACCCACTTCAACTGCTTGTCGTCGACGTACGTGCTGTCCAGCGCGACGAAGCGCACGCCGTTAGCAGGCTTGAACGTGTAGTACCGCTCGCCGTTCATGTTGAACGGCTTGTAATAACGTTCGCTGGGATCGTCGTGATTGCCGAGCGCGGCGTAGAACTTGATGCCGGCATCGAGCAGCGGCTTGTAGGGGAGGGTGAATTTCTTGTCGTAGTCTTTTTCGGAATTCCCACCATAGATGTTGTCGCCCACCATGATGACGAACTCGAACGGGAACTTCGCGCGCGTCGCGGCCAACTGCTTCGCGACCGCGAGCTGGTGCTTGTCGCCGGTCCCGGTGTCGCCGATGACGGCGAACTTCACGGAACCGTTCTTCATCGGCAGCGTGAGGTCCTGCGCGACGAGAGACGAAACGCCCAGCACCAGGAGCATCAACACGAACAGAATTGAGCGGCGCATAATCTCCCCCTGCTTCCCTACTGAATCGCGTTCGGAACGAAGTCGACGATGATGTTCGCCTCGACGTCGCGAATCATCAGGTTTTTGCCGATGATGCGGTACTCGAGCTGCTCCGGCAGCTTCGGTAGGTTCATCAGTACCTGCGGCGGCGTCGTCGGCAGCGGGGTGTCGTTCGGATAGGTCGCGTTGACCTTCAAGACTACCGGTTTCCCGCCTTCTTCCTTCCGTTCTTCGGTGTTCTCCTTGAGTTCTTCCTTGATGTCCTTCTTGACCTCACGCCCAGCAGTGCCCTGCGGCGCCGGGCTGGTCACCACCGGATACATCAGACGGCGGAACTTGTTCTGGATCTCTGGCGTCATGATGTCGCCCTGCTTCGCCGTGGTCCTGGCCGCGCGGATCTTCACGCCGAGCGCATCCTGTGCTGCCTTGATTTCCCCGGGGTTTTTCGTTTCCTTGAGCGGGGGCGCATCCTTCTTGGCGTCTTTGTGGACCGCCATGTAGGCGTCGATCCGCTTCTGGAAGTCGGCGAGGACGATCGCGTCAGGATTCGCGTTCTGTTCTGCCGCCTTCTCTTTGGTCGCAGTGGAAACCTTCGGCGCCGGTGGCTTGGGCGCCGCGGTCTGCGCAGCGGCGGGAGCGGTGATCAGCCCACACGCAACACCAATGACAACGAGCAAACGGATGACGTTCATCGGACCTCCGATCACGATATGCCGTCACCTTTCACGTTACGTGCCTGAAACACGGAGGTCACAACCGCCGCCAGCGGAGGTCTGACCCCAACAGCGGAATGGACGGGCTATCCGCAGGCGTCGATATTGCCGAAGTGGTCCACCTCGCGAGTCCAGCCTTCGCGACCCAGAGCATCGCGCACTTTGACCCACCAGACGTTCTCGGGCTGTTCGGTGACCGTCAGCGCGCACTCGTCCGACTTTTGATTGCCGCTGGCGCAGTAAGGAGGGCTTCCGATGTACTGCTCATCCGTTTGACCGTTCATCCAAATCTTCCAGTCGCCGCTGCCGACGTTTCGTATCAGATAGATCGGCTGGCCCGCCTGGACGGGAACGTGATTGGTTCCCACGTTCACCTGACGTGAAGCCGTGGCGCGGCCCACCTTCGTCGTCGTGACGACACCCGTCAGCGCCGTAACCGTGTCGTTGACGGCGACGTGGAAGGCCACGGGCGCGTCGTCTCGCTTGTCGGTGCGAATATCCGTGCCCCAGTCAACGCTCCATTCGCGATAGGTGCAGCACTGAAACGGACACGCACCCGGTTCGTCGAATGGAATGGGTGGACCTACGCGCTGCGTTCTTCCACACGCGCCGATGAAGAACAACATCATCGCGACATAGAGGACGAATCCCGAATCCCGAACCCCGAATCCCGGCTTCATTCTCATTGACACACCACAGGGCGCGAGCCTGGATAACTCCAACGTCGATGCTCGTGCGACACAAATTGATTCGCGTCGAATCGACCCCCGCGGCTGCGCAGCCACGTGACGAGCGATTCACGCAGGAGCGGGGAGCCTTCAACCGTCGTGATCTCTCCGAGCGTCCCCGCAGGCGCGACGATGCCGTCTCCGCCGCCGGCGATGAAGTCGCTGGTCGCCACGATCAACCGCTCGTCAGCTCGAATTGGAACGCCTGACGCACGCGTCAGTGTCACACGGAGCATCTGGCCATCGCACCGCGCATCGACCTTGAATCCGGCAATCGGCAGCAGTTCGAACGGCGGAACCTTGCGCTCCAGGTTGTACGCGATGATGCGCGTCAATTGCTCGCCGGTCAGCCTCAGCGTCACGATGCGGTTGTCGAAGGGATACAGCTCGTAGATCGATCCGTACGTGAGCGGCCCTACGGGTAGATCGGTCCGAAGGCTGCCACCGTTGCTGAGCGCGACGTCCGCGCCGGGCGTCGAAGCCAGCGTACCGTCCGCCACGAGATCTCCGATCGCCGTTTCGCTCAGCTGATCGCCGCGTGCGAACGGCGTTTCCAGCGAGACCCCAATCGATTGGTTCTTCACCGCAAGGGCTTTCCGCACTGCCGGAGCGATCGCGGCTGCGACGATGGTATCGGGCCGGACAACACGATTCTCGTATCGCGCCATAACAAAGGCGGCCGTGCGAGGGGCGGCAGGATCGCAGGTATGCGTCGCGGGATCTTCCCGTCCGCACAAGTCCTGTGGCGGAAAGATACGCTTCGCGGTCAGGGTTCGTGTCGATCGATTCACGGTCAAGTCGACGCGCGAAAACGATCGCCCTGTCGAATACGCCTCGACCACGGCGATGCCTGCCACATCGTGAGCCATCGCCTGATGGGTGTGGCCTGCTGCGATGACGTCAACGAGACCGGCGGGAAGCTGACGGGCGACCTGGACAATTTCGTCCATCTGATCGCAGGAGCTGAGATTCTCAGGATCATCGAGCTTCGTGCATCGGCCGCCTGCGTGCGCAAGGACGATAACCACGCTAGCGCCCCGAGCGCGTAGTGTCGTCGCTTCGCGGACGATCACTGGAACCAGCGGCGCAAACGTCAAGCCGATGACGTTGGCGCCGATTGTCAGCCCAGGAGTGTCAGGGGTTGTTACGCCGATGAGACCGACTTGGATCCCGCGTACGTCGACAATCGTCGACGGTTTGACGTTTGTCCACGTGACCGGTTGTCCGGTCGTATCGTCGACCGTGTTCGCGGCGAGGAATGGGAACCGCGCGCTGGCGGCACGAGCTTTCAACGCGCCACGCGGATCCTCGCCCGGCTTCTGAACAGTCTCGTCAGGCCCGACGGGACCGTAATCGAACTCGTGGTTCCCGATTGCCGCTGCCGCATAACCGAGCGCGTTGTAGGCAGCCACAACGGCCGCGCCCTCGTTCAGATTCGACTCGAGAGTGCCCTGAAACATGTCGCCGGAATCGACGAGGACCACGCCGCCACCATCCTGCATCCGCGCCGCGCGGATATTGCGGAGGTAACCGCCGAGCAGCGTCAGCCCTCCGCGCTCTCCGCGGGGCAGTACACCGCCGTGGAGATCGCTGGTGGCGATCACCGAAATCGTCAGTGTCGAGGACCGCTGCGCGGTGAGGTGAGAAGCCCAGACCGAAATCAGCAGGACGGCCGTCAGCAGACGCCACCGAGCCATGCGGCGATGCTAGCACGCGCTCATCAGATCACGAGCAAAGCGGGCTCGTTGTGTGGCTCGCCGCCAAGGTGCCCCGCCTCCCGGAACGGGAAGCGGGGCAGGCAGTCACTGACGCAACTACGGAACGATCGGGCGCCGGCCAGTCAGGAAGCCGACGAGCAACAGCACGAGGGCGAGGACCAGCAGCACGTGCACGAACGCGCCAATCGTGTAGGTACCCACGATGCCGAGCAACCAGGCGATCAACAGGATCAACGCCAGCGTATACAGCAACATGCTTTGCCTCCCTTACCTGGCTCAAGACTTACGACGTCAAGCGCCGTAGCCTCGAGCCCGGGAGCCGTCGGGTGCAAGATTGGTGCGCGCGTCAACTGGTCAGGACGGAGAACCGCACTTGAGATGCACGTGTCCCGTTACTTGCATCGTCTATGAATGGAGGAGCTCCCTATGCCTCGAGGGGATAAGAGCAAGTACACAGATAAACAGAAACGCCAGGCCGAGCACATTGAAGAGGGTTACCTCGAACGCGGCCTCTCGGAAGAAGAAGCCGAGCGTCGTGCGTGGGCAACCGTCAACAAGGTCCACGGAGGCGGCGAGAAGCCTGGCGGCGGGGGTTATGGCAAAAGCGAGAACCACGAACCGATGAGAAAAGGCGGAAGATCGTAGTTATCCGATCACGTCCATCAGGACGGTGGCGGCCTGCTCGCACTGTTCGCGCGTAACGTCGAGGTGCGTGACTGCGCGAACCGTCCGGCGCCCGAATGCGACGACGAACACGCCACGCGCCCGCGCGCTCGCGACCACCGCGGCCGCATCGGGCCCGTCGTCGGCTACGGAAAAAATCACGATATTCGTTTGAACGGGATCGGCAACCAGTCGTACGCGAGAGCTCGCGCGAAGCGTGGACGCGATCAGCTGCGCGTTCGCATGATCCTCGGCGAGGCGATCGAGGTGATGGTCGAGCGCATATAGACCGGCTGCGCCGAGAATTCCGATCTGGCGCATGGCGCCGCCGAACATGCGGCGATGCCGAATAGAGTCCCGGATGACATCCCGTGGACCTGCCAGCATTGTCCCCGCAGGAGCGCCCAATCCCTTCGAGAGCGCAACCGAGACGACGTCGAAGGGAGCGGCGAGTTCCGCGACCGACCTGCCGCTTGCGACGGCCGCATTCCACAGTCGCGCGCCGTCGAGAAACGACGTGATCTGTCGTTCCCGCGCGGCGGCACAGATTCCCGTCGCTTCGTCCTGATCGATCACGATTCCGCCTGCGCGATTGTGCGTGTTCTCCACTTCGACGAGCGTCGTCGGCGGATACAGCATGTGATCGCGCTGTTTGATCGCATCGACGAATTCGCGGGCGGTGAACCGGCCGCCGCAGCCGATTTCGGTGAACTGCACGCCGGCGTTTGCGGCGCCGCCGCCGGTTTCATGCCATACCGCATGGCTCTCGCGGCTGACGATCACGTCGTCGCCGGGACGTGTCAGCGCGCGCAACGCGACCTGGTTCGCCATCGTGCCGGAGGGCAACCAGAGCGCCGCCTCCTTGCCCAGCAGCGCGGCGACGCGTGCCTGCAGTTCGTTGATGGTGGGGTCTTCGCCGAACTGATCGTCGCCGACGGGCGCCGCGGCCATCGCGGCGCGCATGCGGGCCGTTGGGCGTGTAACCGTATCGGAACGGAGATCGATCACGGCTCGATGGTATCAGTCGGTGCGGCGGTGAAATAATATTGTCCTCCCATGACGCGTTCCGGTCGTCGCCCGTTCGTCATCGCGGTGACAGCCGCGCTCTGCCTCAGCGCAGCGGTCGCGACCGCGCAGTTCGGACGCCGCGGGTTCGGTGGCTTTCGCGCAAGCTTTGCGACCGCGAAGGATTTCGACGGTCACTTCCATTTCTGCCGGTGGGTATATCAGTCCGCGCTTGACGGGGACGGCGGCAATTGGAATGCCGATTGGCCACGAGCCGACATCAACCTGTCGATCCGACTGTCGGAGCTGACGAAAGCCGACGTCAGCAAGGACGGTACTGGCGAGCCGAATCATCTCCTTATCCGCTTCACCAATCCGGAAGTGTTCGATTGTCCGTTCGTCATGGCGACCGAGGTCGGCCGCGCTCTGGTCACCGACCAGGATGCCAAAGCGATGCGGCTCTACCTCGAGAAGGGCGGGTTTCTGTGGGTCGATGATTTCTGGGGCAGCTACGCATGGGATCATTGGGTAGCGCAGATCCGAAAAGCGCTGCCGGCCAATGAATTTCCGATCTTCGACCTGCCACCTGAGCATCCGCTGTTTCGAACGCAGTTCGAGGTCACTTCGGTGCCGCAGATCCCGAATATCGGCTTTTATCTCGGCACCGGCGGAGGCACCTCGGAACGCGGATCGGACAGCGCCGTGCCGCATGCACGGGGCATCAACGACAAGCACGGTCGGCTGATCGTCCTGATGACGCACAACACGGATTTTGGCGATTCGTGGGAACGCGAAGGCGACAGCCCGGAATACTTCGTCGCCGTCGGCCCGCGGGGCTACGCCTTCGGCATCAACGCCGTCCTCTATGCGCTGACCCATTAGGTTGCGAGTCGGAGTCAGGTGACGGCTTGGGCGCGAGTCAGAGTCAGGTGACGACCCGACTCAGGGTTGCAGAATTTGCAATTCGTAGCGAGAGACGTAGTAGGCCCCGACCTGTCGATAGCTGTGAAGCCGAAACCCAAACCGCTCGTAGAACGCGCGCAGACGCGAGCGTTCAGCATCGCAATCCAGACGCAGATATCGCTTGTTGAGCGTGCGCGCCCGATCGACAGCCCACTCGAGGAGCGCCGTCGATATTCCCCGCCCTGCGAACGCACGCCTGACGGCGAGACGATGCACGAACGCTGAATCGACGCCGTCCAGATCCGGCCAGAAGAGTCGATCCTCGAGCTGAAACCGCATCGCACCGGCCACGCGCCCATCCACCTCCGCGACGACGAACATGCCTGAGCCGGCCTCTGTTCTGACGCGCTCCTCCTCGAGCTCTCCCTCAACCCACATGATCGTGCCGTCGAGTTCCTCGACCCACTTAGCTGCTTCGATGAGCGTCTCGACGATGGTGTCCGCGTCCGCAGACGTAGCCCGGCGGATCAGTAGGCGTCCAAGAACCGACGCGGTGTGCTGACGCGTCGTGGATTCTGGCGGCGACATCACAGGACGAGTGCCATCGCAAAGCCGTCATAGCCCTTCGAGCTCACCGTCTGCACCATGGTGGCGATGACTCGCGTATCGGCGGCAAGCCGCTCGTTGAAACGCCGCACGCCTTTCACGTTGATGTCATCGCTCGACTCATCGATCACGGCACCCTTCCGCACGACGTTGTCGACGATGATGACGCTGCCCTGACGTGACAGCCTCACAGCCCAATCGAAGTACTCGGCCAGACTCACGCGATCCGCATCGATGAATACGAAATCGAACGGCTGCTGTTTTTCCGCGGCGAGCTGCGGCAGCGTCTCGAGTGCGGCGCCGACGCGAATCTGAACCCGACCCGACAGCCCGGCGCGCAACATGTTGTCGCGCGCGATTTGCGCATGTTTTTCGTTCGACTCGAGGCTGATGACCTGTCCATTCGGCAACACGGCGCGCGCTAGCCATATCGTGCTGTAGCCCGCCAGAGTACCAATTTCGAGAATCCGTTTGGAACCGTGCGCGCGCGCGATCAGATGCAGCAGCTTACCGTGCGCCGGCGTGACGCTAATCGGCGGCAGGTTCGCCGCCGCGGCAGATGCGCTGGCCGCGTCGAGCGCCGCATCGGGCTTGATCGTGATGTGGTTGATGTACTCGTCAACTTTCGTCCACAGCTCCTGGCTCATACCCGCATCGTAGTGCAGCCGGAGATACCAGGTTTCAGGTATCAGGTTCAGGTATCAGGTTTGAGGCCGGTCTCAGATAGGAGCTCCAGGTGTGATATTGCTACTGGCGGTTGGAGGGACTATGAGGATCACAACGATTGTCGCCGCCATGCTCGTCGCGGCGCTCGCGTCATCGGCCGCAGCCCAGGATGCGCGGACGGCCATCGCCGCCGCCTCGAAGGCCATGGGCGCAGACACGCTGAACACCGTCGAGTACGCCGGCAGCGGCGCTGACTTCACGCTGGGACAGGCGTACAGCGGCACGTCGCCGTGGCCGAAGTTCATCGACAAGGCCTATACACGTCAGATCGACTTCCGCGTTCCGGCCTCGAAGATGGACCGCATTCGGATGCAGGGCGAAAACCCGCCACGCGGCGGCGGCCAGCAACCGGTCCGGGGCGAACAGCCGCAGAACCAGACGATCGTTGTCAACGCAAACACCCCGTGGGTGCAGCAGCTGGAGATCTGGATGCTGCCGCAGGGGTTCCTGCGCGCCGCGGCGGCGAACAATGCAACCGCAAAAACACAAACGGTGGGCGGCAAGAAATTCACGGTGGTCTCGTTCATGGGTCAGAACAAGGCGATGGTCAATGGCTACATCAATGATCAGAACCTGGTAGATCGCGTCGAGACCTGGATCGACAACCCGGTGCTCGGCGACACGCAGTTCGAGGCCGTGTACAGCGACTACAAGGACTTCGGAGGCGTGAAGTTCCCAATGCATATCGTGCAGCGCCAGGGCGGCTATCCCATCCTCGACCTGACGGTCAGCGATGTGAAGCCAAATGCGCCGGTCACCATTCAAGCGCAGGGACGCGCCGGCGGCGCGCCAGCCGCGCCACCGGCGGCGGCCGCCTCAGCGACACCGTCAGAAAAGCTGGCAGACGGGATCTATCTGCTTCTCGGCGGCTACGCGAGCGTCGTCGTGGACATGAAGGATCACATCGTCGTCATCGAGGGGGCGACCAACGACGAGCGCGCCAATGCCGTCATCGCTGAAGCGAAGCGGCTGATCCCGAACAAGCCGATTCGATACGTCGTCAACACGCATCAGCACTTCGATCACTCGGGCGGCCTGCGCGCGTTCGTCGCGGAGGGCGCAACGATCGTCACGCACGACGCTCACAAGGCGTACTACGAGAAGGTGTGGGCGGCGCCGCACACGTTGAACCCGGACCGTCTTGCCAAAACGCCGCGCAAGGCGACCTTTGAAACCGTGCGCGACAA
>Ga0075418_10003054_pt1 | contig 19117 bp, 18 predicted proteins | sample SoiMetdeltSBSDD2_FD_81776 | JGI IMG/M metagenome (GOLD analysis project Ga0075418, IMG submission 81776) | Bulk soil microbial communities from a Populus tree surrounding site in Tennessee, USA - Soil MetaG P. deltoides SBSDD2 | ecosystem: Environmental > Terrestrial > Soil > Tree plantation...
CCGATTCTATCGGTCACGGCGGTGATACTCGTCGCCAGCGGGGCGCGTTCGAAGGCGCTCAACGCGAAGGTGACTGCGGGATGACGGACCGCGGGCGTCCAGACCTCGCGCATCGCCGTTTCGAGCGCGTCGAGCGCCGCATCGAGACTGTCGCTCTCGAGCAGACGTTCGCGGAGCGCCGCAGCTCGGGAGCGGCCCCACAGCGCCTCGAGCGGAACATCGGCGTCGCTCATCTCGTGTGCAGGCACGCGAATGAGCGGCACCGTTCCTCCCGGCCTGAACGCCACGCCCGCGACGAATTCCTGCTCCGAGGTGTCGATCACCTGATACCGCGATCGCACGCCGGACAATACAGTGCCCGCCGTCACGACGAACCGGCCGGGAAGCGCCGGATCGTAGAGGCGTGTCTGGTCCTCTTTCAGGTTGACGATCAACTGGGCGGCGCCGGTGGGCAGGACTCGCTCGAGCGCGTGTGGGCGCGGCTCGTTCCGGTACAGCCATATCGACTCGATGAACGCATCGAGCGGCGGGCGCGGAACACGGTACCGGAAGTTCATCACGACGCGACCGGCGATGTGACCGGTCCTGCTCGAGTAGTGTAGCGTGGCCGCCCGGATTGCCCTTCGAGCGTCCGTTTCATGGCCGTACATCCCTGGTCCATGAACCCTTCGACGAGCGGCGCCAGCGCGTCCGGCAACAGGTCCGTAATCCACACGAGACGGCAGCGATCGTCCGCCTCGGCCACGACCTGGAACGAGGCGTTGTGATGAGTGGTCCGCCAATCGACAACGGCATACGCAAGACGACGGGCCCGGTCGTCGATGTCGACTATCCGTTCGCGCACCACCTCGCCATTGGCGAACGTGACCAGCCTGGAATCCCCGTCGAGACGTGTATCGAGCACGAACTGCTCTGCCAGACGCGTGTGTACAGCACTGATATCTCGAATCGCGGCCCATACGTGATCGGCGGGCGCATCGAGCGCGATTTCCTTGTGAATGGACGCCATTGGCTACTCCCCTCGCAAGCGCTTGATCAGCTGGATTTGACCGGCGTGATACACCGCATGACAGGTGATTCCGAGCACCAGGTCGAGCCGCTCGGCATCGCCGAGGGCCGACTTCGTCCGACCGCTCTCGACCTCGGCAACTGATGCAGCCAGTCGCTGCTGCTGCGTCTCGACCGTGGCCAGAACCTTCGACCATGAAAGGGTGGTCTCGTCCGCTACCTCGAACCAATCGTCACCCGGCAGGACGAACGGTTCGGCTTGTACACCGGAGATCTGCTCCCGCACCGCACGCGCGTAATAGGCGTGATGCAGCGCGATCTCGGCGATGTTGTGGCGGCCCGCGCCGGGACGCCAGAATGCCAGCGCCGGCACGACCTCGGCCAGCGCGGCCTTCATGTCGGGCCCGTGCCATGCGCCCGAGCCATACCCTTCGCTGAGTACCCGGGATTCGATTCCGACTGCTGAAGTCGTGCTCATTCCTCCCTCCGTGTCACACTGTTATAGGACGCAGCGGGAGATTGGATCTTGGCGAAAATTGCGATCGACCTGGAGCGTGCACTTGCGCGCCGCCAGGAGGACGGAACGCCCGGGCGCACGACACCGCGCATCCTTTCGCGCGGTGACGGCTGGACCGTTGCGGACGTGCTGTGCACGTCCGGCCCGTGCGATCGCCCGTTCGAAGAACGGCACGCACGCCACGCGATTGCGATGGTTCTCGCTGGCACCTTCCAGTACCGCTCGCCACTCGGCCGCGAGTTGATGACACCCGGCTCGCTGATGCTCGGCAACACCGGGCAATGCTTCGAGTGCGGGCATCAGCACGGCGAAGGTGATCGCTGCATATCGTTCTGGTACGCACCTGAGTACTTCGAACGGCTGGCAGCCGATGCCGGCGTACGCGGAACAGGTGCGACCTTCACCGTACCGCGCGTGCCACCCTTGCAGCCACTCTCGCCGCTCATTGCGCGGGCGGCTGCGGGTGTTCTTGGTGCGCCGGATCTGCCGTGGGAGGAACTGGCGGTGCGCCTGGCGGTCCGAACCATGAGGCTGGTGGCCGGCCTCGCGTCCGAACGGCTCGCTTTCCCGCTGAATGCCGAAGCACGCGTCAGCCGCACGGTCAGAACGATCGATCACCATCCTCACCGGCCTTTGACCTTGGGCATGCTGTCGCGACAAGCCGATCTGAGCCCGTATCATTTCCTGCGCCTTTTCGAGCGTGTGACCGGCCTGACCCCGCATCAGTACGTTCGACGTGCCCGCCTGCGCGAAGCGGCTGCGCGGCTGATGAGCGAATCAGGGAAGGTGCTGGATGTTGCGCTCGACTGCGGCTTCGGTGATGTCTCGAACTTCAATCGGGCATTCAGGGCCGAGTTCGGTGCAAGCCCGCGCGCATTCCGACGGCCGTTGGAATCCGAGGTGGCAATGGTGACCGAGACATCCAGCTGGTGAATCGCTTCCATGAATGAGACGCGGAGCGCCTACGACGAACGAGCGGCTTGCCCGCTGTATACGGCAATCGCCGTCATCGAAGGACGCTGGAAGCCGATGATCCTGCAACGGTTGTCGGATCGTCCTCATGGATTCGGCGAGCTACGACGTGCCATGCCGCGCGTGACGACCAAGGTGCTGCGCGAACAGCTGCGTCAGCTGATCGCCGACGACCTCGTGGTGCGCGAGCCTGGCGGCGGGGCGTCGCGCGGCATCGCTCGCTACGAGGTGACGCCTCACGGCCGATCCTTGGGGCCGGTTCTCGAGTCGCTCTGGCGCTGGGGGACGCGACACCTCGAGCACCCTCGTGCAGCCGCTGGCACGAGAGCGACGCCGCCGAGCGCCGCCCCGGTGCGCCAGGCGACGGGTACTTGAAAGTGCCCTCTTGCCGACGCCGTGACGCGCGGCTAATGTGCGCGCATGAGTACGAACACACCGCTGCGTCTCTACCGCGTCATCGTGCCCATAGACGACATCGAACAGGGCGCGCGCTTCTATACGGAGCTCCTGCAACAGGCCGGCACGCGCATCTCTCCTGGACGCCACTACTTCGGATGCGGTGGGGTGATCCTCGCGCTGTACAATCCTTCGGCGGACGGCGACACGGCGTCACCGAGACCCAATTTCGAGCACCTGTACTTCGCTACCGACGACCTGGAGGGCGTGTACGAGCGCGCGAAGCGCCTGGGCGGCTTGTCGCCGGCCACTGGCGACGGCAACCTGCCCCTGGGCGACATCGCGCGTCGTCCGTGGGGCGAACGTTCGTTCTATATGAACGACCCGTTCGGCAATCCACTCTGCTTCGTCGACGAGGCAAGCCTGTTCACCGCGAGGCTCATCGAATGAATCTCGCAGGTCTCGAGGGCGCATGAGCCAGGACACCGATCAGCACAGCCTGGAGCTGCTTGGAGAGATCAGGGACGGGCAGCGCGAGATCATCACGCTCCTGACGGCCCAACGCGCTCTGGTAGAGGAGCAAGTACGGAAGTCCCGGGAGCGGATGGAAGAATCGGTGGGCCTTCAAAAGGAGGCTCTACGCCGACAGAGGACCCTCACCCTGATTGCCGTACCTGGCATCCTGGCGTGTATCGCCGCCATCGCGTACTTGGTGCTTAAGTATTTCTAACCGCTCGTCCCGATGCGCCTGGAGGTCCGCTCCAGTCGAGCTGTCATTCCGGTGTGGGCCTGCTTGCATACGATGTCGAACGAATCGGATCGGCAACCTGTCGCGCTCGAGCCCGTGGCGCAGCCATCGCTGACCGCGATCATGCTGATGCCGCGCTCGTTTCAGCTCCTGACGGCGAGCTTGTCCTGCCTTGGCCGGCAGTCAATCAAGGCGCAGATCGAGCTCGTCATCGTCCATACGGCCTCTCAGTCCAGCATCGACCGGGCGGCCTGTGATGGCTATCACAGCATCAGGCTGGTCTCGATCGATCGCATGCCGACAGTGGCCGCCGGCTTCGTCGCTGGTGTCGCGGCCGCTTCCGCGCCGGTGGTCGCGCTGGTCGAGGATCACGTGTTCCTGCACCCGCAATGGGCCGAGCGGGTCGTGGACGCCCATCGCCAGGGCTACGATGCCGTCGTGCCGAAGATGACGAATGGCAATCCGGCCACCGTCGCGAGCTGGGCGAATTTCCTCACGTGCTTCAGCGAAGCATTCGCCGTGCGTGCTGACGGACCGGTCGAAAGCGGGCCCGGTCATAACACGTCGTACAAAAGAGCCGTGCTCCGCTCCTACTGCGACGAGCTCCAGTCGCTCTATCAGAGCGAGCGGAACTTTCATTACAGGCTCAGAAAGGACGGGCACCGCCTTGTCGCCGCGCCACGCGCCGAACTCGCGCACATCAATATTTCCGTTCCTCGAAAGGTCCTGGCGCACGCGTTTTACGGCGGGGCGGTGTTCGGACAGTACCGTTCCTCGAACATGAGTCTCGTCGAGCGGCTCCTCCGCACGATCGGTGCGCCCCTCGTGCCACCGCTCAGGTGCTGGCGGATCGCTCGTACGCTCGGCCTCCGGCAACTGCTGAACCCGGAAGGACCACGCTCGGCGTTGCTGGTCGCGCCCGTACTGCTCATCGCGCACGCGACGGGCGAGGTGGCGGGTTATTGGCGTCTCGTTCGGCACGTCGAGGCGCACTATGAGCACTACGAGCTGCACAGAGTCGAATGCGTCCGCCAGGAGGAACGGTCACTGTTGACGGAGCGCCGCTCGGCTTGATGCCTTCTTCAGCAGGCTCCCTGGATTGCCGAACTCTCCGGAGACCACGAGGAAGAGCAGGACGCCCGAACAGAGCACGCCCAGTTTCAGGACGACCCAGAGTCCCGGGGTGGGCCACGCGCCCGCCACGACAGCCCCGACCACCGCGAGAGCCACGCCTTTGAGAACGGACGCGGAGCGCGGGGTGATCTGCCACATCAGGTGGACGGCGCCGAAGGCGAAGGCTGCGCCGACGACGGAGCAGCACATCGTCACCGCCGCCGCACCGATGGAACCGAATCGCGGTATGGCCCAGGCGTGCGCCGCAATCGCCAGCACCGGCAGCGGCCCGGCAACCCCGAGCGTCCATCCTGGTTTCCCTGCACTCACGAGCAGCGCGCACCCAACGGCAATGGCAACGCTCATCACGCCGGCGAAGATCAGGCATTGAAAGACAGGCACGCCGGCCAGGTACTCCGGCCCGAAGACGAGCGCGATGACGTCGCGCGCCGATGCCGCCAGAATCGCTGCCAGAGGCAACAGCAGGACGACCACGCGCAGTGAATCGCGCCCGATGTCCCGCGCATGCGACAGGTCACCGGCCTCGACGGCTCTGGTGACGGTCGAGAGAAGCAACGGCACGAATGCGGCCGCGAACATGCCGGTCGCAAGCGTCAGCGCCTGGGCCGCGCCGTACACGCCGACGTCGCCAGCCGATCGACCGAACAGCTTGAGCATCATCACATCCAGGCGTTCGAACAGCCGGAGGCTCAATGCAGTCAGGAGGAGAGGCACGACATATTCGAACAGCATCCGGACAGGCACGTGAGATCGCCGGAATATCGGCGGCTTCACGAAGCGACGCGCGAGCGCCACTTCTGCGACCGACGTCCCGACGATCGCCAGGACGACACCGTGCGTTGACCATCCGGCTTCAACGGCCGCGACGATGAGGACGAGCCGGACGGTCCATCGCGCGGCGGACAGCAGCGCACGAGCCCGGAACCGACCGAGCGCCACGAGAACCTGCTGATGCGCATGAGACAGCCCGAAGAGCGGGAGGTCGAGCGAGAGCAGCTGCAGAAGCGAGGTCAGGGCTGGCTCATGAAGCGCGGCGGCCACGAGCGGTGCCGCCAATACCAGCGCCAGAGCGACGACGCTGCCGGCGATCAATTCAGCGCGTATCACCAGGCTCGCGACGGGCAACCAGTCGGTCGCCGCGGCGAGCAGGCGTACTGAGGCCCGTCCGAACGGGGCCGCGAGGCCCCACTCCAACCAGGCGATCAGGGCGACGGCAAGCGTGTATCGCCCGTAGTCGGATGGTCCGAGTTGCCGAGTCAGATACGCGACCGTCAGCAGCCCCGTCGGGACGATGAGCGCCTCCGCCAGGAACACACGGACCGTTCCATCGATCATCCGCGTGCGAGCGACCGACGGAAAGCTGAGACCTGGCGACGAGGGCTTGCCGGTCGTCACGTCAACGGTCTCGCGGACCATTCATCGTTCGTGAGCAGTCGTCGCAGGTTCTCATCTGTCTGTGAGCCGTCCCTCGCGCATCCGTTGCGCGGTGGCGTGTCGAGCGAGGTTACATGAAGAATGCCCGCAGCCTCGAGGGTGATGGTATGGAGGCAGGCGTTTGTTGCAGAATTCATGTTTGACATGCATCCATGAAGCATCATGATGATTGCCCACACTCAGCTTCCAACGTTCGTGGCGGTCGCGGAACTGTTGAACCTCTCGGCCGCGGCCAAGAAGCTTGGCATTACTCAAACCGGCGCGACGCAGAGAATCAAGTCGCTGGAACAGTCGCTCGGCACCACTCTCTTCACACGATCGCGTTCGGGAATGCGCCTGACCGAAGAGGGGCGGCTCCTGTTGCGCTACTGCACGGAAGTGTCGAGCCTGGAGGGACAGTTCCTGTCCGGATTGAAGGGCGGCGGTCACACCCGCGAGGTGGAACTGTGCATCGTGGGCCCGATGAGCCTTCTCGCCGGGCGTGTAGCGCCCCGCTGCGGCGACATCGCCCGGCGTTGGCCGAACCTGAACCTGCGATTCGTCATCGACTCGAATGTGAACCGCCTCAATCAACTGAAGCGAGGCACGTGTGATCTGGCTTTCGTGTTTCCCCATGAAGTGGGGTTGGAGCTCGATAGCAAACGCATCAGGCCGGTGGAGTACCTGCTGGTGGCAACTTCACAGTGGAAGAACCGCTCGTTGAAGGAGATCCTGGCAACCGAAAAGCTGCTGGCGTATCACCATGGCGACACCACAGGCATCGACTACCTGAGAACGTTCGATCTCCTGGAGCACTTCAAGAGATCCAGATTCTGCGTGAGCGAGAACATCACCCTTATTCGCCTGCTCGAACTCGGCCTTGGCTTTGGTGTGCTCCCGAAGGAAATCGCAGAACCGCTGGTCCAAGAAAACAGGCTCGCCTCTCTGAATCAGGGGCGCTCCCACAAGATCCCCTTCGCGCTTGCGTGGTACCCCAGACGGGAGATGCCCGACTACTTCCGTGAAATCGTTCAGATGATCAAATAGGCGGAAGCCGCGGACGAGCGCTGCAGAGATCTCAGTCCGGCACGTAGGCCAGCATCATGCTGCGGAGAGCGCCGTACAGGAACGCGGACGGATCGCCGAACTCGGCCTGGTATGGCTTGAGCGGGTTTCGCACCACGGCGTCTTCGGGACCGAGACCCATGTTCAGGTAGCCGATCATCGTGGTGAAGAGCTCGCGATACATGTCGCGATGACGCACCATGTCGCGGCCTGTGAGCACACGCCCGTTGGCTGGCACGACACGCGTATCGGGGGCGACGAGGTCCGCGAGTCTCTCGAGGGCGCGGACGCGGCCGCCCAGCCAGGCGCCGTTGCGGTAGTCGAGAAGGGGCCATCCCTCTCCGGACACCACCCCGCCGGCCACCAGCAGGTTCAGCTTGGGGACGTGAACATAGAGATCGCCGTCGGTGTGCGCCGCGGGCATGTAACCGTAGTCGATCTTCTGGCCCGAGAATTCCAGGGAGCCATCACCCTGGGTCGTCTGCTTCGGCCGCGCCACTTCCGGCAGCGGCGGGCGGCGCCCCTCGAACGTCACGGAGTACACCGCGTTGCTCAGGGACATCCGCGTCTTCTCGTGCGCGAAGATGACGCCGCCGCTGCGTCCCACCGCCTCGTTGGCGCCGATCTGCTCTGGGTGCCAGTGGGTGTTGATCAAGGTGTTGACGCGGCTGGCTCCGGTGACCTTTCTGACGGCCGCGAGCAGGGCATCCGCGTTGGCCGCAAGGCCACCGTCGATCATCAGCGCGCCGCTCTCGCCCGGCATGGCGATCACGTTGCACCCGGCCCCTTGAATCAGGGTGGCGCCGCCCAGATCGGTGGTCGAGAGTCGGGGCGAGGCTTGTCGTGCGCTGGCCGGATACGCAGGTACCACCGCGCCGCCGAGCGCGGCCACGCCGGCATACAGAAGGCGTCGTCGAGAGAATGGGGCGCTAATCGGTCGAGTGCTTGTAGATCGGCTCATGAACTCGCGACTCACCCAGTGGCCAGATGTCCGGCCAGACGCCCTGGGGTGGGCCGAGCACCGGCCACACGGGACTCTTAGCCATCTGTTTGGTTGCGCCCAGCTCGCGGAGCAGCGTCGCCTCCTCCTTGTACACGGGCGTCTGCAAGGCCATGAAGGGCATGAAGCCGCGCGACTGCGTATAGTCGAGCGCCGTCAGGCCGTCCTGATCGGTGGCGTTCATGTCGATGCCGTAGGAGGCGAGCTCCTTGATGACCTCCTTGAAGCGCTTGCGGACCGCATAGTGCAGCGCCGTGCCGCCGCGAACCTCTTCGATATGCTGGATCAGGGCGACGACGTTGACGTCGGCGCCGGCCTTGTGCAGGACGCGAATCACTTCGAGCGCCTGTTTCTCGGACGCGCGTCCCGCCAGCGCCGCGATCGTGGCCGTCTGGCGGTCAGCCATCTTCACGTTCACGTCGGCGCCGTGCTTCAACAGCAGGTTGATGACCTCGAGATCGGCGGTCGTGGCCGCGCGAATCAGCGGCGTCGAGCCGCGAGTCAGAGTTGAGCCGGTCACGTTCGCGGGACGGAAGAACAGCTGCATGTTCGGGTTGGCCCCGCGCTCGAGCAGCATCGCGACAATCGTCAGACCGTCGGTCTTGTTCAGCGGGTCAATCGACCCCCGTCCGCCGTTGATCTGGGTGCGCCGGCCGATGGCGGTGAACAGCGGCGCCTCTCCGAAGATGTCCCACTGATTGACGTCGGCGCCGGCGAGGATCAGCTGCTTCGCCAGATCCCAGTTCGCGTTCATGATCGCGAGGTGCAGCGGCGTGACGCCGTCCGGATCGGGCAGGTCGATATCCGCACGGTGATCGAGCAGCACCTTCACGCACGCCATGCAGTTCTCACGCGCGGCGTAGAGCAGCGGGCTGAAGCCGCCACTGTCCAGGTTCTTGGGACGCCCCTCGGCCGTCACATGACGCTGGTAGTTGCGATCGGTCCCCCGCGCGTTGATGTCGGCGCCCTTGGAGATCAGGAACTCCATCATCTCCGGATGCCGGCGCGCCGAGGCCCACATCAGCGCGGTCTGCCCACCGAACGTCTCTCGCGCATCGATCCGTGCACCGAACTCCATCAGCAGCCGCGCCGCTTCCAGATTGCCCGTTCGCGCGACCGACAAGAGCGCGGTCTGTCCGTCCTGATTTGGCGAGTTGGCATCCGCACCCGCCTTGAGCAGCAGCCTCAGGATTTCGGTGTTGCCGACTTCGGCGGCGAGACCCATCGGGCTGGCGCCGTAGTGATTGGCGAGGGACACGTCGGCCCCGGCGGCCAGGAGACGCTTGACCTCGGCGACGTCGCCGTTGAAGACCGCCCACTGCAGTGGCGTGCTGCCATCGTCACTCCGCCGATTGACCTCGGCGTTCCGGCTTGACGGAGCGACGGCGGTGGCCCGCTTCGGTCGAGATGCCACCTGTGCGCTCACCGTCGCACCGGGCAGCACCGTCAGCAGCAGCGCAGCACAGACGATCGTTCGGGTCACCGGACACCCCCTCATGATCAAATCTCCGAGAAGGGACCCGTGCTGTCGGCGAACTTCTCGAAGTCCTTCGCCGGCACACCGGCGCGCTCCAGAATCGTGACCAGAAGATTCGCATGCGGGGTGTTCTGCGGATAGTGCAGGTGCTGACCGCCCTTCACGCCTCCGCCACGGCCGATCAACGCCTGCGGCAGCGGATCGTTGTTATGGGCGTCGCTGTTGGCCATGTTGCTGCCGAACAGGATGATCGAGTGATCGAGCACCGATCCGTTTCCGTCTGGCATCTCCTTGAGCCGCTGCACGAACTTCGCGAAGATCGCGGTGTGGTAATTCTGGATGAGCCGCAGGTTGGCCACGCGGTCCGGAAATCCTCCCCAGTGGGAGGTTGGATGGAAGGCTTCATGGACGTTCAGGTTCGGGTACGTCCGCATGCTGGCTTCCTCCACCATCTTGAGCGAAGCCACTTTGGTCCGATTCGTCTGCCAGGCCAGGGCCATCATTTCGAACTGCACGCCGAGCAGCTCACCGAAATCCTCCGGCGGACCGAGCGGCGAGTCCGGAAGATCGCCTCTCAGCTCGGCGCTCTCCTGAAGCCTCTTCACACGAACTTCCACCTCCCGGACCGAATCGAGGTAGTCGTTCACCCGCGCTCGGTCGGCCACGTCCAGCGTGCGATTCAGGCTGGCCGTGGATTCCCTCACGTAGTCGAGCAGGCTGTTTGTCGTGTTCAGGATGGCCTGGCGCTCCTCCTTCGTATCGCCCTGCCCGAACATCCCCATGAACGCCTTGCGCGGATTGCTCTCCATCGGCAGCGCCTGGTCCGGCGTGCGGAACGAGATGACGCCTCCCGGCTCACCGCACAGCTCCAGCGACGGCAGCGGCGTGTCCTTTCCGAGATGCCGCGCGGCGATCTGGTCCACCGTCACGCCGATCCCTGTCTTCGCATTTCGCTGCCGGGGACTGACGCAGTTGAGCCAGGTTTCTTCGATGATGCCGTGCGGGCTCGAGCTCTCTCCACCCTTGTTGCGCAGGCCGCTGACGACGGTCACGTGCTCGCGCAGGGGCGCCAACGGCTCGAGGATGAAGGGAAAGTCGAAATCGCGGCCCGTCATCTTCGGCGTCCACTCCTCCTGGAGCGCGCCGTGAGGAAAGTAGATGAAGCCCAGACGGGGGTTCGACACCGCCGCGGTCTGGGCCAGCACTGTACTCGCCGGGATCATGGCATCCAGCAAAGGCAGGGCGATCGTCACCCCGGCGCCCTTCAGTACGGTCCGCCGTGACAGATGCTTACGAGTAAGAAACATGAATCAGTCCTCCAACCCGTGATTACTTGCCAGCCGTCTGGAGCACGGCGGGTGTCTCCCGCTTGCGGAACGCCTCGCTCGACACGACACCGAGAACGATGGATTTGAAGCGGTAGTCGTCACCTGCCGCGGCATGCACGACCTTGCGCACCCTGGGCATGTCGCGATAGTCGAGACGCCGACCGAGCGCATAGCTCAACAGGTTTTCCGTCAACGCCTGAACGAACCGATCGGGCTTGGCGACCAGCGCCCGGCGGAGATCCTCGGGCCCGCCGATCGGCGTACCGTCCGGCAGCTGACCGGCCGTATCGATCGGCCCCAGGGTGTCGGGGTCGCTGCTCCGGTACTGACCGACCGCGTTGAAATTCTCGAGCGCGAGGCCGAGCGGATCCATCACACCGTGACACGCGAAGCACGTGGCGTTGGCCCGGTGCTGCTCGAGGCGCGCCCGCAGTGTTTTCGCGGGCTCACCGCGTTTGTTCTCCGGCAGTGACGGAACATTGAGCGGCGGCTCGGGGGGAGGCGTGCCGAGCAGGCGGTCGAGGATCCAGGCGCCGCGCAGCACGGGCGACGTGCGATTGGGATACGCGGTCAACATCAGGATGGCGCCCTTGCCCAACAGGCCGTAGCGTGCCTTGTTGTCGAGCGTCACTCGACGGAAGTGGCTGCCCTTGACCGTCTCGATGCCGTAAAGCATCGCCAGGCGCTCGTTGAGGAAGGTGTAATCCGCCGTCAGCAGGTCGAGAACGCTGCGATCGCTGCGCAGCACGCTGTCGATGAACAGCCGCAGCTCCTCCTTGAGCGTCTCCCGGGGATCCAGCAGGCCGCTCGCGTGCGGGAACTGGCCCCGGTCCGGCGTGATCTCGTCCAGCTTGGCGACATGGAGCCACTGGAACGCGAAATCGTCGGTCAACGATTTGGCTCGCGGGTCGGCGAGCATCCGGCTCACCTGTGCCGCGAGCACGTCTGGACGAGCGAGGCGCGATTGGGAGGCGAGAGTCAGGAGCTCCTCATCCGGCAGACTGCTCCACAGGAAGAAGGACAGGCGCGACGCCAGCTCCAGATCGCTCAACGTGCGGACGCCGCCAGTCAGGTCGCCAGACTCCCCGCGATAGAGGAAATACGGGCTTGCCAGGATCGCGCTGAGCGCATCACGGACTCCTGCCTCGAAGCCGCCCGTCTTCTGTCCCGACTGATAAAACACCATCAGCGGATTGACATCCTCGTCGGTCACTGGACGGCGGAACGCTTGCCGGGCGAGGTTGCTGACGATTCTCTTGGCACACGGCGCTTCGTCGGTGGCCACGGCAGGATGACAGATGAAAATCTTCTTTCGGCTGGGCGACTCGCCCATGCCGGTGACCGACAGCGGCCCGCGGATCTGCAGCGCATGCACGGCCTGGATGCGCTCCTGCCCGCCCTCGAGCGCCTGCGTGCGAACGCGTTCGTCGCTCTCGGCGAAGCTGCGGTGGACAAACGTAATCGCGAGCCGATGCTGACCGGCGGTCGCACGGAAGCGGATCTTCCGCAGGCGGCCGTTGATCTCCTCCACTGCCGGATCGAGCAGCTGGTCGATCGCCTTATGGTCCTTTTCGCCGCCGATGCTGGTGCGGTAGAACTCCTTCCCGTCGAGCAGCGCGACGACCGTGTTCTCGAACTCCATCCTCGGCACTTCCCGCGCCAGGGCCATGTCGCCGATCGTGAGCTCGTATTCGCCGTCGGCCGGGAAGGTGTGTTCGACGCTCATGCCGCCGCGCGTGCCCAAGGGCATCCCTTCGAGGCGATGCTGCTGCCGGCCCGTACCGAGAGCGCCACTCGGCGGCAGGGAGATCACCATGTTGGCGGGGTCGCCATACGTGGTGGTAATGGGAGGAGCCTTCGGGTTGCCGACCGCGTCGAGCGCCACAGCACGCGCGGCGTAGATGTACTGGTCGACGAACGCGGGGGATACCTGCAGGGCGGCGGCGTTGTTGTCGAAGTGGCCGTCGACGTTGTCCTGCGGCAGCAACGCTTTCGCGTCGACATCGAACCCGAGCAGATCGCGGATGGCGTAGGCGTACTCTCTGCGGTTCAAACGGCGCAGTGGCACCCTGCCTGGTTCGCGATCGGTCGCGTGGGCGTCGATCTCGCTCTCGAGCCACGAGACCATTTCCGCCGCGGACCGGCTGTCCGGGCGCCTGACGCCAGCCGGCGGCATGAGACCGGCGCGCAGCTTCCGGATCACCTTCTCGGCGATCTCGGGGCTCTGGTACACGGCGTCCAGATTCAGTTCCGATAACGCCAATCCACCCGACTTGAGCTTCTCGTTATGGCAGCCCAGACAGTACTGATCGACGAGCGCACGCGGCGGGATGACCGGCGTCGCGGCAGGACCCGGCGTACCGGCGGGGCTCGGAGTGCTGGCGGGCACTGCGGCGGGACGGGCTGCGGGTGCCTGCCCCTGCGACTGCAGATTGCCTACGAGAACGAGGCCGAGCAGTACGGCCGAGATTGCGAATCCGTTTCTGGCAATTCCTTGTGTCATCGAGGCATACCGACCCAAATCCGTTCGAGTCTACTCGCGGACCCGACGGGCAGGCAAGACTCACGTTAGCCTGAGTTTCGACCCCTGAGCCGTTGCCCGACAGCCGGACGCCCAGGGCCGGCCAGTTCACCATAACTATTTGATGGTCATGAGTTTAGAGGGCGCTTTCTCAAGGCTTCCACGAACCCCGGGGACCGCTGCTCGTCTCGATCAGCGCAGAGTATTCGTCGGATCAGCAGGACGAGACCGAACGCTGCCGTCAGGACGCGGCGCCCCACGGTCCGCCTCGCTCTCGACCGAGAACGTGAGACTCTGCCCGGAGGAACGCGAACCGCCCAGGTCACGACGTCGCGATCGCATGAAAGCTGGCGATTGCACCCCACGCGCCAAGACCGATCCCGCGCGCGAGCTGATGCAGTTCCACCATGGTGTGCGACAGGAAGATCAGGACGGAACGGTCGTTCGGATCGGCCTGCCACCAGGTGCCATAGGCACCGGGCCATCCGATCGTGCCGACACCGCCACGGCAACGCAGCGGATCCGCCTGCTGCGGCTCCAGCACCACCGCGACCCCCATGCCATAGCCATGTCCCGCGGCGAAGATCGATCTCCCGAGTAGGCGCGTCGTCGTCCGCTGTGCCGCGGTGAGCTGACTCGACGTCATCATCGCGAGCGTCTCCCGACGCAGGAGTGCGCTGCCGCTCACCCCATCGCCGATCAGCATGCGGGCGAAGGCAAGATAGTCGTCGAGCGTCGACCACAGGCCCTGGCCACCGGATTCGAAGGTCATGTCGTCCGGCCGTTCGCCCAGCGCATGATTCCCTGGCGCGGTCGTGAGCGCCATCAGCCGGCCCTCGGCATCGAAACCACACAAGCCCGCACGCCGGTCTCGTTTGTCGCGCGGCACGGTGAAGCCGGTGTCACCCATCCCGAGCGGAGCAAACACGCGTCGGTTCAGCACCGCACCCAATGGTGCGCCCTCGAGTCGCGCGATCAGGAAGCCGAGCAGGTCTGTCGAGACGCCGTAGTGAAAGCCCGCGCCCGGTTGATCGATCAGCGGCAGCGTCGCCAGGCGCGCGATCCACTCGTCCGGTGTGAGCGGGTTGTCGATCTGCGCGCCGAGCGTCTCCGCATAAGCGCGAGCGATGGGGCCGCGGTGGAAGTCGCCGTACGTCAACCCGGAGCGGTGCGTGAGGAGATCGCGGAAGGTGATCGGCCGCGCGGCCTCGTCCGCGTGATCGAGTGGACCCTCGGGATCGCGCAGCACGTGCATGCGCGCGAGCTCGGGAGCGCAGATCGAGATCGGGTCGCCCAGCTCGAACCGGCCTTCGTCGTGCAGCATCAACGCGGCGACCGTCGTCACCGGCTTGGTCATCGAGGCGATGCGGAAGATCGTGTCGCGCTCGACTGGCAGCCCCGTCGCGAGATCTCGTCTCCCGGCGGTTGCCGCCCGGACTACTCCGTCTCGGCAAACGAGCGTTGCGGCCCCGGCCAGCTGTCCAGCATCGACATACTGGAGAACCGCGTTTTCAATCGAGTCTTGTGCCGGCATTTCGTTTAACATACCTTATTTATAAAATAAGTTTAATATTTTACAGATGGCGAGAACAGCCACGGCTTCAGCGCGCCGCAACCCAAAGGGCGACAAGCGGGAACGGACGCGTGCGGCGCTGCTCGAGGCTGCACGCGGATTGGTTCGTGAGAAGGGCTACGAGCGAACGACGCTCGAAGGCGTGGCGACACGCGCCGGCATGACCACCGGCGCCATCTATGGAAACTTCAAGAACCGCGACGACCTCTTCATCGCCTTGGGTCAGAAGTACTGGGCGCCGATCACGCTCTCGATCACACCAGGCGCAACGTTCGCCGAGGCGATGCAGGCGCTGGCGAAGGCCACGCTCAAGGCCGTCGACGAGCGCACACCTGTCGCCGTCGGACGACTGACCGGGCTGGCGTACACGCTGAAGAGTTCTGAACTCCGTTCGCGGGTGCACGACATCACGAAGAGCAGTTACGAGATTGGCGCCGAGTGGCTGCGCGCGTTCGACCCCGGTGAGCTTCCGATGCGGCCCGAACACCTCGTGCGCGTGCTCCATGTGTTGATCGAAGGACTCGTGATCCAGCGCATCCTGACGCCGGAGTTGTGTCCAGACGAGGTGTTCTACGCGGCGTTTGCGGCTTTGGCGCCTCCAGGCGGTAGGAGCCAGGCGAGGCTGGAACCATACACGCAGTTCGATGCTTCGAGGCACAATCGTGAGCGCACCTGACGGCGGGACGAGTGGAAAAGCGCCCTCTCCAGTTACAGATAGTCCAGCCGACCAGCCATCACCCAACCTCCGTCGTACGCGCGAGGACGAGTGGAACGCGTTGGGAGCGTTGCTGACGTTCCCGACAGTACAGCGCCGACGTGAGGCCGGCGTCTCGCGGAGAGCGGCGGTCGCGGTCGCGAGGTGATGCCGTTACAACGCAGGCTCGAGCGCGACGAACTGGGCGACGAGCCGCGCCGCCGACTCGGAGCCGAGATGCCGGGACTCGCGGCGGCCTGATGCCACCACGCAACATCCAGCGCGCGCGAGTACGGGTAGGCTCCCCGCGGCCGCCGGCGCTGCAGCTGAGAAACCGGCGATCGCTCGTACACTGGCGGTCCCGCGCCGACTACGCGATCACTCGTAGCGACATCTGTCACATGAGCACACGGAGGATGTCAACTAACTCCGCGTGAGCGTGCGCGTGCCGGGGATATGCTTCTTGCCCCAGCGCACGATGGCTCCGAGCACTTCTCCCAGATCGCGCCCCTTGGGCGTGAGCGTGTAGGCATACCGCACCGGACGCTCCTGATAGGCCTCGCTTGCGATGATTCCCGCCTCCTCGAGGCGCTTCAGCCGGTCCGCGAGAATGTTGGTCGGGATGCCTTCGGGCGATTGCAGGATTTCTCCATAGGTGCTCTTGCCGTGCAGCAGATCGCGGATGACGAGGAGCGACCACTTGTCACCGACGACGTCGAGCGTGCGCGCGATCGCGCAGGACGACCGTACCCTGTCGGCGGAATTGCGCGTCGTTCGCCGTGGCATCGAGCTCCCCCGCGGAGCAAAGCAGCTCCAGATAGTCACTTGCATAATACAAGTAACAGTGGTAGCGTGTCGATAGACTTGCAAAATGCAAGTGACTGGTCATCGGGAAGGACATCTGAGCGATACCGCTCAGGCACCGAGCCCGCGCTCGCACATCCACGCCACCGCCAAGGGAGGTCGCCATGACTACCGCCGTACTACCTCGCCCGGATCGCCCCTCTTCCCCCGTCTCGACCATCACGCTGAGAGTCGGCGCGCTCCTCGCACTCTGGCTCGGCCTGGTCTTCGCGCTCGGCGCTGACGGTGCATTCGTCCCGGATGCCGGAGCCGCACCGCTTCCTGTCTTCATCGCCTTCGCGCTGCCGATCGTCGCCTTTGTGTTCGCGTATCGCGTCTCCGCGGATTTTCGCGAGCTCGTCCTCAACCTGAGTCCGGTACTGGCGACGTCCATTCAAGCGTGGCGTTTCGGCGGCGCGGTCTTCATCGCGCTGCTCACATACGACATACTCCCCGGCGCGTTCGCCTGGCCCGCCGGGCTCGGCGACATCGCCATCGGCGCGACTGCGCCGGCATTCGCGCTGGCTATCGCGCGTCGCCCACGAATCGCCGCGAGCCGCGGGTTCGTCATCTGGAACGCCCTCGGCATTCTCGATCTCGTCGTCGCGGTCGGCACGGGTACAGCGATCGCATGGTTCGGACTTGGCGCGGACGCCGCGAGCATGAACGCGATGCCACAGCTGCCTCTGGTCCTCATCCCGGCGTTTCTGGTTCCGATTTTCTTGATGCTGCACATCACGGCGCTCATCCAGGCGAAGCGCCTCACCGCAGCCGCCTGATCGCGGGCATCCGGGTCGCGAGAAGTGGCGGGGGCTCGTGTAGACTCTCGGTCGCAGCCCGGCCGGGCCCCCGTTCACGTTTGCACCCCCCGCGGCAGGACAACCGCTTCATCTCGAGGTCCTGCGCCATTGGTGCCATCGCCCACAGGCTCTGTCGGTTGGTTGGACGATCCTTCACCAGATGCCTGAGCATCCCATCACATCGCTGCCAGTCGTGCTGGCCACCGACCACTACGAGACCATTCGACCGGTCGTCCGGCATCTGCGCAAGCAGACCATCCGCGAACAGCTCGAGATCATCATCGTCGGCGCGCGCGGCGTATCGCTCGGCGTCGCTCGATCGGAGCTCGGGGAATTCGGCCGGGTCGAGGTGGTGGAGGTGGAATCGCTCTTTCCGATCGGCCCTGCACGCGCGGCCGGCGTGAGGAGTTGTCGCTCTCCTCTGGTGTTCATCGGGGAGACCCACACCTATGCCCATCCGACGTGGGCCGAGACGCTGATCCGGGCGCACGGCTCGAATGCCGGGATCGTTCCCGGTTTTGGCAACGCCAACCCGAAGACCGCGCTCAGTTGGGCGATCTTCCTGCTCGATTACGGCCAGTTCTTCCACCTCGTGCCTGCCCGGGAGAGCGACGTGGCCCCCAGTCACAACGGCGCCTTCACGCGCGAAGTGTTGTTGTCGCTCGGTCCTGCACTGGACCACGCGCTGACCCAGGGGGACCGGCTGACGGCCGCGCTGCGGGCAGCAGGCCATCGGGTGTACTTCGAGCCACAAGCCCGAATCGACCACCTCAACATCGCCCGTCCTGCGCCCTGGATTGAGGAGCGCTTTCTTCACGGCCGCCTGATTGCGGGCGGGCGGGCTGAACGGTGGCCACTGCACCGCCGGCTGGTGTACTTCTGCGGCTCGCCGCTCATCCCGGGATTGCTGCTGCTCCGGCGACGGAAGGGCCTGTGGCTCGCCTGGCGCTCGGGGCAGTTGCCGGCCGGTACGATCCCGGCCCTGGTCGCCGGCGTTTTGATTTCGACGGTTGGAGAGATGGTGGGTTATGTGCTGGGAGCAGGCCTGAATTCGGAACCGAAAATGCTGGAATACGAGCTGCACAAGGTGCGGTACGCATCGCGCGGGAACTCACACGCATGAAGCTCGGACTGCTGGGGTGCGGGAGCGCTGCCTACTGGCTTCATCTTCCCGCCCTGCGGGGAATCGCGGGGGTTGACCTGGCTGCGGCGGCTGATCCCGACCCTGGCGCGCGAGAGCGGCTGAAGCGGATCGTTTTCATACCTGTGTACGAGCTGGCCGATGAGCTTCTCGCCCGCCCGGACATCGATGCCGTCGTGATCTGCGCCCCCACCGGTTTGCATGTGGAGCTGGCGGTCGCTACGGCGAAGGCAGGCAAGCACTTCTACCTGGAGAAGCCGATCGCCTCCTCAGCGGCACAGGCACAGGAGGTGGTCGAGGCTGCGGCGCGCGCTGGTGTGACCGGCGTCATCGGATTCAACCGGCGTCGTCACCCACTGTTCGAGCAGGCCCGCGAGCTGCTGATGAACGGATGTATCGGACAGGTGCGCGGAGTGCAGACGGCGTTCTGCGAGCCCACGCCTGCCAGCGCGATGCCGGGATGGAAGCGTCACCGTTCGAGCGGCGG